>Ga0114129_10003714_pt1 | contig 21512 bp, 22 predicted proteins | sample RhiMetdeltSRZDD1_FD_80071 | JGI IMG/M metagenome (GOLD analysis project Ga0114129, IMG submission 80071) | Populus rhizosphere microbial communities from Tennessee, USA - Rhizosphere MetaG P. deltoides SRZDD1 (version 2) (version 2) | ecosystem: Host-associated > Plants > Roots > Rhizosphere >... | reverse complement strand
CGATGGGACGGCAGAGATCGCGGAACTCGCCGGATGCCGATTTATGTCCTCTGTGCAACCCCTGGGCTCGCGGCTGAAAAGCGCGGCAGCGAGCACGCGCAGTCCCTGGCTTATGTTCCTGCGCGCAGGCGTGATCCCTCAGGTCGGCTGGATCGACGCAGCCGAGCATTTCATTTAAAAAACCGAGATGCGCCAGGGCGCGGCATACGCAGCGGTATTCAGGTCGCCTAGCCCCTTCCGATTACATACGGCCGAGCCTCGCCGAAATCGCCGGTTTGCTGCGCGCTGTGATGGGCGGATACCCGGGAGCAGAACAAGGCCTGCTGATCGCCCGGCGGTTTTTCGACGCCATCGGCGGCCATTCAGACGGAGCCGATGCCGAAAGGGCGCTGTTCAGGCGCTTGGGGCGCCGCAGGTTGGCCGTGCTCGCAACGACAGTCACCGTGGTCCGACAAGATACTTGACTTTATCAACTAATTTGCCACGCTTGCTTTATGGCAGGCCAGCAGACAGTTGCGGCGGTACGCCGATTCAATCGGTTCTACACCAAGCAGATCGGCGTGCTGCGCAAGACATACCTCGACAGCCCCTACTCGCTCGGGGAGATGCGCGTTCTGTACGAGTTGGCGCATCGCGACGAGCTGACAGCGAGCGACATTGGCCGCGCGCTCGACCTTGATGCTGGATATCTCAGCCGCTTGCTGCGGAATTTCCAGAAACGCGGGCTGATCAGCCGCAACACGTCGGCGAAAGATGCGCGCCAGAGTCATCTCTCGCTGACCGCGCGGGGGCGCAAATTGTTTGCCCCGATGGAAGAGCGCTCGCAACGGCAGGCAGGCGCCATGCTCGACAAACTCGATGCATCACAGCAGGCGCGAATTGTTGCGGCGATGACGGCGATCGAGGCATTGCTCACGGATGAATCGAGCCGGCAATCCGGCGAAAAGCCGCGTTATATTCTGCGCGATCCGCGCGCGGGCGACTTCGGCTGGATCATCTCACGCCACGCCGAGCTTTATTTGCAGGAGCACGGATGGGCCGAGCCGTTCGAGGGCCTGTGCGCGCAGATCGTCGCCGATTTCGTCAACAATTTCGATCCGAAGCTCGAACGCTGCTGGATCGCGGAGTTGAACGGCGAGAATGTCGGCTGCGTCATGCTGGTGAAAGACGATGAGCCGGGCGTCGCTCGACTGCGCCTGCTGCTGGTCGATCAGAAGACACGTGGCCTCGGCTTGGGGGCAAGACTGGTCGACGAGTGCGTTCGTTTTGCGCGCAATGCGGGATATAAAAAAATCACTCTCTGGACCCACAGCGTTCTGTCGGCGGCCCGGTACGTCTATGAGAAGGCGGGCTTCACCCTCACCTCGAGCGAACCACGCCGCACCTGGGGCAAGGACGTGGTCGCAGAGTTTTGGGATCTCGATTTGTAACCTGCACGTTTATTTGTTGCGTCGGGATAAAGTTTAAGCCGTCGCGCCCTTTGCCTTCGATCGACGCAAATGCTCGTCAAGGCGTGGCAGTATCTCAACGAAATTGCAGGGCCGGTAGCGGTAATTGAGCTGATGCACGAGGATTTTGTCCCAGGCATCCTTGCATGCCCCGGGCGAACCCGGCAGGCAGAAAACATACGTCGCGTTGGCGACGCCCGCGGTGGCGCGCGTCTGTATTGCGGAGGCGCCGATTTTCTTCTCGCTCACCAGGAGAAACATGGTGGCAAAACCATCCATGCGCTTCTCAAACAGAGGCTCGACCGCTTCCGGGGTCACATCCCGTCCCGTGAACCCGGTACCTCCAGTGGTGATAACGACGTCGATCGATTTATCGCTGATCCAGGCTTTGACCGTCTGACGGATTTCGGTCACTTCGTCCCTGACGATCGCGCGCTCGGCGACAACGTGGCCTGCTACGCGGATGCGCTCCATCAGGGTCGCTCCGGATTTGTCGTCGGTTTCCTCGCGTGTGTCGGATACCGTCAACACCGCGATGTTCAGCGGCAAAAACGGTCGGCTTTCGTCGATGCCGGGCATCCAGTTAGACTTGGCTCGAGAACGTGTTGCAGGCCGATACCTTGCCCTCTCTCAGCCCAGTCATGAACCAGCGCTGCCGTTGCGCCGACGATCCATGGGTGAAAGCGTCGGGCACGACGTAACCGCGTGATTGCTGCTGCAGGCGGTCGTCGCCGATGGCTGCCGCCGTTTGCATCGCGGCTTCGACGTCGCCTGGTTCAATGGATTTCCATCGCTGATTAGAATTGTTTGCCCAGACGCCGGCGAGACAGTCGGCCTGCAATTCGACCCGCACTTGAATACGATTTGCCTCTGCCCTGCTGCCTGCCGCGCGCTGCGCGTTCTGCGCCTGCGGCAAAATGCCGAGCAGATTCTGCACGTGATGACCGACCTCGTGCGCGATCACATAAGCTTCGGCGAATTCGCAAGCTTTGCCGCTGCAGCCACGGAAGCGCTGCTGGATGTCACGAAAGAAAGAGGTATCGAGATAAACGCGTCGATCGTTCGGACAGTAGAACGGTCCCATCGCCGCTTGCGCGAAGCCGCAACCACCCTGGATCACACCCGAGTAAAGGCGAAGACGCGGCACGCTATACCGCTGCCCGCTCTTCTCGAAAATTTCCTTCCAGGTGTCCTCCGTGTTCCCGAGTACGGCGGCGACAAAATCGCCCATCTGATCCGTCGGCTTCTCGGATGTCCGCCCCGGCTGGGGCTGATAAGGCTCCTCGTGGTGTCTGGTGCTGTTCACGATTTCGGCGCCGCCGATCAGAACGCTGGGATCAATTCCGAGCGCCCACCCGAGCAGGCCGAGAATGATGAGAGTTCCGATGCCGATTCCGCCGCCACCGATCGGGATACCCATACCGCCGCCACCGCCGAAGCCCCCCTCGTCACCCCGGCTGTCTTCGACATTGTCGCTACGGCGAAAATCATCCCAACGCATTACGGAATCCTCCCGAAATTTTTTCACGTCTCATCGAAAAATAGTTGCGATCAACACGGCTTCAAATTTCGCTCTTATCATACTGCCTACAGCGATATTGAATAGGCAGAATTTGCCCAGTCACGAGTGGCTGTCATAAACCGCTTTTTTACTTTGCGCGCTCAAGATGCCAGTCTGTCGGTTGTGGTCCCGCGTCGCCGACCGCGTCGCCTGAGTCAGAGTCCTGAGTCATGGTTGTGTCGCGTCGCGGGGCGCCCCCAAAGGCGCCCCGTGAAGTTTCAGAGAGTCCGCAACCGCATCGCGTCCTTATCGGCGACTGCATCGTCGGGATGGCGAAGTTGCCGGCGGCTTCTGTCGATCTAGTGTTCGCCGATCCGCCTTACAACCTGCAGCTCGCGAGCGATCTGAAGCGGCCGGACGACTCGCGCGTCGATGCCGTCGACGATGATTGGGACAAGTTCGCGAGCTTCTCGGCCTATGACGAGTTCACCCGGCTGTGGCTGACCACCTGCCGCCGCGTGATGAAGCCTGCAGCGACCCTCTGGGTCATCGGTTCCTATCACAATATTTTTCGTGTCGGCGCGATCATGCAGGATCTCGGGTTCTGGATCCTGAACGATGTGATCTGGCGAAAATCGAACCCGATGCCGAATTTCCGTGGACGTCGTTTCACCAATGCGCATGAGACGCTGATATGGGCGTCGCGTGACGCCGACGCGCGCGGATACACGTTCAATTACGAAGCGCTCAAAGCCGGCAACGAGGACATCCAGGCGCGCTCCGACTGGACTCTGCCACTGTGCACCGGCGAGGAGCGTCTGAAGAACCGCAACGGCAAAAAACTACACCCGACCCAAAAACCGGAAGCGCTGTTGGCGCGCGTTATCCTGTCGAGCTCGCGCCCGGACGATCTGGTGCTCGATCCATTCTGCGGCACCGGTACGACAGGCGCCGTTGCCAAAAGACTCGGCCGTCGCTTTGTCGGCTGTGAGCAGGATGCGAAATACGCGGAAGCCGCGAGCAGACGCATCGCTGCGACAAAGCCTCTGGAAGCGCCCACGCTCGCGCCTTTCGCAACCGCGCGCGAAGCCCCGCGCGTGCCTTTCTCAGCGCTGATCGAGCGGGGGCTGGTCTCGCCCGGAGCGCGGCTGGTCGATGTCAAGAAGCGCCATAAGGCGCTGGTGCGCGCCGACGGCGCGGTATCACTCGACGGCACTGTCGGCTCCATTCACCGCATAGGGGCGCTGGCGCAGGGACTCGAAGCTTGCAACGGCTGGAGCTTCTGGCATCTGGAAACGCCCAAGGGTCTTACCGTCATCGACGAGTTGCGCGCCAAGGTGCGCGCGGAGATGTCCTAGCTCACCTCACCGCGAACGGCGAACCGTACGGCCGACCAACCGCGACGCCGGCGGTCACAGTCTGCACCGGCTTCAGATGGGCCTTGCCCTCGCGCCTGTTGTTCCGCGTGTCGACGAACGATACCGGCCCTTCCACCAGTTCCGTGATCGCGACGTCCCCTGGAGCGCCCACCTGCAAGGTTCCGAACTTCGGCACCCGATTGATAATGGCAAGGGCCGTGCACCAATCTACAAGTCGGCGCGCCCTAGTTGGCAGAGGACGCGAAATACGCCGACATCGGCCTGGGAAAATTGTGCCGACAGGCGCGCCCCCATTGCTTCAGCATCGCTCTGGCGCAGCGTATCGACCATCAGGCAGCCTCTGATCTTTTTGTCCCCGCCGCGCAATTTTTCCTCCATCGAGACGGGCATTCCGGCAGGGTCCAGCGCAATCCAGATTTCGCCGCCGGCAACAGCCGGATCTTGAATGATGGTTTCGAGAAATCCCGTGAGCCTGGATGCGTCCGGCGCTTCATTGAGCCGGGCGGTCACCGCAAAGGCCCCACGGAAGGCGCCGCGTCGGAGCGCGCGACGGCACACCGTGCGGTTCATGTTGAGGAACACCTCCGACATGATCTTGCGCGTCATTGGGGTCGGATTGTCGAGCCGTTCCAGATAGGGCTTTGACGTCAGAATGTCCGGCGACTCGACCAGATAGAAATTGAAGTAGCCGGAATTCCCCGAAATTGCCTGATGGCGTCGACCGAACAGGAAGCCCGGAACCGCAAGCCTCTCCAGCAGATGCTCGCCCTGAAACCACGCATCGAATTCGGCCTCACGGCCGGCACGGCAATCGTTCCAGATCGCGAGAACTCCCGGTTGCCGTTCAGCCATCGCTATTTTGCGGCCACGATCATGATCTCGACCTTGTAGTCGGGCGAGGCGAGCTTCGCCTCCACGGTCGCGCGCGCGGGAGTGTTGCCGGGCGCGACCCAGGCATCCCATACCGCGTTCATTTCGGCGAAATTGGCCATGTCGGTGATCCAAATATTGGCCGACAGCAGTTTCGATTTATCGGTGCCCGCCTTTGCCAGAAAGCCTTCGATCTGCTTCAGGATGTCCTTTGTCTGCTCGGTGACGCTCTTGCCTTTCGGGTTATCCGCCACGATGCCGGCGAGGTAGACGGTATTGCCGTTTACCACCACCTTGCTCATCCGCGGTCCAACCTCGTGACGTTCTATGGCCATGTCTCTTCCCCTTGAAAAAATTTTGAAAGGTGCCGCGCCTTCTATCGGTCTTTGAGCGCTTTGGGAACCTGCACGGTCTGCGCGACTTAACGCTTGAAACAGTCCTCACGGAGGTCGTGCCATGGGTTGGTTTTCCGCAGACATGCAAACGATGAGGGATCTCGCACAGCATGCAGGACATCTATTACGCCGAGCATCAGATCGAAAAAGCCCTTCCCGATATGGTCTCGAAGGCGACCGATGCCGAACTCAAAAAGGGGTTCCAGACCCATCTCAAGCAGACGAAGGGGCAAATCAAACGGCTTAACCAGGTGTTCAAGAAGTTGAAGGTCAGGCCGCAAGGGACCAAATGCCCGGCGATCGACGGCATTATCGACGAAGCGAACGAGATCGCCGGACAATGCGGCGCTGATCGCGGCGGCTCAGGCCGTCGAGCATTACGAAATCACGCGCTATGGCACCCTGGTGGCATGGGCCAGGCTTCTGGGCCATAGCGACGTCGCGAGGGTCCTGAATCTGAACCTGAAGGAAGAGAAAGCCACCGACAAGAAGCTCAATGGGATCGCCAAGCGCAAAATCAATCGCAAGGCGGCGGCGCGCCAGCGCAAGCGACCCGGCAGGCTCGAACGCCACAAGATGCGTTGATGGAGGCGGCGGCGGGAATTCCGGCGGTCTAGTGTCGGTCGAGGGCGTGCGCCAGGACCTTTCGCATGAGGTTCGGCAGCGCTTCATTGCGGAGATCGTCAAGCTTCACCCAGCGCGCGCCTTTTGGCGCCGACGTTGTTTTCGGCGTCTCCCCGATGAAGACTGCAAGCTCGAGCGGAAAATGAGTGAACACGTGACGCACAATGCCTTGAGTGCGCCGCCACCGTACATGGGCGCGAAGCACCGGCGCCGAGTCCTGGGCAAGGCTGTCTTTGAAGTCGTGCTTCCATTCGGTACATGGAACTTCCATCATTGACGCCAGCAATCCCTTTGCGGGACGCCGGCGCAGCAGCACGCGCCCATCTGCGCGCAACGCAACAAATGCGGCGCCGCGGCGCATTCGGCCGGCGCGCTTGGGCTCCTTGCGCGGAAATGTCTCCTGATCGCCGCGAGCATTCGCAGCGCACGCGCGGTTCCACGGGCACAGCGCGCAGGCCGGCCGCTTCGGCGAGCAGATGGTGGCGCCAAGATCCATCAAGGCCTGCGCGAAATCACCCGCCCGCTGCGGCGGCAGCAACGGAGCAGCGAGCTCCCTGATCGCAGGCTTCGCTGCCGGCAATTCGGCCTCGACCGCGAACACGCGCGACACCACGCGCTCGACATTGCCGTCGACCGGCACCGTCGGGAGATCGAAGGCAATCGCTGCCACCGCCGAGGCCGTATAGGTGCCAACGCCGGGCAGCGCGCGCAGAGCGCCGATATTGTCGGGAAACTGCCCGCCATGGCGCTCGACAACGGCTCTCGCGCAGGCGTGCAGGTTTCGTGCGCGGGCGTAATAGCCGAGCCCAGCCCAAGCCCGCAGCACGTCGTCGAGACTTGCTTTGGCAAGCGCATTCACGGTCGGCCAGCGCAAAAGAAACCGTGCGTAATATGGTCCGACGGCCTTCACCGTGGTCTGCTGCAGCATGATCTCCGACAGCCAGACATGGTAGGGATTCGCCCGCTCGTCGCGCCGCGCGCGCCAGGGCAATATGCGGGCATGCAGGTCGTACCAGGCTAGCAGGTCAGCCGGATCCGGCCTGTCGATTTTCTTCCGCCGTCGCAAGCGGACTGCTACGGTCATAGCGCGGACCATGGCACATGGGGCACTCGCATGACCAAGTTCTCGCGCAGTTTTCCCCGGCCGCTTTCCGAGCTGCTTGGTGCCACCCTGGGTGACGCGCTCAAGGCTCAGGGCTTCGCCTCAACCGAGATCATTTCGCGTTGGCGGGATATCGTCGGATCCGAGATCGCCGCTCATAGCGAGCCGCTCAAAATCAACTGGCCTCGCCCTTTCGGCGAACAGGCCCCGGAACCCGCCACCCTAGTGCTTCGCGTTGAGGGCCCGGCGGCGCTCGAAATACAGCATCTCTCGGCCGTGATCCTCGAGCGGGTCAATCGTTTCTTCGGTTGGCAGGCAATCGGGCGAATTGCCTTGCGCCAGGGTCCCCTCAAGCATCGCAAGCCGAAGCCGCCACTTGCCCCCGATCCTGTGGTGGCGGCTCAAATCGCCGAGACGTTGCCGGACGTCAAGGACGATAACTTGCGTCAGGCGCTCGCCAGGCTGGCTGCGGCGATCAAGCGAAATTGAGCCTCCAGACCGCCTTGGCAGCCTGGCCCGGCATTGCCACAATTATGCTGTCTCAGTGACGCCATAAGGCCATTTCAGCCTCAGGAGCCTCAGTTGCAGATCACCCGCCGCCAATTTTGCCAGAGCACGGCTGTCGTGGCGTTTGCCGCCGCCCTGACTGGTGTTTCTTCCCTCCCGCCTTTTATCGTCGAGGCTTCGGCTCAGACAATTCCTCCGGCGGAATTGATGAAAACCGACCCGCTGCCCGAAATGGCGATCGGTAACGACAAGGCTCCGGTGACCGTTATCGAATATGCCTCGATGACGTGTCCGCATTGCGCGCATTTTCAGGAAACCACATTTCCTGAACTCAGGAAGCGTTACATCGACACCGGCAAAGTGCGGTACATCTTCCGCGAATTTCCGCTGGATAATCTCGCCGCGGCCGCTTTTATGCTTGCGCGATGCGCCGCCAAGGATGACAGCGAAAAATATTTTGCCTTCATCGACACGCTTTTCCGCCAGCAGCGGCAATGGGCAATCGAAAAACCGATCCCGCCTTTGCTCGCGATTGCCAAACAGGCTGGCCTAACGGAACAGAGTTTCAATGCCTGTCTCGCGAATCAGCAGATGCTCGATGGCATCGAAAGCATCCGCCAACGCGCCGTCGACAAGTTCAAAGTCCAGTCGACACCCACTTTTTTCATCAATGGAACACAGCATCCGGGAGCCTTGTCGATCGAGGATATGGCCAAGGCGATCGACCCCTATCTCAAGGGCTGACAAGGGTTTTTTGGCCTGGGTTCCCAGCGGGCGCCGCCGGCGCGGGCGTAGGTATTTTTTCCGTCGTTCCCGAAAGGTATGGAAAACCGCCGCCGGTTTTGGGACGGCAGTTGCCCTCGCAGGCGCGTCGATTCATTCTCCGGCCCGACACCGAATCGGGTCGGCCAAGTCCCGGAACGGTCTAGCGAATCGTCGGGAACGGGTCCTGCCTAGCGAAGTCCCCGCCGGCAGGCAAAGAAAGGTCGTAACCGATCATGCGTCAACGAAAAGAACCGTAAGGCCCGCCGCATGAAGCTCACGCGACTGCGACTGCTCGGCTTCAAGTCCTTTGTCGAGCCGACCGATTTCCTGATCGAACCCGGCCTGACCGGTGTGGTCGGGCCAAACGGCTGCGGAAAATCGAACCTCGTTGAAGCCTTGCGGTGGGTTATGGGCGAGTCCTCGCACAAGTCCATGCGTGCCGCATCCATGGATGACGTGATCTTCTCCGGCTCAAACACCCGGCCCGCAAGAAACAACGCCGAGGTCGCCATCGCGATCGACAATTCGACGCGCTCGGCGCCGGCCGCTTTCAACGATCAGGACTCGCTCGAAATCGCGCGCCGGATCGAACGGGAATCCGGCTCAAACTATCGCATCAATGGGCGCGAGGTGCGCGCGCGCGATGTCCAGATTCTTTTTGCGGACGCTTCGACAGGCGCCCGGTCACCGGCGCTCGTGCATCAGGGCCGCATTGGCGAGATCATCCAGGCCAAGCCGGAACAGCGCCGCCGCGTACTGGAAGAAGCCGCCGGAGTTGCCGGGCTGCACGCCCGCAGGCATGAGGCGGAGCTCAGATTGAAGGCGGCTGAGACCAATCTCCTGCGCGTCGACGATGTAATCGCTCAGTTGTCGACGCAGATCGATGGCTTGAAAAAGCAGGCGCGTCAGGCGGTCCGCTACCGCACCGTATCGTCGCAGGTCCGCAAGGCCGAGGCGACGCTCTACCATTTGCGCTGGAGTTCCGCGAACGCAGAGGTGAGTGAAGCCGAGCGCGCGAAAGATCTCTCCGTGCGCACGGTCGCCGACCGCGTGGCCGCTGAAGCGGAGGCCTCGAAGCGTCAGGCCCTTGCTGCTTCGTCGCTTCCCGAATTGCGCGGGGCCGAGGCGCGTGCGGGTGCGGCACTGCATCGTCTCAACGTTGCGCTGCAGGATCTTGATCGCGAAGAGGCCCGCGCCAAGGACCGCATCGTCGAACTCGATCTGAGGCTCGTTCAGTTTGCGGCCGATGCCGAGCGGGAGCAGCGCCTTGCCGCAGATGCCGAGCATGCCATCGGACGTCTCGCGACCGAAGAAGAAACCATCCGCAACGAAGCGCGAGAGAACGCGGGCCGACGCAGCGGCGCCGATGCCAAAGTGGTGGAAGCCGATGCTGCGCTCCGCTCTGCAGAAAAGATTTTCACCGATCTGACGACAGCTCTCGCCGATCTTGCGGCCCAGCGCAGTCGGTTTGAGAATTCCGCGCGCGAGCAAAAGGAGCGCATCGCAAGGATTTCAACCGAAATCGAAGCGATCGAGCGCGAGCTGGCAACGCTGCAAACCGCGGATCTCGGTCCGCTCGACGCTGTCCTTGAGGGCGCGCAGGCGGCGCTGACCGAGGCGGAAGCAGCGGCCGTCGCCGCAGAAGCGGCGCACAACGTCGCCCGTTCCGAGATGGAGGCGGCGCGCACGTCATTGGCTGAATCTGAAAAGCGCATGCAGCGCCTCGAGACCGAGGCAAAAACTCTTTCCAAAATGCTGTCGCTCGAAACGCGCAGCCTCTGGCCGCCGGTTATCGATCACATCGCGGTCGAAAAAGGCTACGAAAAGGCGCTCGGTGCGGCCCTTGGCGACGATCTCGATGCTCCGGTGGATCCGTCGTCGCCCATGCACTGGACCGAGGTCACGCCGGAGGGAAGCGATCCCGCCCTGCCGGACGGAGTCGAGGCCTTGGCGCAGCACGTCAAGGCGCCGGCGCAGCTGAAGCGACGGCTTTCCCAGATCGGAGTCGCCGAGCGCAGCGCCTGCATCCGCCTTGCCGGCGCGCTCAAGACCGGCCAGAGGCTTGTCTCGCGCGAAGGCGATCTGTGGCGCTGGGACGGGTTTGTCGCGGCGGCGCACGCCCCGACCGGTGCCGCCCGGCGCCTCGCGCAGCGCAGCCGGTTCGCGGAGATCGACAGCGAACTCGACAGCGCGCGCAACGAGGTCGACGCCGCTCGCCGGACGCTCGAAGCGGCACAATCGGCCTTCGATGCTGCCGGCAGCGCCGAAACCGAAACCCGCGCGCGCGAGCGGGACCTCAATCGGCAGGCGGCGCGGCTTTCGGCGCTCGCGGAAGCGCGCACTCGCCTCAATATGAGCCGCGATGAAGCAGCGACGGCCAAAACCGATGCGGAGAAGACGCTCATCGCACTGGCACCTTCAGCCGACCTCGAAGCAAAGCTCGCGCAGGTGCGCGACGATATTGCCGCCAAGCATTCCAGGCTTGCGGAAGTTCAGGCCGAGCAGCAGGCGATCGTGCGCGAAGCCGAGCTCGCTGATCGACGCCTTGCAACGCTAGCCACCGACAAGAAGGACTGGGTCGAACGCCAGCAGGGCGCGCGCAACCAGATTGCCACGCTTGAGCAGCGCACGGTGGAAGCCAAGCGCGATCGAACGGAATTGGAGAATGCGCCAAAGGTGTTCACCGAAAAGCGAAGTGCGCTGACCACAGAAGTCCAGAATGCTGAAGCTGCGCGCCGGGGCTGCGCGGACCGCCTGCAGCAAGCAGAGACCGCGTTGGCCCAGGCCGACCGCGACGCACGCGCGGCCCTCGAAGCTGCCAGCGCCGCGCGCGAAGACCTGGCTCGCGCCGAAGAGCGTTTCGAAGGCGCCAAGCGTCGGTTGGGCGACATTGGCCGCGAGATTCGCGACATGCTTGAGATCGAGCCCTCTGCGGTCGCAGAACTCGCCGAAATCGAGCCGACCGATCCTTTGCCGGATCTGGCCGATATCGAAGAACGGCTCGAACGTCTCCGTCGCGAACGGGAGCGGCTCGGCGCGGTCAATCTCCGGGCGGAGGAGGAACTGCGGGAGGTGGAGAGCCAGCATTCTTCGCTCACTGGCGAACGCGACGATCTCGTCGAAGCAATCAAGAAGTTGCGGTTGGGAATTCAGAGCCTTAATCGAGAAGCGCGTGAACGGCTCCTGACGTCGTTCGAACAGGTCAACAAGCACTTCCAGCATCTTTTCACGCAACTGTTCAGCGGCGGCACCGCCGAACTGCAACTGATCGAAAGCGAGGATCCACTGGAAGCCGGATTGGAAATCCTGGCCAAGCCTCCCGGCAAAAAGCCCGCAACCCTGTCGCTGCTTTCAGGCGGAGAGCAGGCATTAACGGCACTTGCTCTGATTTTTGCGGTGTTTCTCACCAACCCGGCGCCCATCTGCGTGCTGGACGAAGTGGACGCCCCCCTCGATGATCACAACGTCGAGCGTTTCTGCGATCTGCTCGACGAAATGATAAAATCGACTGACACGCGCTTCGTTATCATTACGCATAATCCCATCACCATGGCCCGCATGAATCGCCTCTACGGCGTGACCATGGCCGAGCGCGGCATATCGCAACTTGTATCGGTTGATCTGGAAGCTGCTGTGCGCTTCCGCGAAGCCAGCTAATTCGTTTTCAACCCCGAATTGCACTGGCTCGAATGTGACCTCGATGTAGGGCCCCGCTCCGACTTTGTCTTTGATTACGCCTCGGGACAGCCCTGTGGAAGCAACCTCGCAGAACCCATTGGCAACACTTCCGGAATGGCAACTTTCCATTGCCGACGGAACTTTTGGGAATGCCACGAAAAACTTTAAGTTTGCGCGCGGAACGAAATCCTGCCGCTCGCGTTTAGTACTTAGCTGGGCGGCTCCCCCCTTACCCCCCGAATAGCCGTCTAGCGAATAGACCCCGGGTTAAGACTCGGGGTCTTTTTTTGCCCTCGCGTTGACAAGTTGCTGCTGGTGAAGAATGCCGCCAGCACGGCCTTTTTGCCCCGAACTCACAAATTACTGCCCAGCCTTGGCGGTCACGGGCTCACGTAGGATACACTTGGTTCCATTCGCGCTTTCAATCCGGAGCCGTCTCATGTCCACCACTGGCTGGGTTGTCCTCGGCATCATTGTCGTCCTCGTGATTTGGGCGATCAGCATCTACAACAGCCTCGTCGCAATGCGGCAGAGAACCAATCAGGCGTTTGCCGATATCGACGTCCAACTCAAGCAGCGCCACGACCTCATCCCCAATCTGGTCGAAACTGTTAAAGGTTACGCGGCGCACGAGCGCGGCACACTGGAGGCGGTGGTGCAGGCGCGCAACGCAGCGATTGCGGCACCCGGCGTCGAACAGAAGGTCGCGGCCGAAAATGCTCTCACGGGCGCGTTACGGCAATTGTTCGCGCTTTCGGAAGCCTATCCGGATCTCAAGGCCAATCAAAACTTCCAGCAGCTGCAGGCCGAGCTTTCGGACATCGAAAACAAACTTGCGGCCTCGCGGCGGTTCTTCAACAACGCGGTGCAGGAGTACAACACAGGCATCCTGCAATTCCCCGCGTCGCTATTCGCCACAATGTTCGGCTTCTTGCCCCGCACCTTCTTCGATCTCGGCGAGGGCCGCGCCCAGCTCGAGCAGGCTCCGAGCGTGAAGTTTTAGGTCTGCTCACTCACATTTGTCGTAGCCGGGCTTGTCCCGGCAATCCATGTCTCACTCCTTGCCGAACTGAAGACGTGGATCCCGGCACAAGGCCGGGCACGACGAGCGAACGACCGAGCAGGATAAATGGCCGCTTACGGGCTTTACTCTCACATCCAGTCGAACAAGCGCCGGTCGGTAGCGCTGCTGATCGGCCTGTTCTTCCTGGTCTATGTCCTGGTGTTCGCCGGAGCGCTGCTGGCTGAGGCCCTGACAGTCAATGCGCCGCTCGACTATCTGGTGCAGGCCGCGCTTTACGATCTGATCAAGGCGTTTCCCTTTGCAACCGTCGGCACCATCATCTGGATCCTGATCGCGTACAAATTCCACCAGTCCATGATCGATGCCGTTACCGGCGGCCACGAGGTGACGCGCGCGGAGGAGCCTCGGCTCTACAATCTGCTGGAAAATCTCTGCATTTCCCGCGGCATCACGATGCCGAAGCTCAAGATCGCCGACGACGAAGCGCTTAACGCTTTCGCCACTGGCCTCAATGAAAAGCAATATTCGATCACGGTGACGCGCGGGCTGATAAACGCGCTCGATGACGCCGAGCTGGAAGCCGTGCTGGGCCACGAGCTGACGCATATCCGCAATGGCGACGTGCGCATGCTGGTGATCGCAGTTGTGATCGCGGGCGTGATTTCATTTTTCGGCGAGATGGTTTTCAGGCTCTTTTTCCAGAACGCCTATTATGGCGGATTCCGACGCGGTGGCGGCGACGGCGATCGTCGGGGCGGCGCCGGGCTTGCAATCATTATTGCCTTCTTACTGGTCGCTGTTGCCTGGGCGCTCTCCATCGTCATTCGCTTCGCGTTGTCTCGGAAACGTGAATATCTCGCCGACGCGGGCTCCGTCGAGCTCACCAAAAATCCCGACGCCATGATATCGGCATTGCGCAAGATCGAAGGCCGCGGCGAACTTGCCGCCGCCAACTCGGCGGTGATGGAAATGTGCGTCGACAACCCGCGCGAGGGTTTCGCGGATCTGTTCGCAACCCATCCTTCGGTCGACTCCCGCGTCGAGGCCCTGGTCAAATTCGCGGGCGGTCATGATCCCGGTCCGCTTGTGCTGGCGCCAGCGCAAGAGCCGGGCCAGCTCCCGCCGCCACCATCCGGGGGGCCATGGGGTAGCGGCGAAAAGAACGAGGCGCAGGGCAAGCCGTTTTTGCCCGAGCAGCCGCCGGTCGACCCTGGCGAGGGCGGCGGGCCCTGGGGCCCGCGTCGTTCGGGATGACGGCACAACCTCCGTTCGTTCCCGCGCAAGCAGGAATCCAGCGACTTAGAAATACACGCAAGTGCTGGGTCCCCGCTTTCGCGGGGACGGGCGGATTACAAAGCCCGCTAATGCCCCTCGAAGGAAATCAGCGTGCGCACCGGCACCTGCAGCTTGCGCAGCTTGTCCGCGCCGCCGAGCTCCGGCAGATCGATAACAAAGCAGGCGGCGAGCACGTTGGCGCCGAGCTTCCGCAGCAGCTTTACCGCGGCCTCCGCCGTTCCGCCTGTTGCAATGAGATCGTCAACGAGAATAACCCGCTCGCCCTTCTGCACGGCGTCTTCGTGCATCTCCATTTCGTCAATGCCGTATTCGAGTGAATAGCCGATGGTGACGCGCTTGTATGGCAATTTGCCTTTCTTCCGGATTGGAATGAACCCAGCTGAAACCTGGTGCGCGACAGCACCCCCGAGAATGAAGCCGCGCGCCTCTATGCCCGCGACCTTGTCGATCTTCATGCCGGCCCAAGGCTGCACCAGTTCGTCCACGGCACGGCGGAAAGCACGCGCGTCACCCAGCAGTGTCGTTATGTCGCGAAAGATGATGCCGGGTTTGGGATAATCCGGGATATTGCGGATTGCTGCACGCAGATCTTTTTCGAGTTCGGGAGAAGTCATGAGAGCCAGTCATGGCCGGGCCTGTCCCGACCATCCCGATGAGTGGAGCTCAATGCCTACCTAAGCGGGATGCCCGCGACAAGCGCGCGCATGACCTCCGCCAGCGGTTTGCCGCTCAGCCACCCGGCAGCCAGCGTCGCGGCGTGTCTCGCTTGTCGTCATAGGCGGCCTCGAACACCGGCGCCGCAAGCGTCGACTCGATGTGAAGAACAGTCTCGCCGCTGTTTGAGAAACCATGCTTGCGGCCGGCCGGCACGATAACGAGTTGTCCGCTGGTCAACGTGACGTGCCGATCATCGATCCAGACGTCCGCCTGTCCCTCGCGCACGCACAGTATTTCCTCAACCGCATGCAGGTGCGTCGGCGCTCCATGTCCCGGATCGCACCATTGCTCGAACAGGCAAAGCTGCGTCGCATTATTTGCCGCGGAGGCTCTCATGCGCGTCGTAACGCCCGCGCGCCATTGCTCGCTTGGCTGCTGATTCACATCGACGATATGCATCGGCTCCCCGGGGTGTTTGTTGAGGTAGACTTGTTCAGCATCACTTGTTTGTCTTGCGGCCGAGCCCGAGGCGATCGATCACCTTGGCATAGTTGTCGAGGTCGTCCTGCATGAACCGCACGTAATTGGCCGTGCCGTTTTCCTGCATATCCATGCCAAGTACTGCCATTCGCTCGACCATGGCCGGCTCTCGCATGATTTTGGCAATCGCTGCCTGCAATCGCTCGACCGATTTCGACGATATCCCGGCAGGACCTTTCAGGCCCAGCATATCGGCGATGTCGAAGCCTTTGATCCCCGCCTCATCGCATGTCGGAACGTCAGGCAACGAAACGGCGCGCGCAAGCACGCTGACGCAAAGGCCACGCAGCTTGCCCGCCTTGATATGGGGAATCACGTTTGGCAAGCCTGACCATCCGGCCTGAATTTCGCCGGTTAGCAATCCGTTCACCAGCGCGCTGCCGCCGCGGTATGGAACGTGCAGCAGCTTGATGCCGGTGCGCTCGGCGAAAATTTCCATGGTGAGGTGATGAATCGATCCCGCACCGGCCGAACCGTAGCTCATATCCGGTTTTTCTTTCGCGAGCGCTATGAATTCATTCACGTTGTTTGCCGGCACGATGGGATGACTACGAGAGCGGTCGGCACCGTCGCGAGCGCTGTGATCGGCGTGAAATCTTTCAGCTTGTAGGTCGCATCCGGGCTCATGTTGATGTTAATCGCGAGCGCTCCGGAATCGTTCAACATCAGCATGTAGCCATCCGGCGCTGCATCGGCGATGCGCTTTGCCGCCAATATGCCGCCCGCACCTGGCACGTTCTCGACTACGAAGGGCTGGCCAAGAACTTCCGACAAGCGCTGCGACAGCAGGCGCGCCAGGACGTCAGGATTGCCCCCGGGGGCTGCAGCAGCGAGGATGCGCACCGGGCGGTTCGGATAATTCTGCTGCTGCGCATGCGCCCCGGACGCAAGCATGGCCACAACAAGCGCAATCATCGGGTACGCGATACTGCGCAGCATGCAGTCCCCTCCTTTGTCTAGACCTCGCCCCAGATGTCGCGAGCCAGTTCAACAACGAGACGGAGCTTAGCTTCTTGAGCCTGAAGGGTCACCGGATTACCGGTGTCGATACTGGCGAAACCGCATTGGGGGCTCACCGCGAGGCGATCAAGCGATACGTGGCGGCTCGCCTGCTCGACGCGCGCGCACAACGCATCCTTGTCTTCGAGAACGGGCGTTTTCGATGAGACCAACCCAAGCACAACCGATTTTTGGTTCGAAACGAAGCGCAGAGGGGTAAAAGTGCCCGCGCGGGGACTATCGAATTCGAGAAAATAGAACGGAATTTCCAGCGCATTAAACAGCCGGTCGGCGACATCCTCGTAGCTACCTTCGGCATGCCAATGACCGCCGCGATTGCCCCGACACAAATGCATTCCAATGTAGAGCGTCTTCGGCGCCGCGCGCAGGACGCGGTTGGTGATCCCAATGTATTTGTCGATTAATTTGCTCCAGTCGTCCCCACGCGCTGCCAACGCCACCTGGACATCCGGATCGCCGAATTTTGCGAAGGCTGTTTCGTCGATCTGAACATAGTGGCAGCCTGCCTCTGCCAGCGCCGCCAGTTCCCTTGTAAATGCTTCGACGATGTCATCCCAGAACTCATCAATGTCGCGATAGGCAGAGGCGAGCACGGCAGCATCGCCGCCGCGGAAATGCAGCGCGCACGGACCCGGAATGGTGATCTTGGGAAGCAGCTTCGTTTTTCCTTTGAGAAAGTTGAAATCGGCGACATTGACCGGATGGGTCCAGCGCACACGGCTTTTGATGAGCGCAACCGGTTGGGCCCCACGCCCACCGCCAGCCGGCGCGCCTTTGGCATGAGCGCCTGCGACGGTATCGATGCTCAGATCCCCGAGCTGCTGATAGAAAAAACTGTGATACGACCGGCGGCGGAATTCGCCGTCGGTCGCAAAACGCAGGCCGAGGCTTTCCTGCAGGCCCACCGCGCCTGAAATTGCGGCGTCTTCCGCCGCGGTCAAATCGGCTTGCGAGATCTCCCCGCGCGCGAAGCACGCTCGCTGCTCAAGCAGGGATCCTGGCCGCAGCAGGCTACCGATGTGCTCGGCGCGGAAGGGTGGTTTGTCGCGGGTAACTACGCCGGCGCGAACATTCATACCGGCGAGGCTAGCCGCCAAGCACCCGGCCGGCAACGGCATCGAGCTTTTTGATCAGATTGGGGTCACGAGCTTCGGGTGCTGTAATCAGTGCGGTGTCGAGCGCGCGATCCGACCCGATCGGGCACGGCTCGTGCTCGCGTGGAAAATCACGCGCCAGTCTCGCAACAAGCCTTTTGGCCTTTTCCGCATTGGCCAGCAGCACCTTGATGATGTCTTGTACCGTGACGGCGTCGTGGTCGGGGTGCCAGCAGTCGAAATCCGTCACCATCGCAACGGTCGCATAACAAATCTCGGCTTCGCGCGCGAGTTTGGCTTCCGGCATATTGGTCATTCCGATTACAGAGTAGCCGAGCTGTTTGTAGGTCATGCTCTCCGCGTAGGTGGAAAATTGCGGGCCTTCGATGCACACATAAGTGCCGCCCCAGCGTGGTACGATGCCTTCGGCTATTGCAGCAGCACGCAGATGTGCGCGCAACAGCGGCGACACCGGATGCGCCATCGACACGTGCGCCACCAGTCCTTTGCCGAAGAACGAGCTCTGCCGCTTGTGGGTGCGGTCGACGAACTGGTCGATCAACACAAAACTGCCTGGAGGCAATTCTTCCTTGAACGAGCCGCAGGCGGACAACGATACAAGATCGGTCACACCGGCTCGCTTGAGCACGTCGATGTTGGCCCGATAGTTGATGTCGGAAGGTGAGAGCCGGTGGCCTTCGTGATGGCGCGAGAGAAATACGACCGGCAGGCCCACGATCTCGCCGATGCGCAAAGGTCCGGACGGCTCGCCCCAGGGGCTGAGACTGCGCTGCTCGCGTGCATTCGTCAGTCCCGGCAATTCGTAGATACCGGACCCGCCGATAACGCCGAGAATGGATTTGGTCATTAATGCCCTCGTCATGCCCGGCCTTGTGTCGGGCACCTCGACAAGAATGGCATAACGCCTCCCTAAACGGGATGCCCGGCACAAGGCCGGGCATGACGCTTTCCGAAAGCCATTATTACAAATTCAGACCGTCGTCTTTTTCGGGTCTTGCCCGCGAGCGATCTCGGTCGGTTTTTCAACCTCGTGCCAGACCTTCTTCTTGGTCAAATACATCAGGCCTGCGAAAACGACCAGGAAGATTATGACCTGAAGGCCGATGCGCTTGCGCGCGAGCATGTGGGGCTCGGCAGCCCACATCAGGAAGGCCGCAATGTCCTTGGAATACTGATCGAGCGTCTGCGGCGCACCATCGTCGAAGGTCACCTGACCGTCCTGCAGTGGAGGCGGCATGGCGATGTTGTGACCTGGAAAATATTTGTTGTAGCGGCCGCCGGCAGGCAACTGGAAGCCCTTTGGCGGCTCCTCGTAGCCCTTCAGAAGAGCGGCGAGGTAATCGGGACCCTGCTCCTGATACTGCGTAATCGTATCGAACACGAACCAGGGAAAGCCGCGCTCATAGGTGCGCGCCTTGGCCAGTGTCGACATATCGGGCGGTGCGACACCGCCGTTTGCCGCTTTTGCGGCTAGCTCGTTTGGAAACGGTGGCGGGAAATTATCCGCCAGCCGGCCGGGACGCTCGGTCGGTTCGCCCTTCTCGTCGAGGTCCTTGATCTTGTATTCCGACGCAATCGCGGCTGCCTGCGCTTCCGAAAAGCCCGGTCCGCCCAGGTCGGCCAGATTGCGGAAAGCGAGCATCTGGATCGAATGGCAGGATGCGCACACTTCCTTGTAGATCTTGAATCCGCGCTGGAGCTGCGCCGGATCATATTTGCCGAAGGGACCGGCGAACGACCATCTCAGCTTCGGCGGGATCGGCGTGTCATGCTCTTGCGCTTTGGCCGGCAGGGTGAGCATGCCAACGCAGCCCGCAAGCGTGAGAGCAATGATGGTCCGCTGCATCTGCATGTGCATCCTCCCGCTCACGCCTTCGCGCCAAGTACCGAATCCGAAATTGAATTCGGCTCGGGCTTGGTCTTTTCGACGATGCCGAGCAGCGGCAGGATGACCAGGAAAAACGCGAAATAGTAAACAGTGAAGACGCGCGCGAGGATGACGTAGATGCCTTCCGGCGGCTTGGAGCCGAGCCAGCCAAGCCCGATGCACACGATCACGAATAGCCAGAAAAACTGCTTGAATAGCGGCCGATAACGCCCGGAGCGGACCCGCGACGTGTCGAGCCATGGCAGGAATGCCAGGATCAAGATCGAGGCGCCGAGCGCGATCACGCCCATCAGCTTGTCGGGGATCGCGCGCAGGATCGCGTAGAACGGCAGGTAATACCATTCAGGCACGATGTGGGTCGGCGTCACCGCGGGATTGGCAGGAATATAGTTATCGGCATGCCCAAGGAAGTTCGGGATGTAGAAGACAAGCCAGGCGTAGACGATCAAAAAGGCCGCCAGGAAGAACGCGTCCTTGATCGTGGCGTAGGGCGTGAACGCCACCGTATCCTTCTCCGATTTCGGCTCGATGCCGGTCGGATTGTTCTGACCAGCGACATGAAGCGCCCAGATGTGCAGCACGACGACGCCTGCAATCACAAACGGCAGCAGATAGTGCAGCGAATAGAAACGATTGAGGGTCGGATTTCCGACCGCATAGCCGCCCCACAGCCAGGTTACGATCGCTTCACCAACGCCGGGGATGGCGGAAAACAGATTGGTGATCACGGTCGCCGCCCAGAAGCTCATTTGCCCCCAGACCAGCACATAACCCATGAATCCGGTCGCCATCATCAGCAGGTAGATGATGACACCGAGAATCCAGAGTACCTCGCGCGGCTCCTTGTACGACCCGTAATAGATGCCCCGGAACATGTGAATGTAGACGGCAAGGAAGAACATCGATGCGCCGTTGGCATGCAGATAGCGCAACAACCAACCATAGTTGACGTCGCGCATGATGATCTCGACCGATTTGAAGGCGAAATCGACATGCGGCGTGTAATGCATTGCCAGCACGATGCCGGTCACGATCTGCACGGCGAGCATGAATGCCAGGATGCCGCCAAACGTCCACAAGTAGTTCAGATTGCGCGGGACGGGATAGACGACGAACGAAGAATGAATCAGGCCGCCGATCGGCAGCCGCCTCTCGAGCCATTGCAGAAATTTGCTCTGCGGTTTGTAGGTCGAGTGTCCGCTCATGATTGAACCTTGAATAGACGTGCTCAGCCGATCTGAATCTTGGTGTCGGAAACGAACTTGTAAGGCGGCAGCTCGAGGTTTCTCGGGGCCGGGCCCTGCCGGATTCGCCCCGCGGTGTCATAGACGGAGCCATGGCATGGGCAGAACCAGCCACCATATTGGCCCTGATGGGCGAGCGGAATGCAACCGAGATGCGTGCAGATGCCGATGACCACGAGCCACTGGTCATGACCCTCCTTGACGCGCGCCGAGTCCGGCTGCGGATCGGGCAGGCTCCCGACATTGACCTTTTGCGCTTCCTCGATTTCCTTCTTGGTGCGATGGAAGATGAAGATCGGCTTCGATCGCCAGAACACCTTGATGATCTGCCCGTCGGTGATCGGCGCAAGATCGACCTCGATCGGCGCTCCCGCCGCGATGGTCGAGGCGTCCGGATTCATCTGCGCGATCAACGGAACCAGGGTGGCAGCAGCACCTACCGCGCCGACGGCGCCAGTG
>Ga0114129_10003713_pt1 | contig 21513 bp, 16 predicted proteins | sample RhiMetdeltSRZDD1_FD_80071 | JGI IMG/M metagenome (GOLD analysis project Ga0114129, IMG submission 80071) | Populus rhizosphere microbial communities from Tennessee, USA - Rhizosphere MetaG P. deltoides SRZDD1 (version 2) (version 2) | ecosystem: Host-associated > Plants > Roots > Rhizosphere >... | reverse complement strand
GCGACGGTGACCCCACAGGCCGAAGGCCGTCCGATCAGTCCCCGACCCGAGCGGGTCCCCCTCTCGAATGGCCTCACCGTGGTGCTTCAGCCCCACGACGCGGCCGACGTGGCGGCGGTGCAGCTCTGGGTCCGCGCCGGGGCTCGGGACGAGGGCCCGCACGAGGCGGGGCTGTCGCACTTCATCGAGCACCTCCTCTTCAAGGGGACGCCGTCGCGCGGGCCGGGCGTGATCGACGAGACGATCTCCGGGCTCGGGGGCGAGATGAACGCCGCGACCTCCCAGGACTGGACGTACTTCCACGTCGTCCTGCCGGCCGAGCGCCTCGACACCGCGGTGGACGTGCTGGCCGACGCTGCGCAGCACGCCGCGTTCGACCCCGTCGAGGTCGAGCGCGAGCGCCACGTCGTGCTCGAGGAGATCCGCCGCGCCGAGGACACGCCGAGCGCCGCCCTCTGGCGCGTGCTGGCCCGTGGACACTTCGGCGAGCACGCCTATGGCCGGCCGGTCCTCGGCTCCGCAGAGTCGATCGCGGGAGTGTCCCGCGACACGATCGTCGACTACTACCGCCGCTCCTACGTGCCGAACAACACGACGGTGGTGGTGGCGGGTAGCATGTCGGCGGCGCGGAGCCTCGCCGCCGTGGGCGCGGCGTTCGGAGGCTGGGCGCCGGGCCCGCTCCCCGCCCGGTCCCGGCAAGCGCCCGAGCCACCCCGCGGGCCGCGTCGGATCGAAGAATCGAAGGCGCTCCACCAGACCTACCTCGGGCTCGCGTGGACGGGCGCCATCCCTCCGGATGCCGACGTCTACGCTCTCGACCTCGTGACCACCGTGCTGGGGCAGGGTCGGGCGTCGCGGCTGGTCCAGTCACTCCGGGAGCGGCTCGGGCTCGTGTCCGGGATCGGCAGTAGCTTCTACCTCCAGCACGACGCGGGGATGGTCGCGGTGACTGCCCGGACGACGACGGCTCGCTATGCGGAGATCGAGGCGGCGATCCTGGCCGAGGTCGGACGTCTGTCCGAGGAACTGGTGACGGAGGAGGAGTTCGTGCGGGCGATGACGGCGGTGGAGGCCGAGCACGCGTTCAGCGGAGAGACGGCGGAGGGCGCGGCCTATGCGCTCGGCACGGCGGACACCGTCTGGACTCTCGAATTTGAGCTGGGGTACGTCGACGCCGTCCGGCGCGTGACGCGCGAGGTCATGCGCGAGGCCGCGCGGCGCCACCTTCGCCCCGACCGCTTCACGGGCGCCGTGATCGGCGCCGGGGCCGCCGGGGGAGGCGAATGACCGCCGGCGAGGGCCGCCCGAGCGCCGGCGGCCTGCCGCGGGAGCCCGGGCTCCGACCGGAGCCGAGTCCTCCGGCCGTCGGCGGTCTCGGCCCGGTGACACGCCTCGTCCTCCCCAACGGGCTGACGGTTCTCATGCGCGAGAACCGGAGCGCCCCGGTTGTCGCGGTGACCCTTCTGTCCCGGGGAGGCTCGGCGGACGAGGCGCCGGAAGTGAACGGCGTGACCGCCCTGCTCGGACGCGGGCTCCTCAAGGGGACCCGCGCCCGAAGCGCCCTCGAGGTGGCGAGCGCCGCGGAGGACGCCGGGGGCGGCATCGAGAGCGGGGCCGACCAGGAGTATGGTGAGGTCCGGACCTGGGGGCTCGCGCGGCACTGGCGGCGCCTGCTCGCGCTGCTCCATGAGGTCGCCACCGAGCCGCGCCTCGACGACGGCGAGATCGAGAGGGAGCGTGCGGTGCTCGTGGCCCAGATCCGCGGCCTCGAGGACCAGCCGGGCCAGGTCGCCAATCGGATCCTCGCCCGGGCGCTCTTCGGCCCCCGGGGGTACGGGCTGCCGACGAGCGGGGAGGAGGCGACCGTCGCGCGGATCACCCGGGCGGACCTGCTCGCTCGCCTGGCAGAGACGTACGCGGCCAACCGGCTCGTGCTCGCCGTATCGGGAGCGGTGGCCGCCGACGAGGTGCTCAGCGAGGTGGAACGTCTCTTCGCGGAGGTCCGGCCGGGGGCCCCGGCGGCCGTCGCGCCGCCGCCGCCGGAGCGGCCCGTACGGCCGCGCGAGCACGAGACATTGCCGACGCAGCAGGCGCACGTCCTGCTCGGCTACCTCGCGCCCGCCATTGCGGCATCGGATCACGTCGCGCTCAAGGTCGCGAACGGCGTCCTTGGCGGCGGGATGTCGAGCCGGCTGTTCCGGACCCTCCGGGACCAGGACGGGCTCGCCTACTCCGTGGGCTCCGCATACCCCACGCGCCGGGGCGCCGGTCGCGTCGTCCTCCACATCGGCACGGCGCCGGAGAACGTGGCGGCGGCGGAGGCCGGCCTCCGGCGCGAGGTCGATCGCTTGGCCGGGGAGCCTGCGTCGGAGGACGAGCTCGAGCGAACCAAGGCCTACCTGTCGGGGTCCTTCGTCCTGGATCGCCGGACGAACGCACGTCAGAGCTTCTACCTGGCCTTCTACGAGATCATGGGGGTCGGCGCCGAGTACGTGATGCACTATCCGAGCCTCCTCGAGGGGATCAGCGCGACCGACGTGCTGCGCGCCGCCCGCCGCCATCTGGTCGAGCCGGCGGCGGTGGTGGTCGGACCCGCTTGAGAGCCGGCGGGCGCGGTGCTCCCGCTCAAGGACAACGTTCCGACTCGCTCGTTCCCGGCCGTCTCGGTCGCCCTGATCGTCGTCAACGTCGCCATCTACCTCTACGAGTTCTTTCTGTGGTTCGAGCCGGCTGCCGCTGGCCGAACCTCGCTGGGCGCGCAGCTCTACCAGCAGTTCGTTATCGAGTTCGGCCTGGTCCCGTGCCGGTTCGGGGACATCTGCCCGCCGCGGCTCGACACGACGCTGACGGGATCTCCGGCGCCCACGCTGACGATCATCACGTCGATGTTCGTTCACGGGGGGCTGCTCCACGTCGGTGGGAACATGCTCTACCTCTGGATCTTCGGGAAGAACGTCGAGGACGCGATGGGGCACGGGCGCTTCCTCGTCTTCTACCTAGTGTGCGGGCTGGCGGCGGCGGCGGCGCAGTACCTACAGGACCCCGCCTCGGTCATCCCGATTGTCGGCGCGAGCGGGGCGGTCTCGGGAACCCTGGGCGCTTACCTGCTGCTGCACCCACGCGCGCGGATCTGGACCCTCGTGATCTTCGGCTTCTTCGTGCGGGTGATCCCGGTGCCCGCTCTGATCGTGCTCGGGTTCTGGATCGTCCTGCAGGTCGTGAACAGCGTCTTCACGTTCGCCCGGGGCGACACCGGGGGAGTCGCGTTCCTGGCCCACGTTGGCGGCTTCGTCGCCGGCCTCTTGCTGCTCGGTGTCTTCCAGCGCCCGCAGGTCCGTCGCCGGCACCGCCGCGGCCTATAATCGTGCGGAGGCGACGACACCGGTGAAGGCGGGGCTCGATCCGATCGCATTCGGCACATCCGGCTGGCGTGCGCGGATCGCGGACACCTATACGTTCGCGAACGTCCGGCGCCTCACACGGGCCATCGCGGACCACCTCAACGACACGGGCGAGGCGGAGCGCGGCGCCGTCGTCGGCTACGACACGCGCTTCCTGTCCGAGGACTTCGCGGCTGCGGCTGCGGGGACGCTGGCGCAGGCCGGTGTCCGGTGCCGCCTCGCGGTGGCGGCCGTCCCGACGCCCACGGTGGCCCACGCCGTCCTTCACCACCGGGCGGCCGCCGGCATCACGATCACGGCTAGCCATAATCCGGCGCCCGACAACGGGCTGAAGCTGTCGGGACCGACGGGGGGGCCCGCCCTCCCGGATGTGACCCGGGCGATCGAGGCGCGGGTCGCTGGGCTCGTTGACCCTGGAGGGCGGCCGGTCGGGGATGCACGCGCCGCCGGCCTCATCGAGACCGCGGACTTCGCGCCGGCGTATCTCGACCAGTGCCGCCGGCTCATCGACCAGGACGCGATCCGCCGAGCCAGGCTGCGGGTGGTAGTGGACGTGATGTACGGGCCCGCGCGCGGCTACCTCGACCGTTTGCTCGGGGAGGCCGGCTGCGAGGTGACGCTCCTCCATGGGACCCGCGATGTCACCTTCGGCGGCCACCCGCCCGAGCCAGCGGAGGAGCACCTCGGCGAGCTGATCGGGACGGTGCGCGAGCGGCGGGCGCACCTCGGGCTCGCCACGGACGGCGACGCCGATCGCTTCGGCGTCGTGGACCGGGACGGGACGGTGCTGGCGCCGAACCCAATCCTGGCGCTCGTCCTGCGGCACCTGCTGCGTTACCGCGGCTGGCGCGGCGGCGTGGCGCGGAGCGTGGCCACGACCCATCTCCTCGACGGGCTGGCGGCCCGTCACGGCTGCGAGCTTCACGAGACACCCGTCGGCTTCAAGTACCTGGGCGACCTGATCACCCAAGGCCGCGCCATGTTCGGTGGCGAGGAGTCGGGTGGTATGAGCCTGAAGGGGCATCCGCCCGAGAAGGACGGAATCCTCGCATGCCTCCTAGCGGCCGAGGTCGCCGCGGTGGAAGGAGTGGCGCTCGGCGCCGTGCTGGAGCGGCTCTACGGCGAGGTGGGGCGGCTCCTGTCCGTTCGCGTGAACGTGCCGCTCTCCGAGGGAGTGCGGCGGGCGCTGCCGGCGCGGATGGCCGAGCCGCCGACGGCGCTCGGGCCGTGGTGCGTCGTGCGCGTCCAGACTACCGACGGGCTCAAGCTCCACCTGGACGGCGGCGCCTGGGTGCTGGTGCGGCCGTCCGGCACCGAACCCGTGGCGCGGCTCTACGTGGAGGCGCCGGACGCGCCGACCCTCGAAGCCCTCCGTGCCGCCGCCGGGCGCCACTTTTTCAAATGAGTCCCGCCGAAACCGCTCGCCGGCGCCGGATCCGTCTGGACGAGCTGCTCGTGGCGCGGGGCCTCGCGTCGAGTCGTGCCGAGGCCGCGCGGCTGATCCTCGCGGGGCAGGTGCGACTACCAAGAGGCGCCCCCGCCAAGGCGGGCCGGCTCGTGGCGCCCGACGCTCTGGTGGAGCGGGTGCGGGCGGCGCCCTTCGTCGGACGAGGCGGGGAGAAGCTCATGGGGGCACTCGAGGCTTTCGGCGTGACAGTCGAGGGCCGCGTGTGCCTAGACGTCGGCGCGTCGACGGGAGGGTTCACCGACTGCCTCCTCGTCCGTGGAGCGCTCCGTGTTCATGCGGTGGACGTGGGGCACGGCCAGCTCCATCCCCGCCTTCGCGGTGACGCCCGCGTCGACGTGCGAGAGGGCGTGAACGCGCGCCGCCTCGAGCCCAGGTGGTTCCCAGACGCCCCGAGCCTCGCGACGGTCGACGTGTCCTTCATCTCGCTCGAGAAGATCCTGCCCGCCGTGGTGGCCTGCCTCGCCGCCCCGGTGGAGATCGTGGCCCTGGTGAAACCCCAGTTCGAGGTCGGCCGCGCGCGAGTGGGTAAGGGGGGCGTGGTCCGCGCATGGGAGGCTCGTCGGGACGCCGTCCGGGGCGCCGCCGCCGCCGCCGCGGCGCTCGGGCTCCGCACGGTCGGGGTCGCGGCGTCGGTGCTCGCGGGTCCGAAGGGCAATCGCGAGGTTTTCCTTCACCTCGCCCGTGACCTCGGGCTTCGGCCGCCGCTCGTAGGCGCGGCGTTCGAGGCAGCCCTCGCCGCGGCCGTCCCGGCCGAGACGGAAACGCAGCCGGTGAGCCTACAGGCCGCCTCAGGCCGAAGGCCGTCCGGTCAGGGCCGTCCGACGCAGCACGGATAGCCGAGTGATCGAGGCGCAGGGCGGGGGCGGGAGGAGGCGGATGCGACGCATCGGCGTGGTGGCGCGGCCAGACCGGGCCGAGGCGCGGGACGTGACGCGAGGGCTGGTCCAGTGGCTGACCGCGCACGGGCGGGAGGTCGTCGTCGACAGCGACTCCGCCGGGGCACTCGGGCTCTCCGGGGTGACGGTGGCGGAGCGCCAAGCCCTTCCCGGCAAGGTCGATCTCATCGTGGTCCTCGGGGGCGACGGGACACTGCTTGCGGTGGCGCGCCTCGTCGATGGCCTGGACGTGCCCATCCTTGGCGTCAACCTCGGAGGTCTCGGCTTCCTGACGGCGACCACGCTCGAGGCGCTCTTCCCCACGCTCGAAGCGGTCCTGCGAGGCGAGTACGCCGCCGAGGAGCGACTCGTCCTGATGGCCGGGTTGACGCGAGGCGGTGCGCCCGTGGCGGAGCAGCTCGCGCTGAACGACGTCGTGGTGGCGAAGGGGGCCCTCGGCCGGCTGATCGACCTCGACGTGCGCGCTGACGGCCAGCCGATGACGGCCTACCGCGCTGACGGCCTCATCATCGCGACCCCTACCGGCTCGACCGCCTACAACCTTTCGGCGGCGGGGCCGATCCTCTTCCCCACCATGGACGCCGTGGTCCTGACCCCGATCTGCTCGCACACGCTGACCAACCGGCCGATCGTGCTCCCGGCGTCGATCCGGCTCGAGGTGACGCTGCTCACGGAGGCCCCGGACGTGGTCCTTTCGGTCGACGGCCAGCCGGGCCCCCCGGTTGCCGCCGGGGACGTGGTCCACGTGCGGCAGGCCGGCGCCCGGATTCGCCTGATCCGGGACCCGCGGAAATCCTACTTCGAGGTGCTACGCACGAAGCTAAAATGGGGAGAACGCTGACCGTGCTGGAGGGCGCTCACGGGTGCTCAGAGAGCTCAGGGTCCGTAACCTCGCGGTCATCGAGTCGCTGACCGTCCCGTTCGGCCCGGGGCTGAACGTCCTCACCGGCGAGACGGGCGCGGGGAAGTCGATCCTCATCGACGCCCTCACCCTGCTTCTCGGCGAGCGGGCCCAGCCGGCCGAGACCATCCGGGCGGGTGCCGAGACCGCGACCATCGAGGCCGTGTTCGACGCGCCCCGGAAGAGCCCGGTGGCCACGCTGCTCCAGGAGCACGGCATCTCGCTGGAGGACGGTTTGCTCGTGGTCCGGCGAGAGCTCGTGCGCGGTGGGCGCGGGCGCGTGTTCCTCAACGACGCCAACACCACGCTAGCCCTCCTGGAAAAGCTGGGGGAGGCACTCGTCGAGGTCCACGGCCAGCACGAGCACCAGGCGCTGCTCCGGGCCTCCCGCCACCTCGACCTACTGGACGCCTTCGCCGGTCTCGGGATCCTCCGGGAGCGCCTGCGCCAGCGGCACGACGAGTGGCGGAGCACATCGACGGAGCTCGACGCCCTCCGTGCGTCGGCTCGCGATCAGGTGGCCCGAACCGCTCAGTACCGAGAGTCCATGGCGGAGATCGATGCCGCTCGACTCCGACCCGGCGAGGAGGAGGAGCTTCGGGAGGAGCGCCGGCGGCTGGTGAACGCCGAGCGCTTGGCCGAGGGGGCCACCGGGGCCTACCGGGAGCTCTACGACGACCCCGCCTCGGCGGTCGAGCGGGTGGGCCGTGCGGCGAGCTTGCTCCGCGACCTGGCCCGGATGGACCCTTCGATCCAGTCGACCCTTCAGGCCCTCGACACCGTCCTGGTCCACCTCGACGAGACCGCGCGAGCGCTCCGAAGCTACCGGGACGGCGTCGTGTTCGACCCGCCGCGACTCGACGCGATCGAGCGGCGGCTGGACGAGATCGGACGCGTCAAGCGGAAGTACGGTGAGACCGTCGAGGCGGTTCTGGCGCTCCGGACGCGGCTCGAGGCCGACGTGGAGGGTCTCGCCCGCGCCGGTGAGGACGAAGGCCGGCTGGCGGAGCGAGTGGAACGGCTCCGCACCGAGCTGACCACGCGTGCCACGGACCTCGCCGAGCGACGCGATCAGGCCGTGAGCCGGCTGGAGGCCTCCGTGCTGGCCGAGCTGGCCGCGCTCGACCTGGAGACCGCGGTGTTCCGGGTGCGTCTGGCGCGGGAACGGGCCGGCCACGGGGAGCTCGCGGTCGGCCCCGAAGCGTGGCGGCTCGGTCCCCGGGGCGTCGACCAAGCCGAGTTCCTGTTCTCGGGGAACGCGGGGGAGGAGGCCCGGCCGCTCAGCCGCATCGCCTCGGGCGGGGAGCTCTCGCGCACGATGCTCGCCCTCAAGGTCGTGCTCGCGGCTACCGACGCGGTGCCCGTGCTGATCTTCGACGAGGTCGACGTCGGCATCGGGGGCAAGACGGCGGACACCGTCGGCAAGAAGCTCCGCCAGGTGGCCCGCATACGCCAGGTCCTTTGCGTGACCCACCTGCCCCAGATCGCGGCGTACGCCGACCAGCACTTCCGTGTGGAGAAGCGCGAGGAGGACGGGCGCACGGCGACGACGGTCGCCGCCCTGGTGAAGAACGACCGAGTGCGCGAGGTTGCCCGGATGCTCGGTGGCGAGTCCGTCACCGACACGAGCCTCCAGCACGCGCTCGAGCTCATCACCCAGGCGCGGGGGAAGTGACCCCCGTCCTGCCCCGGCTCCCGGCGCGCCCGGCTTGAACCGGGGGAGTACAATAGCCCCGTCATGATCGCTCTCGTCCTCCGCAAGATCTTCGGGTCCAAGCACGAGCGCGACGTCAAGCGGATGCGCCCGCGCGTCGCGGGCATCACCGCGCTGGAACCGGAGATAAGCGGCTGGCCGGACGAGGCCTTCCGCCGGCGTGCCGACGAGTTCCGGCAGCAGCTCCAGGACGGGACGGAAGTCGACGAGATCCTGCCCGAGGTCTTCGCGATGGTGCGGGAGATCGGGCGCCGGCGGCTCGGCATGCGGCACTTCGACGTGCAGCTCATGGGCGGCATGGTGCTCCACGAGGGCAAGATCGCGGAGATGGCCACCGGCGAGGGCAAGACCCTCGTGGCGACGCTGCCCGCGGTGCTGAACGGTCTCACCGGGCGCGGCGTCCACATCGTCACCGTCAACGACTACCTCGCCCGCCGCGACGCGCAGTGGATGGGTCCGCTCTACCACCAACTGGGTCTCTCCGTGTCGGTCATCCAGCACGAGGCGTCGTTCATCTACGATCCGACCTACGTGCCGGCGGACTCGCGCTTCCTGGCGCTCCGGCCGTGCGAACGGCGGGAAGCCTACCTCGCCGAGATCACCTACGGGACGAACAACGAGTTCGGCTTCGACTACCTGCGCGACAACATGCGCTTCTCGCTCGACGAGCTCGTCCAGCGGGAGCTCCACTACGCGATCGTCGACGAGGTCGACTCAATTCTGATCGACGAGGCGCGCACGCCGCTGATCATCTCGGGCCCGACGGAGGAGTCGACCGACCTCTACTACAAGGTGGACCGGATCATCCCTCGGCTCACTCGCGCGGCCACGATCACCGAGGGCAAGCTGCACGAGATCGAGGAGGTCCGCCAGGGCGACTACATCGTCGACGAGAAGGCGAAGACGGTCACCCTGACCGAGTCCGGCATCGCCCGGTGCGAGCAGCTGCTCGGGGTCGGGAACCTGTACGACCCCCAGCACATCGACACCCTCCACCACATCCACCAGGGCCTCCGCGCCCACGCCCTCTTCGAGAAGGACGTGGACTACGTCGCCAAGGACGGCCAGATCATCATCGTCGACGAGTTCACCGGCCGTCTCATGCCGGGCCGCCGATGGTCGGACGGCCTCCACCAGGCGATCGAGGCGAAGGAGGGGCTCCGGATCCAGCAGGAGAACCAGACCCTCGCCACCATCACCTTCCAGAACTACTTCCGGATGTACGACAAGCTCGCCGGCATGACGGGCACCGCCGACACCGAGGCCGCGGAATTCGCCAAGATCTACAAGCTGGACGTCACCGTGGTCCCGACCAACCGGACGCTGGTCCGGACGAACAACCCCGACGTGGTGTACAAGACCGAGCGCGAGAAGTTCGACGCCGTGGTGCAGGAGATCAAGGAGTTACACGAGAAGGGGCGGCCGATCCTCATCGGGACCGTGTCCATCGAGAAGTCGGAGCGGCTGTCCAAGCTCCTCAAGAAGAGCGGCGTCCCCGACCACCAGGTGCTCAACGCCAAGTACCACGAGAAGGAAGCCGAGATCGTCGCCCAGGCGGGGCGGCTGGGCGCGGTGACCATCGCCACCAACATGGCCGGCCGCGGGACCGACATCCTCCTGGGGGGCAATCCGGAGTTCCTCGCGCGGGAGGCGCTCCGCAAGCGTGGCATCGACCCGGCGACCGGATCCGACGAGGACCGCCGCCGCGCCCTCGAGGAGGCCCGGCGGACCACCGAGGCGGAGCACGGACGCGTCGTCGAGCTGGGCGGGCTCCACATCCTCGCGACGGAGCGTCACGAGTCCCGGCGGATCGACAACCAGCTGCGCGGCCGCTCGGGGCGCCAGGGCGATCCGGGATCCTCCCGCTTCTACCTGTCTCTCGAGGATGACCTCCTCCGGATCTTCGGTTCCGAGCGGATCCAGAAGATCATGGACCGCCTCGGGATGGAGGAAGGGGAGCCGATCGAGCACCGGCTGGTGACGCGCGCGATCCAGACGGCCCAGAAGCGGGTCGAGGCGCATCACTTCGAGATCCGCAAGCACCTGCTCGAGTACGACGACGTCATGAACAAGCAGCGCGAGGTGGTCTACGGGATGCGCCGCGAGATCCTCCAGGGGGAGAGCCAGGAGGAGAACATCCGCGAGTGGATGGAGGATCTGCTCGAAGGGATCGTCGACACCTACGCGGGTGAAGGGGTGCACCCGGAGGACTGGGATCTTGGCGGGCTGGGGGAGGCGCTGCACCGGCAGTTCGACGTGAAGCTCCCGGCTGCTGTGACGAAGCGCGAGGTGGCGTCGGGCGAGGCGCTGCGAGAGATCCTGGGTGAGGCGGTCCGGACCCGCTACGCCGCCCGCGAGCGGGAGCTGTCCGCCGACCTCCTGCGGACGCTGGAGCGGTGGGTCATGCTCCACGTGATCGACAGCCAGTGGAAGGACCACCTCCTGTCCATGGACCACATGAAGGAGGGGATCGGACTCCGCGGTTACGGGCAGCGCGACCCGCTCACCGAGTACAAGCGCGAGGCCTTCGACCTCTTCGAGGACATGGTCGAGCGGGTACGGGCCACCGTCACCGAGCTCCTCTTCAAGATGCAGGTGGCGCCGGGGGAGGCCGCCGCGCCCCCGCCGCGGCCCGCTCCCGCTCCCCGCGCGATCCCGGCCGCGACGCGCGAGCGGCGCTCCGAGCCCAGCCGGAGCGGGCAGAAGGTCGGCCGGAACGATCCGTGTCCCTGCGGATCCGGGAAGAAGTACAAGAAGTGCTGTCTCGCCAAGGGGGCGTGAGGGCGGCTCGCCGCGCCCCCTGAGCCCCGGCCGGGCGGGGCCCCCGATCGCGGTCGTCGCATCAACCTGTAGGGCCTCGGGGTTCCGGGAGCGCCTACCGCTGGTATTTTTTTTCTTGGTCGGACCCCCCGCCCGTGCTATCTGTTTTTGACGATCATGCGGCTGCAGGGCGTCACGCTGTTCGGCTTCAAGTCCTTCGCGGATCGCACGGACGTGCGCATCCTCCCCGGGATCACCGCGATCGTCGGCCCGAACGGCTGCGGCAAGTCCAACATCTCCGACGCGCTCCGCTGGGCGCTTGGCGAGCAGAGCCCCAAGGCCCTCCGCGGCCACCGGATGGAGGACGTGATCTTCCACGGCTCGGTCTCGCGGCGGCCCCTTGGGCTCTCCGAGGTCCTCCTGACGTTCTCCAACGACGGCGATCTCGCCGTGCCGTGGAGCGAGGTGGCCGTCGGGCGGCGGCTCTACCGAGACGGCGAGTCCGAGTACCTCCTCAACAAGTCGGTCTGCCGGCTGAAGGACATCCACGACCTCTTCCTGGGCACGGGCGTGAACCCGAAGGCCTACGCGCTGATGGAGCAGGAGCGCCTGGCGCATATTCTCACGGCGAAGCCGCTCGACCGGCGGGTCTTCGTGGAGGAGGCAGCCGGGATCACGCGGTACAAGCTCCAGCGGACCGAGACGCTCGGCAAGCTGGAGGCGACGCGCCAGAACCTGCTGCGCGTGCGGGACGTGATGGACGAGGTCAAGCGGCAGCTGGGCTCCCTCGAGCGCCAGGCGAAGAAGGCCCAGCAGCATAAGGCGCTCCAGGCCGAGCGGCGGACGATCGAGGTGGCCCTCCTGGCCACGGAGCACGCCGCGCTGGTCGCCGAGGAGGAGCGCCTGGGCGGGGAGGAAGCGGCCGAGCGCGCCCGAGTCGAGAAGGGTCAGACGCGCGTGGCTGCGCTGGGGGCGGCGCTCGAGCTGGCGCGCGCCGACGTCATGGCGGCGGAGCAGCGGGCCGCCGAGGCGCGACACGTACTCCAGCGTGCGGAACTCGAGCTCGAGGGATGTGTGGGACGGGCCGAGCAGCTTCGCCTCGTCGAGCGTGACCTCGGCGCCGAGGTCGCCCGGCTAGGCGAGGAGGCGGAAGGGCTCTCCCTCAGGCTCAAGGCCCTGGCCGAGGACCGGCGTGCCAAGGGCACGCTCCTCGAGGCCATCCAGCAGGAGTTCGCGACGCTCCAGGCTCGGGCTCAGGCCGACGAGGCGGCGCTCGACGAGCTCCGCGTCCGCCTCCGGGATGCTCGGGAGGCGGCGGAGGCGTTGCGTCGCGATCAGGTGGGCGTCGCGGGCCATCGGACCGACCTCGGGCAGGTGCTGGGCGCATTGGACGAGCGACGGGAGCATCTTCATCGCCGGCTCGACCGCCTCAAGACGGAGCGGGTCGCGGCCGATGCCGAGCGGGCCCGCATCGAGGTCGCGCGGGGAGCCGCCAGCGCGCGCGTGGGAGCCGCCGCGGCGCGGGTGGCCGCGCTCGAGGTCGAGCTGCGGGAGCTGGCCACCGATGCCGGGGCGGCGGCGGCGGAGCGTACCGCGGCCGCTGAGGCGGCCGAGGCGTGCCGGGTCGCCCTCGCCGCTCGGCGGTCGAGCCGGGCCGCGCTCGAGGACCTCGAGGCCCAGCGGGCCGGCTACGCCCAGGGCGTCCAGGCCGTCTTCGCGGCGGCAGGGGAGGCGCGCCTGCGGGGTGTCGTGGGCACGGTCGCCGACCTCCTCGACGTGCCGCGCGAGCTCGAGCGCGCCGTCGAGGCGGCGCTGGGCGAGCGACTTCAGTGGGTGGTCATGGAGACGTTCGAGTCCGCCAAGGCGGCGCTCAGGTATCTCGGGCGCTCGGGGGGTGGGCAGGCGACGTTCCTACCGCTGGACTGGCTCAATGGCGGCCCCGAGACCCACGTGGGCACGGACCCGGGCGTGGTGGGGCGGGCGGAGGCGCTCGTCGCCTCGGGCCATCCGCGGCTGGTCGCCAACCTGCTGGGCTCGGTCGTCGTGGTCCGCGATCTCGGCGCGGCGGAACGCCTCTACGCCCAGAACGGGCATGGGGCGAGCTTCGTCACCGTCGGCGGCGAGGTGCTCGCCCCGCCGGGCACCCTCGGAGGAGGACGGGCCGCGGGCGGCGGTGACGCCTCCCTCCTCGCGCGCAAGCGCGCGATTCGCGACCTCGGCGCCGAGATCCAGCGCCTCGAGCTCGAGCTCGACGAGACCCAGGAGCGCGGGCGTTGGGCGGAGGCGCGGGTCGCGGCGCTCGACGACACGCAGCGCGCGCGCGCCATCGCCCGAGAAAGCGCCGAGGCCGAGCGGCTGACGGCATCGAAGGATCTCGAGCAGGTCGTTCGCGAGGCCGAGCGCGTCGGACTGGCAGCGGAGGCGCTCCGTGCGGAGGTCGCTCAGCTCCGCGCGGACGCCGCCGGCGTCGAGGCCGAGGCGCAGGTCCAGCGCCAGGCGCTCGCCGAGGTGGAAGCGACGGCGGCCCGCGTGGTGTCGGAGATCTCGGAGCTCCTGCAACGAATAGAGGCGGATTCGCACGACGAGGCCAGCCGATCCCAAGCGTTCCTGGACGCCCAGGTCGAGCTGGCGGCCCTGGCGGGGCGCATCGACACGATCCAGTCGGACCTGGTGCGGAACCAGGCCGACGAGCGAGAAGCGCGGGATCGGATCCGGGTAGGCGAGGAGCGTCTAGTGACCCACCGAGGACGCCTGGAGGAAGGCGCGGCCGAGCGTGGCCGGCTCGACGCGCGCGCCGAGGCCGTTCGCGCCGAGCGAGACCAGACCGAGGCCGTCGCCCGGGCCGCGGCCGAGGCGATGCGCGAGCGGACGGACGCGGTGACGCGGGCCGGCGACGAGCTCGGGGTCGGCGAGGCCGAGCTGCACCGCGCGGCGCGGGCGGCCCAGGAGCACGCGATCCGGCTGGTGGAGCTCCGGGTCAGGCGGCAGGACCTCGCGGCCGACGCGCGGCGCCGTTTCGAGGTGGAGCCGGAGGGTCTCAGACTGGCGCATGATCCGAATCGCGACCTCGGAGAGGCGCGGGCGCGACTCGAGGCGGTCGCGCAGCGGATCAGCGCTCTCGAGCCGGTCAACCTCATCGCGGACGAGGAGTATCGCGAGCTGGACGAGCGTCTCGGGTTCCTGCGAACCCAGCACGACGACCTGTCCTCGTCGATGCGCGATCTGGAGAAGGCGCTGCGCGGGATGACGCGGACGGCCCATGAGCGGTTCAACGAGGCGTTCGAGGCCATCAACCGCAACTTCCAGGGCCTCTTCACGCGGCTCTTCGAGGGAGGGCGCGCGGAGCTGCGCCTGGTCGAGGCGCCGGAAGGGGGGGACCCGCTCGAGACCGGCATCGAGATGGTCGCCCAACCCCGCGGCAAGCGTCTCCAGGCGATCTCGCTCCTCTCGGGGGGCGAGAAAGCCCTGACCGGGCTGGCGCTGCTCTTCGCGATCTTCTACTACCGGCCGAGCCCCTTCTGTCTCCTCGACGAGGTGGATGCCCCGCTCGACGACGCGAACATCCACCGGTTCACGAGGGTCCTCCGGGAGCTGTCGAGCCAGACCCAGTTCATCGTGATCACCCACAACCGCAAGACCATGGAGGCGGCCGACGTGCTGTACGGCGTCACCATGGAGGAGCCGGGGCTCTCCCGGATCGTCTCCGTCAACCTCGCTTGACGCCGCCTAAGCTGCCCTCGTCCGGCAGTCTACCATCGAGGGCGGCCCCGGGAGAGTTCCCGCGCCCGGCTGAGCCCTGGCGGCGCCGTGGCCACAATGCCTGGACGGATCGTAGCGTGAGGCTGACCAGAAGCCCAGTCCCGACCAGCATCGTCAGCGGATGGACCGTGGATGGCAAGCGGTGCTTGCGATAGTAGCGGTAGGCGCTCACGTGGAAGTCCAGGATCGAGCCCAGCCGTCGTCCGGCGCGGCTGACCCCGACGAAGTGAACTCCGCACGCCGCCGGGACGTAGTAGACGCCCCAGCCAGCCTGGCGAAAGCGGAGACACCAGTCCGCGTCCTCCCAGAAGAGGAAGAACCGCTCGTCGAGGAGCCCGACCTGCTCCCATGCCGTCCGACGCGCGACGAGGCAGGCGCCGGACAGCCAGTCAACCTCGATCGGGGCGTGACCCTCGACCGAGAGAGCGGGTAGCTCGCGCTGGCTCACGGGGTTGTTGGGGAACAGGTGCGTCAACGGTGCGGATCTTCCGAACAGGGCAGTCCAGGCGGAAGGGTCCCGGCGGGCGGAGCCTTGCACCGTCCCGTCGGGGTCCAGGAGCCTCGGGCCCGCGACGCCTGCTTCGGGGTGGGTCGCCATGAACTGTAGCAGCCGGGACACGGCGGACGGCCACAGGATGACATCAGGGTTCAGGACGACCACGAGCTGGCCCCGCGCCGCGCGGAGCCCCTGATTCACCGCCCTCGCGAAGCCGAGGTTCTTCGTGTTCTGGATGACCTCGAGGGCGGGATAGGCCGAGGCCGGGATCGTCTGGCTCCCGTCCGTCGAGGCGTTGTCCACGAGGATGACCTGGTGCGATTTCCCGCCCTCGCTCGCGAAAAGGGCGCCGAGGCAGGCGTGCAGCGCCTCCCCCGCGTTCCAGTTCACGATGACGACCGAGACGTGTTCCATTTGCGCCCGGCCGATCGTCGGCGCCGAGGCGTCGAACAAGCCGATGAGTTACCTCAGCGGCTCATTCTATTCCTGTTTCGTACGGTCTCGGCGACTGCGGTCTGGTGTGCACGGCCGGATCACGAGCTCGCAGAGCGGACGCAGGTCGTTTCCCGATAGCTGCTCGTTTACCAATAGACCCTGGCCGACCGGCGCCCCGCGATCCGGAACTCACGCGGTTTTGCCTGTATCCATCGTCCCTTGGCGTCCCTTCGAACTCGACCCGTGTGCTAGACTACGAAGCGAATTCGCCCATGAGTTCCGACTCCAGCCTGGGTGCCTACCTGCGTCGACGCCGGGAGCGCTCCGGCCTCTCGGTGGAGGCCGTTCCGGCCGGGAGCCGGATCGTTCCCCGGCTCCTCGACGCGCTCGAGACGGACCGCCGGGACCTGCTGCCCGCTCCCGTCTACGCCCGCGGCGGGGCGATGAACACATCGCGTTCCGCGGCGCCGGCCTCCGCCGCGCCGGCGCCGGTCGAGCGCGTGCTCCGCATGCGGGCCACCGACACCACTTGGGTGCGCGTCCAGCCGGGTGGCGCCCAACCGACCGAGGAGACACTCCCGCCGGGCACCGCGCGAGAGTGGCGCAGCGCGGGGCGCCTCCACATCACCGTGGGCAACGCGGGTGGCGTCGAGCTCGCGCTGGACGGCCACGCGCTGCCCGCGCTGGGGGCGCCTGGCCAGGTCGGCCGGGACACGACCGTTCCAGGCGAGGCCCGGCCGTGAGGTTCTTGTCGAGCCTCGGTGAGCGGTTGAGGGACGGGCTCGGAAAGACGCGGGCCACGTTCGAGGAAGGCTTCGCCCGCATCTTCCAGGGGCAGGAGCTCGAAGCCGACACCGTAGAGGAGCTGGAGTCGCTCCTTCTCCAGGCCGATCTCGGGCTCGAGACTGCCGAGGGCTTCGTGGAGCGCGTCCGGGACCAGGCCCGCCGCGGGCGTCTGACTGATGGCGATGCCCGTCGAGCGCTGGCGGACCACCTGCGCCAGGCGCTGGCCGGAGCCGGTGCGCCGCTCGACCTCGAGGCGCGTCCCGCGGTGGTGCTCGTCATCGGCGTCAACGGGTCCGGGAAGACGACGACCTGCGGGAAGCTGGCCTGGCGGCTCCGCCAGGAGGGGCATGCGGTCCTCCTCGGGGCGGCCGACACGTTTCGTGCCGCCGCGATCGAGCAGCTCGAGCGGTGGGGCGAGCGGATCGGCGTGCCGGTCGTGAGCCAGGGGCCCGGGGCGGACCCGTCGGCGGTGGCCTTCGACGCGGTGAAGGCCGCGCAGGCCCGTGGATCGGAGATTCTCATCGTGGACACCGCCGGGCGCCTCCACACGAAGTCGAACCTCATGGCGGAGCTGGCCAAAGTCAAGCGTGTGATCGGCCGGCAATGCCCGGGCGCCCCTCACGAGGTCCTCCTCGTTCTGGATGCCACCACGGGCCAGAACGGCATTGCCCAGGCGCGGGTCTTCCACGAAGGCCTCGGGCTCACGGGCCTCGTGCTCACGAAGCTCGACGGCACCGCCAAGGGCGGCATTGTCATCCGGATCTACCGGGAGCTCGGCGTTCCCATCAAGCTGGTAGCGACGGGGGAGAAGCCCGAGGACCTGGCGGCGTTCGACCCCGACACCTACGTCGACGCGCTGGTCGGAGCCTGACAATGCGGTGGGACGCCCCCTCCCCGTCAGGCGACCGCGACGCGCTCTGGATGGATCGCGCCCTCCGGCTGGCCGAGCGGGGCGTCGGGCTGGCGTCACCGAATCCGATGGTCGGCGCGGTGCTGCTGAGGAGCGAGCGCGTTGTCGGCGAGGGCACGCACCTTCGGGCCGGGGGACCCCATGCCGAGGCCGCGGCCCTGGATGCAGCGGGCCCGGCCGCGCGAGGTGCGACCTGCTACGTGACACTCGAGCCATGCGCCCACTTCGGGCGCACGCCACCGTGCGCAGACGCGCTCGTGCGGGCGGGCGTCTCGCGCGTCGTCGCGGCCATCGGCGACCCGCACCCGGAGGTGGACGGACGCGGCCTGGCGCGGCTCCGGGCGGCCGGCGTGACCGTGACCGTCGGGGTGCGGGAGGCCCAGGCCCGCGCGTTGAACCGCGCGTTCTTCTGCGCCGTGATGGAAGGCCGGCCGCACGTCACGCTCAAGGCGGCCATGACCCTCGACGGCAAGATTGCCTCGGCGGACGGGACGTCTCGGTGGATCACGGGCGAGGAGGCGCGGCTCGAGGCCCATCGGCTGCGCTTTGCCGCGGACGCCGTCCTCGTGGGAATCGGCACCGTGCTCGCGGATGACCCCCAGCTGACGGTGCGGCATCCCGGGCTTCCCTCGAAGGAGCCGCTCCGCGTCGTCGTCGACAGCCGGCTCCGCATCCCGGCGGAGGCGCGCGTGCTCCGCTCGGGTGATCCCAGGCGCGTCCTCGTCGCGTGCGTCGCCCCCGCGCCGGCCGGTCCCGCCGCGGCCCTCCGCGCCCGCGGGGCCCACGTGCTCGAGCTCCCCGGGGAGGGAGGGCGCGTGGACCTCCGTGCACTCCTCGAGGCGCTGCGGGCGCTCGACGTGATCGCCGTCCTCGTCGAGGGGGGCGGAGAGCTCGGCGGGGCTTTCGCGGAGGCCGGGCTCGTCGACCGCGTGGCGTTCTTCGTGGCGCCACGGCTCCTGGGTGGGCGGGAAGCCCCGGGCCCGCTCGGAGGGCGCGGGCGCCCGCTGAAGGACGCCCTCGCGCTGGCCGACATCACCACTCGCCGGCTGGGCGACGACCTCCTCGTCCAGGCCGACGTTCGGCGCTAGGCCATGTTCACCGGGATCGTCGAGGCGCTCGGTTGCGTCGGAGCGGTCGAGACGGGGATGCGAGGGGGCCGGCGGCTCGGGGTGGCGGTGCCGGACGAACCGGGCTGGCGACTCGCCCTCGGCGAGAGCGTGGCGGTCAGCGGCGTCTGCCTGACCGTGGTGGACGCGGGGCCGGGGCGGCTCGTGTTCGACCTCGCGGAGGAAACGCTGCGAGTGACGACCCTGGGCGGGCTCGGGGTGGGCGACCCTGTCAACCTGGAGCGGCCGCTCCGGTTCGACGGGCGGCTCGGCGGGCATCTCGTGCTGGGACACGTCGACGGCATGGGTCGGGTCACCGGCATCCGGCCCGAGGGCGACGGCGCGCGAGTGGACGTGGAAGCTCCCGCGTCGCTCCGTCCGCTGCTGATCCCCAAGGGCTCGGTCACCGTCGACGGCGTGAGCCTCACCGTGGCGGCCCTCGAGGAGGACGTCTTCGCCGTCGCGCTCATCCCGCATACGCTGGCCGTGACCACGCTGGGGCAGCGTCGCCCGGGCGACCGGGTCAACCTGGAGATGGACGTGATCGGGAAATACGTGCGAGGCTTCGTGGAGCAGTGGGAGACGGCCAGGAGGGAGTCATGACCAGCGCCGATCGTGGCACGGAGCGGTCCGCCTTTGCGGGGATTGAGGAAGCCATCGACGACGTCCGCCAGGGGCGGATGATCCTCGTGGTCGACGACGAGGACCGCGAGAACGAGGGCGACCTCGTCATGGCTGCCGACCGGGTGACGCCGGAGGCCGTCAATTTCATGGCCAAGCACGGGCGCGGCCTGATCTGCGTTCCCATGACCGGCGAGCGGCTCGACGAGCTTCGCATCAGCATGATGGTGAGCGACAACACGGCCTCCATGGGGACCGCTTTCACCGTGACCGTGGACGCGAAGCGTGGCGTGACGACGGGAACCTCCGCCTATGACCGGGCCCTGACCGTCAAGGCCCTCGTCGACCCCGCCACGCGTCCCGAGGACCTCGCGCGCCCCGGGCACATCCTGCCGTTGCGTTCGATGCCCGGGGGCGTGCTGCGGCGGGCGGGCCACACCGAGGCGGCCGTGGATCTCGCCCGGTTCGCCGGTTGCTCACCGGCGGGCGTGATCTGCGAGGTCATGGACGAGCGAGGGGAGATGGCGCGCCTCCCGGAGCTCTCCGCGTTGGCCGCGCGGCACGGACTCCGGATGATCACCATCAAGGATTTGATCCGGTACCGCATCCAGAAGGACAAGCTGGTCCGGCGGGCCGCATCCACGCTCCTGCCGACGGTCTACGGGTCCTTCGGGGCCATCGCCTACGAGACCACGGTGGACGACCGCGTGGTCTTGGCGCTGACGATGGGCGAGATTCGGGGGGATGACCCCGTCCTGGTGCGGATGCACTCGGAGTGTCTCTCCGGGGACGTCTTTCGGTCGCAGCGCTGCGACTGCGGGGATCAGCTCACCAAGGCGCTCACCATCATCGCCGGTGCGGGCCGCGGCGTGCTCGTCTACCTCCGGCAGGAGGGGCGCGGCATCGGTCTCCTGAACAAGATGCGCGCCTACGAGTTGCAGGACCAGGGCAAGGACACCGTGGAGGCCAACGAGGCGCTCGGGTTCAAGGCGGACCTCCGCGACTACGGGATCGGCGCCCAGATCCTTGTCGACCTCGGCATCCGATCCATGCGGCTCCTCACCAACAACCCCAAGAAGATCGTGGGGTTGGAGGGATACGGCCTGCGCGTCGTCGAGCGGGTGCCCATCGAGGTGCCGCCCTCCGAGGCGAACCGCTTCTACCTCCGGACCAAGCAAGAGAAGCTGGGCCACCTCTTCTCGGATCGCCCCTGAGCGTCGATGGCCGGTCCGGCTCCTTCCGCCGCGCCTCGGCTCCGGGCTCCCGGGCGGCGGGTGGCCATCGTGGCCGCGCGCTTCCACGAGGCGATCACCGTGCGCCTCGTGGCCGGCGCGCGCGCTGCGCTCCTTCGGCACGGGGTCCGGGCAGGCGACGTGCGTGTCGTCTGGGTGCCGGGCGCCTTCGATCTGCCCCAGGCGGCCGCGCGGGTGGCCAGGGGGGGCGACGTCGACGCGCTGGTGTGCGTGGGCTGCGTGATCCGCGGCGAGACGCCGCACTTCGAGTACGTGGCCGGCGAGGCCGCCCGCGGCATCTCGGAGGTGGGGCGGTCGACCGGCGTGCCGACCACGTTCGGGGTCATCACGGCCAACACGCGCGAGCAGGCGGAGGCCAGGGCGGGCGGTGCTGTCGGCAACCGTGGTGAGGAGGCGGCGCTGGCGGCGCTGGAACTCCTGGTGCTGTTCGCGGAGCTCCGCGGCCGGAGGGGCCGCGCCCGCGCGAAGGCGCGACGAAGCACACGGTAGAGCCGTGGGGAGGCGACGCCAGGCTCGCGAGTGCGCGCTCCAGCTCCTCTACGAGCTGGACGTCCGGGGTGACTCCGATCTTGGTCCTGTGATCGACGCGTTCTGGACACGCCAGCCAGCGCCCGACGAAGTGCGGACGTTCGCGGATGCGCTGGTTCGGGGCGTCAAGGAGCATCAGCCCAAGATCGACGAGCTGCTCGCGAGATTCGCCGAGCACTGGGAGCTCGACCGGATGGCGGTCGTGGACCGAAACGTCCTTCGCGCGGGGATCTGGGAGCTGCTCTGGGGCGTCGACGTCCCACCCAAGGTCGCCATCAACGAGGCGCTCGAGATCGCGCGGCGGTTCTCGACCGAGGAGTCCACGCGCTTCATCAACGGGCTGCTCGACCGGGTCAGGCGGGAGCTCTGCCCGTAAGGCCGCTCCCGCGACCACAAGTGACGGGCGTCGGCCCCGTCGCGGGGGGCGGCGCGGGGTCGACCGAGCGGGTGCGGCGGCTCGCGGTCGCCGCGCTCGCGGG
>Ga0114129_10003708_pt1 | contig 21523 bp, 22 predicted proteins | sample RhiMetdeltSRZDD1_FD_80071 | JGI IMG/M metagenome (GOLD analysis project Ga0114129, IMG submission 80071) | Populus rhizosphere microbial communities from Tennessee, USA - Rhizosphere MetaG P. deltoides SRZDD1 (version 2) (version 2) | ecosystem: Host-associated > Plants > Roots > Rhizosphere >... | reverse complement strand
CTCCAGCATCGTCGCGCGGGAAAGCACTTTGTGGGGAGACCATTCGTTCGCGCCGCCGACATCCATATATTCGATGAACCGAACCTCGGCCTGATAATGCTTGCCGAACTCGACCAATGCGACCAGCTCATCGTCGTTGAATCCCCGGATGACGACCGTATCGAGCTTCAGGCCGGTGAACCCTGCCCGGCCGACGGATTCAATGCCTTCCACCACACGCGCGTATTCATCGCGGCGAGTCAGTTGACGGAATCGTTCCGGACGCAACGTATCCAAGCTGACGGTGATCCGGTGGAGACCGGCTTCGTAGAGCGACTGAATCTGATCGGCCAGCAAAATGCCGTTCGTCGTGAGGGCGATTTCGGTGATCTGCCGGTTGTGCAGCAAAAGACGCACCAGTCTGGGCAGGTCGCGTCGCAGCAGCGGCTCTCCTCCTGTCAGCCTGACCTTGTCGACACCGAGGTCGGTGAAATAGCCGGTCAGCGTCGCCATCTCCTCGAACGACAGGAGATTTTCACGAGGCAGCCAGACATAGTCTTCTTCCGGCATGCAATAGGCGCAGCGCAAATTGCAGCGATCGGTCACCGATAGTCGTAGGCTCTTCAGCGGCCGGCCAAACGTGTCGGCGACTGTCTGAAGAGGACCGTTATCCATAGATCTCAATTCCACCGCTCTTCTTCCGTGAGGATGGTCCTTCTACGGGTGTTCTTCGACCCAGACCTCGCCGCTCGGCGTATGTTCCAGCTTCCAAATCGGCGTAATCTGCTTCAGCTCGTCGATCGCCCACTTGCAGGCACGAAACGCCTCGGCACGGTGTTCAGCGCCGGCAATGATCAAGACGATATTCTCCCCGATCGTGATTTCTCCATGCCGGTGGACGATCAGCAATTCGAGGATGTCGAAGTCTTTGAGCGCGCGCTCCCGAATCTCACGCAACTTCTTCTGCGCCATCCCCTCATAATGCTCAAAGGTAATGCCGTCCACATCCCGCTCCTTCGACCGGTCACGGGCGGTGCCGAGGAAAATCGAAATGCCCCCGATACGCTTCGACCGGCTACGGACGCGATCGATCTCCGCGTCGACGGAAAAGTCTTCTCGCTGCACACGAACCAATTGCGTGTCATCTGTTGTCTGTTCCATCGGCGCCCCACCGGCAAATGGCGGCAACAATGCCACCTCGTCCCCGTCCTTCACGACCGTATCTTCATGTGCAATTTCCTGATTCACTGAGACGAGGATTTTTTTCTTATGAATCAATTCGCCCATCATGGGATAGCTTTCATTCACGCGCTCCACGAGATCCTTCACACGTTGGCCGTCTGCAAAGGCCAATGACAAGGTAGACTGGTTCCCTGCAAGCGACTTCGACATGCCGAATAACCTGACAGTAATCATGCGAATGACCATCCGTGAGGATGATCAAACAGGCATCCCAACAAGGCCGCAGTGGAACGAGGACCGCGAGGCGTACTCTTCCAGTCCGTTGAATGGTTCGAGTGACCGAGAACGAAGTTGGGGGCCTGTCTCAGCATCCTACCTTATTATATGTCCCAGACTTGCCGCCGGACTTGGACAGCAAGCAGAGATCGCTGAAGCTCATCCCACGATCGATCGCCTTGCACATGTCATAGATCGTCAGGGCCGCGACGGAAACCGCCGTCATGGCCTCCATCTCGACTCCCGTCTGGCCGGTGGTCTTGGCCGTGGCGATGATTGTAATCGAACAGCGTCCTTCGTGATCTGGCCGCGATTCTTCTTTGAAAGAGATGTCGACCGAGGAGAGAAAGAGGGGATGACACATGGGAATGAGGTCCGGTGTCTTCTTGGCGCCCATTACGCCGGCCACCTGTGCGATAGCCAAGACATCGCCCTTAGCGACTTTGCCCCGTTGAATTTTTTCAAGGGTTTCTGGCTGAAGAAAGACTTTGGCTTGCGCTGTGGCAACCCGTTCAGTCTGAGCCTTGGCGCTCACATCGACCATGCGAGCCCTCCCCGACTCATTGAAATGGGTGAACTCAGCCATTTTCCTCGCCGAATCAGCCGGTTATGACCGCGCCAGTCGGTCATTATATGAGCGGGTGAAAGAGCGAGTCAAGGGGACGGCGCGGACGGAAGTCCGCACGCGCCAGACCTTCGCGGCCACCCAACTAGGCCTCGCTCACTGAATCCTGCAAACTCGCCGCAACGGCTCAAACAGTGCAGTCTTCACGCTTGCTACCACGAGCAAGCGCCGCCCGCTTCGCAAGTTGTGTCCCGGCCTCTCCGGCCATGCGCTCGCAAACTTCCGTCCAGCCTGGGCCTTGGCAAGCAGAGGTTCCTGAACCCTTTTTCATCGTCTGGCGCTCACCTCCTCGGCACCGTCCGCAAACGTGACGCTCGTTGTTCCTCGCATGGCAGACCGCGAGCCTTGGCAAGTCGCATGCTCGGCATTCCATCATTGTCCTGAACTAACGAAAGGGCCCACTGGGAAATGTGTGGAGTGATCACGGGAGGGCTGTTCGCCACGACAGGACCCGCGCGATCATGGGAATGGAGCTCCGCACCATCCCAACGCTTGGTTGACAGCCCTTCTCTGCATCCCAGACAATAACTTGTCGTGAGGAACAAGATCGTCATCGAACGGCTGGAGTTTCAAGGGCGATGCGGCGTGACGACCGAGGAACGCCGCCGTCCGCAACCGCTGGCCATCGATCTGGAATTGGAGTGTGATACCCCTCCGGCTGCCGCTTCGGACCGTATTGCCGATACGGTTGACTACGCCAAGGTGGTCGAACGGATCGCGAAGTTGGGAGCAACCCAGGAATGCGCGCTGCTGGAGACGCTGGCCGAGCGGCTCCTCACAATACTCTTTGCCGAATTTCCGATCGAACGCGCGAACCTCTGGCTGAGAAAGTTGGCACCTCCTCTTTTGCAGATGACCGGTTCGGTCGGGATTAAGATGGAGCACGTACGAGCCGCCTATCCAGTCCACCGGCACGATTCCTCACCTTCCCGCTTCCTGATTCACAATCTGAAGCGATTGCCGAAAGGACGCGTCCTGGATGTCGCCTGTGGGACAGGCCGCCATGCCTTGTATCTGGCCGGTTATGGTTTCGAAGTAGAGGGGATCGATCGTGATACGGAAACGCTATCGAAGCTCGCGATTGAAGCGAAGCAGCGCAATCTCCCGAACTTGACGGTGAAGACCGTGGATCTCGAACGAACAGCGGAGGAACGGCCGGAGTTTCCTCCGGAAACTTATGATGCCATCGTCGTCAGCTTTTACCTTCACCGTCCACTGTTTCCGTGGCTCATCGAAGCGCTCAAGCCAAACGGGGTGTTGTTGTACGAAACGTTCACGATCGACAACTACTTCCGCCACCGCCATCCCCGGCGCTGGGAGTTCTGCCTCGCCCACAACGAATTGCTCCGCCTGACTTCCACGCTCCGCCTGCTCTCTTACGACGAAGGCGAGCATGACGGAGGCCCCGGAATGGGCCCGGTCTATACCGCGCAGTTGCTCGCGCAGAAGGCCGGCCTTACGTGACGCATGAGCCGCATTGACCTCCACCTCCATACGACGTATTCAGACGGAAGCCTGCGTCCATCGGACGTGCTGTCCCTTGCCAAAGCCGCGCATGTGACGGCGCTGGCGATCACCGATCACGATATTACAATGGGGATCCCGGAAGCGATGGCCGCGGGAGAGGCACTCGGGATCGAGGTGATTCCTGGCGTCGAAATCAGCTCATTCGATGGGAAAAATGAGTTACATATCCTGGGCTACTGTATGAATTGGCAAGACCCTCTGTTCAACGAGCGGCTTGCGACGCTTCGCGCCAGCCGCCATCGACGCAATCCGCTGATCGTGGAACGGCTCCAGGCGGCAGGCCTCGACGTGACTTACGAAGAAGTCAGAGCGCTTGCCGGCACGGATTCGGTCGGTCGGCCCCATATCGCGCAACTCCTCATGCAAAAGAAGTATGTCACCTCAGCCAAAGAAGCCTTTGATCGCTATCTCGCGGAAGGGCGTTCCGCCTATGTGGCTCGTGAATTGCCCACTCCGGCCCAGGCAATAGGGTGGATCAGAGAAGCCAAGGGGGTCGCCGTCCTGGCTCATCCGACGTGGGTAAAGGAATCGGACGAAGAACTCAGAGCCTGTGTCAAGTCACTGAAGGACGTTGGCCTCGACGGCATCGAAGTCCACTACAGCACCCACACGAAGACGCAAACATCCAGCTTCCTGAATCTGGGAAGCGAGCTCAACCTTCTGATCACCGGCGGCAGCGACTTTCATGGCCTGACCAAACCGGACATCGCCGTCGGAAGAGGACGAGGAGATCTCAGTGTGAAACCACAACTGCTTACTCCTCTCAAAGAGGCGGCGGCCAAATTGTAGCCTTTTCATCCCTCTCTTCGATTGAACACCTTTCCTCCAATTCATTGACTCCCCGACTCGTTCCGTTACACTGAGACCGGTTTACTTCACGCGAGGCGACATTGATGTCGAAAGCCTGGAACTGGCTCGTTCCCTATCTCGTCGGCATCCTGGCAGCGCTGCTAGCTGGTCCGCTCTTGAGCAAACTGAGCGTCGTTCAGACCTATGCGATTCCTTCTCTGTCCGTCACAGGGGGCGCCGCCGTGCGTCTAACCGCGGATTTCGTGGCGCTCGGGATCCTTTTCTCGCTTGCCGTCAATGCCTATCAAGAGATGCCGGACAATGGTCGTGGAACAGGCTTTCTTCGACATATCTTGCTTCCCGCCACTGTCTTGGTCGTCATCGTGTATGGAGACAAGGCGTTTCGCGGTATCGGTTCGCCGCTCGTACAACGAATCGGTTTCGTGCGCTACTCATGGGCCTACACGATCGCGATGGCCGGCTCGGGAATTTGGCTCACGGTGATGTGGTTGAGCCATTTCGGATCGCTCCGTGAAGCCTTTTCCCCGGTCAAAGCCGTTAAACGACCGACCGCCATGCAGGTTTCTCAGGAAGAGACGGAAGACACCGACCACAGCGGAGAAATCGATGTAGGACCCAAGGATCTCCTACCTGCTCTCACGACGACCGGCGCTCCGGCAACATTGGGACGGTACAAAGTCCTCAAAGAACTCGGACGAGGCGCCATGGGGGTGGTCTATCTGGGCAAAGATCCTACCATTCAACGATTCGTGGCGATCAAGACAATGCGGCTGGACGAGATCGACGACTACAACAAGCTGAAAGAAGTCAAAGCCCGGTTTTTTTGCGAAGCGGAATCAGCCGGCCGCCTGTCTCATCCGAACATCGTCACTATCTATGACGCAGGCGAACAGGACGAACTTGGTTACATCGCCATGGAAGTGCTTGAGGGGAGTTCACTCAAACAGTGGTCTCGGCAACCCCACCTGAGACCGATCGCCGACGTCGTGCACGTTCTCACGAAGGCGGCGGATGCGTTGGACTATGCCCACCAACAGGGCGTGGTTCATCGCGACATCAAACCCGCCAACATCATGATCACGAAAGATCGTGTCGTAAAAGTGATGGATTTCGGTATCGCCAAGACCGCGTCGAGCAGCAAGACGCAGACCGACATCGTACTCGGGACGCCCACCTACATGTCACCGGAGCAAATCGCCGGCAAGAAAGTGGACGGCCGGTCCGACATCTTCTCGCTCGGTGTCGTTCTGTTCGAACTTCTCACGGGCCGACCGCCGTTTACCGCAGACAACCTTTCAGCGCTCCTCTTTTCAATTGCGCATCACCCCCATCCGTCTTTGAGCTCCATTCGCCACGACCTCCCGCCGATGCTTCAGAACGTGCTCGACCGTGCGCTTCAAAAGGAACTGCCGCAACGCTATCGCCGCGCTGGAGAATTTGCAGAGGATCTGCGCGCCTGTCCGCAGCATCTCGCGGCTTGAACAGGAGCATGGTGATCTGCAGCCGGCATAGCGCCAAGTCGGACGTGGGGCTGAAACGAACGCACAATGAGGACCGGTTTCTCGCGGATCCCTCGCTGGGTCTCTATATAGTCTGTGATGGAATGGGGGGCGGCAATGCGGGCGAGGTAGCCAGCAGGATGGCCATCGAGACAATTCACGTCCATCTTCTTGCCGCGGAAAACCAAACTCATTCCTCAACCGCAACGATCGATGCGAACGTCTCTGCGAGGACCCAGCGCCTGGCTGATGCTGTCCGTGCCGCAAACCACGCCATCCATCGCGCGTCCTCGACTCATCCTGCCTATGCGGGGATGGGCACGACCGTCGTCGCTGTCAATCTGAAAGACGAGCTGTTGTCGATCGCTCATGTCGGCGACAGCCGGCTCTACCTCATTCGAAACGGCGAAATCCAGCCGTTGACATTCGACCATTCTTGGGTCGCCGAGCAGGTTCAACAAGGCTACTTGACCGAAGAAGAAGCCGAACGTTCCCCAAAACGAAACATTATCACGCGAGCGCTAGGGGTTGAGAGCACGGTCGACGTCGAACTGAGTGAAATCCCGGTGTGCCGCGGCGACCGTTTTCTGCTGTGCACGGACGGACTGACGCGAAGCGTCCGTTCAACGGACATCCTCCGTGCGATCGAAGACCAACCCAGGATCGATGCTGCGGCCGGCCGCCTGCTGGTCATGGCCAATGAAGCGGGAGGCGAAGACAACACCACCGTCATACTCTTGCACGTCGACCGGGATCGGCCCAACCCGTTCTGGCAACGGTTCGCCCAGAGTTGGTTTTCCAAAGCTTCATAACCTCGTCCAAGGAGACTGCGTCATGGCTCACATTGTAACCGACAACGCAAGACTTCTCGTGAAGCTGCAGGGGCAAGGCTCTCGCACGATCGACATTTCCGGCGACCGCTTCACGATCGGAAGAAGGACGGGCAACGACCTGCCGATCGACGATCACACGGTGTCCGGCCAACATGCCAGGATCGTGAAGGTCCAGTCCGTCTATTTTCTCGAAGACCTCAAGAGCACGAACGGGACGTTGGTCAACGGTCGGCCGATCGAACGGCATCAACTGCGCGATGCCGACGTCATCACGATCGGGCAGCACCGGATCATTTTCCAGGAACCGACCATAACAAGCGATGCGCCGGGTGCGGTTTCTCTCAACCTTGACGAGACCATGGCGATCAGCGGCAAGAGGGCAGTTGCGTCCACGCAGGCTCCTCAGGCCAAGGTTCTCGTGACCGCCGGCAAGACAGATAGGCTTGAATATCAGTTGACGAAAGCGGTGAGTATAATCGGATCGCAGCAAGGGGCGGCGATCAGATTGACCGGTTGGTTCGCTCCAAAATCGGCCGCACAGATTATTCAGCGCGGCGGCGCGTACTTCGTGAGTCGTTCACCGGGAGGGAAGCAGGCGCTCGTAAACGGCCAAGAAGTCACCGCACAGCAGCAGCTCAAGAACGGAGACCAGATCCAGGTGGCCGGAATTACTTTGACGTTCTACCTCCTCACATCCGGAACATAACGCTAAAACACTACTGCTGCCTGAAAAGAAGCGTACCCTTCGGGAGGGTCTGATAACAGCGATCGGACACCTCCTGTGCATGCTCTTGCAAGCACTGCATGACCCGGCCGTCTCGCGGTCTTATCGTCGCGCACAACCGCCTGACATCTTCGCCGCAGGCCGTCATCATACGGCCGCGGTCCTCTTTCCACTTCACAAAGCGCTCGCGCAAACGGTCCTGGCAAGGCAAGGGAAGATCCTTTGCTCGGCGTTCCAAACACCTGACGCGTCCGGGACCATCTGCAGCATCGGGACACAGCTGCTCGATTTCTGCTTCGCATTTGAGACGGATCACTTGGGCAGTGCGTGGGTCCGGCCGCCCAGAACCTGCCATGGCCTTGTTGGAACGATCCGGCTCATCCTGCTCATAGGATTGCCCAGAAGACTGCGGTTCGGGAGGCGCCAGGCCCGGAATCGATAAGTCAAGCACCGGCTCAGCGGATGGTGGAGTCGACGCGGCGGCTGTCCGGACAGGTGCAGGCGCCGGCGTCTGCACGACAGTCTGAGCCGATCCGGCTGTGTCGCTCGCCGACAGTTCTTCTTGAGAAGGCAAACTCGTGATGATCGCCATCCAGACCGAGCCCAGCCCGACGATGGTGATCGCCCCTGCTACGATCCGACTCGATGCATCCTTTCGAGCCATCGTGTCCCCCTTCTCCTCAGAGTCAGGATAGGACAGGCACTCAAAAAAATCGACGAAATATACGGATTCGACAGGAAGACTAAATGCATTGCAGGCTGGTCAAAAAACCCGTCGCCGCGGCCGCAGCAAGCGAAGGACCGAGCCTAGTTTTCGGGAGCTTCGACGATATGATTCTCAAACCTGGTGCAGCCTTCGGCGAGCAACCGATTGGTGAGCATTTCGCCGGGCCATTCGATAGGGAGATCGGCGGTAAAAACCCAGACGTCCGGCGATGTCCACACCGGGCCGTGGTCTTCCGGCAGTTCCGGATCGAATAAGTCGGTCCAGACCGGCATATACACTCCGTTCCCACATTGTGTGTGGAGATGAACGATCGTTCGGGCGCGGACCAATGGATCGAGATCGCGCCACACCGCAGCCGTCTCGTCCGCCAACCGGTGGAGTCTGACGGCATTCTGCGCATCGAACATGGCATAGGCGGCATACACCGGCGCCTCGATCGTATCGGGAGCGTGCGCCAGCTCGGGACACTGTTCGACCAGCCCTTCGAGCAACGCCCTGCGATGCGGGTCCTCGAGCGAGTCCGGCAAATCTGAATCCGGCACCCCGATCAATTCGAACAAGAGGAATGCCGTATTTTCCACCGGCGGGTACAAACGAGCCGCGATCGAGTGAACGCGCTGCGAATCGGCCACCGTGCTCAAATGTTCGTTCAACGTTTGCAGGCTGAGCGGCTCCAGCGTCGCGTCGGTCAGCAAGCGGGCCTCGACACGCACGACGGTCCCAGCGGACAGATGTAAATGTCGATGCAATAGGTCCGCCGTGGCAACCGGATCGATCTTGAGCTTGAGCGGATGTGTGAGATTCGCTTGCAGCGGCAATTCCAGCGCCGCCATGATGCCATACGACAGCTTCTCGTCCGCCGGCCCGTCCAGCACGATCGCGCACGAAGCCTCGGCCACCAGATCGAAGAGCCATTCCGCCATATCCTCGTCGAGGGCCGCCAGGACCGTCAGCAAATCATGTTCACGCCCTTGCTCGAGAAACGCTTGCAGCGTATCGATCGCCGCGTCCGTGTCCCCATGGTCATGACGACGGGCGTTGATCAAGTGAATCAGATCTCTCGTCAGGGGATCGGGGCGAGACCAACTCAACATCGCAAGTTCCTTACGTCACTCACTGAACGTCACTCACTGAGGTCCATGTTGCCAAACTTTTCACACAGGAGCAAGCGTCGCAACACTTTGCCGTGCGCTCGCTCGCCGGCCGGATCTGTTCGGCTAGTCGCCGATCACCTTCACGAGGACTCGTTTACGCCTACGACCGTCGAATTCACCGTAAAAGATTTGTTCCCATGGTCCAAAATCCAGTTTGCCGTTCGTGACCGCCACCACCACTTCCCGTCCCATCAACTGCCGTTTGATATGGGCATCTCCGTTGTCTTCGCCCGTTTCATTGTGGCGGTATGGCGCCTCTTGCGGTGCGATCGCCTCCAAAAAACGATCATAATCTTGGAGGAGGCCTGCCTCGTCATCGTTGATGTAGACGCTTGCCGTGATGTGCATGGCATTGATCAAAACTAACCCGTCGGTCACCCCGCTCTTACGAAGGACGGCTTCGACTTGCCCCGTAATATTGATGTAGGCGCGGCGCGTCTTCGTCTCGAACCAGAGTTCTTCGCGGTAAGATTTCATACCGCCTCAAAACTAATGGTCAACAGAATGTTCAAAAAGGCCGTTCAGCAAGACCAGCAGCAAGTGACGAGGCGAGGCGGTACATATTGCCTTTCGTGTGAGCCGTTCGCCCATACGATGGATCTTGGCGAACGGATAGACTCACCACTGTTTTTTAGTCTCCAAAATCTTCCGCTCACCGTTGAGCCTCGTAGCGAGGCGAGAACGCGGCTTGGTGCAGAGCGCGTCTCGGCGCGCTTGGGCTGGGTGGGTGAGATGAGTGACTTTTTCAACCATTCTGTAGCGCATTGTGGTCAACAGATGCAAGCCGTCCTCATGTAGCGGACGAGCCAACGTCATGGACATCCGGATATAATAGAGAACATGACACATCGATCTTTACCGGTCATACCATCGGCTCGCCCACAATTGACTAGGGAAGCCCGCCTGGTGTTGCGCAAACGGTATCTTGCGCGAAACCATGCCGGCAAGGTCATTGAAACCCCCGTACAGATGTTTCGTCGCATTGCTTCCAACGTCGCCTTGTCGGAGCAGCGCTATCCAGCCCGGACCAGATTCCCTCAGGCCGCGCGACGGTTTTACGACTCCATGGCCCGGCTCGATTTTCTCCCCAATTCACCGACCATCATGAACGCCGGCCGCTCCCTGCAGCAGCTCTCCGCTTGTTTTGTGCTGCCGGTCGACGACTCCCTCCCCGCTATCCTCAACAGCGTGAAGTACCAAGCGCTCATCCATCAGTCGGGAGGAGGCACAGGCTTTTCGTTCAGTCGATTGAGGCCTCATCACGATATCGTTGCCTCCACCAGCGGCGTCGCCTCCGGACCGCTGTCATTCATGCGCATTTTCAATTTGACGACTGATGTGATCAAGCAAGGCGGCAGCAGGCGAGGCGCCAATATGGGCATCCTCCGGGTGGATCATCCCGATATCCTTGGCTTCATCGCCCTGAAACGAACCAGGAGCGAGATGACGAATTTCAATCTTTCCGTCGGGCTGACCGACGCCTTCATGCAAGCGCGCGAACGGAATCGGCCATACTCCCTGATCAATCCACGCACGGGCAAGCCTACCGGACGGCTCTCCGCCCGTCTGGTGTTCGATCGACTAGTGGATGCCGCCTGGGAGAGCGGTGAGCCGGGGGTCGTCTATCTGGACACCATCAATCGGGCGAATCCCACTCCCCATCTGGGTGCGATCGAGGCCACCAACCCCTGCGGAGAGCAACCGCTGCTTCCATACGAATCCTGTACGTTGGGATCGATCAACGTCGCGCGCTTCGTCATCGACGGCAGCCCTCAGCCGTTCATCGACTATCCGCGGCTGGCTGGGACGATTTCAACCGCCGTCCGCTTTCTCGACAATGTACTGGACAGTAACCACTATCCGTTTCCCGAGATCGAAGCGGCCACACTGCGCACGAGAAAGATCGGCCTGGGGATCATGGGCTTTGCCGATTTGCTGATCGCGTTGAACATCCCATACGATTCGGAGGAGGCCCTGAAGATGGCGTCCACCGTGATGGCGTTCGTGCAGTCACAGGCTCATGAGGCCTCGCGCCGGCTCGCAAGCGAACGAGGAGCGTTTCCAGCCTATCGTGGCAGCCGTCTTCAACGGCATCACGATCCTCGACGCAATGCCACCGTGACGACGATCGCTCCGACCGGCACCATCAGCCTCATTGCCGGCTGCTCTCCCGGCATCGAACCGCTCTATGCGATTCAGACGGTCCGCACCGTCATGGAAGGCACACAACTGGTGACGGTACAGCCATCCTTCCTCCGGATGGCTCGGGCGGCTGGGCTCGACCTCGAACGCCTTCAGCCGGAACTGGATGCGGCACCCTCCATCCGGCATCTTTCTACGATCCCGGCCGATCTCCGCCGCCTCTTCGTGACGGCCCACGATGTCACTCCCGAGCAGCATGTCCGCATGCAAGCCGTCTTTCAGCGGTACAGCGACAGCGGCGTGTCGAAAACCATCAACCTTTCCTCGACCTGCGCCAAAGCCGAGGTGGCCAAGGCGTTCCTGCTCGCGTACGAACTGGGTTGCAAGGGACTGACGGTCTTTCGCTCCGGCAGCCGGGCACAGCAAGTACTGTCCTGCGCCAAGACGCAGAGCTGTTGAGTTCATCCGCGCAGATCCCTCGGACAAATTGACAGGGTGCCAGGTTGGTGATAAGTATTTCTCCAGTTTGATCGCCGTGCATCCGACCGTTCAGCTGGGAGGTGTTCGATGGCTGGGCTCGCAGGAACCCTGACGTTCGTCGGGAATCCTTTTGATTGTGCGCTTTCCTTTGCCCGTCAACCGGAACCGGATCTGGAATTTACGGAAGAGGAACTCGATCAAACTACTGCGACCAGGCCGATGTCTCCCATGAAGCAACCCAAAAAATCCGGTGGGCGACCGCTGTTGTTGATTCTGCTGCTCGCCCTGATCGGTGGGGTAGTCTATGTGGCGATGGAACCGGAGCAACTGACGGAGTGGCTCGCTCCATTCCTTGGTGAGAGTACGCCCAAACAAGCGGCGCCTCTTGCGATGCAACCGAAAGCACCGGTAGAGCCGGCAACCGCTCCACCACCGCCTCAACCGGTCGCGCCTTCTGACGATATGACGCCTGCTCCTGCCGCTCCCGCTGGGGCTGTACCACCAATGCCCCCTAGCGCGGCTGCGCCAACTCCTTCTGCGCCGCCGTCGTCTCCTCCGGTCAGCAGCGCGCCACCGCTTGCCGCGCCGGCGCGGATGGTATCTTCGCCGCTCTTTGCCGAAGGGCAGCGAGTGACCGTTATGGGAAATCCCACCGCTCCCGGAGAGATGGTTCCCTTGACCTTGGATCCTGCCGGTACGAAACTCGGTCCTTCGATTCGCCCGGGCGCCACGTTGAGCATCCTCGATGGAGATCTCCAGCCGAGCGGCTGGGTCTATTCGGTACGGACCGACGACGGCGTCAAAGGATGGGTGGCGGAAAAACGATTGCGCATGAAGTTCTGACTCCGACTCATTCCCACTGCTCTCTAGGCAGGGCCGCTCTCCGACTCCTCTTTTCCTCCTCTGTGCTATAATCCGCGCCGTCAACCTGCATGCTTCCCTCGACGCTTCAGCCGTGCCGTATGGACCAGCTTCGCGCGCTTATTTTCGATTTCGACGGGGTCATCGCCAATACCGAGCCGCTTCATTTTGCCGGACTCCGAACGACATTGAGAGAGATCGGCATCGAGCTGAGCGAATCCGACTACTACGCCGACTATCTGGGCTATGACGATCGAGGATGTTTCATCGCCGTGCTGACGGCGAACCGCCGTCCGACAGATCCGGCGACGCTCGCCAGGCTGATGGAACGAAAAGCCAATGCGTATCTTGAATCGGTGAAGGATCATCCGGTTATCTTTCCGGGCGTTCCGGAATTTGTTCGCGAAGCGGCCGTCCGCTATCCGCTGGCCATTGCCTCAGGAGCGCTTCGCCATGAGATCGACTACATTTTGGAGCAGGCCGGACTGCAAAAAGAGTTCGCCTATATCGTCAGCGCAGAGGATGTCACCAACGGAAAGCCGGACCGGCAACCGTTTCTCTTGGCCTTGAACGGGCTCCGGCGATTGCGCGATCCCGGCCTGACTGCACCCTCCTGCCTGGTCATCGAAGATTCCTTGCCCGGCATTCGCGGCGCGAAAGCCGCCGGCATGAAAGTCTTGGCGGTGTCGAACAGCCATACGGTTCAGGATCTTCATGAGGCGGATGCGATCACGCACAGCTTGAAAGATCAGCGCGTGAGTGAACTCTCTTCACAGTTATGGTCTGCCTGATGGAGACGTGGGACCGATGAGAATCTGCTCCCTGGTACCTGGCGCCACGGAAGTAGTGGCAGCACTCGGACTGGCCGACAAGTTGGTCGGAATCAGCCACGAATGCGACTTCCCTGCGTCGGTACGCCATGCGCCGGTACTGGTCGAGCCTCTGGTCGGAGGCGAAGGCCTGGTGAGCGACCAGATCGATCGGCAGGTCAAATCGTCGGTATCATCGGGCCATCGTCTCTATCGTCTCAATGAACGCGCGTTCGCCGATGCGAGCCCCGACACGATTCTCACCCAGGACCTCTGCCATGTCTGCGCCGTCACGCCGGATCAACTGAGCCGAGCCATTCAGTCGCTCCCTTCTACACCCGAACTGGTCACGCTCAATCCGACCACACTTGAAGAGGTCATCAGGGATGTAGAACGGATTGGAGCCGCCATCGGCGCACCGGCGAAGGCGAAAGACTTCGCCGGTGCATTGCGCCACAGACTGCACGACATTCGTACACACTCCGCATCGGTTGCTGTGCGTCCTCGCGTACTCTGCTTGGAATGGCTATCACCGTTGTATGTAGGAGGCCACTGGGTTCCCGAGATGGTCGAGATGGCCGGAGGACAGGATCTGTTCGGCCGAATCCATGAGCCATCCCGTGAAGTGACCTGGGATGAGGTCAGGGCGGCCGAACCGGACATCGTGATCCTGATGCCCTGCGGATTTTCCGTCAGGCGCACGCTGACGGAGCTGGCCTCGCTGTGTCACGTACCCTCACAGTGGTCGCAGGCGATTGCGGGTTGGCCGAAGACCTTCGTGGTCGATGCCGCTTCCTATTTCAGCCGACCCGGTCCCCGCCTCGTCGACGGAGTCGAGCTGCTGGCCGGCATCTTCTCCGAAACCATTCCGCCACACTTCGATGAAGGGGCGGTGCAGGCTGTGTCACGGTCCTCATTATCATGAGTCCGCGCATATGACGATGACGGCCAAAGAGGCGCAGGCGTTCTGTACGGATCTGACGAAGAAGAGCGGCAGCAACTTCTACTATTCGTTTCTCTTCCTCCCTAAAAAACGCCGGGACGCCATGTATACGGTCTATGCCTTCTGCAAAGCCGTCGACAGCGCGGTGGATGAACCTCCGCGAGGAAGCGACCCGAAGGAAGAACTCAGACGCTGGCGGATCGAACTCGATGCCGTTTATGACGCCAGGCCGACCTGGCCCCTCATGATCAGCCTCGCGCACCATGTCAGACAGCTCTCGATTCCCAAGACGTACTTTGAAGAACTCATCAAAGGAGTGGAGATGGATTTGGGCGCGACCCGCTATGCGACATTCGACGACCTGTCTCTCTATTGTTATCGAGTGGCATCGGTGGTCGGCTTGATTTGCCTGCACGTGTTTGGGCCGACTTCAGCACATGCCCAAGATTATGCCGTGAATCTCGGCATGGCGTTTCAGCTGACCAATATCTTGCGTGACCTCGGACCGGATGCCGACCAGGGCCGTATCTATCTGCCCCAGGAAGATCTCGCGCACTTTCGGTATACCGACTCCGATTTGCTCGCCCGTACCGAGAACCGGCAACTGCACGAGCTCGTGGCCTTCGAGGCTTCCAGAGCGCGCCGGTACTATGCCCAGGCTCAAGCGGCGCTGGAAAACCTGCCGGCCGCCGATCGACGCGCGCTGACCGTGGCGGAAATCATGCGGTCAGTCTACTCTCATATCCTGCAACGCATCGAACGAAGCGACCACAACGTCTTCGGTCCTCGCATCCGCCTCACGGCTTCGAATCGGTTAGCTTTGGCCGCCGGTGTTTGGCTGCGCGCCCGGTTCTTGTGACGCCGCCCCTCCCCCAATCCGTCCTCACTCTGGGCGGAGGACCGGCCGGTTTGACCGCTGCCTATCGTCTGGCTCAACGAGGTCTGCGAGTCACCCTACTCGAACAATCATCGACCATCGGCGGCAATTTGGTGCATGCGCAGGGCATGGCTCCCTTTATCTTGGGATGCCATCATGCAACTTGGAGTCTGTTGCGCGCACTGGATTCGTTGCCGGATCAGCAGCTACTCCATGAACCGGCGCTGGAATTGTGCTTGCCGCACGGACGACTCGTCCCTTATCCACGCAGCCGCCTTCCCACGCCACTTCACATCGCGTCGACCATTGGACGCTTCGCCGGCCTGTCATGGTCCGAACGATGGAAGTTGTTGTCTTGGCTTGAGGCTCTCTGGGAAGGCTCGCAACAACTCGGCGCAGATCTGGAACAGCGTACCGCGGCGGAATGGCTCGCCTCGCTGGGGCAGCATGATTCGCTCCAGCGGTCGATCTGGAATCCCATTTCCCGCTGGCTCACCGGCAACGAACTGCAGAAGCTCTCGGCAGATGCCCTCGTCGCATCGTTGAGACCCTATTTTTTGCAACGAGCGTCGGACACCCGCATTGTCATGTTGGAACAGTCTTGGCAGACCCTCTTTGTCCAACCGATCGTTGATTTCCTCAATCGACAGGGCTCTATCGTTCGGCTGGTGTCTCCCGTTCTCCAATTCCAGTATGAACAGGAACGCGTGACAGGGGTTCGCACGGCGGATGGATCGGTGCTGCAAGCCGATTGGTATCTGTCGGCACTTCCTCACTCTCGGCTCTTGGGACTCCTCCCCGAACGCTGGCTCAGCCGCTATGCCTACTTTCAACAAATCGGGGACCTGGCAACGGAACCCTATACGGTGGTTCAAATTGCGGCGCGCCAAGCCCTACGCAACCCCCGCCTCGTTCTGCTCAACCACGACTCATTCCACTGGGTGCAGGCGCAACCAAGCCAAGACAACCAGTGCTTGTTCTCGTTGGTCATGACCGGCAGCACGGCGCGAACTCCCGAGATCGAACAACAAGCCCATGCTCTCCTCCAATCAAGCAACCTCCTCCCGGCGTCTGCCTCTATCATGGCGATTCAGTCGAGCGAAATCCCGCAGGCATTTCTGTCTCTGCCGCCTGGAACGAAAACGCGCCGGCCGATTCAGCAGAGCCCCATTGGGAATCTTTTTCTTGCCGGAGCCTGGACCGACACGGGCTGGCCGGCCAATCTCGAAAGCGCCATCGTGAGCGGCGAGCGTTGCACCGATCTCATTGCAGCAAAGACCGCGACCGCCCATTGACAATTTTCCGCGTCGCTCCTAGGATGCCTCTCGCCTTTTCCAGTCCAACCGGTACCATGACACTTCAAGATCTTTCCAAGTCACTGCACGATTGCCAGCGCTGCAAGCTCGCGAAACTCGGCAGAAGCCAGGTAGTATTTGGCGTCGGCAATCCGCATGCGAGCATCATGTTCGTCGGCGAAGCGCCCGGTTTCTTCGAAGATCAGAAGGGAGAACCGTTCGTCGGGGCAGCAGGCAAACTCTTGAACGATCTCTTACAATCGGCTGGTCTCTCGCGCGATCAGATCTATATCGCCAACGTCATCAAATGCCGGCCGCCGAACAACCGCGATCCGGAACCGGACGAGGTCGAGACCTGCAAGCCGTTTCTCATGCAACAGATCCAGCTGATCCGGCCCAAGTTGGTCTGTACGCTTGGCAATTGGGCGACACAGACGCTGCTGGAAAGGAAAGTGGGGATTACGAAGGTCAAGGCGCAGGCCTTTTATATGAAAGACTTCGTGATCTTCCCGCTGCTGCATCCAGCCGCAGCGCTGCACCAAGGCAACCTGCTCGACACGCTGAAAGAAGATTTCAAGAAGCTCAAGGAGTTTCTCGACCGCCACAGCCAGCCAGCCTCAGCCGAATCTGCAGCGCCAGCCGCACCGGCTCTCAATATCGAACCGCCGCAACCAGCCCAGATGGATTTGTTCGGGTCATAACTCGTCACTCATTTCGCTCTTCAGGCATTATCCTTTCACAAGAGTGAACGCTGCCCATCAGAGAGCACTCGCTCTCCATCTCTCCAAGCGGCCCTTTCGACTCAGCCGAGCTGGAAGAAGCGGAAAGTTGCCGCCTATCACCGGATGGGGCGGGACACGACAAGGCAAAGCGAGCGACCGTTGCTCTCCAGATGCAACGGTCAAGCCTGTACTGTTTGAGGCCTTGCGAGTTTACAGGATTGAGCGAGCGAGGCTCAGTCGGGTGGTCTTGCGTGCCGCTTCCCTGACCTCTTTCTCTCCGCGTCATGACGCCCGCGTCTGCTGACCCGGGCATCAGCGCTTTGCGTTTCTTGCCGTAGCGAGATCTCGCGCCTCGCTCCTAGCGAGTAGCACAGATGTTCGACGTTCCGTTCGATAGAACTAGTCCCTCCAAGCTTGCTCGTACCTTTTCCAAGAACGGCACCCGTGATTGGTTCCACTGCGCACGTCGAGGGAGCACCGCCCTCAATTTGAAGATTTAATTGTTCTTGCGTGCGCACTCGGTGAGCAAGGAACCAACACGGGCGGCGTTCCCTCTCTAGGCTTTGGCCGATTTTCCTTCCGACGATGTCGCAGAGGTCGATTCGGCCGGTTGTTCTTCACCTTCCCTTTCGGCAGGCTTCTCTTCTTCCGGCACGTCAAACCACTGAACGAGCATCTCATCCCACCAAGCTTCATCGACGTCCGATCCGGGATCGCTGCCGAGAAAGGCCACGTCTTCTTTGGTGAGATCGGATCCAGCCTCTTTGGGCTGGAACTTGGCCCGTTCGATAATTTCTTTAGTCGCATACCCGCCGATGATCCAGGAATCCGGATCGGCTCGGCGGGATTTGTAGGCTTTCAGGCCGACCTTCAAGTACATGAAGATCTGCTGCTGAATGGGATCGCTGACGCCGGACTGCGGCAGGCTCAGCGTCTTCTCGATCCTTTTTCGCCAATGCCGATCATCGTACCGCGACGTAATCAGCTGCAGCATTTTCTTTCCGAGTTCGGCATCGAGCGGCATGGTGTGGTTCCTATTTTTCTCTGGCTTACTTTCGGCCGTACAGGCCGGTGAAGGAGGCTTTCCGAATGGTGTTCTGATTCAGATAGTATCCAACCATCGCGCCGGATGCGTCCGGCTTCAAGGGAAGCTGGTCTAGTTTTAAGGCGAACACCGTGAAAATATAGCGGTGCGGCTTGTCGCCTTGCGGAGGACATGGCCCGCCGAAACCAGGCTGACCAAAATCCGTCATACTTTGCACGCTGCCCTGCGGTGCAGCAGTGCTGTCAGGCTTGCCGGCGCCGGCAGGCAACGTGGTGACGCTTGGTGGAATGTTGAAAATCACCCAATGCCACCACCCGCTGCCGGTTGGTGCATCGGGATCATAGACCGTCACGCCAAAACTCTTGGTTTCCTTAGGCGCCCGCTCCCACCGCAACTCCGGCGACACATTGCCCCCACTGCATCCGAATCCGTTGAACACGTGCTCATTGCCGATTGTGCCTTTATGCTTGATCGTGGGACTGGTGAGCCGAAAATCGGCTGCACTGCCTACGCCAGGAAGCATTCCTATCGCCAGAAATATCCAGATCCAGACAAGTCGCATGACGCGTCCCCTTCTTTATAATGTAGTCCCCGCGATGATCGTCTTTCGGCAAGTCCGACGCTCCCACGAGCAGAGAATGTCACCGACCCTTCTGATAGGTCCCCATCAACTGCGCCTCGCCGATGATGTGGCCCTTCATCGCCTCTTCGAGCTTGGCCTTGGTCGGCTGCTTCAAGTCCGGCAGTATTGTGTCGAGGGCGTAGAGTTTATGGAAGTAGCGGTGGCGGCCGATGGGCGGACAGGGTCCACCGTAGCCGGTTCGCTTCCAGTCGTTCAAGCCTTCCTTCGTTCCGGCGGGCAGCGCCTTGACGCCTTCCGGCAGCCCACCATTCGTAGCCGGCAGATTATAAAGAACCCAGTGCACCCAGGTCGTTTTCGGCGCGGCCGGGTCCGGAGCATCCGGATCATCCACAATCAGCGCCAGGGTCTTGGCACCCGCCGGGAGGTCCGCCCACGCCAGTGCCGGCGAAATGTCCTTGCCCTCGCAGGTATACAATGCAGGAATCGCACTCTGGTTACTGAACGCCGTCGAAGTGATACGCACGTTGCCCTCCTCGCCTGCCAGGGCAGCCGCTGCAGTTATGGTGGCAACGAGAGCCACAGCCATCATTGGGTTATGCCCACGTTGACCCACGTCGCTTGTCAGTTGCCGGCAACCATCATTTCGCCGATCTTCAGGGTTGGGCTTGCGATCCGGGCTCGAAAGACCAAATCGTTCCCGACGATTTCGATATCCTTGAACATCTGTTTCAAATTGCCCGCAATGGTGATTTCTTCGACCGGATAAGCCAGCTCACCCTGTTCGATCCAGAATCCCGCTGCGCCCCGGGAATAGTCTCCGGTCACCATATTGATGCCGAAGCCGATCAACTCGGTCACGTAAAGACCGTTCTTTACCGTTCCAATGAGGTCCTGCGCAGTCTTGTTTCCCGGAACCATATAGAAATTGCTCGGCCCCACTCCAGGGCTCTCTCCAACGCTTCGCGACGCATTGCCGGTGGAAGGCATTCCCAGCTTTTTTCCCGAATAGGTGTCGAGCAGATAACTCTTCAATATCCCCTGCTCCACGATCGTGTTTTTCCCGGTCGCCAGTCCTTCTCCATCGAATGGGCGTGAGCCAAGCCCTCCGGCCATCCGTCCATCGTCGTAGATCGTCACGTGTCCTGGCGCCAGTGGCTTTCCCAACTGTCCCGTGAGAAACGAAGCGCCTTTGTAGAGCGAATAGCCGGATAGCGCGCTGCAGAGATTGCCCAACAGACTGCCGGCCGTTTCTTGATCGAAGACCACCGGCACCCGTTTGGTCCCCCCCTTGCGGGCCCCGAGGCGCCTGACCGTTCGCCGCGCCGCTTCAGCCCCGACCGCTTCCGGTCCATCGAGCTTGTCGAATCTTCGCTGCACCGCGTACCAGGCATCCCGCTGCATCGCGCCGGTGTGGGGGTCCGTCGCGATGGGGGACACGGAAAGAGAAAAACTGGAGCTCTTGTACTCACCGATGAACCCATGGCTATTGCCGAGCACGACCTTTCCCGATGACGAATCGAAGTCGGCCCCTTCCGAATTGGTGATCCGCTCGTCGGTCGCCATTGCAGCCGCTTCGGCCCGCTTGGCCAGCTCAATCTGCCTATCAGTATCAAGTTTGGTCGCGTCATAGAGACTGAGGTCCGGTTGCTCCTTGGCCATTTCGTCGGCGCCAGGTAAACCCGATATCGGATCCTCGACCACCGCCTTGGCCAAGGTACAGGTTTGCTCGACGAGCCGGTTCAACGAGTCAGCGGAAAAGTCCGAGGTGGAGGTGCAAGCCGACCGCTTGCCGACAAAGACCCTGAGACCGAGACGCTTCTCTCTCGCCTTGATGAGACGGTCGACGGCGCCGAGTCTCACCTGCACCGAGAGGTTTTCTCCGTCGGCGATGAGGATGTCCGCTTCCGTGGCGCCATTCCGCTTTGCCCTGGCCAAGAGATCTGATGCCAGCTGAGCATAGCTGCCGTTGGCGGCTTGTCCTGACCGGTCTGGTTGTTGTTTTTTGATCCTATTGACTGTTGACATTCTTCCCTATCCCTGTGTTCCACCTACGGTAATTTCATCGATCCTGATCGTCGGCAGGCCGACACCGACGGGGACCGACTGACCCTCTTTCCCGCAAGTCCCGATGCCTTCGTCGAGTTGCAAATCGTGTCCGACCATTGAGACCTTGGTCAAGATTTCGGGCCCGCTACCGATCAGCGTGGCCCCCTTGACCGGCTTCGTCACTTGTCCGTTTTCAATCAGATAGGCCTCGCTGGCGGAGAACACGAATTTGCCGTTGGTAATGTCGACTTGCCCGCCGCCGAATGACACCGCATAGAGTCCCTTATCGACGGACTTGATGATGTCTTCGGGCACGGATTCCCCAGCCAGCATGAAGGTATTTGTCATGCGAGGTAGCACGACGCTCTGATAGCTTTCACGCCG
>Ga0114129_10003707_pt1 | contig 21525 bp, 19 predicted proteins | sample RhiMetdeltSRZDD1_FD_80071 | JGI IMG/M metagenome (GOLD analysis project Ga0114129, IMG submission 80071) | Populus rhizosphere microbial communities from Tennessee, USA - Rhizosphere MetaG P. deltoides SRZDD1 (version 2) (version 2) | ecosystem: Host-associated > Plants > Roots > Rhizosphere >... | reverse complement strand
GCCCAAACTCTTGTTGCCCCTCCTCAGATAACACGCGTCCCATCGACCAGACTTCCATGTCCTTCCAAAAGTGCATCAGACGCCACGGGAACACAAGTGGGTATTCAAAAAAGAATCGATAGGCATATTCCCAGGCAGTTTCGATCTGTACCTTCGTTAGACTCTTTTTGCTTTTCAAGGATTTATCGATCAGCGCATAATAGTCGTCCCAATTCATCGGGTCGATCGTGAAACCACGCTTGCGATAATGCGTCTGACCGCAGACAATGACTGGAATGCCGTTCATCGCCATTTCAAGACCGGTCGTGGTGGTGTATACCAGACCCAGGTCAGCAATGTCCATCAGGTCGTAGGTGTTAATTTTTTCCAGTGGCCCGATCATATGAATATTTTCCGGGACGTGTGGTGCTAACGAGCCCTTCACCACCTCAGACATGGACGTCCCACGCATGAGTCTTTCTCCAGGGTGAATGCGAATCAACAACTGGACATCAGGCTTACTTGCGAAAAACTGGACCGTTTTCTCGATCCATTCTGCCATGCTGCGCGCAAAGATGTTCCTTCCGAGCGTTAAGCTATCGCCCAGAACATTCGTAGCCAGTAATACCACCGGGCGTTCCCTATTCAAACCCAGTTCCTTCCGAAGTTGTTCACCGCCTTTGGTTTCCACGTCCTGCCACTTGCGGATTGATTTGCCGAAGGCCCTGCCACCCATGCGGGCCGATTCAAGTTCTTCGACAAGAGCACGTTCGGGTTGGGTCAAGTTTTCGCCGCCGCGTGCCTGCCAAAGCAAATCCGTATTTTGGCGCATGACTTCATCATTTTGCGCGATCCACACCTGCTCCCGCTGGTCGTTGAATTCGTAGGTAACCGTCCGCAAATCAACGTGACGGGCTGCACGATAGACTGCGCCAAGCTCGGTGATGGTGCCGTTCGGGATGAGTACTGCCTCCGGTTTAAGATCCTGCATGAGGGTCAGCGCGGCACGGGCAGCAAAGTCGTTCCGTTGAAGCCGCAACTTGTAGATGGCGGAGTTTCTATCCACATCTTCGACCTGGTCCGTGTACTGCGCGTCGTACAGGGATACAAGAGCAATGTCCTCGCTGAGAGTCGCCGGTAGAGCAGGAGCAGGCTCGAGGCGCCGCCCTGAGCGCTCAGTCGAGGGGTCGAGCAACGAAGTGTAATGAACAAGACCATCGAGCGGAGTCAGGACTCGCCGGGTATATAAATCCTGACGGCGACGGTCAAACTTGTTGATGTCCTTCCGCCAGTCATGATAAGGCAGATACGCAATTGTTACTTCGTGACCCAGACCACGCAGCGCCAGACCAACAATAGCGGCCTGTTCGATCCAGTAGTGCAGTGTGGCGAAGAGCAGAAGTTTCTTGCCGGGTTTAGCTTTCTCGATAAACGGGAGGGCCTGCTCTACTGCAAGGGGCAAATGTTTCGCAAGTTGTTCAAGGTTATAGCGTGTGTTCGGACGACCTTTGCGAATCGAATCGTAGAGGTCAGCCGTGAAGGGAATGTTGCCCAGTAAATTCTTGGCGAGCGACATCAATCAACCTTTTCGATCTTCCAATCGAGGCGCGGGCGGATGGGACCCTGACGGAGTTCGGGCCATTGCGTGCCGGGTGCACCAGAGATATCCACGTTGAAGGAGAGGGCATTTTCATCCATGAAGTAGCGGCGCACACCAAACGAACTGGCATTGACACCGAGCGAGTAACGACCTTCATTGAAGAAGTCGGCCGGGATACTGCAGCGACTTATATAGCGACCCGATTGGCGCGCACCGAATTGCTCGTATTGTTTGACATCGTCGGTATCGAAGGCAGTAAAGACGTATTCGCCACGCATCGTGCTGAGATACATCCCTACACGTAGACCCGTGAGAGGGACTTCGAGCTGATATTCCCATTCGACAGTGACCGGTTCAGTAGAACGGACAGTATCCACAACCTTGCCAGTCTTATCCTTGAGCCGAAGTGCAATCGGTTTGAATGGCGCGCTGTTCGCCGGGACTTCCTCTGCCTCCCAAACGCGTTCGCCAGATTCAGCCTGACCAGATGACAAATAGAAGTCAACTGCTTCGGGTGTGGGAGCACGCTTGATGAGCTGTCCTTTTTTGAGGACGATGGCTTCCTGCGTGAGTCTGAGAATGGCGGACATATTGTGACTCACAAAGAGGACTGTGCGTCCCTGCTGCGCGACATCACCCATCTTGCCAAGACACTTGCGCTGGAACTCTGCATCGCCCACTGCAAGAACTTCATCCACGACCAGGATCTCCGGTTCCAGATGCGCAGCCACGGCGAAGGCCAGCCGCAAATACATGCCGGAGGAATAACGCTTCACGGGGGTATCGATGAATTGGCTGACTTCGGAGAACTCAACAATTTCATCGAAATTTCTGTCTATCTCAGCGCGCTTCATCCCGAGAATTGCACCGTTCATATAAATATTCTCGCGACCCGTAAGTTCTGGATGAAAACCCGTGCCTACTTCAAGGAGTGAGCCGACGCGCCCGCGCACAGTGACTGCACCCTCCGTAGGTTCGGTCACGCGTGAAAGGATTTTGAGTAGGGTGCTTTTGCCTGCGCCGTTCCGTCCTACGATGCCAAGCACTCGGCCTTCTTCGAGATCGAATGAAACGTCCTTCAAAGCCCAAATCAGGGACGTAGCCGCAGTACCGCGCATGCCCTTTCCAGTTAACGCACGATAGACGCGCACCGGGGTCATGAGCGTATCCACCAACACATCGCGGAACATGTTGTACTGGAATTTTTGCTGGGCCGCGCCGATCTTGTATTGTTTGCTGATATTTTTTACGCTGATAGCAGTTGCCATATTATTAGATCGTATCCGCGAACGTTTTTTCCATGTTGCGGAAGTAGAACAATCCGCTGATGAGCAGGAGCAGGGAAACAGCCGCTGAAATCCACAGGCTGGTGTCAGGTCCATTGCCAACGCCCAGGAGCGCCCAGCGGAAACCGTTCACCACCCCTGCCATGGGATTGAGGGCATAGACCAATTGCCACTTTTCAGAGATGAGACTCGATGAGTAAGCCACGGGAGTAATAAAGAGCCAAAATTGTGTCATGAAGGGCAGCGCGTAGTTCACATCGCGATATTGCACGTAATGGCTGAAAGCCACAGCGCCACACCCAACGCGGTGACAATCGTAAGCAAAAGAAAAACGGGCAAAGCCCAAATCGCGTTGAAGGAGGGCGTCGCTTTGTAATAAATCATCATCCCAATCAGGATGATAAACGCGATCACAAAATCCACGAGACCGGAAAGGATCGAAGACAAAGGCAAAACCAGGCGTGGAAAGTAAATCTTCGTCACCATGTTTTGGTTCGACGTCAACGAACGTGAAGCCTGATTCAACGCCGCGACAAACAATCCCCACGGCAATAGAGCTGTGTAGGAAAAGATCGGGTACGGGATATTTCCATCGGTTGGCAGTTTGGCAATGCGGCCAAAAAGGAAGGTAAAGACAATCATCGTCAACACCGGTTGGATAATTGCCCATGCCGCACCCAGCATCGTCTGCTTGTAGCGCACTTTGACATCGCGCCAGATCATGAAATAGATCAATTCGCGGTAACGCCACAGATCTCCGAGATTGAGCGCGGCCAGGCCTTTCGTTGGCTTGATGTAAACCGTGGTGGGTTCGTGCTTGGTGAGTTCAGTCATCTAAAGTTTCAGGTTCAAGGTTAGAAAGTTGAAACGTTCAACCCTTCAACCTTGTAACGTCCGAACGGATTAGATCCCGATTTTCCTTGAACCACTCGATCGTCCTGCGCATCCCTTCCTCAAACGGGACTTGCGCGCTCCAGCCGAAATATTCCTGCGCGCGGCTGACGTCGAGGGCACGGCGCGGTTGACCGTTGGGCTTGTCGGTTTGCCAGACGATCTGACCATTGAAATCGGTCAGCCTTACAACCATTTCAACCAGGTCTTTAATCGAAATCTCCTGACCGGAACCCAGGTTGACAGGCTCTGAGCCATTGTAATTTTCAGCGGCAGTTACAATGCCCTCCGCGGCGTCCTCCACATACAGGAACTCGCGCGTGGGTGAACCATCACCCCAGGCCAGGATTTCCTGATCACCACGCTCGCCGGCTTCGATTGCCTTGCGGATCAATGCCGGTATGACGTGAGAAGTCTCCAGATTAAAGTTATCGCGCGGACCGTAAAGATTCACTGGCATGAGGTAGATGGAGTTGTATCCATATTGTTGACGATAGGATTGAGATTGAACCAACAACATCTTCTTCGCCAGACCATACGGTGCATTGGTCTCTTCGGGATAGCCATCCCACAAGTTTTCCTCCTTAAAGGGCAAGGGGGTGAACTTAGGATAGGAACAGATCGAACCCACAGCAACAAATTTTTCGATGCCATTCTCCCAGGCCTGATGAAACAGAGGCACGCCCATCATAAGGTTGTTATAGAAAAATTCGGCTGGCCGTGCACGGTTGGCGCCAATGCCGCCCGCCAGCGCAGCCAGATGAATGATCATGTCTGCCTTGAAATCCTGCAACATGCGCGAAATCCCCTCTGGTTGGCGCAGGTCATAGTGTGAGCTGCGCGGCACGAACACCTCCGCGGCGTTGCGTTGCTTGAGTTTCTCTACAACAAAAGAGCCCAGGAAACCTGAGCCACCGGTCACAAGTACGCGTTTATCGGCCCAAAAAGTCTCAGGTTGAATGTTTGAAGGTTGCGTGCTAGACATCGTAAGCTGCTCCATCTTCCCGTATACGACGAGCGTTCGGTTGAGATTCTAAATATTGAATAAATCTGGCTAGCTGCTTGCTGCAGATCTCAGCAAGGGAGAATGCTGAATTAAATTCATCTTCTGCCAGATAGGCTTGCTCGAAAGCAATGTGAAGTTGAGCGCGTAGCTCGCCTGCTGAGCCTTTGGCGCGCCAAAGATATTGAATAAACAGGGCCTGTGTCTGGCCTTCAAAACCTTCGGCAATATTTGACATGATGAAGACGGACGCGCGCCGCATCTGATCACGCAGACCAAAATCACGAGAAAACGAACCTGATGATGAAAGACTATAAATAAAATTCGTTAACTCTTTAGCCTTTTGCCAAACTTCGAGATCTTCAAATCTTTTCGCGGTGGTCACATCTTTAACCCTTGAACCTTCAACCTTCGATTACTGCACTATAAACTGCGCGTTACGGTAGTGCGTGTCCAGTGGGTTTTGGATGATGCCAGCCTTGAGAGCGAACAACACTTCACGTACACCGTCGTTCACATCGAACGTGGTGTCAAAGCCCAAAACTTTTTTGATCTTCGCAAACGACACCGTGATGTCACGCATGTCGCCGCCGAAGGTAAGGTCTTTGTATTCCACCACGGTTTGCGGCAGGCGCTTGAGGATCAAGCCAACAATATCGTCTTTGGAATAATTGCCATTGTCGGTGCCCAGATTAAAAACCTGCCCCGCGATTTTTGCGCGCTCGGCTTCGAGTGCCATGATCACGCCGCGCGCTACGTCGCGGATGTGGACAAACGAACGCGAGTAACCGCGCTGGTAAATGATCAATTCATGCTTCGTGAACGCATCTAATACAAATTGATTGACAATCAAATCAAAGCGCGTGCGTGGAGAAATCCCGTAGAGCGTGGCAAAGCGGAACAACAACGGCGCGCAAGCCGCATTCTTTTGTGTGAGCAGAAATTCCTCTGCCGCGATCTTGGTCTCGGCATATAACGATTGCGGATTGAGCGGAGATTCTTCCGTGACTGGCTTGCCGGCTTCCGATAAGCCATAATTGCTGTAGGTGGACGCAAACACGAATCGTTCCGCGCCCAAATCGGCCGCCTGCTCGAAAACCATTTTCGTAGCCTCGACGTTGTACTTCCACGCGACCTGTTTGCCAACGGCCTGACAGGCCGGGAAGCCCACAATCGCGGCAAGATGAATGACCGCGTCAGGCTTTGGCCATTCGTCCCTGAGCGAATCCTTGATGGCGCGTTTCTCCGTCACATCTGCTTTGACGAAGTGGAAGTTGGGATGCGACAAAAAGGATAACAACGATTCGCCGCCGAAGAGCAAAGAGTCCAGGACAGTGACGCGGTAATTAAGGCGCAGCAGTTCGGAGGTCAGGAGTGAACCGATGTAGCCCGCGCCGCCCGTGATGAGGATATGCTTTTCCGAAGGAGCAGCAGCAGTCATGAGTCTTCATCCATTTTGAGCGTCACCTTGAAGCCATCCACCTGCAGGACAGGGACATTTTTATCGGTTACAACTGCGATATTATGTTCGAGACAGGTCAGGCGACAAATATCCGCTACATCGCCCTTGCCTACGATACGGACACGGTCATGCCCGGCCTGTTTCACCTCCGCCAGTCGTTCACGGACCTTTTGACGAGTACGGCGATAAAGGGTGAGCGAACGTTCCACATAATCGATGGCCAGGCGGGCGCGCAGGGCTATACCTTCCGGCGTGATGATGTAGCGCAGCTTTTTGCGTTCGGCGCGCTTGACCTTGACATATCCTTTGGCGATCAGCCGCTTGAGATGCCAGTTGACCGTGCCCACTGCCACACCCAGCTGGGTCGCGAGCGTGGATTGGTTCACATCCGGATCGTTTTCGATATTTTCTAAGAGGGTGAGCTCGCGCTGTTCTTCGTTGGTCGATTCCATAATTCCAAAATTCAGTGACTGAATTATAACTGTGAATGGGAGGATGTCAACTAGCTGGTTTTTGGATGCTTGACGCCGCTTTCTGATTGCTATACACTCAACAATAACTCGAGCAAGAGCTTCCAATTCTGGCAAACTTTACTCACAAAGGAGCAACCATGTCAGAGGAACGATTTGTCTCACGCGGTTTTATGGGCAAGCGGCGTGGAGGGGAGAAAAAGGACCGCATCCCGCCCGGTCAGTATCTGACCAATGATTTCCCGGTCCTTTCTGCAGGACCCACCCCCTACACCCCGCTCGATAAATGGACCTTCTCGATTGATGGTTTGGTCAAGGAAACGGTTTCATGGTCGTGGCAGGAGTTCCTAAAACTCCCCATGCAAACCTATGTCGTGGATATTTCCTGTGTCACCAAATGGACCCATCTCGACATGAAATGGGAAGGCGTGAGTCTCGACATCTTGCTTGAACACGCCGAAATCGATCACAAAGCCGCGTTCGTCACGGCGTATAGTGACGGCGGCTACACCACCAATATGCCTCTCACCGACATCATTAACGGCCAATCTTTCATTGCGCTGAAATACGATGACAAACCGCTCGCCCCTGCGCACGGTGGTCCAGCACGCATGGTCGTGCCCCATCTCTTTTTTTGGAAGAGCGCTAAATGGGTGCGCGGCATTCGCCTGATGGAAAACGATAAGCCCGGCTTTTGGGAATCAGCCGGCTACCACAACCTCGGCGACCCGTGGAAGGAACAGAGGTATTGGAGTGACTAGCATGTGTCATTGCGAGGAGGGCGTAGCCCGACGTGGCAATCTCGTTTTGGAAGGTAAGCATGAGATTGCCACGCGCCTTCGGCGCTCGCAAAGACATGGGAGTCTGTATGAAACCAACACTTAACTGGCAAATCGCTTCCGTAGCGAGAATTACGCCTGAGACCACCAAAGTGAAGTCGTTCACGTTGACGTTGCCCCAGTGGATGCGGCACCGCGCGGGGCAGCATTATGATATCCGGCTGACCGCCGAGGATGGTTATCAGACCCAACGCAGTTATTCGATCGCCTCTGAACCGGAACGCGAAGGTGAGATTGATATTACCGTAGAACGGATTGGCGATGGCGAAGTCTCGACCTATTTACATGACGTACTGGTTCCCGGAGACAGCGTCGAAGTGCGCGGGCCAATCGGCGGCTACTTTGTTTGGGAGGCAGGTTTGACACCGGGACCGTTATTGTTGATCGCGGGTGGCTCAGGCGTGGTGCCGTTGATGTCCATGCTTCGGCATCGTGCCGCGGCTATGGCAAAGAACCCGACCGCGCTGCTTTATAGTTCGCGGAATTTTGAAGACGTCATCTACTTCAACGAACTCGAAACGTTGCGCTCCACTAACGGGGGACTTCAAATTTTTCATACACTGACCCGTTCCCAACCCGCCGGTTGGAAAGGCCACGCGCGGCGCATCGATCAGGACATGTTGAAGGAAGTGGCCGGTCCATTGGACGGGGGAGTTCAAGTCTTTATCTGCGGCCCGACGCTGATGGTCGAATCGGCCGCGAATGCCCTGGTCAAGATCGGGATCGATTCGAATCAAATCCGCACGGAACGCTTTGGCCCAACAGGAGGCTGACATGGAAGAAATAACCGATATCAACCGTGAGCTGATGCTGGATGCCAACGCCACCGCGGGTTTGTTGTATGAAATCTTCGGTATGGACATGACCGCTGAACCAACAGAGTGCGCGAACTGCGGTCAGGAAGGTGAGGTAGGTACGCTACTGGCTTTCACGCATGGACCGGGTGTGGTGCTGCGCTGTTCGGGGTGCGAGAGCGTGGTCTTGCGAATCGTCCAAACGCCGGAGGCGATTTATCTGGATGCACGCGGTGCCGTGTATTTGCGACTCACGACACATAAGGCTGAACCGGAGAACGATTCGCTGGGTGGATAAAATTAGGAGGCCCAGCAGGTCCTTCTCAATTTGAAAATGAAATAGAAACGTCCCAACTTTTGGTAGTCGTGCATAATCGCGCCATGCCACATTCGGTTTTTATCAGTTACTCCCGCCGCGAAGCACCTTTTGTCGATGTTCTTCTGGATGCGCTGGAAGATGAGGGACTGCGAGTCTGGTTGGATTATCACAGTCTTGTGCCCGGGCGTCCCTGGCTGGATCAAATTTTCGAGGGCATTCGCCAGGCGGATGTTTTTCTCCTGATTGTTTCAAAAGCTTCGATGTCATCTCCCGCTGTAGGGCTGGAATACAAACAGGCGCTGGAGCGGAAGAAACGGATCATCCTGATCATTTTCGAAGCGACAAACCTCCCAGCCTCGTTGCAGGCCTCTGAATGGATCGATTTCCGCAGCTCGTTTCGAAAAAGGAAGAAGGATTTGCTGACGCGCCTGGATGAACCCGTTCAGCAACCTCTGCCTCCAGAAAAGGGATTTAAAACATCTCTCACCGTATGGCTGACATTTTTTGTGAGCTTGTTAATTCTTGTTGTCTCCATCCCCGGCTGGTGGACGTTCTTTCTTCCCGGATTATTGATCCCGCTCCCAGTGCAAATCCTGCGCCGGGACTTTGACTTTTACCGTGTCCGCTTTGCAATTCTGGCCCTGCCACTGGTCCTGTTCTTGAGCTGGTTGTTTTTTTTGACATACCCAACTCTCGACACACTTTTTCCGATTGCCTTTTTGGTCAGCCTGTTTCTTTCGCCTGTTTTCCTTTTTCTGCTCTCTTCGAAAGGGATGCGGTTATGGGGCAAGCCCAGAGCCTCCGCGCCGCGATTCGCGAACCAATATCTGACGGATGGGAGTCGCCCCCAGCCTGTACCTTTTTATATTGAACACGCCTCTGCGGACCGGAAATATGCGGAAGCTATGATCGAAGGGCTGACGAAATATGGCCATCCGCACGTCACCAACCCTGCGGAGGCAAAGGCCAGCTTCGTGCTGCTCTCACGCTACAAGAATTCGACCGAGATGGATCTGGAGCAGCAGGTGGTCTATCCGGTTCTGATTCAGGATACGGACATCGAAGATCGGAAGCTCCAACAAATCCAATGGATCGATTTTCGGCGCGGCATCCGCAGCCTGGACCGGATGGCAGAATTGCTGAATACACCGGAGAAGCTATTGAAAGCGCTGGGCGTCGCTCCGATCAGCGGACAGGTGATATACCCGCGCATCATTCAAATGCTGGATTATTTTCTCGTCCTGTTGGCATTCTTCACCGTCAGCGCGTGGATTCCGTTCCTGCTCGAATTCGGAAGGTCCTTATTGCGACTTGAAAACCGGACATCCTTTATCGCTGCCAATTTAATTTTTTCCGTGCTGATGCTGGCGATTATTTTCTTCCTCCGGCGCGCCCTGATCCAACGGAAAGGGCGGCTGGCATCGCTAAGATGGCTGGCAGTCTCTCTCTCCTGCATTGGTCTGATCGCATTTAGCCAAACCTTCCAAATCATGGCACATATTAATTCCCTTATCACCCTGGCCGGGCCGGTCGCGGCCAACGACATGCGCGGCTCTGTGAGCACATTCCTGCCATGCAGCTGCACCCTGGGTGTACTATTGCTCGGCTTCTTCAGTCTCTGGAACTGGCGCGATTTGACGAGATGGTTCCCTGTGAGATAATGCCCCCTCCGCCCGCTTCGCGGAGCTCCTCCCCCAAACCCGAATAAGTGTTCTGCATAATTATTCGGTTTTCAGTCCGGATTTGGGGGACATCGTACCCGAAGCGAAGCTGAGTGGTAGTCTGGGTAGGGGTAAAATAAAGAACCCAGGAGGACATCTCCATGCCCAGCAACGACTCAAAATTCTTGCCCGGATAATCTTGTGAACCATCCTATTCAGCGTATTTTCACTCTGATCCTGGCCGCAGGCGCGTTACTATTTTCCGGTTGTGCGATGGGCGCTGGACAGGCAACACCGACTCCGCCCAACAGTGCCATGGTTTTCATACCCAAACCGGTGCGAACACAGGAAACGCCCTCGGCGCCCCAGGCGAGGCCCACCGGAACGTACCTGCCAAATGCGGAGACCATGGCTGTTGCTATTTGGGTGCCTCCCTATCTCGCAGAAACATTGGGTGGAGCACTGGATGATCCGTTGCGCAGTTTGTTCGTGAGCGATGCCGCGCTGGCGAATATCAAATTGGAAGTAGGGGAACAGGATATGGTCAGTCAATGGGTATATGCTTTGGTGACGCCCTTCTCTTCCACCCTGCCGGGAATCTCCAGCCATGATCTACTTTTGTACTGGCAAGGAGGAGCTACAGGTATGCCGTTGCTCATGGATCAAGACACGTATGATACGTTCACGGCCCTGTGGGGATCTGCGGCAGGGACGAATGTACAAGTGATCCTGAAAAATGAGCTGGTGGATTATGCCTGGGCGCATCAACCTACTCTGGCGATCCTCCCGTTTGAAGATCTGGATCCACGCTGGAAAGTCCTGCCCGTGGACGGACTCTCGCCCATTCATAAGGACTTTGACCTGGGAAGGTATCGACTCAAGATTCCCATTTCGCTGAAGGGTAACCCTGAACGGGTCGCGCTGATCAAAAGCAATTTCGTGATCCCCCCTTCCAACCTCGACCCGCAAAAGATGACGGTCGTCGCCATGACCGGAGTCACGGCACTGGTACGTGCGACGGCCTTTACCATGGAAAGACGCGGCATGCTCTATCCCGCGCAGGATATCCGTGACTGGCTGCTCGAAGCGGATATCACGCACATCAGCAATGAGGCGCCGTTCGCCGTCGATTGCCCGGAACCAAACCCGAGCCAGGTGGGACTGCGTTTTTGCAGCCAGGATGAGTACATCCAATTGCTGGAGGATGTCGGCACGGATGTGGTGGAACTGACCGGCGACCATCTCCAGGATTGGGGCACCGAGGCGATGCTTCACACCTTGGACCTGTACAAGGAGCGCAACTGGCTCTATTACGGCGGCGGAGTCGATCTTGCCGAGGGTCAAAAGGCGTTATTGATCGAGAACCACGGCAACCGCATCGCCTTCATTGGCTGCAATGAGAAAAGAGGTACCTTCGTCGAAGCCACCGACGCGCGGCCGGGTGCTGTCGCCTGCGATATGGACTGGATGGCAGGGGAGATCAGCCGCCTCAAAGCGGAAGGTACCCTCGTGATCGCCACGTTCCAGCATGGCGAATATTACACGTACGCCGCCCAGCCCGACCAGCAACAGGATTTTCGCCAGATGGCGGAAGCGGGCGCTATGGTCGTCAGTGGCAGCCAGGCGCACCAACCGCAGGGCATGGAATTCTTGAACGGTTCCTTCATACACTATGGACTGGGGAACCTGTTCTTCGATCAGTACGGTTTTTGTGATGCCTGCGTCCAGGGCTTGATCGACCGGCATGTCTTTTATGACGGTCGCTACATCAGTACCGAGTTATTGCCCATCGTTTTTATCGATTATGCCCGTTCCCGCCCGATGACCCTCGAAGAGGCGAATGCTCTCTTCCAGGTATTGTTCCGCGCGAGTGGATGGCAGTAGACCCCTCCGCCCTTTCCCCTTCGGGGACCTTCGGCGGGCACCTCCCCCAAATACGATAAGGTAAACTTTATGTGCGGATTCAAAATTTTCATCGTCGTATTTGTCCCAAAGGGATGCTGTGCAAGTGGAGGCTGGGTGGGGGTTGGTAGAATATCCCCATGCAATTTGAAATTAAACTTAGCACCAAACGTTTGATCTTTGACTCCGACCTGCATGGACTGCGAATCAACGGGACGGAATATTTATCCGGCAGGGACGGGGTTCTGATCTACGACAAGACCCAAGGTGTAAAAACCGATGAGGTCGAATTGCAGATGTCCACGAATACGAGCGCGTTGATTCCGGCGTTAAGAGCGTTGGGGATTCCTTATGCTCCTTACTTTGATGAACGCCCCGTAGTGGAATCGCAAAACGACATCACCTTTTACTGGAAGCCTTCGAAACTGGCTGCGTTCTACAACCGCTATTCGACCGATGAATTGGACTACGCGGACCGTGAGCCAGTGATCCGCCAGGCCGTGGACTTTCTGATCTCGAATCCCCAAACGCTCCCCTTACCTGATGAACTCTTGATCCGCATGTCCGAACCATCCGTTCTGCTGGGCTTCTATCAGGGCTTCCCGATCTTTGACGGTTCGACCGGCTTTGCCCGATTGCAATCGCGGCTGGGCATCCATGTGGACCCGGATTCGGTCATGATCTCCACGCCGCTCGATAAATATGAGGCAGACGTGTACGAGCTTGCCGAACACCTGAGGAACGAAACCGGTATAGAGTACTCGAAAAAGAAGAACAGGGTGATGTTTCTGAAAGAGGAGAAACTGCTCAAGGCACTGGGCATCTCAGCGAAAAAGGAATAGCTTGAGTTCATTATCGATACCCTGGCCCGCCCGATTATCTTGGCAGAACTAAATGATCCTGTTCAGACATTGTTCAGTGCTAATGAATGACGATAAACAACAAATCGACAATGAATAGTCCCGTGAAGGATTTTCCTATCACGGGATTGTTTTCATTACTTCTTTGCATTCGGGATTGATGTTGTCTTCTTACCCCGCTAATGGCAGAATAGCTTCCTCACGGACAATATTCGCGGCGTAAGCCAATGCAGCCTGCACAGATTCTTTCTTCAACCGATGATATTCGTCAAAGATCTCATCAAAAGACATGCCATTGGCCATACTACGACAATCATGGAAACGGGGATACGCGTGCCTTTGATGCATGGCTCACCATGATGAATTTCAGGGTCAACAGCAATATAGTTATGCCAGTCAATACGCATAAAATGCTCCTTGCGTGGAAGCCATTATACCGTTTACGGGTTATTTCTTTTTCCCATAGATTGAACATTAGTCAAATCTTGGTCGAATCATAGTCAATTCAGATAAGAAAATCTCCGAGTCTACATTCGCCTCGGAGATTCTATTGTTTCGTCTACTTCTTCTTTTTTCCCTTCGGGGACGATGTTTTCTTAGCAGCTGGTTTTGAAGTCTTTTTGGCCACAGGCTTCTTGGCTGGCTTCGTCTTTTTCACTTTAGTGGGTGACTTCGGCTTCTTAGCAGGTGTTGTTGTCTTCGTTTCTTTCTTCACAGGTGCCCGCTTGCCACCCTTCAAAGCGGATGCCTTTGCAGACTTTGTCTTAGCTAGTTTTTTTTTAGGCTTCTCCTGCGGAGAAGATTCCACAAACTTCTCCACCGTCCAGCCCACATTGACCGAGACGACTTCCTCGCCCGGTTTCACTTCCACGACCACATCGCCCTTGGTCGCGGCGCGTTTGCGGACGGCGACGGCATCCAAGCGTGTGGATTTCGGTGCGCCCTTGCTCAGGTGGATGGTGGCCATGGAATTCGGTTTCCCTGTGGCAACACCCGCCAGTTTGACCTTATCTGCCAATTCCCAGGCGATGACACCCTTGCCGTAACGTCCCTGTACTGGGAAGTCCTTTTCGGTTACGCGTTTGGCCTTGCCATCGCTGGTGAGCAGGAACACTTCGCCTTCGGCTGGCAGAATCTCCGCGCCGATCACTTCATCCCCATTATCCAGCTTCATACCGTTCACGCCGGCCGCGATGAGTCCCATCGGGCGCACGTCATCTTCCTTGAAGCGGATCGCCATCCCCTGGGCGGTCACAAGCAGGATTTCTTTCTTGCCATCCGTCAAACCGACCGAGATCAACCGATCGCCTTCGTTAATCCTGACCAATACAAAGGCCTGTGAGGATGGCCCGGGCAGCTCACTGACGAGACTCTTCTTGATCAGGCCGAATCTGGTCATGGTGATCACGCAAGTCTCTTCGGGCAGGGCCGCTTTTCTCGAAGGCAACGCAAACACAGCCGCCAGTGAATCATTCTCCTGCAGCGGCGAGACCTTGTAGAATAGCGAGCCTTGAGATAACTTCTCGGCCTGCGGGATGATGTGCGCAGCCACCGCAGCCGTGCGCCCTGATTTCGCGACAAAATAAACTGTATCGGCTGTGGAGGCTTTCACCAGCCAGCGCGGCGCGTCATTGCCGGAGTGTTTCGGCTGTTTGTCATCGTGCGTGCGTGAGACCAGGCCGTCTTCCGTTACGCCAATCCACACCTGTTGTTCGGGCATAAGGTCGCGGGCGGTCAGTGCCTTGGTGGGCTTGCCGTCCTTGGACTTCGATAAATTCACGATCTGCGTACGGCGGCGGTCACCGTATAGCTCTTTCACTTTCAACAACTCGTCCGACACCACGCCGCGCATCAGCTTCGGCGATTTCAACAGCGCCATCAATTCCTTAATGAGAGCGCTCACTTCCTTGTATTCGGTTTCGATCTTCTTCCGTTCCAAAGCGGCCAGTCTGCGCAAGTGCAAATCCAGGATAGCGGACGCCTGAAGCTCGGTTAGCTTGAAGCGTTTCATCAGTTTGGCGCGGGCCACGTCCACGTCGGAGGCGCCGCGGATGATGTTGATCACCTCGTCCAGATTCTTCAACGCGACCAGATAGCCTTCCAGGATATGCGCGCGTTGTCTGGCCTTTTCCAGCTCGAATTCGGCACGTCTTTTTATGACCGTGAGCCGGTGTTCGAGGTAAACGCGCAGCGCCTGCTTGAGCGTCAGCGTGCGCGGCTCGCCGTCCACGAGCGCCAGCAGGTTGATGCTGAACGTGGTCTGCATGGGCGTGCGCTTGTAGAGGTCCCGCAAGACGACATCCGGATCCGCATTCTTGGTCATTTCCATCACGATGCGCATACCCTGCCGATCCGACTCATCGCGCAGGTCCGAGAGGCCTTCGAGATAGCCTTCACGCGCCAGCTCAGCAATCCGCTCGATCAGGCTCGACTTGTTGACCATGTACGGCAGTTCGGTGACGATGATGCGATTCTTGCCGCGCTCCATCTCTTCGACGTGTACCTTGGCCTGGACAGTCACCCGTCCTCGCCCCGACCCGTAGGCGGCTTCGATGCCATCTTCGCCTTTTTCCTGCACGATCAGCCCGCCGGTCGGGAAGTCTGGTCCCTGCACAAACTCCATTAATTGGTCAACATCCACGTCATCGAGCTTCTCGTATTTGCTAAGCATGTACACGAGCGCATCCACGATCTCGCTGAGGTTGTGCGGTGGAATGGAGGTGGCCATGCCCACCGCGATACCGGTCGCGCCGTTTACCAGTAAATTCGGAATCGCCGAAGGCAACACACTCGGCTCTTCCAGCGTGTCGTCAAAGTTGGAGCCAAAGTCAACGGTGTCCTTGTTGAGGTCAAACAAAATGTCAAGCGCGGCGGAGGTGAGACGGGCTTCGGTATAACGCATCGCAGCCGGCGGGTCGCCATCCACGGAACCGAAGTTGCCCTGTCCATCCACGAGCAGGGTGCGCATCGAAAAATCCTGCGCCATGCGCGCCATGGCTTCGTACACGGCCGAGTCGCCATGCGGATGATATTTGCCGAGCACTTCCCCCACGATTCTGGCAGACTTTTTGTAAGCCGAGTCGGCACGGATACCCATATCGTACATCGCGTACAGGATGCGGCGTTGCACCGGTTTGAGGCCATCCCGCGCATCGGGTAAGGCGCGCGAAACGATCACGCTCATGGCGTAATCGAGATAGGCCTGCTGCATTTCATGGTCAATATCTATTTTTCGAATTAAACCAAGTTCCATGTGAAAATCCTTTTTGTCCACCAAAGAATCCTCGGACCGCGAAGAAGTACAGGATGCGAAGATTGGCAAGAAAAGGAATTTCCCCCGAGCGAGAAAAGGAAATCTTCGCGGCAAAGTTTCAATGTGTGAATATATGTTCTATACGCGAGTCTAATCTTAAGGGGAAAGAGAAAAGGCGTCAAGTGCCCTTGCCGCCTGTTTTACTTAACCAATAAAAATTGAAATACCTGGCTGGCTACACTTCAAATTTTAAGTTTAGCTAATAGCGGCACTTCGTAAATAAGCCTGCCTCTTCATCTTTCTTTCTCAGGACAAAGGAGACAGGCAAGTCCGTGGGTTACGGATTTATGGCTACGGTCTGCGTGATGCAAGTCCCCTTGAGAGCCTTTTCCGTACAGAGCATGATGATAGCTGTCAGCTTATTTGTGCTCGCCTGCCATTTGAACTGCGGACTGGTAACGTAACCGGACGCGCCAGGTTCAAGAGGGGCAATATTCTTGGCGAGAACGCAACCACGGTACAGGTCGAAGGCGCTGAGCACCTGTTCAACCGATTTGCCAACCTTGGAGTCGGTCACCTTGATATAGACCGAACGGAAGGCAACGCTGCCTGTATTCTGAACGTCAAACTGGGCAAAGTCATAACCCTGGCACTTCTCGAATTTTCTAAAGCTGACCGCGAAATACGGAGCGGCGGTAGGGGAAGCCCGCGGGGTAAATTGAGGTAACACCGCGATATCCCCATCAATGGTGAGATTCTGCGCCAGCAGATAGCATTGCTCTTCCGGCTTTTCGGGGTTTTTGACAAACACGTATCCAGCTCCCCGATCCCTGGCAACGATTTCGAGTATTTGTCCGGCCTGGTAGGTAGCAATTAGATCGTAATTCCCCGCCGGGCCGGTGCGGCAATTGCTTTCGCGGTTGACCGTGGCCATGGGAATATCAGGCGTAAGCGTCGCGCTGGGCTTTGGCAGCGGCGTCTCTGTGGGAGTATCAGTGGGGACGACTTCCGTGAGCGTAGCGGTCGATTCAAGGGTAGCTGTCACATTTTTTGTGGGCGGCTCTGTGGGTGCTATAGCTTCGGCCGTAGCCTTATTGTCGGGCATGTTGCAGGCCGAAAGGATCAATCCCCCGATGATCAATAAAGAAAAAAGTTTGAATAAAGTTGTGCGCATATCTCCTCTTGGATAACTCCATTACCTTACGCAATCCATTCTTGATAGGTGAAGGGGCGACCGATCTAGCGGGGGCAAATTACTCTATAGATCCTGACGGGTATCCTTACGATGGGTAACATGAGTAATTCAGTCTGAGCGCAACAATATTGCAGAAATCCTTTTTGTGCAAGAGGTGCTACGTTACATCTTTGTTGTTAACCCAAAAACAGGGCAGGCTTATGATCGCCTGCCCAGCGCGTGCTTTTCGCCTGCTTACGGTTTAAAGTTAATGTCTTCGGATATACACAAGCCGGTCCCGCCGGTATTCGTGCACAGTATGATGGTAGCGCGGAGATCATGACCGGTCGGGTCATAGCTGAACGGTGACATACTCACCGCCAATCGATCGCCTGGCTCCAGGACATTGCGAGTATTTGACCCCGGACAGCCGTTGACAATCGTAAATTCATTGGCGGACAGGGAAAGAACAATATTGGTGGAAACATCGCGTAGTGTGATCGAGATGGACCGGAAGGTCACACCGCCGGTATTCTCCAACCTGAAATCCACCCACCAGGTGGTGGTACACGTTTCCAGCCCCGCAAAGCGTACAGTGAAATCCGGTGTGGGTGTGGGCGTGGGTGGCGGTGTGTAAACGGGCAAAGCCAATGGGTTGCCGCTCAGTGTCGCATACTCGCCCCATAACCAGCAGAATCCCGTGCTTGAATCCGGGTTGCGGATGTACCAGTAGTTCCCCGTCGGATTCACGCCAATTACCTCGGCCACCTCACCGACCAATAAGGCACCCACCCGGTCATAGACCCGGCCAGGTCCCACGCGACAATTTGTAGCCACCGAAACACTGATCAATGGCACGGCCGGCGTGGATGTGAAAACCACGATGGGTGAGGCGGTCACGGTTGGCGAGAGCGTCGGCAGCTCAGGAGCAACAGTTGGGGAGGCCGACCCTGTGACAGGAACAAACGCCTGCGCGGTTTGCGTCGCTCCAACAACAACGGTTTGGGCGACCAGGGTGCCAATTAAATTTGCATCCGGGGTGGCAACGGTAACCACCGGCGCGGCACAGGCCAGCGAGGCGATCAACAAGAACACAACCGATAAACGGATCGGATTGGGTTTCAACATCGTTCCTCCTTTCCAGTGAATCGTATCAACAAAAACAGAAATCGACCCCTTACTTTATGAACGTTCCTCCCCTGATTTTGTTCCCGCTATTTTAGCGGGTAGCAGACGGACAATTACAAAAACGGCTATAATGGGCCAAATTAATCAGGAGAGGAAAGAGCAATGGCTCTGGAAACTGACTCAAAAACTGCCTCAGCCCCCTATCAAAACGACCCACGGATCGAACGAGATGCCCAAGGAACCTGGCATGTGCGCGGCTACGCCGAAGCCCGCGACCTGTTGAAAGAGGATCTGATTCAGGACGGTTTCAACGCCGAGGAAATTCGTCAAAACGGTTTCGACGGTGTGCTCTATATGCGCGGCGATCCACACCGCCAGATGCGCGCCGCAATTGCCAAATATTTCAGTCCAACCACGGTGCAAAACACCCATATGACGATCATCGAGAAAACAGCCAATGAGTTGATCGGCAGGCTCAAGTCGCAAAAGCGCATCAATCTCAAAGGGCTGAGCCGCGATATGGCAACTGTCATTGCCACTGCGGTGGTGGGGCTTGAACCAACTCAAGGCTTGATCCGCCGCCTGGATGCCATGCTCCATTCGGGCAAGATTTCCGAAAATCGTATCCTTGCCACGCTGCAAAGCATTCAGGCAAACTATCGTCGTTTCGCATTTCTCTTTGCAGACGTCCTGCCTGCCATTCGCCGCAAGCGCAAAAAGCCGGAAAATGATGTCATTTCCTATATGCTTTCGAAGAATAAGAAGCCTCTGGCGATCTGGGTGGAGTGCATCGTCTACGGCGCGGCCGGTATGGCAACCACCCAGGAATTTATCTGCATCGTGCTATTGCACTGCATGAAGGACGACACACTGCGCAAGATCATGACCTCGAAGAATGCCGAAGCGCGCTATGAGGCATTGAACGAGATTTTGCGTCTCGAACCGGTGATCGGGAAAATCTATCGCAAGGCACATGAACCTGTCGCGGTAAAAAGCAATGGGACCACAGTCACCATCCCGGAGGGCGAACGCATCGCTTTTCATATCTACGATGTGAATGTGGATGCAAACGCCGCGGGCGCGTCGCCGGAACGGCTTCACCCACAGCGCGAACTCGAAAGAGGAGTTTATCGTTCCATGCTGGGGTTCGGTTCCGGGCCGCACCGTTGTGCCGGTGAACATCTGGCGCTCGCCGAGACGGACGTCTTCATCCGCAAGCTTTTGAACGTCCCTGGTCTGCGTATCGAAAGCGGGCCGAAAATCCTCCGCAACGATACCGTGGAAGGATATGAGGTCAACAATCTTATTCTGGCGGTTGATTAACAAACAAGGCAGTCCGTACACGGACTGCCTTTTGATTTATGACGTGGTGATCTCCACCAGATGCCGATCCGGGTCACGCAGATAGGCCGACCTTCCCCAGTAATAATCCTTGGGGGCAACTTCAAGGGTCAAACCTTGTTTCATCAAAGCTTTGCAGGTTGCGTCTACATTCTGCACGGCAAAGGCAATATGATTCTTGAATTGCTTGGCAATTCATGGCAATTCGCCATTCGAAGAGGGATATTTGCGATGAATAAAGATCTTTGTCTCACCCATCATAAAGATGGCCATATCGTCTGACTTGGCGACAGGTTCTGCGTTGAGCAGGCTGCGATAGAAATCTGCCATAGGCTGAACGTTATCTGTGAAATAAGCCAGTTCAATGAGCTTCATGTTTCACTCCTCTTGCGCTTAATATGGATGATACGCCTGGCAGGACCAGCCGTTGAAACATCTCATCCATCTGTTCGGGTGTGTACCTCATCCCATCCTTGAACCACCATTTGAGCAAGGTCATTAATGTATCTGTCAGATAATCAACAATGGCAGAGAAAGGCACACTGGTCTGCCCAGCTTGAGAATGTACCTGCATTTCCTCTTCCACATTTCGATGAATTATCTCGCGCAAGGTCTTCATCGCCAGATCCATGGCTGAGTCTCTGGCGATCACCTTCAGGATGGGTTCCTGCGCCTGGATATGATAGAACCATACCCGGCTCGAAAAAATAGGGGCGCCATTTTCCGTGCCATGCGCCACCCCAGGCTGCCCCAGATTTTGAGCGAAAATTCCCCGCCCACCCGTCAACAGGTCGTCCTTATCTACATAATGTATATAAAAAGTCGAGCGCGCTACATCCGCCCGCTCGATAATATCCTGAACCGAAATCTCTTCGTACCGTTTTTCCTTCAATAAGGACAGTAGAGCGCTGCGCAATTGCTGACGGGTCTTGCGTGTACGCCGATCGTGCTTTTCCTGATCCATATCAACTCCGCATATCCGGACAATCTAACAGATGTGTCCATTAGTAGACATTGGACAACGATTGCAGATTGACTCCATCTATGCCAATCATTATATTGACTCATTATACACACATAGCCATCTGGAGAAAAAATGCCTCACCACACCCACACTCACGCGCACGCGGGTCATGAGCTTCAAGTGACCATTCGCAATCCACTGACCGCCAGATTTTTAGAACACATGCACGATACTGAACTCTGGGCCAGTCATATCCCACGCGTTCCCATGGGACTGTATCTGCTCGCCATCCTTGGACTCGCCTTCGGCGCCGCTTCCATTACTTCCATTCTGCCTGATTCAGCGATCCTAAAATTCTCGACGCTGATGCTTGGATGCCTGCTCATCCTCCCCGCCTGGTTCGCCAGACTCTTCGCGCACCGCAAATGGAAGTATGCCTCCCGCCTCCGCCAACAAATCTTCGACTCTCTCGATCTGCACGGCGACGAAAACGTGCTAGATATCGGCTGCGGCGCCGGCGTTCTCCTCAACGAAGCCGCCCGGCGATTACCCAAAGGCAAGGCCACCGGCATTGACATCTGGGCGCCCCATAGCGGCGG
>Ga0114129_10003706_pt1 | contig 21525 bp, 11 predicted proteins | sample RhiMetdeltSRZDD1_FD_80071 | JGI IMG/M metagenome (GOLD analysis project Ga0114129, IMG submission 80071) | Populus rhizosphere microbial communities from Tennessee, USA - Rhizosphere MetaG P. deltoides SRZDD1 (version 2) (version 2) | ecosystem: Host-associated > Plants > Roots > Rhizosphere >... | reverse complement strand
GACCTGAACTACCTGTACGTCGCCGAGCAGAAGCATGGCGTCCAGATCCGTCCGCTTCTTCTGGCGACGACGATCGAGCCGATCGCGGGCGGGTATCGCGTGCAGAGCGACGACCTGTCGAACGGACAGCGTCGGCCGCGCAGCGACACGGCGCGCCTCGTGATCGTCGCGGCGGGATCGCTGGGATCGACGGAGCTGCTGCTGCGTTGCCGCGACGTCTACAGATCGCTCCCGAACATCAGTACACGCGCGGGCCGCGGCTGGAGCAGCAACGGCGACTTCCTGACGCCCGCGGTGCATTTCACGCGCGACGTCTTTCCAAGCAAGGGCCCGACGATTGCCGCCGCGATTGATTTTCTGGACGGCAGCGTCGACAACACGACGTTCTGGGTGCAGGACGGCGGTCTTCCTGCGCTGACGGTCGAGTATCTGCGCCGCAAGTCGAACGATCCGACCGTGAGTTTTCCTGCGCGCCTGTACCTGCAATCGATCCAGCAGATCCTTCGGCAGGGAGATCCGCTGCGGCACGTCATGCCGTGGTTCGCCCAGGGCGTCGATGCGGCGGACGGCACGCTCAGACTGGTCCGCGACAACACCTCGGGCGAGTACCGCCTGCAACTGGACTGGGACGTCAGGAAATCGGAAGCGACGATCCAGGCGATCGTGCGCATGCACCAGAAACTTGCAGCAGCCACGGACGGCGCGGCGCTCGTCCCGATCACGTGGTCGCTGTTCCAAGACCTCGTGACGCCGCACCCGCTGGGCGGCTGCTCGATGGCCGACACCGCAGCGAACGGCGTGGTCGACTATCGCGGCCGCGTGTTCGGCTACGACGGCCTCTATGTTGCGGACGCCGCGATCTTCCCGACCGCGATCGGCGTAAACCCGTCGCGAACGATCGCCGCGCTCGCCGAACACGTGGCGGAACGCCTGATCGCCGAACAGCGGTGAATCGTTACAACTTTCTCAGCCCCGCGGACGGCGTACGGACGCGCACGCCACGGCGCTCCAGCACGGTGCTGAAGTCGCCGTGGTCGCGCTCCAGGGCAACGAGCGTCCCCTCGGCCAAGTCTCCGGCCGGAGTGCTCGAATCGCCGAGGTAGAACGGCTGCCTGGTGACCACTTCGTGCGTGAATCGCTCGGGCGGCTCGCTCCGGCTGCTCTCCGGAACGAGCGCGTCCTGAGACAGTTCGCGCACCGGTGGTCGCTTGAAGCCCTTCATCGAATTCCCACTCCTCTCAGGCCCTTGCCCGATGCGCTTCCTACTGCAAACTGTCGTCCGGAAGCACCATCGGAATGTTCGGGAGCATGATCCCCGCGTTAATTGGTGCGGAGTGCGCCACGAGATCGCCCCGTTCGGCCAGCTCCATCAGGTTCGGTAGCTCGTACGGTTCGGCCGCATCGAGGTTGACCACATACCCGAGGTCCTGAAGGCTCGCGACGGTAACGCGGCTGATCGGGTTGCCTGGCCCCGAGATGAACCCCGACATCAACTCGTTGCGGAAGACCGTCTCACGCCAGTGGCCGCCTGCAGTTCCCGGACCACCTGTGTTCTCCACGGGTACGGACGCAGGTCCGGTGCCTCGCAGGATCCCGAACTCCGCCTTCGCAGCTGCTCCGGTGAACGTCGGATTCGACCCGCCGCCTCCGCGCAGGAGCCGCTTGCGGGTCCAGATCGTGCCAATGCCAAGCACGTGTCCCATCTCATGCGTGATGACGTCGTTCAATGTCCCCGCCGTTTCCATGTTCGCGAGATCCGCCGTGTCGAATGACATCACGCCTTTCGCCGGCAGGAAGGCCGCAGCGCCGGCGGCGGCCGGACGCAAGTGGGTGGGGCCGGCCTGACCCAGGATCCCCGACGGTCCGTCGATGTCCTCCCCCTGCGCCAGAATCAGGAGATCGTCGATGAGCTCGCCATCCACCGTGACGGGTGGTAAATCACCGACGATCATGTTGCACCAGCGATCGGCGGCCGCCTTGAATGCGTTCTTCTGCGTGTCGGTCAGTCCGCCTAAGAAGCGGACCTCAATAGTGAAAGGAGAGACCCCGGGAGCGTCCGCTGCCACTCCCGGTGCGACGAGGGATTTGGCAACCGCGCGATAGGTTTCGTACTTTGCCATAGGACCTCCTTCATGCCTCTCTCATACGTTCATCGTCGCGCGCAGGATGCACACGACGAACGTCAAAGATCCATTCGAGCCTGATGAGCTGGATCTCGACAAGGCCGATCGGGCGTGCGCCCGGTCCGCTGCCCCTAATAACGCGGCGCGCAAACGATCCGAACGCGAAGTTTCGTTGCATCTTTTCGTTAGAATGTCGCGTCATGCGCTCCGGCTGCAGAAATTCGACGAGGCAGATGATGATGCTGGGCATCTTCTCGCTGGCGCTCGCGGGCTGCGGGGCAAGAGATACCCAAGTGAAGCTGAACGGACAGTTTGCATCGGACGTCGCGTTTCTGCGAGAGCACACCGGCGTTGTCCTGCTGACCGATCCTGGCGGTGACGGCGCGGTCGCGGTGGCGCCTGGATATCAGGGACGCGTCATGACCAGTACGACCGGCGGGACCGACGCCCCCAGCTTCGGCTGGATCGGTCGCACGGCGGTCACGTCCGGCGTGCGGCAGCCGCACATGAACGTCTTCGGAGGTGAGGATCGTTTCTGGCTGGGCCCCGAGGGTGGTCAATACGCGCTGTACTTCAAGCAGGGCGATCCGTTCGACCTCGATCACTGGCAGGTGCCTGAACCGATCGACTGGGGCGCGTGGGAGATCGTCGATCGATCGCCGACTGCGATTCGGTTCCGCAAGCGCATGACGTTGCAGAATCACGCGGGCACCGAGATCTCGCTCGAGGTCGATCGCACGGTTCGCCTGCTCACCGCAAACGATGTCGTGACGCAATTGGGACAAACGCCTGGCCGCGGCGTCCGCACGATTGCGTTCGAATCTTCGAACACGGTCACCAACGCCGGAGGTCAGCCCTGGCAGCCGCAGTCGGGGCTGATTTCGATCTGGATTCTGGGGATGCTCAGTCCATCTGCGAACACGACGATAGCGCTGCCGTTCGCTCCCGGACCCGAAGCCACGCTCGGACCGATCGTCAACGACAGTTATTTTGGAAAAGTACCCACCGATCGGCTGCTCGTCAGGGATGGGATCGTGCTGTTTCGCGGGGACGGGCAGTACCGGAGCAAGATTGGTCTGTCGCCGTCGCGCGCCTTGAATCTTGCCGGCAGCTACGACGCAGCGGGACACGTTCTGACGCTCGTGCAGTACACGCGTCCGACCGAAGCGAAGGATTACGTGAACTCGATGTGGGAGCTTCAGCGCGAGCCTTATAAGGGTGACGTCATCAACAGCTACAACGACGGCCCGGTGGCGCCCGGCAAGCCGCCGCTCGGTCCGTTCTACGAGCTCGAAACATCATCGCCCGCGCTGCGCCTGTCGCCTGGCGAGCGCTACACGCACGTCCACCGCACGTTCCATTTCGCCGGGCCCGAAGCCGAGATCGACCGAATCGCACGCGCGACGCTGACTGTTGGCGTCAGTGACCTCGCAGGGGCCTTCGGCGCTGCCGGGAAGTAGATTACAAACCTCGTCGCCCGGCCCCGAGTCTTGAAATCACCCTTGCCGAAAGACGAGGGCCCCACGCAGAAACTGCCCTGAATTGCACGGTCTGGTGGCACACGTCTTGAGCATGGACCGGGAGAGGCGCATCACCATGCTTTTTCTGTTCGCCCTCCTCCTCATCGGCGGCTATATCTTCTTCCACGTCATGAACAATGCCGAGCGGACGCGAGTTGTTCGCACGGCGCTCTCCATTGGCGTGCAGGTCAAAGATGAAACGCAGCGCCGGATGGCCGAGCCGGATCCGTTCCTCGACACGCTTCGAGAGCGGACGCCGCGGCCCATCGTCACCGCTGCCCTTGCCGGCCTCAACGTCCTCATCTTCCTCTTCATGCTCGTGGGTCCGGGCTCGTTCAGCAACCCGGATACGCTCATTGCGTGGGGAGGAAACTTCGCGCCACGCACGACGAACGGCGAGTGGTGGCGCCTGGTGACGTCGATGTTCGTCCATGCCGGTCTTTTGTCTCTGCTGATCAACATGGCGAGCCTCGTGACGGTGGGGCTCATTCTCGAACGTCTCGTCGGACATCTCGGCTTCGCGGTCGTCTATTTCGTCGCGGGGCTCTTCGCGAGCCTGGTCAGTCTGCCAACGCATCCGCTCGCGGTTGGCGTCGGCGCTTCGGGCGCGATCTTTGGTTTGTACGGGCTGCTGCTGGCGTCGGGCGTCCAGGGCGTCATGCATCCGTCGCCGCTGAGCATTCCACTGAGAGCCTTCAAGACACTGAGCCCGGCTGCCGCGATCTTCCTTCTTTACAACCTCGCGAGTGACGGTCTCTTCGGCGAAGCAGAGTTGATCGGGTTCGTGGCGGGGATTGGATGCGGGCTCGCGCTGACGATCGGCGTGGGCGAGGAAAAACCAACCGCGCGCCGCATTGCCGTTCCGATCGCGGCGACCGCCATGACTGCGGTGGCGTTCGCGGTTCTGCTTCGCGGCGTCTGCGATGCCCGAGCCGAAATCCAGCAAGTCATCGCGGTCGAGGATCGCACCGCGTCGGCGTATCAGGCGTCCGTGGAGAAGTTCACTCGAGGCGTGATGTCGGCAGCAGAGCTCGCGGGCCTGATCGATCGAACGATCATGCCGGAGCTGCAGGCCACGCGCGCGCGGCTCAAGGCGCTCGAAGGGGTCCCGCAGGAGCAGCAGCCGATGGTCGCACGAGCGGACGAATACCTGCGGTTACGCGACGAGAGCTGGCGTCTTCGTGCGGCAGCGCTGCGCAAATCCAACAGCCGGCAGCTGCGCGAGGCCGACAAAACGGAGCGTGCGTCGCTCGAAGCCTTCGAGAAGATTCAGATCGGGCTGCAGAAGTGATGGCCGAAGATGCTTCGGCACTCCCACCCGTTCTTACAGCAGCCGTCCCCGTCGCTGCAGCAGTGCGTGCCGGGTGAACAGAAGTTTCCGCCGCCGCAGTTCGAGCAGCAGCCGGAGCCGCAGCACCGATCGCCCGACGGACAGGTGTGATCGCCGCAGTTGACCGGATTCGGGTGCGGCGGACCCTGCGTGGGGTCGCACTCGACGAACTCCGGATCGCAGCCAAGTTCAGGATCGAACGGCGGGTGACAACAGCACTTCGTTCCACCGCGCGAAGATGAAGGGTCGGGCACACAGGCTCCGCAGCCCTTGTTCGGACACGTCGGAACCAGCTGAGGAATAATCGAGGCCTCTGCGTAGAATCCTGGCATGTTCACAAGACACCGCCTCGAGCAACCGTGAGAGGAATCGGACGAGCCACTATACAACCATCGCCCGATTACGCACCCGCCGATTACCCGATTACCCAATTACCCGATGCAAGAGTGGCACAATGGAGCCGCTCATGACGATCCGAGGTCGGCGACTCGCGGGCTGTGCCCTGATGTGTCTGTCGGCGCAGGCTGGCGCCGCGATGCAGGACGCGGCCGCGCGTGCGAAGGAAGCGTACGCGCGCGCGATCGAGCTCGAAGCGAAGGGAAACAATGCGGCGGCGCTCTCGTTGTTGTGGGAAGCCTCGGGTCTCGCGCCGCATGATGCGGACGTACAAAATCGGCTCGGCGAGGCGCTCGAACGAATCGGCGCGCTCGATGCCGCGCTCGACGCGTACCGGCGCGCCGTTGCCGAGCGGCCTGCCTTCACGAAGGCCTCGAACAATCTCATTCTCGCGCTGGTGAAAACCGCACGAGGCGAAGAAGCCGTGGAACGGGCCAGGGCGCTCGTCGCGGCGGCGCCAGACGAAGCGGATCGCTATTTCACGCTGGGACTCGCGCAGTCCGAGCAGGACGTCGGCGAGGCCATCAACAGTTTTCGCCGCGCGCTGGCGCTCGCGCCGCGGCACACGCTCGCACGATACAACCTGGCGCTCGTCCTCAAGCGCGCCGATCGCCTGAACGAGGCCGCCGAGGAGCTCGAACGCGCGATTGCGATCGAGCCGCGCGCGGAAGCACAGTACACGCTCGGTGTCATCTACTGGCACCAGAACGATCTCGGGCGCGCGACAGCCGCGCTCGGTGCCGCCATTGCGATGGAGCCGCGTTACGCGGACGCGCACTACACGTTGGGTGCCGTCCTGAAGGCCACCCGCGACTTGACGGGATCGGCAGCGTCGTTGCGCCGCGCGATCGCGCTCAAGCCGGAGTCGTCAGAGGCACACTACATGCTCGGACAGGTGCTGGCACTCGCGGGTGATCAGCCGGGTGCTCGCGCCGAATTCGCGGAAGGAGAACGGCTGCGGCGCCAGGCGGAGCTAGAGCACGAAGCGGGTGTGTGGACAGCCGTCGGCAGCCAGAAACTCAACGGCGGCGATCTCACCGGAGCCCTCGATTGCTTCCGGCGCGCCACGGCGCTCGACGAGACGTATGCCCCCGCCCATTACCAGATGGGGCGCGTTCTCCAAGAACTTGGACAACCGGAAGCCGCTCGCAGTGCCTTCGCGAGGGCCCGTCAGTTGAACCCGAGCCTGGTCCCACCCCGCATTCCGAACTGATATTGCAGTTTAGGAGGATTCCGGCTGGATCCAGCGTTTTTGAGGTTGTCAGCGCCCGCCGGTCGGTTGTATAACGTGGCGCGTGGCGGGCAACGTAACCGGTAAAGTCGGCCTGTTTTTGGAGGTATTGCGTCCCGCTCGCCGGTAATAGTCATCAACGGTAGAGTCGCAGTCGAAAGCCCCTTGGGGAGGAGGCTCAGGATGAAACTAGGGTCGTACCGACGTCTGTTCGGTGCGACGCTGCTGCTGCTGGCGACGGCCGGCGGCGTGGCGGCGCAGGAGTTCCGCGCCACCGTCAAAGGACAGGTGGTCGATTCGAGCCAGGCAGCCCTGCCCGGCGCAACCGTGACCGTCCAGAATCAGCAAACCAACGAGCTCGCGACGGCCATCACCAACCAGGAAGGCAACTACACGGTGCCGTTCCTGCGCCCCGGCCTCTACACGCTCACCGTCGACATGAGCGGGTTCCAGAAGTACACGCGCAAGGACATGCGCCTCGAAGTCGGTCAGACCGCTCAGATCAACGTGCAGCTCGCGGTGGGTGGAGTCACGGAGCAGGTGACCGTCGCGGCCGAGTCTCCGCTCCTTGAAACGAGCAAGGCGGACCGCGGAACGGTCATCGACAGCCATCGCATCGCCGAGCTGCCGCTGCAGTCGCGCAGCCCGATGGCGCTCACCGTCCTCATCGCCGGAGTCAACTACAACGCGCAGGCGATTTATCTCCGGCCGTTCGACAACGGCGCGCTCGCCGACTGGTCGATGAACGGCGGCCAGAACCGCAACAACGAGTTCCTGCTCGACGGCGCGCCGAACAACGCGAACCAGGGAGGCAACAACATCGCGTTCGTCCCGCCCGCCGACGCCGTGCAGGAATTCAAGGTCCAGACGAATTCCTACGACGCGCAGTACGGCCGCACGGCCGGCGGCGTCGTGAACATGGTGCTCAAGTCGGGCACGAACAGCTTCCACGGCACCGGGTACGAGTTCTACCGCCGCAAGTGGCTCGACGCGAACTCGTTCCTGCTGAACGCACGCAACACGGCAAAGATTCAGCACTATCTGGATCAGTACGGCTTCGAAGTCGACGGCGCGGTGCAGATTCCCGGGTTGTACGACGGAAAAGGCAAGACCTTCTTCATGTTCAATGGAGAGAGGTACCGCGAAGGAACGCCTGCGGCGCTGTTCAGCACTACGCCGACCGACGCGATGAAGCGCGGTGATTTCAGCGGGCTGGTCGACGCGCAGGGACGGCTCATCACGATTTACGACCCTGCCACGGGCCACGACGTCAACGGCGTTTGGACGCGCGATCCGTTCATGGGCAACATCATTCCGCCCGGGCGCATCGACGCCACGGCACAGAAGTTCCTGCAGTATTACCCGTCTCCCAACTGCAGCACGCCCGGCGTCGCGCCGTGGCAGACGAACCTCTGCTACAACGAGCATTACAACAAGGACAAGTTCTGGAACTGGGTCGGCAAGGTCGATCAGAACTTCGGGTCCAAGGACCGCACGTTCTTCCGCTGGGGCAAGAACCAGCGCAACGAATTGCGTAACACGACCCCGATTCGAACCGGCCCGGCGCAGAACGGCCAATTGCCGCTCATCCGTGCCAATAATGCGTTCGTCGGAGACTGGGTCCACATTTTCGGTAGCGGCACGGTCTTCAACGTCCGCAGCAGCTACACGTACTACCTCGAAGGCAGCCGCTCGGACTATGCGCTTGGCTTCGACGCCACGACGCTCGGCCTGCCGCCGAACCTGATTTCGCAGCTCCCGGCGGCGCGCCTGGGGGGAATGTTCCCGGTCATCACGATGGATCAGTTCGTTCAGCTCTCACGCGGTCTCGGCCCGCGCACGAACAAGATTTACACGGTCCAGCCGAACATCTCGCTGACGCGCGGCGCCCACAACGTGCGCTCCGGGCTCGACATGCGCGTGACGAACGTGTTCAACGAGAACTGGGGAAACGCGGGCGGCCAGATCGATTTCTCGCGCCAGTTCACGCGCAGCACGCTGAACAGCACGAGCGACCTCGAGGGGAATGCGTTCGCATCGTTCCTGCTCGGCGCGCCGTCCGGCGGCAGCGTGCCGGTCAATCTCTTCCCGCATTTCTACTGGACGTTCTTCGCCCCGTGGGTGCAGGACGACTGGCGAGTCACCAGCAAGCTGACGTTGAACGCCGGCTTCCGCTGGGACTTCAACAGCCCGCTTCACGAGTCGCAGGACCGGCTGAACTACGCCTTCGATCCGACGATCGTCAATCCAATCTCTGCGCGCGTCGGACAGCAGGTCATGGGCGGGATCAGGTTCGTCGGCGTCGGCGGGGCGCCGAAGACGCCGTGGAAGTACGACCGGAACAACTGGCAGCCGCGAGTCGGCGCCGCCTATCAGATCAACGACAAGACGGTGCTCCGCGGAGGGTTCGGAAAGTATTTCCTGAACCCGACGTCGGAATCGTTCACGAACGGGTTCAGCGTCACGACGAACCTGATTTCCTCGAATGACGGCGGACGCACGCCGACGTACGCGCTGTCGAATCCCTTCCCGACCGGCATCCAGCAGCCGGCGGGCAGCGCGCTCGGTCCGCTCACGTTCCTCGGCCGTGGTCCGAGCTTCTCGAATCCCAACTTCGTCGTCCCGTACGTGTATCAGTACTCGGTGAGCGTGCAGCGGCAGCTCCCGTGGAACGTCTCGCTCGAGGCGAGCTTCGTCGGCAGCCGAAGCCGCAAAATCCAGGACAACTTTGGCAGCTACAACGAGCCGTCCGCAGCCTTCCAGCTGCAGTGCGACGTAACGAAGGGCGGCAGCCGCTCGTTCTGCGATCAGTTGCTGCCGAATCCGTTCTTCAATGTGCCGGGGTTCGAAGGGACGACGCGGTTCACGAACGCGACGCTGTCGCGGTTCGAGCTGAACCGGCCGTTCCCCGCGTTCGGCGGCTTCTCGAGGAACGAGAACAACGACGGCAAGATGAAATACGACTCGGCGCAGTTCGTGGCCAACAAGCGCTGGGCGAAAGGCATCACGCTGAACGCCACCTACACGTGGGTGCCGCGCTGGACGGAGGACGGCGCGAATACCACGACAGGGATCGGCGCCGGGTTCGTCGACGAGGTCAGTTTGCTGAAGAACCACGGCCCGTATTTCTCGCACCGGAAACATCGCGTGACGGCATCTGGCGTCTGGGAACTGCCGGGGCGCGACCGTAAGGATGCCCTCGGCTACCTGATCGGCGGCTGGTCGCTCGCGCCGATGTTCGTGTTCCAGTCGGGTCAGCCGTGGGACATGCCAGGCAACGTCGACCTCGCGCCGGGCGTCGATCTCAACCAGATCGCATTGCCAGGAGAGAAACAGGGTCAGTTCATTTACGGCGTGAAACCGTGCGTCGGTCAGTACAACGCGACGACGGGGAACTACGATCTCCTGTCGAACTCCGTCGCGTACGGGTGCACGCAGCCGTACTTTTTGATCCGGTCGGCGTTCCAGCGCCGGACGACGATGTTCCGCTACGACGAATTCCGCCGCCCGATCTACTGGGAGATCGATGCGAATCTGGCGAAGACGACCCGGATCACCGACAAGGTGCGCTTCCAGATCCGTATCGAAGCATTCAACCTGTTGAACAGCCCGATGTACGACGAGCTGCAGTACACGCAGGACACCTCGTCAGCGGACTTCGGCCGGATCAACCGCAATTCACGCGGCCAGTCGAACTTCCAGCGGTTCGTTCAGTTGGGATTCCGGCTGACGTGGTGAATCTCTAGGAGACAGAAGACAGGAGGCAGAATACAGAAGGCAGGAGGCAGAATGAAAATTCTGCCTCCTGATTTTTTTAGGCGGCGTGCCACTTGCCCAGGCTTGCGACCGCCGCGATGAGCGATCGGCCGTCGATGGGCTTGGCGAGGTGGAGCTGGAAGCCCGCGCTCAAGGCCTGCTGCCGATCTTCGTCGCGTGCGAGCGCGGTGAGGGCCGCGGCGGGAACCGATGCGGCTCGCGCGCTCAGGGCGCGAATCTTTCGAATCAGGGCGTAGCCGTCTTCGCCCGGCATCGCAATGTCGGCCAGGAGAACATCGACGTGCTCGCGCTGCAGCAGGTCGAATGCTTCTGCCGCGGACGTGGCCATAATCACCTTCGCCTGCCGGCTGGAAAGGTGCGCCGCCACGACCTCGCGGCTCTCGTCGTCGTCATCCACAATCAACACCGAGACGCCGTGCAGCGACGGGATCGCGTCGGTCGACACGGGCGGCGGTGGAACGGGATGGAGCGCGTCCGGCAAGGCAGCCAGGATCGGGAGCCGGACCGTGAAGGTCGAGCCCCGGCCGACGCCCGCGCTGGCCACGCTGATGCTGCCGCCGTGCGCTTCGACGAGATGCTTGACGATCGACAGCCCGAGGCCCAGCCCTCCGTACCGGCGCGTGTTGGATGCATCCGCCTGACGGAACGGCTCGAAAACCCACGGCAGGAACTCCGGAGGAATTCCTACACCGTTGTCGCTGACCGTGACTTCTGCCGTCGCGCCGGAGCGGCGCAGCCGGACGAGGACCCGCCCGCCTTCGTCGGTGAATTTCACCGCGTTCGACAGAAGGTTCCACATGATCTGCTGCAGCCTGGAGCCGTCTCCATACACGCCGCCGATCGCCGACTCCGCTTCGATTGCGATGGTGACGCGCTTGGCGTCGGCGGCGGGCTGCACGACCTCGACCGCTCCGTGCACGACGTGCTCGAGATCGACGACCGAGCGGTCCATCCGGAGCTTGCCGGACACGATCCGCGCGACGTCGAGCAGCTCGTCGATCATGCGGGCCTGCCGCTTCGCGTTTTCGTAGACCGCCTGGTACGCACGATCGCGGGTCGCATCGTCGACCCTGTGCCTCGCCAGCATGTCGGCCCAGCCGAGGATGGCGTTGAGCGGCGTGCGAAGCTCGTGTGAGACCGTCGCGAGGAACTGATCCTTCAGACGGTTCCCTTCTTCAGCGCTCTCTCGAGCCGCGCGCTCGCGCTCCAGCAGCTGCTTGCGCGTTTCCTCGAGGCGCGTCAGCTCCGCGACGGTGACGGCGAGTCGATCCTTTTCGGCGGCCAGCGCGTGCTCCGCCTGCCGCGCGAGGGACAGTGCCGCGATTGTTTCCTGGTGGAGCCGCTGCGCCTCGACGGCATGACGATCTCGATCTTCCAGACGGCCGACGAAAACATGATACGTGCGATAGGTGAGATACACCGGCGCGAGCATCAGGATCGCCTTCCAGTGCTCGCCGCGCGCGATGACCACTGCCGCGACCGCCCCGGCCGTGCCTGCGACCATGAAGCTCGCGCCGCTCCACGAGAAGTCCTCGAGCCAGACGTTCCACACGCGCCGTCCGGAGGTCGCAGCGATCGCCGCGGCGATCAGCCCGGTGTTCACCACGAAATACGTCGCAATCGCGCCGACGAGCGGCCTCGCGAGACCCGAGAACTCGGTGGGCGTCAGCGGTCCGCTGAGAGATCGATACACGACGCCCGTCGCCACCATCGTCAACGCTTCGGCCGCGATGCTGAATGTGGTGCGGTACCACGGATACGATCGCTTGACCTTGACGGTGCACTGCGTCCAGACGCCCATGACGCCAATCAGGACCGCCGGTCTGGGACCGAGCATCACGAGCGCAACCAGGTTGGCGGCGTACGACACCGACAACGTCGATCCGCTCGCGAGCGGAATGGGCAGGTTGACCTTCCAGATCGACGTCACGCAGGAGGTCAGGAGGAGCAGCGCAAAGAGCAGCGGACTGGGAAAACTCAGAGGAAAGAACGCGAAAATTGCATACGCGCCGGCGGCGATGACCGCCAGGACATACGCCTGGGCCGGCCGCGACAGCTCGGCAAACGAGAGGCCCCTTCTGATCCCGTAATGTTCCGCGCCGTGGGCCTGCAGCTCGGACGTCGCGGGGATCACCGCCCGCTCCAGATCACCGGAATGCAGCTGGGATCGGTGCAGTTCGTGCCCCACACCACCGTCTCACCACTTTCGGTGCCCCACACGACCGTTTCACCGCTGTCCGTACCCCACACCACGGTTTCGCCGCCGGTAGTAGTGCTGACGACGTCCACGGTCCATGGAATTGCGCAGTCGTTACCGGCGCAGATCGCTCCCCAGACAACGTTGTACCAGTCTCCGCGGTCCGGGCGCCACTTGCCCGCTGTCGAGGAGCAGTCGGCATTCGAGCAGACGAGCCCGAACCACGTGGCCCGTCCGTCCACGGTGAGCGCGCCCCACATCACATTGGTCCACCACGCGTTGGCGTCGCGAGTGAGCGTGCCACCCCAGACCATCCGGTTGCCCCAGATCAGACGCTTTCCCCACATCGAATCATCGGGGTACCGCGTACTCAACGGATCTCCCACGTAGTTCGCGAGCTCGACCGCCCCCTTGGTGTTGAGAAAGCCTGCGCCTTCCGTCAACGGGTCGGAGCTGGGATAGACCTGCGATGTGAACTGAAGGATCGCCTTCACTTCGTTCGGCGTGAGCAGCGGGTTGGCCTGCAACATCAGCGCAACGGTACCGGCCACGACTGGGGCGGACATGCTGGTGCCGCTGAGACTGAGGTAAGGGAGGTACGACGTTCCAACCGTACCGCTCAATAAGTACGCGGACGCCGACGAGTAGAGCGCGCTGTTGGGATCGGCAAGCGACTCGATCCCGACGCCGGGCGCCACGAGATCCGGTTTGGCGCCGCCGTTGATTGCGCCGGGTCCGCGCGAACTGAACGCGGCGATCGTATCGTCGGCGCGATCGACGGTGCCCATGTGGCTGGATGCGCCGACGGTCAACACCCACGGCGCATTGCCGGGAGATGTGACGCCGCCGTACTGCGTGTGCCCGGCGGCGCTGCGGCCGTTGTTCCCGGCGGCCGCGATGACGGTGATGCCCGCCGCGACGGCGCGCTGCGCAGCGAGCGTCAGGGGATCCAAGTCGTAGGACTCGTAGACGCCTGATGCGACCGAAACGTTGACGACCCGGATGTTCAGCTCGCTGCGATGCTCGACGGCATAGTCCAGCGCTGCGATAACGTTGCTGAGATGCCCTCGCCCTTGCGCGTCGAGCACCTTGAGCACAATCAGGTTCGCGCCGGGCGCGATTCCGGATCGCGCGCCATTTGAATCGAACCCGTTGCCCGCAATGATCCCGGCCACATGCGTTCCGTGGCCGTAATCATCGTACGGTGTTTGAGCCCCGTTGACGAAGTCGACAAACCGCACGACGCGCTGGACCCCGGCCGCGTTGGAGAGATCGTCGTGCCAGGGCGTGACCCCGGAGTCGATGATGGCCACGCCGATGCCCGAGCCGTTGAATCCCAATTCCTGCCGCACGGCGGGGGCTCCCACGGTGGCACCCGTTCGTTCCATCGCGCCGACAATGTCGCGATCCAGTGAGATGCGCTCGACAAACGGACTGGCGGCCAGACGACGCAGGGCGCCGTTGGGAACAAACGCCACATGGCTTGCAATTTTCGTGAGGCGGCGACCGAGCGTCCCGCCAGCCTGCTCAATAATCGGCGCGAGATTGGCGGGGAGGTCGCTCGAGGCGCGGATGATTACTCGTGACCACCCTGTGGAATGGGATGCACGTTCTTGGAGAAGCGAATCCAGTTTTCGGGATGCGGCGTTCGCGGAAACCGAAACCTGCGTGGAATCGAACGGACTGATTGCTGCTGCGACAACCAACAGCGCCGCGAACAACGTGGGATTTCGGGCGGCGCCCATGAATCTCTCCTTAGACCTCCAGCTGGGCAGCAATTTACGTACCGGCTCAGCTAGTCTAGCGTTGACGCTGGTCGGCAATTCTCGAAGTTCTCGCCGCGCAGCTACACCAGTAAGTTGTGTTGAGAAGTTCCCCGTCAGGCAGGCTTACCAAACGGGGAGAAGGATGATGCGCGAAGTCATGCGTTCTGTGCAAGCTCTACCACTCGAATACTAACGAATACGTAAAATGTCGGGGAGCTATACACGCGCGAAAGAACGACATGCACCCCGCGAGCGAGACGCATACGATGACGTCCGGCTGGTCGCGCCGGCAATTCCTCGTCGGCTGCGCCCGGGCGGGCGTCGCATTTGGCTTTGCGCCTCTCGCCACGCAGCAAACGGGTTTGCGGCAGATCCAATGGGATGATTTATCACCGATTCGTGATCGGGTGGCGGGCCTGGGCCTTACGCCGGCAGGCTTTGCCGCGCACATCCATAGAATCCACGAGGAGAACCTTCGTCGAGTCCGCGAGGGGGATCTCGATCATCTCGTCTTCTATCTGTTGCAATCGACGCAGTTCACGGACCTCCCGGCGATCGAGCCGGCGCTCAGCGCAAAGGCGCTCGTCGAGAATCTCGGCATGCGCGAGCGCAGCACGTTTCTCGAAACATCCGCGGCACCGCTTTCCAGCATTCCCGCGCCCGTACGATCGCGAACCACCGCGCTGATCCGCGCCCTGGATTCATCCGCAACCGATCCGCGTCTCGTCTACTTTCGTGGATTGGTCAGGACGACGTTTCAGGATCGCCGGCAACGGGAAGCAGGTCTTCTTCGCGAGTATCTGCGTGCGATGCGGTTCGTGTACGAAAAGGAATTCGTGGCGCAGCGCTCCGAGCGGGCTCCTGAGGCCGTCGCGGAGCTTTATCGAACGCGCGGGTTGAGCACCGACACGGCCGTCGAAGCCGGGTATCTCGTGTATGTCGGCCTTGGCGTGATCAAATCGCTCGAGCCCGAACGACGCCTCCGCCGCGTGCTCATCGTTGGACCCGGTCTGGATCTGGCGCCGAGGACGGCGCTGCTCGAAGATGGTCCGCCGGAGAGTTATCAACCCTGGGAGGTGATCGACGCCCTCCTCGCGCTCGGACTGTCACGACCCGGCGATGTCGAGGTCGTCGGCGCAGACATCAATCCGCGGGTGGTCGATCACCTTCGAGCCGCGCGCGCGAGGCCGCCGACGCTGACGCTGGTCAGCGGGATTCAAGAGACCAACGGCGTCAGCTTCTCGCAGGACTATCGTCAGTACTTCGCAGCGCTCGGACGCTTCGTCGGCGAAGAAGAGACGGGCCGTCCAGATCTCAAAGACGGGCACCTCCGCAAGACTGTACGGGTCCGCCCCGAGATCGCACGCGCGCTGCAGGCTGAAACGCTCGATGCGGTCACCGAGCGGCTCGTCGGACCACCGTTCGATCTCGTCATCGCAACCAACATCCTTCCGTACTTCGACGAGCTTCAGCTGACGCTCGCCATGAGCAACGTCGCCGGCATGCTCGCGCCTGGAGGAGCGTTCCTGCACAACGAGGCCCGCCCGTCGATGCGTGATCTGACGTCGGCGCTTGGCTTGCCCGTCGAGCAGTCGCGTCAGGCAGTCATCGCAACGGTGCGCGGGTCGCCGGGTCCACTCGTCGACAGCGTGTGGATGCATCGCAAGGCGAGACGGTAGTCGAGGGCCGAGGGCCCGGGACCGTGGTCAGCGGAGCTCGATCGTCAGACGCGTCACGGACGCTGGCGGAAAGCGGTGAACGACGATCCCGTCGCGCGCGGGGGTCGTTTGCTCTTCGCGCGGCTGCACGGCGGTCGGTTCGGCGAACGAATTGTGCGCGTGGATGTCCGGCGCCGAGAGCGTCACCGCTTTGAGGGCGGCTGGCGCGGCGCCGCGAATCGCGACCTCCGCTTCGCGCGCCTCGCTCACGTGCGGATTGACGACGGTCAGCGTGAGCGTGCGCTCCTTGAGCGACGCCGATCCACCGAGGCCCCAGAACGAGCCCGTCGCGTTCACACGCTGATAAGTGATTCGGGGCGCCGAGCACACGGTCCTCAGCGATTGCCCGCCCACGTGCGGCGCGTACATCTCGAACACGTGGAACGTCGGGGTCGTCACGAAGCGATCCTCGTGGGCGAGAAACAGCGAGTGCAGACAGTTGACGAGCTGCGCGACGTTCGCCATCGCGACCTTGTCTGCGTGGCGATGGAACGTGTCGAGGGTCAGCGCCGCCAGCACCGCATCCCTCATCGTGGACTGCTGCCCGAAGAGATGCGTGGGATCCACGGCCGTGCCGGGCCGATACCAGGCGCCCCATTCGTCGACGACGAGCTTCACGCGATGCCGGCGATCGATCTCTCCCATCACGCCCCAATGACCGGAGATCAAACCGTCCATACGGTCGGCTTCATTCAGAAGCTCGTACCATTCGTCGGTGCTGAACTGCACGGCGTCTCCCTTGCCTGCCGTCCAGTCCGTCGTAGCGCCGCGGCTCGTATTCCACGAGTAATGATGGAGCGCCCAGCCCCATAGACTTCCGAGCGCGCCTTCTCCCTTTTCCGTCAGCTTCGTGAGGAAGCGGCGCGTCCAGCCGAGATCGCCGCCGTTCGGCCCTGACCCGATGTAGCTGAGAGGAACGCCGTAGCGCGGGAGCCATGCGGTGAATCGCCGATACTCGACCGCGTACTCTTCGGGCGTGAAATTGCCGCCGCAGCCCCACGACTCATTGCCGACTCCCCAATAGCGGACGCCGAACGGATCGCGATCGCCTCCGCGCTCGCGCAGCTCGGCGAGCGATGAGGAGCCCGCGGGCGAGTTGCAGTACTCGACCCATTGATAGAAGTCGCGGGCGGGCAGACTGCGAAGATTCGCTGCGAGGTACGGCGTGCCGCCGGCGAGGCGGCAGAACCGCATGAACTCGTTTGTGCCGAAGGTGTTGGGATCGTATTTGCCGGGTGAATCCGGCAGCGACGCCATGTCGTTGATCCAGAAGTTCGTGCGGCGCGGCCGCGCGGCCGCCGGACCCACGCCGTCGCGCCAGTCGTAGCTGTCCGCGAAGCAGCCGCCCGGCCATCGAATTGCGCCTGACGGCAGCCGGCGCATGTGATCGATCAGCGCCTGACGCACGCCGCCGCTGTTCGGAACGCGCGATTCCTTTCCGACCCAGACGCCGTCGTACACGACGCCGCCAAGATGCTCGATGAAGTGACCGTAGAGATCAGCCGTCACGCGGGCCACCGGCTCGCCGAGCAGCACCTCGATTCGCGCATCGGCTGCACGCGACGCACGCGGTGCGAGCGTCAGACCCGCCGTGGCGGCGGTGGCGATTCGCAGAAACTCACGCCGGCTGCATGCGTCCCTCACTTCGTCTCGCTCTTCGCCAATCGATGCGACAGATGCTTTTGAAGGCTCGCCGGTATCGGCCGGCACGAGCACACCTTCTGGTGCTCGCGGTGCCACTTGATCCGCTCGTCGAGCGTGGCGTTCTTCGGCATCGGGTGGCGCGTGTGCCATGCAGCATTCATCAGGCACCTATCTCGGAAAGCGGACGGATCTCGAGCCGGGTCTAACAGACCGGCCTGAACTGATGGTGGTCTACGTTCGGGAGGATTATAGACAGTATCAGGACGCTTCGGCGGCCCGTCCGGCGTCCTTCCGGCCGACGGTGACGGCGAGGTCCCGGCCGAATGGCGCGGACCGCTGCGCCTCGATCATGGCCGAGAGCTGGTCGTCGAGGAGCGCCGCGGCGTCGGCGCCTTCCAGCGACACGCGGTTCGTGTAGATGCTGCGGGCGTACTCGAGATTCGCCTTGAGCCGCGATTGCAGCTCCTGTCCGGCTTTGCCCGCTGTAACGTCCGCCTCGTACATCTGCTGGATCTCCTGCAGCAGCGAAGTGGCGTAAGCGCGGAGCTCGGCAAGCGTCTTCAGCTCGTTCGTGAGGCGCATCAAGAGCGCGACGGAATGCTGCAGCATCGCGTCGGCGAACTGCGCGCTCGCCTCGATCACCTCGGGCCGCTCGTCGGCAGCCGAGCCGGAATCGTCGGCATAGATGACCGCCAGGATCTCCTCTCCCACGACGATCGGCAAGGCCAGCGCGCAGGCGGGCGAGCCGCCGAACAGCGCGCGGCTGCTGTCCTTCGATGCGTTCCCGGACAGACGCTCGATCCGCCGGGAGCCCGCGGCGCGAGTAAGCAGCGACTCCATCCCGAGCGGCATCACCACCTTGCCGATGTCGGTCTTCAGATCGAACCCGATCTGATGTTCACCCTGCAGGTGATTGGTCTTCACGCGAAACAGCGCGACGCGAGAGAACTGAACTGCGAGCTGCTCCGTCAGGGTCGTCAGCACCTCGTTGATCGTCTTTGCGGTTGCGAGTGCCTGGAAGCCGCCGAGGAGATCCTCGAAGAGCGACGGCGGCGCCACTTGCCCGCCGCCTGCCGCGGGCGTTGGGTGCGCTTTTTCTTTGAGCTCGCGGATCATTCGATCCTGGTCTGCCTGGGCCCGTTCGAGAATCTTGACGCGCGCCGAGGCCCCCTTGAAGAGATCTGTCACGGCGCTGAGTTTTGCCTCTGCCGCCTGAGCCTGGCTCTGCGCGACGTTCGTCGCATCCTCGAGCGTCGTCTTTTCCGAGATCGTCAGCTCGAGCGTCTTCCTCGCGCCATCCAGTTCGGCGCGGATTCCCTGGAGCGCCTCGCGGGTCTTGTGGAGATCCTGTTCCGCCGACGTACGCCGGCGGGATTCGTCGTCGCGCGCCGCCGACAGCGCCGTCCGCTCCGCGTCCAGCTTTTCGAGAGCGCCGCGGGCCTGGGTCAGCTCGTGGCTGGTGGCCTCCGTGCGCTGGGCCGCCGACTTCAACTCTCCGAGCAGCTTGTCGGAGAGTGTCTGCACTTCTGTCAGCGAGACAGCCAGGGCATTTTTTTCGTCGACCTGCGCCTGCAGCTCCACGCGCAGTGTGTCGGCCGCCTTCTGGGCTTCGTCCGACACCCGCTTGGCGGCCCGCTCGGCGGCGGCCGTCGCAGTCTCTGTCAATTTATTGGCGAGGTCGGCAACGGCCCGCTCGACGTCCTGCGACGGGCTCAGCGCGGACTCGATCGCCTTGGCCGCAGCGTTCAGGGCCGCGTGGAGCGCATCGAGCTGCTGACGGGAGGCCTGTGCGGAGACGGCCAGCACCCGACTGATGGAGGCCGTCGTCTCTTTGGCTGCGTACTCGCGAAAGTCCATAGCTGTCCGTCGGAAGGGGAGTCGTGCTTTGCAACGTTGAGACCGTGACGCCAATACGCGATGTTGCAGAGTTTTTCAAACTGACTCGCTGCGGTCGCTGACCATTCCGCGAGTGTGTCAACGATTCTGTAATGCTTTGGAGGCCGTGCGAACAAACGACCCGATCGACGTGCAGGGTGGAAGGCCCGCCAGTGTGCGGCGGGCCAAAAGTGCGCGTGTGCGCCCCTGTCCCTATCGTCCGACCAGCTTGATTGGCTGGGCGAACGCCCCGTTGCTCGCGGAGTCCCAGACGGCGAACCGGACCCAGGCCTTGCCGGCGGCGTCGAACGGAATGCTGAAGTGTTTCGTTCCGAACGGGGCGAGGTCTGTGGCCGACATGACCTGACGGTCGATCTTCTTGCCGTCCCCCCAGACGACCTCCACGAACTCCAGGGGGAATGTCCACTCCACGTCCGCGACTATCGTCCGCTTGCTTCCCGTTCCCTCGACAGCATATTTCGAAATGAGTACCTCGCCGGTCGTGACGAAGAAATCGCCGTTGCGCAACGATTTCAAGATCGGACTCCAGTCCTCGCCAGGCCCGGGGACCTTATCGAGCTTCACATAGTTCACCGGAAACGCGGGATACAGATCGTCCTCCGGACCTTTCTTATATGTATCGACGTCCGCGATGATGTACTTCGGCCGCAGAGATGTTTCGGCGAACAGATTGTTCATCGTGTCGGTGACGTCGAAGCAACGCCACTCGCACAGCCGTTTCTCCGAGAGATCCATTCCCATGCCTGGCTTGAACGCGACGCCAAGATAGCGATCGTTTTTCACCCAGGGTTTGTCGAATACAGCGTCCGGAAAGCCGGTCGTGCCTTTCGTTCTCGGATGCGCGTGGAACCAGTAGCCGTCTTCGGCGTCCAGCAATCGCTGGAGATCGGACGAATCGCCCGTGCGGTACACCTTGCCGTAAGCAGGATCGGTCTCCGTGAAGGCCTGCCCTTCTTTGCGAACCTTCGACCAGTAGACCAGCTTCGGAAACATCACGTTGTAATGGCCGCCGAAGTACACGCTCGGCTCCTCCCACGGCGTCACCAGAAAATCCTTGTCGGACGCCTTGCGCGACGCCTCGCCGTAGTCTTTCCAATCTTTGAACCGGATCGCCCCGGGATCGTTCGGATGCAGATCGCCATGAAAATCGCTCAGGCCGACGATGTTGATGCCGAGCGCCTGCATGGCAGAGAGATCCTGCATTTTCGTATCGAGTGAGCCGCCGGCTCTGAGACGCTCCGTGAATCGCAGATGGAAATGGTTCACGAACGTCTTGTAACCTGCGATCGGTTTGAACACATCGCCGTGTGTGAAGGCGAGGGCGGCCTCACGTGCCTGAGCCGCGCCACCCGGGCTCGCGTAGAAATACACGGCCATCCGTTGCCACGTCCCAGGTGGAGCGTTGTAGAGCGCAAAGTTTTCGACGTACTCCTGGATCTCTTCGCCGTTCCCCTGTCGCACGCCCATCCCGAATCCCTTGTCGCCGTCGAGCCTGTACCACACGTATCCAAGGTTCGTCTCGACCTCGCGCGTGAAGAAGAAGGTGTGCGGCGGCGGAAACGTGGCGAGCGACGCACCGTTGCCTTCGGCGATCAGGAGTCGATTCGCGGCCTTTACAGCGACGCGTGCATCGTTCTTCTCGCCGCCGAAGCGATACTGCTGCGGGTGACCACCGAGGTCCTCCCACGCAAGCCTCCGAATCGCGGTCGTCGAGAATCCGTTCAGTCCGCCTTCGTACTTGTATGCGACCCACGGCTCATCGGTCTTGGCAACGGCGTCCATCCTGATCAGATTCGTCCCGCGATATGCGGTGAAGCGGAGCGAGCCGGCGAAGATTCCCATCGACAGGCCAGGGAACGTGACTTCGATTCGTGCACCCTCCGTGACGACCGAACAGGATGTCGTCTGAAAGGTTGCGCGGGCGTGG
>Ga0114129_10003704_pt1 | contig 21527 bp, 19 predicted proteins | sample RhiMetdeltSRZDD1_FD_80071 | JGI IMG/M metagenome (GOLD analysis project Ga0114129, IMG submission 80071) | Populus rhizosphere microbial communities from Tennessee, USA - Rhizosphere MetaG P. deltoides SRZDD1 (version 2) (version 2) | ecosystem: Host-associated > Plants > Roots > Rhizosphere >... | reverse complement strand
TCGCCGGCGACGGCGCGCGCCAGCAGCGTCTTGCCGGTGCCCGGCGGGCCGTAGAGCAGCACTCCCTTGGGGATGCGTGCTCCGAGCGCCTGGAACTTCTTGGGGTTCTCGAGGAACTCCTTGATCTCCTGGAGCTCCTCCACCGCCTCGTCCACGCCGGCCACGTCGCGGAAGGTGATCTTCGGAGCGTCCACCGACATCCGCTTCGCGCGCGACTTCCCGAAGGACATCACCTTCGAGCCGCCGCCCTGCATCTGGTTGATGATGAAGAGCCAGAACAGCAGGAAGATCACGAACGGCAGGATGTACGTGAGGGCCGTGAGCCAGCCGGAGCCGCCCTTCGGCTTGACGTCGACGCTGACGTTCTCGTCGCGCAGCTGGCTGATCAGGTAGGGCTCGGTGTTGTCCGGATAGGCGGTCTGGTACTTCCTCCCGTCCTTGAGCTCCACGTCGACGCGGTTGTTCTTCGTGCTGAGCGTCGCGCTCTTGACCCGGCCGCTGTCCACCTGCTGGAGGAACTGCGAGTAGCGCGGCGGCTCTGTCTTGTCCCCAGGGCTGATCAGCTTCTGCGCGAAGAAGGCCAGCACGACGACGATCAGGATCGGGAATGCGGCGCTCTTGAAGAATCTGCTCAAGCCAAAGACCTACCTGCGAGTGAAACGCAAGCGTAGCAGTGGTGTAGCGGTCTAATTCCCTGTTTCGGCGCCGGAAACGGGCCCCTTAAGGCTCGTTCAGGACCGCCACGTAGGGCAGGTTGCGGTAGCGCTCGGCGTGATCCAGGCCGTAGCCGATCGCGAATTTGTTCGGGATCTCGAAGCCGACGTACCGAATCGGCATGTCCACCTCGCGCCGGTCGGGCTTGGTGAGCAGGGCGCAGACCTCCAGCGACGCCGGTCCGCGGCCGCCCAGCATGCGGAACAGGTAGGAGAGCGTGAGGCCCGAATCGACGATGTCCTCGACGATCAGCACGTGACGGTCCTCGATCGAGGCGTCGAGGTCCTTGAGGATGCGAACGACCCCTGACGAGTCCGTGGACGAGCCGTACGACGAGACCGCCATGAAATCGACCTCGCAGTCCACGTCGATCTTGCGCATCAGGTCCGCCAGAAAGAAGACGGCGCCCTTCAGCACGCCGATCAGAAGCACGTCCTTGCCGGCGTAGTCCTTCGAGATCTGCGCGGCGAGCTCGCTGACGCGGTGCTCGAGCTCGTCGGGCTGGACGAGGATCTCTCCGACGTTTGGATCGGCCATCGCGGCGGCAGTCTACGTCTCCTCGCGATCGATCCACTTGGGCAGCACCGCATCGGGCTCGAATCCGCGCAGGCGCTCGAGCAGCGCATGCGGCTCGCGCTCGACCAGGAGCATGTCGCGGTGCTCCTGGCGCAGGAAGCGCTCCTCGACGGCGTCGGCCAGGAAGCCCGCGATGCCGTCGTAGTAGCCCTCCACGTTCAGCAGCGCGCACGGCTTGCGGTGCAGGCCGAGCTGCGCCCATGTGTAGACCTCGAACAGCTCCTCGAGCGTCCCGAGGCCGCCGGGGAGGGCGACGAAGGCGTCCGCCAGCTCGGCCATCAGCGCCTTGCGCTCGTGCATGGAGCCGACCACGCGCATGTCCGTGACCTCCGGGTGGGCGATCTCACGGTCCACGAGCGCGCGCGGGATCACCCCGGTGATCTCGCCGCCCTCCGCGAGCATGGCGTCCGCGAGCGCGCCCATCAGACCCACGCCGCCGCCGCCGTACACGACCCCGATTCCGTCGGCCACGAGCAGCCGGGCGAGCTCGGTGGTGGCCTGCGCGTACTCCGGCCGGGCGCCGGGGCTGGCTCCGCAGAAGACGCAGATTCGCCGCATCGACGGGAGGCTAGTTTGTGAGGCCGCCGATGAAGCCACCCGCCCACACCCGCGTGAAGGTCTGCTGCATGCAGAGCATCGAGGAGGTGTGGATGGCGATCGACGCCGGGGCGTCGGCGGTCGGGCTGGTGTCGCCGATGCCGAGCGGCCCCGGACCGATCTCGAACGAGAAGGCGGCCGAGATCGCGGCGGAGGTGCCGCCCGGGATCGACGCCTTCCTGCTCACTCCGCTCCAGGAGGTCGAGGCGCTGGTGGAGCAGAACCGGCTCGTGAAGGCCCGCGCGCTCCAGCTCGTCGACGCGCTCCCGCCCGGTGCCCACGCCGAGCTGCGGCGCGCAATGCCGGGCGTGAAGCTCGTGCAGGTGATCCACGTGACCGGTCCCGAGTCGGTCGAGGAGGCCGCGACGGTGGCGCCGGACGTGGACGCCATCCTGCTCGACTCCGGCAACCCCAAGCTCGAGGTGAAGGAGCTGGGCGGCACCGGCCGCCGGCACGACTGGGCGCTCTCGCGCCAGATCCGCGAACGCGTGGACGTGCCGGTCTGGCTCGCGGGCGGCCTCAACCCCGACAACGCGCGCGAGGCGATCGACGCGGTGGGCCCGTTCGCGCTCGACGTCTGCTCCGGCCTGCGCACCGGCGAGGGCTACGACCTCGACCCGGACAAGCTAGAGCGCTTCATGGCCGCGGTCAGGTAAAGGCCTCGCCCGGCAGGTCCGGCGCGTCGCGGCCCGTGAGCCAGCGCAGCACGCTCGCCCCGACGTCCGAGAGCGGCCCGTCGTGATGTTGCCCGTCGTTGCCCGCGAATCGCGCCAGCAGCGGCGCGTACTCGCGCGTGTGGTCGGTGTGGTCGACGTTCGGGTCCACCCCGTGGTCGGCCGTCAGGATCAGTAGGTCGTCGTCGCGCAGCAGCTCGAGCCAGCCGCCGACGGCCGTGTCGATCTCCTTCAGCGCCTCGTGGAAGCCCTCGACGTCGTGCCGGTGCCCGTAAACCTGGTCGGTCTCCACGAGGTTCACGAAGATCAGGCCGCTGTCGAGCTCCTCGAGCAGGCGCGTGGTCGACGCGATTCCCTTGGCGTTCGTGGCGCCCTCATGCTTCTCGCTGATCCCGACGCCGGCGAAGAGGTCGCGGATCTTGCCCACGCCGTGCACCGGCAGCCCGGCGTCCTGGATCTCCTCGAGGTACGAGCGGCCCGGCGGCGGCGCGGCGTAGTCGCGGCGCCCCTCGCGGCGGTGGAAGCTCCCCGGCTGGCCGTCGAAGGGACGCGCGATCACCCGACCCACCGCGTGCTCGCCGGTCATCACCTCGCGCGCGGCCTCGCACGCGGCCAGCAGCTCGGGCTCGGGCAGCACGTCCACGTGCGCCGCGAGCTGCAGCACCGAGTCGGCCGACGTATAGAGGATCACCTCGCCGGTGGCGAGGTGATGCTCGCCGAAGTCCTCGATCACCTCGGTGCCGCTGTAGGGGCGGTTGCAGCAGAAGCGCAAGCCCGTGGCCTCCTCCAGACGCTCGATCACCTCGGGAGGAAAGCCCTCGGGATAGGTGGGGAGCGCGTGCTGCGGCACCACGCCCATCAGCTCCCAGTGCCCCGTGGTGGACTCCTTCCCCGGGCCGAGCGGGTGCAGCCGCCCGTGCACCACCGGGTCGGACGCGGGAGGCACGCCCTCGAGCGGGATGATCGAGCCGAGTCCGAGCCGCTGGAGCGTGGGCAGCTCGAGCCCGCCGACCCGCTCGGAGAGGTGCCCGAGCGTGTTCGCGCCCGCGTCGCCGTACTCGCCCGCATCGGGGAGCTCGCCGACCCCGCAGGCATCCATGACGATCACGGCCGCACGTGGCATTGCGCGCGATTATGTCTATGCCGAGCTTCGCCATACTCATGGGGTGATCCGTCGTCTTCCGCACGTCGACCGAGTCGGCATCGAGGAGCGCGCCGCGACACTCGGCAAGCGCTCGATCAAGACCAGCGCCAAGGAGCAGGGCATCCGCCTCGCCGTGTCGATGGTCGACCTCACGACGCTCGAGGGCTCCGACACGCCCGGCAAGGTGCGCCACCTGTGCGCCAAGGCGGTCTGCCCGGCGCCCACGATGCCCGAGATCCCGTCGGTCGCGGCGGTGTGCGTCTACCCGTCGCTCGTCGGCGTCGCGCGCGAGGCTCTCGACGGGACCGGTGTGCGTGCGGCGTCGGTCTCCACGGCCTTCCCGTCGGGGCAGGCGTCGCTCGACGTGAAGCTCCGCGACACCGAGGACGCCGTGGCCGCCGGTGCCGAGGAGATCGACATGGTGATCTCACGTGAGGCGTTCCTCGCGGGCGACGACGCGCGCGTGATGGAGGAGATCGTGCGCGTCAAGGACGTGTGCGGCGACGCTCACCTGAAGGTGATCCTCGAAACCGCGGAGCTCGGGTCGTACGACCACGTGCGGCACGCGTCGATGCTCGCCATGGAGGCCGGCGCGGACTTCATCAAGACCTCCACCGGCAAGGCCGCCAGCGGAGCCACGCCGGGCGTCACGCTCGTCATGCTGGAGGCGATCCGCGACTACGTGGAGCGCACCGGGCGCGTGGTCGGGATGAAGGCGGCCGGCGGTGTCTCGACCAGCAAGGCGGCGCTGCATCGGCTCGTCCTGGTGAAGGAGACGCTCGGCGACGAGTGGCTCACGGCGGAGCGCTTCCGGATCGGCGCTTCGTCGCTCCTCAACGACCTGCTGATGCAGTACCAGAAGACCCAGACCGGGCGCTATGCGCGACCCGAGGACTTCTCGAAGGAGTAGCGGTGGCCACGCAGGAGCAGCGCACCAGCATCACGTGGGACTACGCGCCGGCGCCCGAGTCGCCGGAGCACGTGCGGCTGCGGGATTCGTATGGGCTCTTCATCGACGGGTCGTTCGTCGACCCGGGCGACGGCACGCGTGTGGCTTCGGTCAATCCGGCGACCGAGGAACCCGTCGCGGAGGTGGCGTTCGCCGGGCCGGGCGACGTTCGGCGCGCCGTTCAGGCCGCTCGGGCTGCCCAGGCGGGCTGGGCCGCCTTGAGTGGGTTGGATCGAGGCAAGTACCTGTTCCGCGTGGCGCGGCTGATCCAGGAGCGCGCCCGCGAGCTCGCCGTTGTCGAGTCGATGGACGGCGGCAAGCCGATCCGCGAGTCGCGCGACGTGGACGTACCCTTGGCCGCCGCGCACTTCTTCCACTACGCGGGCTGGGCGGACAAGGTCTCGTATGCGATGGGCGGGCGCACGGTCGAGCCGCTCGGCGTGGCCGCGCAGATCGTGCCGTGGAACTTCCCGCTGCTGATGGCGGCATGGAAGCTGGCACCCGCGCTGGCGGCCGGCAACACGGCCGTGCTGAAGCCGGCGGAGACCACGCCGCTCACCGCGCTGCTGCTCGCGGAGATCCTGCAGGAGGCAGACCTGCCGCCGGGCGTCGTGTCGATCATCCCGGGCGACGGCGCCACCGGCTCGGCGCTGGTGCGGGAGCCCGACATCGACAAGGTCGCCTTCACCGGCTCGACCGGCGTCGGCAAGGACATCCAGGCCGCGCTCGCGGGTCGCGGCATCCCGTTGACGCTGGAGCTGGGCGGCAAGTCGGCCAACGTCGTGTTCGAGGACGCCGCGATCGACCAGGCGGTCGAGGGGATCGTGAACGGCATCTTCTTCAACCAGGGCCACGTGTGCTGCGCCGGCTCGCGGCTGCTGATTCAGGAGAGCGTGGCGGAGACGGTCGTGTCGAAGCTCTGGAGCAGGATGGAGCGACTTCGGGTGGGCGACCCGCTCGACACGAACACGGACGTGGGCGCCATCAACTCGCGTGAGCAGCTTCACCGCATCGAGGCACTCGTGGCGAGCGGTGAGGAGGAGGGTGCCGTCAGGCGGACGGTGTCCTGCTCGCTGCCCGACCGCGGGTTCTGGTTCGCGCCGACGCTGTTCACCGACGTCGCGCCGGCGCACCGGATCGCGGCCGAGGAGATCTTCGGGCCGGTCGTGTCCGTGCTGACCTTCCGCACGCAGGCCGAGGCGATCGAGAAGGCGAATTCGACCCCCTACGGCCTGGCCGCCGGCATCTGGACGGACAAGGGCTCGAAGGCGTTCGAGGTGGCCGCCGCGCTCCAGGCCGGAGTGGTGTGGCAGAACACGTACAACCACTTCGACCCGAGCGCCGCCTTCGGTGGCTACAAGGAGAGCGGCTTCGGGCGCGAGGGCGGGATGTCGGGCCTTCGGCCGTATCTGCGGGTGACCCGATGACCTCCCGGCTGCCCGTCCGCAAGACCTACAAGCTGTTCGTCGGTGGCTCTTTTGTGCGCTCGGAGTCCGGGCGTTACGACCGCATCGAGGGGGAGCCCTCGGCGGTCAACATCCCCCGGGGCTCGCGCAAGGATGTCCGCGACGCCGTCGCCGCCGCGAGGAAGGCGTCTGGCGGGTGGGCCGCGCGGACCGCCTACAACCGCGGCCAGATCCTCTATCGCTTCGCCGAGGCACTGGAGTCGCGCCGTGCCGACATCGGCGCGCCCGCCGACGAGGTCGGCGAGGCGATCGACGTGCTCGTCCACTACGCCGGCTGGACCGACAAGTTCCAGCCCGTGCTCGGCGGGATCAACCCGGTGGCCGCGCCGTTTCTCTCGTTCTCGGTGCCGGAGCCGACTGGCGTGGTCGGCGTCGTGGCCCCGGACGAGCCCGCGCTGCTCGGGTTGGTGGCGGAGCTCGCACCCGCCTTGGCCGTTGGCAACACCGTTGTCGCGGTCCTGTCGAACGGACGACCGCTTCCAGGGTTGGACCTGGGTGAGGTGCTTGGGATCGCGGACGTTCCGGGCGGCGTGGTGAACCTGCTGTCCGGCCGGCGCGCCGAGCTGGTGCCGGCCCTCGCGGGCCACCACGCGCTGAACGCGATCGTGGACGCGTCCGCGGACGCCGAGCTGGGCGCCGAGATCGACAAGCTCGCCGCCGAATCGGTCACCCGAGTCCGCCACGCAGCCCCAACGCGCTCGTACACCGACGCGACCGCCGACCCATTGAGCCGCCTCGAGGCCCTCACCGAGCTCAAGACCGCCTGGCACCCCGTCGGCGCCTAGTAGTCACACCCGTCACCCACACGTAACACGAAACCCCCGAACCTCAGGGTGTGATCCGATCCGGAACCGCATAGGTGTCGCGAATCGGATCACACCCCGATTCGCGGCTTGCGGAGCTGGCGGCACGGCAGCACGGAATGGTGGCCCGCGCCCAATTGGCAGCACTCGGTATTCGGGGCACGGCAGTGAGCCGGCGGCTGGCGAGCGGGCGGCTCCATCGCGCTCACCCGGGTGTTTATGCCGTAGGACATCCGCCGCGGACCTCCGAGGCCCGATGGATGGCCGCAGTTCTCGCGTGCGGATCCGGCGCGGTTCTGAGCCACCTCGATGCAGCGGCGCTGTGGAAGATCTACGACGGTGAAGGCGCGCGCGTGCATGTGACCTCGACGAGCCAGTCGGGGAGCCGGATCGCGGGCATCGCAGCTCATCGCGCCCGGCGGCTCCACCCCGATGACGTGACGGTTAGGCACGGGATTCCCGTCACCACCGTGGCGCGCACGCTCGTCGATCTCACCGACGTGCTGGGCCGCGACCGCCTCCTGCGGGCCATCCGCGAGGCGGAATTCCTAAGCCTCCTCGACCTCGATGCCCTCAATGCTGCAGTTCAGCGAGGCCACGGGCGCCAGCGACTCGGCGGGCTGCGCGAAGCGATCGCGGCGCACACCCCCGGCCAGATCGTCCGCGAGGAGCTGGAGCACCGCTTCCTCGAGCTGGTGCGCGCAGCCGCCCTGCCAGCGCCCGAGACCAACGTCAAGGTCAGGGCCGGTCGCAGGCGCTATGAGATCGACTGCTTCTGGCGCGAGCAGCGAGTGGCGGTAGAGCTCGACGGCCGCGCCGCCCACGCAACGACCATTGCGTTCGAGTCAGACCGGCGCAAGGACGCTGCCCTCACTGCAATCGGCCTGCGCCCCCTGCGCTTCACATGGTTTCGGGTGACGAAGGAGCCCGACGAGGTCATTGCCGAGCTCGCTGCGACGCTGGCCCAGGCAGGCCACCGGCTCAGCGCGTGATCGGTGCCAGCCGGAGCGGCGGACGCCGTCTTCTTCGGCGGCCACGTACTTCACCGCTCGCACGTGCCCTGGGAGACCGGGCATGGCCCGCACCTGCTCGCGCGGGGCACGACGCACCTGCCCTACGCCGAGCCGAGGTTCCTAGTCGAGCGCGCCCTCTAGCCGCAGGATCCGGCGCAGGATCGCGAGCGACGACGCGTACGTGGAGTCCATCCCGTAGTAGCTCAGGCCGCGCGCGCCCAGCGTGCGCGCCTGTGTGTAGGGCGTATCCGAGGCGTAGTGGATGATCCCGAAGTCGATCGGCAGCTTCGAGAAGTTCACCGCCTCGTTCACCGGGTGCCGGTCCGCGTCGGAGATCTCGTAGACGGCGTTGCAGTACGGCCCCGCCTCCATCTCCACCACCGTGAACGCCTCCCGGTAATAGAAGTCGAGGTAGGAGCGGTTCTGCAGGAAGGTGCTCTTCACCGTGACCGCCCGCTGGTTGTCGAGCCCGCTGCCGAAGCGCAGGTCGGGCGCGATGTCGTCCACGCTGAACGCGTTGTCGAGCCAGTAGGTGGAGCCCGAGTGCTCGTCGTGCACGACGGTCGAGAGCATCACGTCGCCCACGTCCGCGTTCAGCGTCGCCGCCTTGCCCAGCACGTAGACCCCGCGCAGCATCGAGCTGTCGACCCCCACCTCGCGCAGGATGTTGTAGGCGGCCACGCCGAGCGGGTAGTCGATGTTCACCACGACTCCCTCGGCGGCAGCCAGCGCGTCGGCGTCCACGTTGCCGAGGCGCGGATCCATCCGCTCGGGGCGCAGCTTGGACAGCGGGATGATCTGCGCCGGCACGCGCAGCGCGGTGGTGCTGCGGATGTGCGACACGCCGCACTCCGCCTCCGAGCGGCGCCGCGCGGCGCGCCCCTCCTCCCCGTGCGAGTCGAAGTAGAGGCGGGCCACGAAGTAGAGGAAGTTCTCCCATGAGCCCTCGCTGCGCCCCTCCCGGAAGGCGGCCAGCTCGGAGCGCAGGATGTCGTCCTCCGGCAGCGACTCGACGAACTTGACGAGCACGTCCTCGCGCTCGCGTGCCACACCCGTGGCGATGTTCACGAGGCTGTGGGTGTTCGAGCTCACGAAGTAGAGCGGGCGCTCCTCGAGCCCCTGCTCGGCGAGCGTGTTGTGCACCGGCGTCCACCAGCGGCGCGTCATGCGCGCGTAGCCCACCTGCGTGCCCCCCAGCATCCGCACGCGCAGGTTCATGCGTCGCTCGGCGATCGGCGTCAGCCGCTCGCCGAAGCGCTCGCCCCAGGCGCCGCGCAGCCGCGACCAGTCGTCGGCAGTCCCGCCCAGCACCTCGGCGCACTCGTCCGGGGTCGGGTCGTGGTCCGGCGGCCAGCCCGCCGCGCGCTGGCGCACGCGGATCTTGTTCCACTCGATCTGGAAAGCCACTAGCGTCGGGATCAGGTCGTCCACGTCCGACGCACTCGCGAGCAGCACCGCGTGCGTGCCGTTGCCGGCGTCGTGCCAGCGGCGGCGGCGGGCCGGCGCGTCGGCCTCCTCCCACTCGTCGATCACGATCCCGTTCTTGGCGAAGACCTCCGCCTCCTGGCCCATGATCACGAGCTCGGCGCCCGACGCCATGCTGTCGGGCAGCCGCCGGATCGCGTAAATCAGCGCGCCGAGGTCGGGCTCGTCGCTGTCGGCGAGCGGGTGCAGGCTCGAGCCCATCGCCCGGTGCGCGGGCTCGAGCACGCGCAGGTGCGTCTCACCGCTCGAGCGCAGCAGCGTGTTGTAGGTGCGCTGGTAGAGCTCGACCTCATCGCTGAGGCGGCCCGTGTGCTCGTCGGTGGGGCTCGCCAGGGTCAGCCTGGATACGACCAAGAACTACTCCTTCACGTACGGCACGCCGATTGCGGCGGGCGGTCGGGAACGGCCGATGACGCCGGCCACAACGACCAGGGTCAGAACATAGGGCAGTGCTTGGAATAGCACGGCCGTGGATTCGGAAAAGGCCGGCAGCCGCTGGGCGAGCGCGGTCGAGAAGCCGAACAGGAGCGCCCCCGCGAGCGCACCCCACGGGCGCCACCCGCCGAAGATCACCGCCGCGAGCGCAATGAAGCCGCGGCCGGCGGTCATGTTCTCGTTGAAGGAGCCGAGCAGCGCGATGGACAGGTACGCGCCGCCGACGGCCGCGAGGGCGCCGGAGGCGACCACGGCCATGTAGCGCGTGCGCACCACCGGCAGCCCCACGCTGTCGGCCGCGCGCGGCTTCTCGCCTATCGAGCGCAGCCGCAGGCCGCTGCGGGTGCGGAAGAGGTAGAGCGTCAGGAGCGGCACCAACAGCAGCGCCGCCCACGTGAGGAGGTTCATCCTTCCGATCGCCTCGCCGAAGAACGAGACGTCCTCGATGACCGGCAATGTCACGTTCGGCACGCGCGAGATCTCGGAGGGCGTGCCCTGGTCGCCGTAGTGGTAGATGAAGACGTAGCCCGTGATCCCGAGCGCGAGGATGTTGATGGCGGTGCCGCTCACCACCTGGTCCGCGCGCAGGGAGATCGAGACGAACGCGTGCACAAGCCCCATCACGGCGCCCGCGGCCAGGGCGATCGCGATCCCGCCGACCCAGGAGCCGACCAGGTCGGATCCAAAGATCCCGAAGAACGCGCCTATCAGCATCATCCCCTCGAGGCCGATGTTGATCACGCCGCTGCGCTCGGACAGGATGCCGCCCATCGCGCCGAAGATCAGCGGAGTGGCGAAGCGGAGCATCCCGGCGGTTAGCGCCGACCAGACGAAGACCCGCTCGAGGTTGCTCTCGCCCGACTTCACGGAGATCACGGCCAGGATCGCGCCCAGTGCGGCAACGGCCACCGCGATCCAGCCAAGGCGCTTCTCGCCCTCGCGGGTGGCGTAGTACCCCGCGGCCGCGCCCGCGGCGGCGAGCAGCAGGGACACGACCGGCGTGCGGATCATGAGCGGCGGCAGGGCGACATACGCTGCGAGGACGCCGAGCACGATGCCGGCCCACGCTGCGGTTCGGCCGGAAATGCCCACGCGCGAGGCGGCCACTGTCGAGGCGCTCACGGCTCGGCCTCCCCCGCGGCGGACGCCTGCGGCGGACCGGCTCTACCGAGAATGCCGCGGCCCCGCCTGACGAGCCCGAGCACGAGCACGTCGGCGCTCACGATCAGGATGACGAGGCCCTGGATGATGAAGGTCAGGTTCTCGGCGAGCGAGGGCTCGAAGATCGTCGGGTCAAGGTTGCGCTGTGACGTCCCGCTGATGAGCGCCCCGAACAGAAGCGCCGCGGCGAGCGTGCCCACCGCCGTGTTCCGGCCGAGCAGCGCGACCGCTATCCCGAAGAAGCCCAGCTGCACCTCCTGTATGTCGTTCGTCGCGATCCTGAACTGCCAGCCGAGGACATCTATCCCTCCGGCCAGCCCGGCGAACACCCCGCAGACCGCCATCACCAGGACGTAGTTCTTGCCGACGCTCATGCCGCTGTAGCGCGCCGCCTCGGGGTTGAAGCCGACCGCGCGCACCTCGTAGCCGATCGTCGACCGGTTCAGCAGGATCCAGAACACGATCACGGCGAACAGCGCGATGAAGAGCCCGATGTGGAGGCCCTGGAGCACCGGGTCTCCCCAGAAGACCGGGAGCCTGGCGCCCTCGACCACGTCCTCGGACACCGGGATCGACTTCTGGGCCTCGTTCTGAAGCGGGCCTCCCAGTGAGAACAGCCAGACGCCCACCCAGACCGCGATCCAGTTGAGCATGATCGTGGTGATCACCTCGTGCGCGCCGGTCGTGGCCTTCAACAGACCGGCGATGCCCGCCCAGACCGCACCGGCCAGGCAGGCGGCCAGGATCGCGAGCAGGATGTGGACGAAGCTCGGCATGTCGGCGAACGACGAGCCCACCCACACGGCCGCGATCGAGCCCACGATGTACTGGCCGTTGCCGCCGATGTTGAACAGCCCGGCGCGGAACGCGAACGCCACCGCCAGGCCGGTGAGAATCAGCGGCGTGGTGATGATGAGCGTCTGCTGGAGGTTCGAGGCCGCCAGGGTCCGGTCCTCGCCAGTGGTCCACGGGAAGATCCACTGAAGCCCGGTGCCCCTCCAGATCGCCTCGTAGGTGGCGATTGGGTCCTTGCCGGTGACCAGCATCACGAGCCCGCCCGCGAAGAACGCGAGGAGCGTGGTCAGGACGGGCACGATCACGCCGCCGCCGCGCACGTACGCGGCGAGCCGCGAGGCCGGGGTCGCCGCCCGTACCTCTGGTTCCTCGGTGGCGCTCACGCCGCCGCGCGGCCCCCGCCGCCACCCGTCATTGCCACGCCGAGCTCCTCCTCGGAGACGTCCGGCGGAAACTCTCCGACGATCTGGCCCTCGTACATCACGAGTATCCGGTCAGCCAGCGCGCGGATCTCCTCGAACTCGAGCGAGACGAGCAGGATGCCGCGGCCCTGTTCGCGCTCCGCCAAGAGCCGTCCGTGCACGAACTCGATCGCTCCCACGTCGAGCCCACGCGTGGGCTGGTGCGCGATCAGGAGCTTGGGGTTGCTGGCGATCTCGCGTGCCACCGCGACCTTCTGCTGGTTTCCTCCGGACAGTGCGCCCGCGAGCGTGCCTGGTTCGCCGCCGCGCACGTCGTACTCCTTCAGCAGGGCGCGCGCCCGCTCGTTCATCTCGCCTACAGACAGAAGCCCGTGGTTCGAGATCGGCGGAGAGCGGTATTCGCGCAGCGCGAGGTTCTCCGCAAGCGTGAAGTCGAGCACCAGGCCGCAGAGCTGGCGGTCCTCGGGGATGTGCGCCACGCCGGCGTCGGTGGTGGCGCGCACACCGCGACCGGTCACGTCGTGGCCGCCGAGAAGCACGCGCCCCGACTCCGGCGGGACCACCCCCGCGATCGCCTGGACGAACTCCAGCTGGCCGTTCCCGTCGACGCCGGCGATGGCGACCACCTCGCCCTCCCGGACGCTCAACGACACCCCCTTCACCGCCTCGAGCCCGCGGGTGTCGCGGACGTGCAGGTCCTCGACCTCGAGCACAGGCTCTCCGGGGCGGCCCTGGTCCTTGTCCACGCGGAGGAGCACGTCGCGACCGACCATCAGCCGGGCGAGGCTCTCCTCGGTGGCGCCCTCGGTTGGGACCGTGTCGATTCGCTTGCCGCGGCGCAGCACCGTCACGCGGTCCGAGATCTCGAGTACCTCGTTCAGCTTGTGACTGATGAAGACGATCGAGACACCGTCCTTCTTCAGCGCGCGCAGGACGTCGAACAGCTCGTGGCTCTCCTGTGCCGTCAGCACGGCGGTCGGCTCGTCGAGAATGAGGATCCGGGCGTCGCGGTAGAGCGTCTTCAGGATCTCCACGCGTTGCTGCATCCCGACCGACACCTGCTCGATCACGGCGTCCGGGTCCACCGCCAGGCCATAGCGGTCGGACAGCTCCTTGACCCGGCGCGAGCCCTCGCGCACGTCGAGCAGCGCCCCGCTCGTGGGCTCCTGGCCGAGGACGATGTTCTCGGTCACCGTCATCACCGGCACGAGCATGAAGTGCTGGTGCACCATGCCGATGCCGAGGTCGATCGCCCGCGACGGCGAGTCGACCTCGACCGGCTCTCCTCCCACGCGGATCTCGCCCTCGTCCGGGTGGTAAAGCCCGTAGAGGATCGACATCAGCGTGGACTTCCCGGCCCCATTCTCACCGAGCAGAGCGTGAACCTCGCCCGGGCGGAGATCGAAGTCGATCCCGTCGTTGGCAACGACGGGACCGAACCTCTTCGTTATTCCGCGTAGTTCGAGAGCGGGAGCTTCTGACTGCACTCCTGGCTACTTGACCGTGTCGGGGATACCCGTGATCTCGCCGGAGGCGATCTTGTCCGTGACTTCCTTCATCTGGTCGGCGTACTTCTCGCCCTCGGGGCCGAACTTGCCGAGGCCCACACCGCCGTTCTCCACGGTGGCGATCACGTCGGTGCCGCCCTTGAACTTGCCGTCCTGGGCGCGCTTGATCGCGTCGAACACGGCCACATCCACCTTCTTGAGAGCCGACGTGAGGATGTGGTCGCCGAGGTATGACTGGTCGGCGTCGACGCCAATGCCCTGCACGCCCTTCTCCTTGGCGGCGTCAAGCGCGCCGAGGCCGCACTGGCCGGCCACCTGGAAGACCACCTTCGAGCCCTGGGAGATCTGGTCCAGCGCGATCTCCTTGCACTTGTCCTGAGCGACGAAGTCCTGCGAGTAGCCGTTGAGCGTCTTGATGCCGGGGTTGGCGTCCTTGGCGCCCTTCTGGAACCCCGCGATGTAGTGGTCCACCGGCGGGATCTTCTGGCCGCCGACGGTGGACACCGTGTTCGCGTTGTTGTCCTTGGCCCACAGGCCCGCGAGATAGCCGGCGAGATACCCGGCCTCCTGCTCCTTGAAGAGCAGACCCTCGACGTTCTTCGGCTTGCCCTTGAGCGCGGACGCCGGGAAGTCGACGATCGCGAAGCTGTTCTGCGGGAACTTCCCGGCCACCGTGGCGGTCGCCTCGCCCATGAGGAAGCCGACCGAGATGCTCAGGTCGAACTGCTGCGTGGCGAGCGTCGTCAGGTTCGGGACGTAATCGCCGTTCGACTTTGAGAGCAGCACGCGCCCCTCGACCCCGAGGTCGCCCTCCGCGTCCTCGAGGCCCTTGTTCGCGAGGAAGTTGAACGAGCGGTCGTTGAGCCCGCCGATGTCCGTGACCACGCCGGCCTTGATGGACTTGGCCTCCTCCTGCGCGGCGCCGTCACCACCGCCGTCATCGTCGTCGTCGCCGCAGGCGGCGATGCCGAGTGCGAGCGCAGCTATGAGCGCTAGTAGGAAGAAGCGGAAGGACTTAGGCACGGTTGGGTCTCCTCGTTGGGTCAGGGAGCGGGAGACCCTACAACTTTTCGGTTAAGCGCTGTTTGAGCGCTTCTTCGCAGAACGCGGCCTCGATTGCCGTGCGCGTGATGCCTCGCAGCGCCTCGTCGTCGAAGCCGAAGTGGTCGCGGCAGACGGCGTACTCGGCCCCGATCGACGCGCCGAAGTAGGGCGGATCGTCGGATCCGAGCGTCACGCGCACGCCGGCCTCCATCAGGCGCGGAAGCGGGTGCTCCTCGTAGGTGGGATAGATGCCGAGCACCACGTTGCTGGTGGGGCAGACCTCGAGCACGGTCCCGCGCTCTGCCAGTTCCTCCACGAGCGCGGGGTCCTCGATCGAGCGCACGCCGTGGCCGATGCGGCTCACCGGCAGCTCGAGGCCCTCGCGCACGCTCTCCGGGCCGGCCCACTCGCCGGCGTGGACGCTGCATCCGATACCGGCCTCCGCCGCGGTCTCGAACGCCTCGGCGTAGGCCGCGGGCGGGTAGTTCTCCTCGTCGCCGGCCATCGAGAAGCCGACCACGTAGGCGTGCGGGCGCTCTGCCGCGTAGCGCGCCACCCTGAGCGCGGGGTCCACGCCGAAGTTGCGGACGCACGAGATCAGGATGCGGGCCTCGATGCCGCTGCCCGCGCGGGCGTCGTCGATCCCGCGCGCGATCCCGGCGAGGTGCTCCTCGTCGCTGAGGCCCACGAGCCTGGCGTGGTCCGGTGAGGCCGTCAGCTCGACGTAGATCGCGCCCTCCGCCGCGCAGCTCGCGAGGTACTCGTAGGTGATGTCCCGGTAGTCGTCGCCGGTGCGGATCACGCTCGCGGCCTTGTCGTAGGTCTTGAGGAAGTCGAGGAAGTCGGTGTAGGCGAAGCGGTCCGGGGTGGCGAACACACCGTCCGGCACGGGCAGGCCGTTGCGCTCCGCGAGGCGGCGGATCAGGTCCGGCGGCGCGGTGCCCTCGAGGTGCACGTGGAGCTCTGCCTTGGGGACTCCCGTCAACGCAGTACCTCGAGCACGGCGGGCGCGGTCTCGGGCGGGGAGTCGCCGAGCGTGTAGGCCGCACGCAGCGCATCGGCGGCTCGGCGGGCGGCGTCCTCGTCCTGTGCGTGCACGACGGCGAGCGGGCGCCCGCCCGCGGCCACCTCCTCGCCCGGCGCGGCCACATCGGTCAGGCCAACGGCGTGGTCGACCGGATCGTCCTCGCGCGTGCGGCCGCCACCGAGCGCCACGACCGCGAGGCCCACGGCGCGAACGTCAGCTGCGGTGACCGTGCCCGCCTCGTTGGGCTCCGCCTCGAGCGTGACCGGCGCTGCGGGGAGATGACGCTCCGGCGCCTCGAGGAGCTCGGCGGGGCCCCCGAGCTCGCGCACCATCGCGCCGAAGCGCTCGGCCGCCGCGCCGCCGTCGAGCGCGTGCTCGGCGGTGCCGCGGGCGGCCGCCCCGTCCGGCTCGACGCCACCCAGCACGAGCAGCTCGGCGCTGAGCGCGAGCGTGACCTCGCGCAGGCGCTCGTCGCTCGCCGCCCCGGTCAGGTGGTCGATCGACTCGCGCACCTCCACCGCGTTGCCGGCGCTGCGGCCGAGCACTCGGTCCATGTCCGTGAGCAGCGCCGACGTCCGCAGGCCGTTGCCGTTCGCCACCTCCACAATCGCGCGCGCGAGCTCCTCGGCCTGCGCGCGGTCCGGCAGGAAGGCGCCGGAGCCGACCTTCACGTCCATCACGAGCGCGCCGAGGCCCGCGGCGAGTTTCTTCGAGAGGATCGACGCCACGATCAGCGGGATCGACTCGACCGTCCCGGTGGCGTCGCGGATCGCGTACAGCCTGCGGTCGGCTGGCGCTAGCCGGGCCGTCTGCCCGACGATGGCCGCCCCTGCTTCGGCCACCGCGCGCCGGAAGCGGTCGGGATCGGGCGCGGTGTCGTAGCCCGGAATCGCCTCGAGCTTGTCGAGCGTGCCGCCGGTGTGGCCGAGGCCGCGCCCGGAGATCATCGGCACCGCGCCGCCGCATGCCGCCACGATCGGCGCCAGCAGCAGGCTCACCTTGTCGCCCACCCCGCCGGTCGAATGCTTGTCGAGCGCGGGGCCGGGCAGGCCGGCGTCGGACCAGTCGAGCACGTCGCCCGAGTCGCGCATCGCACCCGTGAGCGCGATGCGCTCGGCCGGCGTCATCCCGCGCAGCACGATCGCCATCGCGAGCGCCCCCACCTGGGCGTCGCTCACCGTCCCGTCGGCGATGCCCTTCACCAGGTAGTCGAGCTGGTCCTCATCCAGCTCGCCGCCGTCGCGCTTGATGCGGATCAGGTCCGGCACGTACATCAGTCGTCGAGCCTCTCCACGAAGCGCACCAGCAGCGGCGCGAGGTCGTCGCCGGCGCGCTGGGCGTCGCGCAGCGTCTGCTCGTGGCTGAGCTGCGTGTCGCTCATCCCCTCGGCGAGGTTGCTGATCGCCGAGATGGCCGCCACGCGCAGGCCGCAGTGGCGCGCGACCGCGGTCTCGTGGACCGTGGACATGCCGACGGCGCTGGCGCCGAGCCTCGCGAACGCGCGGATCTCGGCGGGCGTCTCGAAGGTCGGCCCCGACACCGCGAGGTAGACGCCCTCGGCGAGCGGCGTGCCGAGCTCGTCGGCCGCGGCCCGGAGCTGCGCACGCAGCTCGGGGTCGTAGGCGTCGCGCATACTCGGGAAGCGAGGGCCGATCTCGTCGTCGTTCGGCCCGGCCAGCACGTTCACGCCGCTCAGGTTGATGTGGTCCGAGATCAGCATCAGCTGCCCCGGGCCCACCTCCGGCCGGAGGGATCCGGCCGCGTTCGTGAGCACCAGGATCTCCGCGCCGGCCGCCCGCAGCGCGCGGACCGGCGTGCGGATGCGGTCGAGATCGCCGCCCTCGTACACGTGCGCGCGACCCTGGAGCACAGCCACCGGCACGTCGCCGAGGTGGCCGAGCACGGCCCTGCCGCCGTGGCCGGCGACGGTCGGTTGCGGGAACCCGGGCAGCTCCTCGTAGTCGATCGTGGTCGGGCTTGCCACCGCGTCCGCCACGGCCCCGAGTCCGGAGCCGAGCACAACACCAACGCGCGGCCGCAACCCCGATCGTTCGTTGATGACAGCAGCGGCCGCTGCCGCCGTCATTCGAGCTCGAACGCGAGCGGCAGGAGCTCGCCGATCGTCGTCGTCTCGCGCGGCCCGCCGGGGCGTCCGAGGTGAACGGGGGTGTCCCCGGCCGCGAACTCGGCGAGCCGCTGGCGACAGCCCCCGCACGGCGGGCAGATGTCCATTCGCTCGGCCGTCACGGCGACCTCGACTATCTCCGTGTGCCCGGCCGCGATCAGCGCCCCGATCGCTGACGTCTCCGCGCACTGGCCCTCGGGATAGCTGGCGTTCTCGACGTTTGCCCCGACGTGGATGCTCCCATCGGAAGCCCGAAGGGCGGCGCCGACGGGGAACTTCGAATAGGGCACGTGGGCCCTGCTCATGACGGCGTTGGCGGCACGCATCAGGTCGTCGGGCCCGGACGGCGTCGCCTTCGGCTCGTCCGGCGCCGCCCCCGGCTGGTCCGGCGCGCCGAGCACCAGGTCCGAGTAGCTCGTCGCGACCAGGTTCTCGTCCTCGATGCCCAGCTCCTCGCGGAGGCGTTCCACCTTCTCGCGCTCAGCGCTCAGGTCCGAGCCCTCTTCCGCCTCCGCCTCGAGCTCCAGGAAGCTGCCCAGCCCCTCGACCTCGTCGAGGTGGATCCGCACTTCGTCCCAGAGCAGCAGCCGTCGCCGCTTCGTAACTGTCCCGAGCGTTCCGTATGCGGCATCGAGCGCCTCGAGTAACGGTGCGGCGTCCGCGACGGGCACGCGCCTGTAGGTGCTCGTTCGCGGATCGGTGGAGTCGGCGCGCGAGTACTCGATCAGCTCGTCCCAGAGCGGGGTGCCGCCGGTCTCCTGCTCGCGCAGCTTGAGCCGCCCGCGCGCGCCCACGAAGTAGGTGTCGCGCTGCGCGATCTCGCCCCTGTCATCGGCGCCCAGCGCGAGCGCGCGCTCCAGCGTACGCGCGGGGTCCGGGTCGCGCGCCTTCAGCTCTACGTTGCGCATGGAAGCATCCAAGGGCGTCGCGAGGTTATCGTCGCGTCCATGTCGGAGCGTCTGACCGTCGTCGATCACCCCGTTCTCGCCGACCGGCTGGCGGTGATGCGCGACCGCAGAACTGGCCACGGCGAGTTCCGCCAGGCCCTCTTCGAGGCCTCGGCGATCCTGGCCGTCGAGGCCGCTCGCGACCTCCCGGTGAGCGCCGTCGAGCTCGAGACCCCGCTTGAGCCGACAACCGGCAGCCGCCTCCCCAAGGAGATAACGATCGTGCCGGTACTGCGCGCCGGGCTGGGGATGGTCGACGGCTTCCTGCGACTGCTGCCCGGCGCCCGCGTCGGCCACGTGGGCGTGTACCGGGACGAGGAGGAGCACCGCCCGGTGGACTACTACGAGCGCCTGCCGCCCGGCCTGGCCGACGCCCACGTGTTCGTGGTCGACCCGATGCTCGCAACCGGCGGTAGCGCCGTGCACGCCCTCGACAAGCTGAAGGCCGCCGGCGCACAGAAGCTGGCGCTCGTGTGCCTGGTGGTCGCGCCCGAGGGCGTCGAAGCGGTCGAGAAGGCCCACCCCGACGTCCAGATCTGGGCCGCGGCCGTGGACCGCGAGCTCGACGAGAACGCATACATCCGCCCCGGCCTGGGCGACGCCGGCGACCGCGTCTTCGGCACCGAGTAGCGCGCGGCGGCTAGGCGCCTGGCGCCACCGAGCGCGCGCTCAGCCCGATGGCGCCCGCAGTGCCCTCCGCCGCCGCGAAGCGCTCGTCCACCGCCACGCCCGCCACCCACACGATCTCGCCGTCCGCCTCGAAGACCGGCAACGTGCGGCGCAGCGCGCGCGGGACCTTCCGGTCCGTGAACAGGTCCTGAAGCGACTTCGACCCGCCCAGCCCGGCCGGGCGCATGCGGTCGCCGTCGCGCCAGGCGCGCACGGTGAGCTCCGCGCCGAGCTCCCGAACGGTCACGTCGCCCGGAGCGCCGAGGCGCGCCTCGACCTCCCAATCGCCGAAGCGCGCGCGGCCCGGGACCGATAGCGGCACCGGTTCCAGCGCGGCCGCCTCGCCCGCGCGCGTGAAACGCAGCGTCCCGTACTCGACCACCGCCCGCAGGCCGCCGCCGAGGTCGAGCGTCTTCGTCCCACGCTCGCCGAGCGCGAGGATCTCGTCGGCCTCGCGACGCGAGAGCGGCCGCGGCTCGGGCGAGGCCGGGCCGCCCGCCGCTCCGGCGGCGCGCTCGGCCAGCGCGCGCAGCACGAGCCGGCGCACGGCCGGCGGGTGCTCGAGCAGGACGGCGAGCGACACAGCGGGTCCGCCGCCCAGCTCATCCACCGCTTCACCCACCACGGCATCGAGCACGTCCGCCTCGTCTCGCAGCTGTCTCGCCGTCTCCGCGATCGTCCGCTCGGCCGCCGGCGACAGCTCGCGGAGCGCGTCGATCACGTCGTGACGCACGCGCGCGCGCGCGAAGCGGCGGTCGGCGTTCGACGGGTCCTCTCGCCAGTCGAGGCCGCGGGCGCGCAGGTAATCACGCACCTCCTCGCGGGTCACCTCGAGCAACGGGCGCACGAGCCGCCCGCGGCGCGGCGCCATGCCGTGCAGCGCGCGCGAGCCCGGCGAGACGGCGAGGCGATACAGAACCGTCTCGGCCTGGTCCGAGGCCGTGTGGGCAGCCGCGTAGTCCCCGGCCGCCGCGCTCTCCGCCAGGGCGTAGCGCGCCTCGCGAGCGCGCTCCTGGAGGTTGCCCTCGCTGCCGAGCTGTACGCGCTCGACACTGAGCGGCACGCCGAGCTGCTCACAGAGCCGCCGCACGAGCTCCTCGTCGAGCGAGGCGTCGTCGCGCAGGCCATGGTTCACATGCAGCGCCGAGACCTCGGCGCCGAGGCGCACCGCGATGTCGAGCAGGGCCACGGAATCCCCGCCGCCCGACACCATCACGAGCAGCGGCTCGCCCGCGCGCACCAGCCCGCTCTCGCGCGCCGCCTCGAGCGGCAGCTCGCTCATTCCCCGCGCGGGATCGCGCGGCACAGCTGGCGCGGCTCGGCGAACCCCTTCAGCTTCACCTGCCCGATCTCGTCGAAGCTGAGGTGCGGGGAGTCCCGTACCGCGTCGACCACCGAGTCGGTGACCAGCACCTCCCCGCCGCGGGCGCGAGCGACCACGCGCGAGGTGAGGTTCACGTCGCGGCCGAAGTAGTCGCCGTCGCGGTAGAGCGTGGTGCCCCAGTGGATTCCGATGCGCGGCTCCGGCCGCTCCTCGAACAGGCTCACGAACCCGACCGCCCAGTCCACCAGCGCCCGGATGTCCTGCCCGACGACCATCACGGCGTCGCCGATCGTCTTCACCACGCGGGCGTCGTCGGGAAGCGTGTTGGTGACCCCCTCCACAAAGCGCTCCACCGACGACAGCGCCTCCTCCTCCCCCTCCTCCTCGGTGAAGCGCGTGTAGCCGGTGAGGTCGGCGAACGCGATCGCCACGCGCACGCGCCCGAGATCCACATCCTCGTCCTCGAGCTCGCTCTCCATGTGGCCCACCACGTCCTGCTCCACGAAGTGCTGAAGGAAGCGCTCGTGGCCGTAGTCCATGGTCGGAGAGGCGAACGGGAGCAGGTCGCGCGCCAGGTCCTCCATCTCCTCGGCCATCTGCAGGCCGGGCACGCCCTCGCGGATCAGGGGCTCGTGGACGTACAGGTGGA
>Ga0114129_10003702_pt1 | contig 21531 bp, 19 predicted proteins | sample RhiMetdeltSRZDD1_FD_80071 | JGI IMG/M metagenome (GOLD analysis project Ga0114129, IMG submission 80071) | Populus rhizosphere microbial communities from Tennessee, USA - Rhizosphere MetaG P. deltoides SRZDD1 (version 2) (version 2) | ecosystem: Host-associated > Plants > Roots > Rhizosphere >... | reverse complement strand
GGCCTGCTCGACCAGCGTATCGACGCGCGCGTTGCTGTAGCGCGACGTGTTCCAGCCCGTCGGCGGAACCTGCTTGCTGTGGAACAGCGCGTAGAGCGAGTAGTCCGCGTCGGCGTTGGAGGTCACCCAGCCGACCGTGAAGAGATGGTGGTTGAACGGGTTGCCGCGCAGCTGCTGAAACACCGCGGCCCACTCGAGCACCTGCACCCTGGCCTCGACGCCGACCTCCTTGAGCATCGCCTGGATCGCTTCCGTGATCTCTCCGTCTTTGGGATAGCGGCCGCGCGCGGCGAGCCACGAGAGCGACAGGCGTTGCCCGCCCTTCTGCATCATGCCGTCGGCGCCCGGCGTCCAGCCCGCCTGGGCGAGCAGCGCCTTCGCCTTTGCGCGATCGAACGGATAGAGCCGGTCGAGCTGCATGTCCTTGTAGCCGAACACGCCCGGGGCGAGCACGCCGAGCGCCGGCCCGGCGGAGCCCTCCATGATGTTGTCGAGGATCGCCTTGCGGTCGACGGCGTGCAGCAGCGCCTGCCGCACGCGCACGTCGTCGAGCGGCGGCATGCCGGCGTGCATGCCCGCGAAGACGACGCGGATGCCCGTCGTCTCGTGCACGGCGAACTTCGGATCCTTCCGCAGCGCGGGGAGCTGAGCGGGCGACGGGAACAGCACCATGTCGGCGTCGCCGGTCTGCAGCGCGATCATGCGCGCGCCTTCCTCCGGCACCACCTTGAAGACGACGCGGTCGACGAGCGCCTTGTCACCCCAGTAGTCGGGATTGCGCTCGATGATGACGTGGGTGTTCGTCTTCCACTCCACGAACTTGAACGGTCCGGTGCCGACGGGCGCGCGGCTGAAGTCGGCGCCCATCTTCTGCACCGCCGTCGGCGACACGATGCCCATGCAGTACATGGCCAGCGTGCGGAGAATCGGGCCGTACGGCTCCTTGGTGATCACGTCGACGGTGAGATTGTCGACGACCTCGGCGCCGGCCAGCGAGCCGGCCAGGCTCGCCCACCGCGCGGGCGGCTTGCCGTTCAGGGCACGATCGAACGTGAACCGCACCGCCTCGGCGTTGAACGGCGTGCCATCGTGAAACTTCAAGTTGGGGCGCAGCTTGAAGCGAACCTTGGTCGGCGACATGACTTCGTAGGAGGTCGCCAGCAGCGGCTTGACCTGCATCTTGTCGTCGAGCGTCAGCAGGCCTTCGAGCATGTTGAAGTAGACCCACGCGCCCGGCGCCGTCGTCTCGAGGTTCGGATCGAGCGAGACGGGATCGGTCGGCCGCACGATCGTCAGCGTGCCGCCGCGCTTCTGAGCGTCGGCCGAGGGCACGAGCGCGGCGAGGAGGCCGAGCACCAGGAGACCGGTCAGCACTCTGCGCATGAGGAAGGCTCCCTTTTACAAGTCATCGGTCATGGAAAGCGCGGAATCGAGCGCGTGCACGACGCGATTGAGCTCGCGCTGGAGCACCACGCGCGTGAACTTGTACGCGTCGGTCTTCGGGTCGAGGGCGGCGAGCTCGCGCGCACGCTGCAGCCCCGCCAGCGGCGCGATGGGCAGGGCGAGATCGTGAGCGAACCGATCACCGCTCGTGTACGTCAGCGGCACGAGCACGCGTGACAGGCGCATCAGCGCGCGATTGACGGCCTCGGGCCGCGACGGCTCGGCGCGCCCGAGCCGCTCGGCGGCACGCTCCAGGCGCTCGCCGAGGCGGCGCGCCGCATCCAGCGCCGGCTCGAGATCGAAGCGGCCGCCGGCCGCCGCCTGCAGCGCCTCCAGCTCAGCCACGATCGCGCGCGCGGCGCGGCGGTGATCGAGCGGGAGCACCGGCGCGTTCAGCCAGCGCAAAGCCGTCGCCAGATACACCCTCGTGTCGAGCGCCAGCACGTCGCCGTCGATCTTGTCGATGGTGTCCTCGCGGGTGTGCCACCACCACGGAAAGCCCGCGCTGCCCACCAGACGCTCCATCGCCCGCGACAGCTCGGTGTCCTGCTTCGGCAACCCGGACAGCGACATGAACGCCGATGGCACGCCCGCGCCCCAGAACGATTGATCGCCCGCCCGCGAGAATCGGCGCCCGCGGGCGCGCTGACCGGTCACGTCGGCGACCACGGTCTCGGCGAGGCTCTGCGCGTCCTCGGTCGCGTGCAGCACCGAATAATCGGTCGCGCCGCGGGCGCCGGTGCTGTCCACGTTGAGATGCAGCACGCACCGCGCGTGCAGCTCGCGCCACGCGTGGTCCGCGTACCACGCCGAGCCGGCATAGCGGCCGTGCGAGTGGCCCGACCAGAACGCGAACCTGATGCCCCGCCGCAGCGCCTCGCGCCGCGCCGCCAGCAGGCGCGCGATCTCGAGCATCGTGGCGTTCGCGGTCGCGTTGTCCATCGCGCCGTGATGCCAGGAGTCGACGTGGCCCGAGAAAAGCACGAAGCGATCCTCGATGCGCCCCGGCAGCGAGCCGACCAGATGCGGAATCGGCATCCATTCCGTGCGGACGCGCGTGGTGAGCGTGATCCGCAGCGAACCGTCCGCGAGACGCGCGCGCAGGCGCCGGCCTTCGGCGCCGAGGATCGACAGGCAGGGCGTCGCGGGAATGCGCCAGGCCGTGTCCGGCGTCGGCGCGCCCCAGACCGTGGTCACGATCATGTTGTGCAGGTGATCCATGACCTCGAAGACCTGCGCGAGCGTCCCGGCCTGCTGCGCGGCCCACGCCTTGCCCGGGCTCGCGAGCCCGCGGATCAGCGCGATCTTGCCGGCCGCGCGCGCCAGGTCCGCCGGGCTGCCGTCGCCGACATCGACGACCTCGCCTTCGAGCGCCCCGACGGATGGCGAGAAGGAATGCGTGAGCCCTTCGATGACCGCGCCGTCGTCGAGACGGATTCGCCCCTCCAGGGGCAGGCTGATATAGGCCTCGATCTCCCGGCGCTCCACGTCCACGCCGTAGGCCTTCAGCGTGCGCTCGATGTAGTCGAACGCTCGCGCCTCGCCGGGGCTGCCGGACTCCCGCTCCCAGGCGGCGATCGCACGGACGTGATCCATGAGGGTGTGCGCCGAGATCTCGGCGGCGAGCTTGCTCTCGAGCGGGTCGCGGTACTCCCAGGGCGCCGTCACGCCGTCACCTCGCGCAAGGGATGCCGCGCATGATGCGGCGATCCTCCAAGGGTGTCAACGGTCAGGGAGAACCTGCCTGTTTGCGCGTCGTCGCGTGCCGGACTGCCCGCCATAACTACCTGTCAGACCGTGGCTTGTGACGGCCAACTGCGCGCCACCAAAGCACTCGGGTGATCGGCACGCACTTTGCCTTTGAAGAGGGTCACGATGACGGACTATACGCGGGACACGCCGTCGCTGGGCCGGACGTACTGTCCGGGCTGCGAGCCTGACACCGATCCCACGTCAGAGATTCTCGACGTGCGGTGGTGCGACGCCCACACGCTGCACCACGAGGGCGTCGACGACGGACTCGTCAGCGCCACCGCCTACCTGCTCGGTAGCGTGGAGGCGGGTGGCGAGGACAATCGCCGCTGGTGCGAGATTCTGCACCGGCGCCGTCCGATTCCGTCGCACGCGTCCGCTCGCTGACGCTAGCGGACCCTCGCCAGCTCCTCCACGTTATCCCAGCTCATGACGCGCCGGCCTGCTTCGAGGTCGGCGATCATGGCGATGAGGCGCTCGGTCAGCGGCATGGTGAGACCGAGCGTCCGCGCTTTCGCCACCGTAGCGCCGAGCAGCGCGCCGACTTCTGTCTTTCGCCGGCGCACCGCCAGGTCGCGCCAGATTCCGGTCTTCGTTTTGGTATGCGCGCGGTAATGGCTGGCGATGACCGACATCGCGCGCTGCCGCGCGCTGGAGATCGTCCCGCGCGGCCGCCCGATAATCGGCGGGGTCGTACTCGTCGAAGGCTTCGAGCCGGATCCCGGCGGCATCGGCCACGCGCATGCTCTCCATGACCAGGGCGACGAGCATGGCCTGTACGCGGGGTGAGCGCTCGACGACCTCGTAGACGTGAGCGTCCACGACGGCCGTGGCCACGAGCAGGGCGCCGTAGACGTGCTTCGCCCACGTGTAGCCGAGGATGTTGTCGCTCATGCGCGTCGGCGCCACCACATCGAGCAGCTTGGCGAGGCCTTGGACGCGCGCACTCAGCCGTCCGTCGAGCTCGCCGAGCACGAGCGCACCGTCGCCGCCGTGCAGGATGCGTCCAGGCGCCGTCCAGTCGGCAGCCCAGTTGACCAGGCAGCCGACCGTGCGGCGCGCGCCCACCGCCGCGGCGATCAGCTCCTCGTTGAGCCCGTTCTGCATCGAGACGATCGCGCCGTCGTCGGCGAGTCTCGGCGCGAGCACGCCGAGCGCCTCTGGTGTGTCCTGCGACTTGACGGCGAGCAGCACCAGGTCGAGCGGCGAGCCGAGCACGTCTGGCGTGATGGCGCGCACACGGACGGTGCAGGCGCCGTCGTGTCGCTCGACGGTGAGCCCGCTGGCGTTCATGGCCGCGACGTGGTCGACCGCTCGGTCGACCAGCAGCACGTCGTGGCCGGCGCGCGCGAGCGCCGCGCCCGTGATGCCGCCGATCGCGCCGGCGCCGAAGACCGTGATCGTCACGCGAGGAACTTCACGACCGCGTCGACGAAGGCCTTCGGCTGCTCCCACGGGACCATGTGGCCCGCGCCTTCGATGGTGACGACGCGCGCGCCGGGTATGAGCGCTTTCCACGCGGCTGCGTAGGCGGGGGGAATGAGGCGATCGGCGGCGCCCCAGACCACGAGCGTCTCCGCGCGGAGCCGATACAGCCGCTTGGACAGCCGGCGATTCGGAATCGGAAAGAGAATCTTGCCGGCCATGGCAAGTCGCCGCTGGGTGATCTCATAGAAACCCTTGAGCGCCTCGATGTCCCTGAGGTCGGCACCGCCGGTCAGCAGCGCTGCGCCGCGCGCGGGATCGACGAAGAGCGCGTCCGCGATCTCGTGGGGCAGCATCGCGAAGATGTCCGGGATCGGGTGCTCCTCGAGCCAGAGTCCCGCCGCTCCCACCAGCACCAGCTTGCCGAGGTCGCGCGGCGCCAGGCAGGCCATCTCGGCCGCGATCATGCCGCCCATGGAGTGGCCGATCAGGTGTGGCTGGCGCAGTCCCAGCGCGTCCACGAGATCCCAACCGTGCAGCGCGAAGTCGAGCATGTCCTCGAGCAGGTCGTCACCGGTGGATTCGCCATAGCCCGGCCACTCGGGGGCGAAGACGTGGTGGCGCTGCGCCAGGTCGTCGAGAAACGGATTGTCGCTGAGCAGCCCGCCCGCCCCGTGAAAGAACACCACCGGCGTGCCGCTGCCGCCCTCGAGCACGCGGCAGCGCGTGCCCTTCTTCGTGTCGACGGTTTGCCACTTCATCGCGGCCAGTCCTCGCCGACCTTCTCGACGCCCGGCCGCCGCTCCTCGGGGCGGATCCGTTCGTCCATCGGATGGATCCACCAGCGCTCGTCGTGCTTGTAGTCGGGCCAGAGGTCGCGGAGCCGCGGCATCACCTTCTCGGCGAAGAGCTTGCTGGAATGACGCGTTTTCCAGTCCGGCATGTTGCCGTTGTGGAGCAGGCAGAACAGATGACCGATGCGCAGGCCCTTGATGCACTCCTCCAGCTGCTGGCGCACGGTCTCCGGGCCGCCGGCGATGACGAAGCGCTCGTCCACGAGCTGCTTCCAGGTGAGGTTCTCGAGGATCTTCTGGCGCGCGCGCGTGAGCTGCGAGAGCGCGCCGTACTTCACGGTCGCCATCGTGCGATAGCCGGGCGGATCGGCGAAGGGCGGGAAGACGTGCAGGCAGCGGTTGAAGAAGTAGAGACAGTGCTCGGCGTAGAGCTCCTCGGCCTGCGCGTCGGTGTCGGCCACGCAGATGATCTGGGCGAAGGCCGCGCGGTAGGGCGACTCGTCCTTGCCGCGTGCGGCCACCCGCTCCCAGTAGCCGTCCAGCAGCGATTTGCCGCGCAGATAGCCGTAGAACGAAAGGTAGGAATAGTTGTAGTCGTAGTCCAGGCAGAAGTCCCACGTCTCGATCGAGCCGCCGCCCGGAATGTAGATGGGCGGGTGTGGCTTCTGGATCGGCTTCGGCCAGCAATTGACCCAGCGAAGCTGGTTGTACTTGCCGTCGAAGGCGAACGGCTCCTCGCTCGCCCACGCCTTCACGATCATGTCGTGGGCCTCGCGATACTTGTCGCGCGTCAGCGCCGGGATCTGCCCATAGCAAAAATTCGTATCCATCGAGGTGCCGACGGGAAAGCCGGCCACCAGGCGTCCGCCCGACATGACGTCGAGCATGGCGAACTCCTCGGCCACCCTGATCGGCGGGTTGTACCCCGCGATGGAGTTGCCGATGACGCAGATCGCCGCCCGTGAGGTCCGCCGCGCGAGGGTGGCGGCGATGAGATTCGGCGAGGGCATCAGCCCGTAGCCGTTCTGGTGGTGCTCGTTGCAGCCGATGCCGTCGAAGCCGAGCGTCTCCGCATACTCCAACTGATCCAGGTAAGTGTGGTAGACATGGTGGCCCTTACGCGGGTCATACAGGGTATTGGGGATGTCGACCCAGACGGAGCGGTGCCGTTCGCGGAAATCGTCGGGCAGGTACGGCCATGGCATCAGGTTGAACCAGGTGAACTTCATCGGTGTCGCCTCCCCCCACCGCGTTGCGCCGGCCGGTGCCGCAGGAGCCTACCCCCGTGGTGACGACAAAGTCCAGCCACGGACACCATGACGTCGAACGTCCGCGGCTCGACGCGACGGTTGATAAATCGACGCCCAAACGGCCGACTTCGAGACATATAATCCGGCTCGATGTTTGCTGGGCCGAGCCGCACATCAATTCGGAGGTCGTTGCGTATGCGCCTGCGTCTGCCGGAACGGTTCGTGAACGACATCGGCATCGATCTGGGCACGGCCAACATGCTCGTCCACGTCCGGGGCCGCGGGGTGGTCGTATCGGAGCCGTCCATCATCGCGTTGGACCGCCGGGACAAATCCGTGGTGGCGGTGGGCCACAAGGCCAAGGCGATGCTGGGCCGGACCCCGGAGCACATCGAGGTCATCCGACCGCTCAAGGCCGGTGTCATCGCGGACTTCGACGCTGCCCAGATGCTGATCCGTGAGATCGTCGGCAGCCTGCCGGGACGCGGGCTGCTGCGGCAGTCCCGGATGGTGATCGGCGTGCCGTACGGCGTGACTCCGGTCGAGGAGCGCGCGGTCCGGGAGGCGGCCACCCAGGCGGGAGCGCAAGCCGTCTACCTGGTGCAGGAGCCCATGGCCGCCGCGATCGGCGCCGGGCTGCCGATCCACGAGCCGGGCGGGCACGTCGTCGTCGATCTGGGCGGGGGCACGACGGAAGTGGCCGTGATCTCGCTCTCCGGCATCGTGCTCTGCCAGTCGGGTAAGGTGGCCGGCGACGACCTGAACGAGGCGATCATCCAGTACCTCAAGAAGCAGCACAACATGCTGGTCGGCGAGCGCCGGGCGGAGGAGATCAAGCTGACGCTCGGCGCCAAGCGCGGGAACGGCGAGCCGCAGCACATCGAGGTCAAGGGCAGCGACGTCGTCGCGCGCGTCCCCAAGGTCATCGTGATCACGGAGGAAGAGGTGCGCGAAGCAGTCCAGGACTGCATCGCGGGAATCGTGGGGACGGTGCGGTCGTCGCTGGAGCGGACGCCGCCCGAGATCGCGGCCGACATGGTCGACAGCGGCATCGTCCTCACCGGCGGTGGTGCGCTGCTCACGGGGCTGGACGAGATCATCCACAAGGAAACGCACCTACCGGTGACCATCGCTCAGGAGCCGCTCTCGTGCGTCGCGCGAGGGCTCGGGGCCCTGCTCGGGGACATCGACCTCCTGGAGCGGGTGGTGCTGCGCAACTAGGCGTCCTCACCGCACCGATCGCTCGCCGCGGCGAATTTTCGACCGCTTCGCGGCCTCTTCCGCGAATAATGGGTTTATGTGGTCAGTGAACTCTTGCCGACCTGGAGGCGCCAGATGACCAGTGCCCAACGCAGGCTGCGAATGCGGAAGCGTAAGGCCGACGTGAACGTCGCGCGCGCGAAGCGCCACGTCAAGCGGCTGACGCGCCAGCTCCGGGCGGCGAACAGGACGCTGGCAAAGCGTCAGGCCGCGCGCAAAAAGGTCAAGTAGCCGTCCCGTTACCCAATCGGCCCTGCCGCAGGGCCGGTGGACGTCGTATGGGTGAGGCGGGGAGCAGGGCGACCTGGAGGAAGCACTGCTGCGCTCCACGTCGAGCCTTATCCGCCTCATTGCTCTCATGACCGTCGCTGGCTGCACCATCGGCCCCAGCACGGTTTCTCGCGACCGGTTCGACTACAGCGCCGCCATCGCCGAGTCATGGAAGCGGCAGATGCTGCTGAACCTGGTCAAGCTTCGCTACGGCGACCCTCCGGTGTTCCTGGACGTTGGCCAGGTCGTGAGCGGTTATACGGTGCAGAGCACGTTCACCGCGCTCGGCAACGTGTTCAGCACGAACGGCCCCGTCCCCGGCGTGCCGAACAGCAGCGTCGGCTTGAGCGCGCAGGGACAATTCATCGACCGCCCGACCGTGACGTACGCCCCGCTCATGGGTGAGCGATTCGCGCGCTCGTTGATGACGCCGATCCCTCCGCCGGCGCTCATGAACCTGATCCAGGCCGGTAACCCCGTTGACTTGGTTCTGCGGCTCGGGGTGCACGTCGTCAACGGCCTTCGCAACCGTTACGGCGGCGACGCCCGGGCGACCCGTGGGGACCTGGAGTTCTATCAGGTCCTCGAGCGACTTCGGCGCATTCAGCTGTCCGGAGCCGTCGGCATGCGTGTGCAGCGCATCGACCGCGAAGAGGCGCTGGTCATGAGCTTCCGACGGGGTGCCGATCCGAGCGTCGAGGTGGACATCATCGCCGCCCGCGAGCTTCTGGGCCTCGACCCTACGGCGTCGGACTTTCGCGTCGTCTACGGCGCGGTGGCGGCGAACAATCGGGAGATAGCGATTCTCAGCCGCTCGATCCTCGAAATCCTGATCGACCTGTCATCCTTCATCAGCGTGCCGGACCAGGACGTCGCCGAGCAGCGTGTCAGCGCCACTGCGGAACCCGAGATGGGTCCGACCGGACCCATGCGGCCGTTGATCCGGATCGGCAGCTCGCCGGATCGGCCCTCGGACGCGTTCGTCGGCGTGCCCTATCGAAACTGGTGGTTCTGGATCGACGACCGCGACATCCCGTCGAAGCGGCTGTTCGGTTTCCTGATGTTCATCTTCACGCTCGTGGAGCCGGGCACCAAGGAAAGCCCTCCGATCATCACGATCCCTGCCGGATAGCGCTCGCCGGCCTACGGCAGATACAGCCGGGCGACGTGATCATCCACCACTTCGCCGTCGGCGCTGACCGTGAAGCTCGACGTGATCAGGCCGCGCGCGCCGCGAAACGCGCCTTCGCCATCGGTGACGGTCCAGATCACCGCACCAACCGTGCGGCCGGCAATGGGGCTGGGCCCAACAGTCCCGCGACCGACGGTCTCGAACGCCACGTGCCCCGCGCGCCCATACGTGATCGTGCCGTCCTCGACGAACGTCCCGTCGCCGAAGCGCTCGACGCGTGATTCCAGGACAGCCGCCTCGCCCTCGAGCGGCCTGCGGTCGGCGTGCTCGTCGCGTTCCGTCCGGGTCGACACGGGCGCGGCCTCGGAACTCCAGAGCGAACACGACCTCGCGCATCAGAACACGATCAGCCCGCGCGAGAGCTCGCCGGCCGCCAGCGCGCGGAACGCCTCGTTGGCCTCGTCGAGCTCATAACGACGGGTGATCAGCTCGTCGATCTTCAGTTTGCCGCTGCGGTGGAGGTCGACCAGCCGCGGCAGGTCTTCGCGCGTGCGCGCGCTGCCGTAGCTGGAGCCGCGGATGACGCGCTCGCCGGTGACGAGCGGCCGCACGTCGAGCGGCACCGTGGCCCCGGTGGCCGGCACGCCGATGACGACGCACGTGCCGCCCGGCGCCAGCGCGTCAGCAGCCTGGCCGACCGCACGCGTGTCGCCGACGGCGACGAACGTGAAATCCGCGCCGCGCCGGGTGATGCGACGGATCTCCGCGACCGGGTCCGTCTTGGACGCCTCGATCGTGTGGGTCGCTCCGAGCGCGCGCGCGTGCTCCAGCCTGGCCGGGACGATATCGACGGCGATGATCGGTTGCGCCGCGATCATCGCGCCGCCCTGCACGACGTTGAGGCCGACGCCACCGACGCCGAAGACCGCCATGCTCGCGCCCGGCGGCACCGCCGCGGTGTTGATGACGGCGCCGACGCCGGTCATCACCGAGCAGCCGATGAGCGCCGCGCGATCGAGCGGCATGGCGGGATCGATCCGGATCGCGGAGGACTCGGCGACGACGGTGGTCGATGCGTAGGTCGCGACGTGGCCGTACTGATAGACGGGACGGCCGCCGAGCGACATGCGGGTGGTGCCCTCGGGCAGCACGCCTTGACCGGGGCGGCGCTGCTCACACAGATTGGGACGGCCGATCACACAGTAATGACAGCGGCCGCAGGTGGGCGCCCACGACAGGATCACGTGATCGCCGGCCTCGAGCGTGGTCACACCCGGCCCGACGGCCTCGACGACACCGGCGCCCTCGTCACCCAACACGATCGGCATCGGGACGTTCTGCCACGATCCATCGGCGGCGTGCAGGCAGGAGTGGCAGACACCGCTGGCGACCATGCGGACGCGTACCTCGCCTGCTCGCGGGGGCTCGAGCTCGATGTCCTCCAGCTTCAGCGGCGTTCGCGGCGCGAACAGGACCGAGGCTCTCATGACGCCTCCCTTAATACCGAATGCGCGGATCGAGGTACGCGTAGAGCAGATCGACGGCGAGGTTGACGGTCATGAACATCACGGCCACGAACAGGATGGTGCTCTGCGTGAGCGGATAGTCGCGCTGGTAGATCGACCACAGCACCAGCCGGCCGACGCCGGGCAGCGTGAAGACCTCCTCGACCACCACGGTGCCGCCGAGCAGGATGCCGATCTGCAGTCCGACCACGGTGACGATCGGGATCAGGGCGTTGCGCAACGCGTGCTTGAGGACGACGAGCCGCGGCCGCAGCCCCTTCGCGGCCGCGGTGCGGATGTACTCGGAGCCCAGCACGTCGAGCATGCACGCGCGCGTGGTGCGCGCGACGTTGGCGGCGCTGGCGGTGCCGAGACACAGCGCGGGCAGCAGCATGATGGTGAGATTGCGCCGAGGATCGGTGAAGAAATCGACCCAGACGACCGGCGGCATCCAGCGCAGATAAATCGACAGAAAGAGGATGAGCATGGTGCCCTGCCAGAACACGGGTACCGAGAGGCCGAGCAGCGTGCCCACGCGGGTGACGTTGTCGACCGTCTGATCGCGCCGCGTCGCCGACACGATCCCGGCCGGGATACCGAGGAGCAGCGCGAAGCCGACGGCGAACGCCGTGAGCTCGATCGTCACGGGCAGCCGTTCCAGGATCAGCGCGATGACGGGCTTGCCCGTCCGCCACGAGGTGCCCAGATCGCCCTGCGCGAGGCCGCCGATCCAGCTCGCGTACTGGCGCCACCACGGCTGATCCAGGCCGAAGAAGCGCTTGAGCTCGGCCACCATCGCGGGGCTCACCACGGCATCGGCGCCGATCAGCTGCTCGACCACGGTGCCGGGCACCAGGCGCAGCATCAGGAAGACCAGCACCGAGAGGCCCAGCAGCGTCAGGGCCATCGAGTACAGGCGAACGACGAGGTAACGTCCCACCGCCCGCGCCGACTACGCCTTCTCGATCGACGCTCCTTCCAGGCCGTAGAGCAGCGCCGTCGGGTGCTGGCGGAACCCCTTGACGCTGGTCTGGGTGAAGTCGATGAGGTCGGCGGAGTAGAGCCAGAGATGGGGCACGTTCTCGAGGATCGCGATCTGCACGCGGTCGTAAATCTCTTTTCGCTTCTTGGCGTCCATCGTCTTGCGCCCTTCCTCGAGCAGCCCATCCACCGCGGGCACGCTCCACGAATTCCAGTTCTGCCCCTTCGTGGAGTGCAGTGCGCGGAAGAACGCGACGTCCGGGTCGGCGTAGCCGGGCGTGGTGTTCATCGTCATGTCGAAGTCGTGCGCCTGCCAGCGCTTGATCCACACGGCGTACTCCACGTTCTCGATCTCCATGTTGATGCCGATACGCTTGAGCTGGGCCGCGATGACCGGCGCGCCCGAGACCATGGTCGGAAAGGTCGGGATGACCATGCACTTGACGCTGAAGCCCGAGCCGACGCCGGCCTCGGCCATGAGCTTCTTCGCCTTCTCCACGTCGGGCTTGTAGTACTTCATCCACTGCTCTTCGGGCAGCTGCCACTGCTTCATCGGCGCCGTGCACGGCGCGGTGAGACGGCCGAAGCCGGCGGTCGCGACGCGCATGACCTGGGAGCGGTCCACCGCCCACGAGATCGCCTGCCGGACGCGCACGTCCTTGAGCGGGCCGCGAGTCGCGGTGATGTTCAGGTAGTCGTAGCCCAGGCGCGACGAGCGATAGCCGGTGAGCGCCTTCTCCTCCTTGAGCAGGTTGAAGTTCTTGTTGTCCTCGATGAACGCGTGGTGGATCTGCCCGGTGCGCAGCGCGGCGACGATGTTGGCCTCGTCGGGAATGACGCGAACGATCAGCTCGTCGACGTGCGGCAGTCCCTTCTTGAAGTAATTCGGGTTGCGCTTGAAGACCATCTGCTGCTCGACCTTCCAGTCCTCCAGGATGAACGGGCCGGTGCCGAGGGCGTTCTTGTTGAGGTCCCCGTACTTCTTGACGCCCGCCTCGCTCACGATGAAGCCCCAGAAGCCGCCGAGCGCCGCCACCAGCGCCGCGAACGGCTCCTTGGTGACGAACTTCACCGCGTACTTGCCGACCGGCTCCACCTTGTCGACCGCGTTGAAGTCGGACTTGCCGGACTGGGACTTCTCGAGCAGGCGATCGAAGGTGAACTTCACGTCGGCCGAGGTGAACTCCTGGCCATCGTGGAACTTCACGCCCTGACGCAGCTTGAACGTCCACGTGAGGCCGTCGGGGCTGATCTGCCACGACTCGGCCAGCTCCGGCTGCGGCGTCATGTCCGGATCGAAGCGCACGAGCTGGTTGTACGTCAGCGGCGAGCGGCGGCTGCGCGACAGCGCGGGCACGAGCTGCGGATCGAGGCCCGTCGCTTCGCTCGTCTGGGCGGTGATCAGCGTGCCGCCGGCCTTGGCCGGCGTCTGCGCGTGCGCGGCGCGGCCGGCGACGCCGAGCGCGCCGAGGGCGAGGCCGGTGGTGGTGAGGAACTCGCGGCGGTTCAGCTCCCGGGACATGGCGGTCTCCTTGTCACTGGCTGGGGTCGAGGACGTCGCGCAGGCCGTCGCCGATCAGATTGAAGGCGAGCACGGTCACCATGATCGCGAGGCCGGGAAACACGGAGATCCACGGTGCGGTCTCGAGGTACGTGCGGCCCTCGTTGAGCATGTTGCCCCACGACGGCGTCGGCGGCTGCGCCGAGAGCCCGAGATAGGACAGCGAGGCTTCGATGAGGATCGCCTGCGAGAGCGCGACGGTGCCCTGCACGACGAACGGCGAGATCACGTTGGGCAAGATGTGCTTGAGCGCGACGGCCACGCGCGTGGCGCCGAGCGCGCGGACGGCCTCCACGTAGTCCTTGGCGCGCTCGGCCAGCACCGGCCCGCGCATGACGCGCGCGAAGATCGGCGTGTATACGATCGCGATGGCCAGCACCGCGCTGTTGATGCCGGGGCCGCGCATGGCGGCGATGCCGACCGCGAGGAGCAGCCCCGGGATGCTGAAGAAGACGTCGAGGATGCGGTTGATGGTGTTGTCCGTGGCGCCGCCGACATACCCGGCAGCGAGCCCGAGCGCGCCGCCGACCGCCATCGACGCCACGATCGACGTGACGGCCACGTAGAGCGAGATCCGGGCGCCGTAGATCACGCGGCTGAGCACGTCGCGGCCGAAGCGATCGGTGCCGAAGACGGCGGCCGCGCTCGGCCGTGATTCGATGAGGTCGAAGTTTTGCTCGTCCGGCGGATGCGGAGCCAGTCGGTCGGCGAAGAGCGCCATGGCGACGACGAGCAGCGCGCCGAGCAATCCCAGCACCACGAGGCCGTTGCGAGTGGCCCGCCGCATCGAGCGGCCCCACCGCGCACGTGACGGCGCCGCACGCCGCGCGTCGAGACCGCCGTCGGCGGCGGCATCGGCGAGCAGCCCGGGCGGCGCCGCGGCCGTCACGGAAGGTTCGGCGGGCGATGCGCGGCCCACGGCCGCGCCGTCTCGAAGGCGGCCGACGCCTGCAGCACGGTCAGGTCGTCGAAGCGGCGTCCCACGATCTGCAGCCCGATCGGCATGCCGCTGGCGGTGAAGCCGGCGGGAACGGTGGCCGCCGGCTGCCCCGTGAAGTTGAAGGGATAGGAGAACCCCGCCCACGGAAACCAGTCCCACGCGTGCTGCGGGAAGTGCGCGGGATTCAGCCGGCCGACCTCGAAGGCCGCCACCGACACGCTCGGCGTGAGCAGGAGCGCGTACGTCTCGAACAGCGGCCGCACCGTGTCCCAGAACGCCATCTTGCGATCGCGCGCCTGAATGTAGTCCACCAGGCTCACGGCGTGGCCCGCCTCGATGCACGCGACGAGCCCCGGATCCATCCGTGCGCGCCACTGCGGGACGAACGGCCCATAGATTCCCGCCTCGTGCGCGCTCCACATCAGGCGGATGAGATCGTGCGTGTCGGAGAACTGCGGCTTCACCTCCTCCACGATGCACCCCAGGTCCTCGAAGGCATGGACTGCGGCGCGTACGGCCGTGGCGATCTCGGGATCCACGCGCAGGCCGGCGCCGAGGTCCGGGCTGTATGCGACGCGCAGGCCTTTGAGATCGCGCTTCAGCTTGCCGACGTAATCGTCGGGCGGCGCCTCCAGCGAGGAGCGGTCGCGGTCGTCGGGCCCCGCCATCACGGAGAGCATCAGCGCGGCGTCGGCGACGGTGCGGGTCATCGGACCGTTGTGCGAAGAGTAATCGTTGTTGGAGACCGGCCACATCGGCACGCGACCGTACGACGGCTTGAGCCCGTAGATGCCGCAGAACGCCGACGGGATCCGAATGGAGCCTGCGCCATCCGAGCCCTGGTGCAGCGGCCCGAGCCCGGCGGCCACCGCGGCGGCCGCGCCCGCGCTCGAGCCGCCCGTCGTCATCGCGGTGTTCCACGGGTTGCGTGTGATGCCCGTGAGCGGACTGTCGCCCAGCGCCTTCCAGCCGAACTCCGGGCTCGTCGTCTTGCCAAGGAAAATTCCGCCGGCTTTCTGCAGCCGCGGGATGAAGGCGGCGTCGGCATCGGGCACGCGGTGCTCGAAGATGAACGAGCCGCCCATCGTGCGCACGCCCTTGGTGAAGTTCAGATCCTTGATCGAGTAGGGGATGCCGTGCAGTGGCCCGAGCGGCGCCCCCGAGGTGACAGCGCGCTCCGCCTCGCGCGCCTGCGCGAGCGCGGTGTCGGCCGTCAGCGTACAGAACGCGTTGATCGTCGGGTTCACGCGCTCGATGCGCTCGAGGACCGCGCGCGTGAGCTCGACCGGCGAGAGCGCCTTCGTTCTGATCTGCCGGGCCAGTTCGGTCGCGGGGGTGAAGCCGAGCTCGGTCGAGCTCATCGGGTCCTCCGGGTCGAGAGTGGGCGCTCACGTTACCATGGCGGGCACAGGAGGGGGAACCCCATGGACGCGGCGATGTACCACGAGGGCGCGCGACGCCTCCAAGACAGGTTCGACACACGCCGGCTCGCCGACCGGCTCGTCGAGGTCACCGTGCACACGGCGTTCAACGAGGACGACCGGGCGTTCATCGAGGGCAGCACGATGTTCTTCCTGGCCACCGCCGACGCGCAGGGTCGGCCCGATTGCTCGTTCAAGGGCGGGCGCCCCGGCTTCGTACGCGTCGTCGATCCGCAGACGCTCGCATTTGGGAGCTACGACGGCAACGGAATGTTCCGCAGCCTCGGCAACATTCTGGTCAATCCCGCGGTGGGGATGCTGTTCGTGGACTTCGAGCGGCCGCGGCGCGTGCGCGTCAACGGCACCGCCACGCTGCACGAGGACGATCCGCTGCTCGCCGAGCTCCCGGGCGCCCAGCTCATCGTGCGCGTGCGCGCCGAGCGCATCTTCCCGAATTGCCCGCGCTACATTCCGACGATGACGCTGCAGACGCCCTCGCCATACGCGCCGGCGCGCGGCTGCACGCCGCCCGTGCCGGAGTGGAAGACGCGGCCGGTCTTCAACGACGTGCTGCCGTCGAACGATCCCGCGCGCCGGAGGCCTTCATGATCGGCCAGTCGCCGAAGAGCAAGGACGCGATCCGCTACCTCGGCGGCCACGGCCGCTACGTCGACGATCTCACGCGGCCGGGGCTCGTCCACCTCGGCGTCGTGCGCAGCGCGCACGCCCATGCGCGCATCGCGGGCGTCGACGCGAAAGCCGCGCTGGCCATTCCCGGCGTGCTGGCTGTATGGAGCGCGGCGGATGTCCCGGCGCTCGGAATCGCCAGCGGAGGAGGCAAGGACCGCGGCTTCGTCGTGCCGCTGCTCGCGGGTGAGCGGGCGCGCTACGTCGGCGAGCCCGTCGGCGCGGTCCTCGCGGAGAGCCCGGCGCTCGTCGCCGACGCGCTCGCCGCCGTGCGCGTGGAGTACGCGCCGCTGCCGCCGCTGGTGGGCGCGGACGCCGCGTGGCGCTCCGCGACGCGCGTGCACACCGACTGGCCCGACAACGTCGGCGTGCAGGCGCGCGGCGCGATGGGCGAGGTGGATCTCGCGCGACCGGGCCTCGCCGTGGTGCGCGAGCGCTTCCGTCATCAGCGTCTCGCCGCGATGCCGATCGAGTGCCGCGGCGCGATGGCACAGTACGATGCCGAGGCCGGCGTGCTGACGCTGTGGGCGTCGATCCAGAACCCGTACAGTCAGCGCGATGTGATCGCGCGCGTGCTGGACCTGCCCGCCGAGCGGGTCCGCGTGATCGTGCCCGACGTCGGCGGCGCGTTCGGGCCCAAGGGGCAGGTCTACGCCGACGAGGTGCTGGTCGCCCTCGCCGCGTTTCGCCTCGGTCGTCCCGTGAAATGGGTGGAGACGCGCCGCGAGCACGTGCAGGCCGTGGGGCACGATCGCGAGCAGCAGCACGAGGCCGCGATCGCCTTCACGGAGGACGGGACCATCGCGGCCCTCGAGGACAGCTTCCTGGCCGACGTCGGCGCCTATCCGGTGATGGGCAACGGACTCACCGCCAACACGGTGAACCACTTGCCCGGGCCCTATCGCGTTCGTCATTACCGCGGCCACGGCGACAGCATCGTGACCACCACGATGTTCAACGCGGCGTATCGCGCCGCCGGCCGCCCCGAGGCCAATTTCGTCATGGAGCGCCTCGTAGATCTCGGCGCGCGGCGCCTCGGCATGGATCCGGCCGACGTGCGGCGCCGCAACCTGATTCGTGCCGCCGACATGCCGTATCGACCGGGTCTGACGTACAAGGACGGCGTCGCGGTGACGTACGATCCTGGCGATTATCCGGCCGCCTTCGAGCGGCTGCTCGGCGCCTTCGGCTACGACGTCTGGCGCAAGCGCCAGATGGCGACGAAGGGCTCGGCGCGTCCGATCGGGATCGGCATCGCGTGCTATGCGCAAGGCACCGGCCTCGGTCCGTTCGAGGGCGCGACGGTGCGCGTGGACCCACGGGGAAAGGTCTACGTGCTGATCGGCGTCGCGGCGCAGGGGCAGGCGCATTCGACGACGCTCGCGCAGATCGCCGCGGGCGAGCTCGGCGCCGATCTCGACGACGTCATCGTGCAGGGCGGCGACACGGCGCTGCTGCCGTACGGCATGGGCACCGGCGGCAGCCGCGTGATGGCCAACGCCGGACCCGCGGTCGCGCGGACCGCCGCGCAGGTGCGCGAGCGCGCGGCGCTCGTGGCCGCCGAGATCTTCGAGTGTGCGCCGTCGGACGTCCGGTTCGAGGGCAGCCGCGCGTTCGTCGCGGGTGTGCCGGACCGCACGCTGCCGCTGGGCCGGCTGGCCCAGGCTGCGGTGCGATCCAAGACGCTCGCCACCCGGAGCGGCGAGCCCGGGCTCAACGCGTGCACCTGGTTCTATCCCGATACCGTGACCTGGGCGTTCGGTGGACAGGTCTGCGCGGTGGAGGTGGACGTCGAGACGTGCGCCGTGCGTCTGCTCCGCCACGTCGTCCTGCACGATCCCGGTCGCGCGATCAACCCCGCCATCGTCGAAGGCCAGCTGCAGGGCGGCGCGGCACAGGCGATCGGCGCGGCGCTTATGGAAGAAGTCGTCTACGACGCGCAGGGACAGCTGCTGAGCGGCAGCCTGATGGATTACGCGCTGCCCAAGGCCGACGACTTGCCGTGGCTCGACGTGCTGCTCGACGAGCATCCGTCGGTCATCAATCCGCTCGGCGTCAAGGGCGTGGGCGAGAGCGGTTGTATCGCGGGAGCGAGCGCCGTCGCCAACGCCGTGGAAGACGCGCTGGCCGACCGTGGCGTCGTCGTGCGCGAGCTGCCGATCACGCCGGCCCGGCTGTTCGCGCTACTGCACGGCCGCGCCTGAGCGCTGCTCGGCGAACGTCCCCAGCGTGACGCCGCCGAGGATGAGGAGTATCGCCACCAGCAGCGACGCGCCGGGCCGCTCCCCGAGCCAGAGCGTCGCCAGCACGACGCTGACCACCGGCGTCGCGAGCAGCCCGAGCGACGTGGTCACCGCGGACAGTCGACGACCGGCCATCGCGCTCGCCCAGTAGGCCAGCGCAGATCCCGGCAGTCCCGCGTAGATGAACAGCGCCGTAAGCCGCGGTGTCCACTCGAATGCGGGCGGACCGGAAACGATCCAGGCAAGCGGCAGCAGCATCAGCGTCGCCAGCAGCATCGCCCATGGCAGCAGATCGAACGGCGTCGATTGCCAGCGGTGTCCGCGGATGTGCAGGATGCTGCCGGCCCAGAGCACCGCCGCGGCGAGGATCGCCGCGTTGCCGAGCACGATCGCCGGCTGCCGCCAGTCAAGGGCCGCGGGATTGAACAGGACGACGAGGCCGGTGAGGCCGATGGCGACGCCGAGAAGCCGCCGCCGCGTGAGGCGCTCGCCGAGGAAGAGACCGGCTCCCGGAACCACCCACAGCGGTGTCGTGTAGGCGAGCACGGCAGAGCGGCCCGCCGGCACCAGCCCGAGGCCGATGCTGGACAGCGACGTGAAGCCGACCATGTGCAGCACCGTGATGCTGACCAGCACCGGCAGGTCGGCGCGCGGCGGCCACGCAAGGCGCTGCGTGGCGAGAGCAAGGATGACGAGCGCGACGGCGCCGATGGCCGTGCGGATGGCGACGGCCCACAGCGGCGGCACTGTGGCGAGAATCACTTTGTTGACGGGCCAGGTGAGGCCCCAGGCGAAGACGACGGTGACGAGGAGAAGGAGGCCGATGCGGTGCGACGCCGCGGGCGCCGCGGCGGTCAGGACGCCCAGGGATTCGGTTCCGCCGCGCGCGCGGCGAGCGCCTCGCGCTGAAGCCAGCTCGCAGCGAGAGGCACGACGAGGAGCGCGGCGCCGAGCGCGTTGAGCATGCCGAAGCCCCACGCGCCGAGCACGACGCCGCCCAGCGCGCTGCCCACCGCGCCCATGAGGCCCATGACCAGGTCGGCCAGGCCCTGGATCGACGCGCGCTCTTGAGGCGACAGCGCGTCGGTGAGCAGGGCGCTCGCGGACACGAACGCAAGGTTCCAGCCCACGCCGTTCAGAAAGAGTCCCGCGATCACCGCACTGCTCGCACGTCCCGGCGCCAGACCGGCGAGGGCGAGCGCGGCCAGCAGCACGACGCCGCCGGCGCCGATCATCGGCAGCCGACCGAAGCGATCGCACAGCCATCCCGACAGCGGCGAGGCAACGTACATCCCGCCGAGGTGGAGCGACACCGCGAGCCCGATCGTGCCGACGGCGTGACCGTGATCGTGCAGATAGAGCGGCGAGGTCGACGTCGTGCCGATCATCACCAGCTGGCTCACCATGAGCGTGCCGTACGCGACGAAGACGCGCGGCTCGCGCAGGATCACGCCCGTCGCGCGGCTCCGTTTGTCGGTGCGGTGCTGGATCGTCGGCTCGAGCCGTCGCGCAATCGCCAGCGGATCGGGACGCAGCAGCGCCTGCACGAGCAGGGCGGCCAGCGCATAGCCCGTCACGGAGATCAGAAAGGCGCTGGCCACCGACGACAGACCGAGCGCGGCGCCGACGCGAATGGCCGGAGTCATCAGCATCGGACCCACGATCGAGCCGGCGGCCGAGCCCCAGACGATCATCCCCATCGCGCGGCCCCGCTGCGCGCCCGGCGTGATGTCCGCCGCCGCATAGCGCGCGAGAAGGTTGGACGTGTTCGCGGTGCCGAAGAGCGCCATCCCGACCAGGAACAGCGCGAAGCTTTGCTGCACGACGCCGACGATTCCGAGCATGGCCCCCGCGACGGCCACGGCGTAGCCGGTCGCGAGCCCGGGCCGGCGTCCGAAGCGCACCATCAGCCGGGACAGCGGCCACGCGGCGAGCGCGGTTCCGAGCGAGCCGACGGCGACCGGCAAGCCTGACCACGTGCTGGTGCCGGTGATCGCCGCCGCCATGATCGCGCCGACGGCCATGCCCATCGAGAAGCCCGTGCTGCCCGACACCTGCGCGGCGAAGAGCGTCGCCATCAGCACGCCGCGCCGGCGCAGCGGTGAGCCGGCGGAAGGGAGCGAAGTCACGGGGTCATGATACTCACTTCGGCTCGAGACGAAGCGAGTCATCCGCCGATTCGGTATGGCGGCGGCGTACGCCTGTTGGCAGCATCCTTGCGTGCCCTCACCTGGCCCCCACGAGGCCGATCATCACCCGAAGGGAGCTGAACGATGGCATTCAACAAGATGCTCGTCGCGATCGCAGTCGCCGTCTCGGCGAACTTCTTTGTCGCCGAGGCCTTCGCGCAGAGACCGGAGGCTCCGCCACCGACAAGACAGACGCTCGAAGCGGAGAAGAGCGTCGAGGGTCAGGTTCAGAAGGTCGATCCCTCCGGAACGGAGATCACGCTGACCGACGGCACCACACTCATGACGCCGCAGGGGGCCGCGATCCGGCCTGGCGTTCTCGAGGGCTTCACGGTCGTTGCCAGCTATCGGGAGGAGAACGGGAGAAAAGTCCTGACCTATATCGCGCTGAAGCAGCCCGCAGTATCACCGCCGCCGACGCCGAGATCTCCCGCCCAGACGGCGCCATCCAGAGAGTCGCCGCCGCGTTAGTGAGTGGCGCGAGGTCTTCGTGATCGCGGAAAGAAGAAGCGCGCCAGAGAAGATCTGTAAGCCGGGTCCTGTTCCCCGAGCATATGACCCAGGGTGACGGTCATTTCTCTAGGACGCCGGTTACCCGGCGTCTCGAGCGGCCTTACCCGAGAGCACGGACGGGCCGTCCGATCGCTCTCCTATTTGGCCTTGCTCCGGGTGGGGTTT
>Ga0114129_10003700_pt1 | contig 21537 bp, 15 predicted proteins | sample RhiMetdeltSRZDD1_FD_80071 | JGI IMG/M metagenome (GOLD analysis project Ga0114129, IMG submission 80071) | Populus rhizosphere microbial communities from Tennessee, USA - Rhizosphere MetaG P. deltoides SRZDD1 (version 2) (version 2) | ecosystem: Host-associated > Plants > Roots > Rhizosphere >... | reverse complement strand
TGCAACGGCACTGCTGGTCGTCAAGCCGATGCGCGCAGCCGCTCACCGCCGGGAGCTCGCGACGATGCAGGTCGCCGCTGCATCGAAATAGTACGCACCTCCGTCCCCGCTAGCGACCTCCGTCCCCGAAGATCGGAGGCGCTTCCGGGATCGCCGCGCCGTCGTGGCGCGGTTCCGACGCGCCGAAGTGCACGCCCGTGGCGTCGTTGCTCATCACCGCCTGACCCGATCCGAAGACGCCCGACCGCGGCGGGACGACCGTCACGTCGTGACCGAACCGTTTGAGCTCGACGCGGGCGGACTCCGGCACCAGCGCCTCGACGCTGACGTCGACGCCGTCGAACGTGCTCTTCGTGAACCGCGGCGCTTCGAGCGCCTCCTGAATGTCCATCCCGAAGTCGACGATGTTGGCGACGAACTGCGCGTGGGCCTGCGCCTGGTTCCAGGCGCCCATGATGCCGAAGCCGATTCGCAGATCGCCCTTCTGCATGAACGCTGGGATGATGGTGTGAAGCGGACGCTTGCGCGGCGCCAGCACGTTCGGGTGCTGCTCGTCGAGCGTGAAGAGGGCGCCTCGATTCTGCAGCGCAAAGCCCGCTCCAGACGGAACGATGCCGCTGCCGAATCCCTGGTAGATGCTCTGTATCAGCGACACGATGTTGCCTTCGCGATCGATGGCTGACAGATAAATCGTGTCGCCGCCGTACCGAGTCGCAACACTGTCGACGACCGACGGCTTCACGCGCATGGCGGCCGACTCGGGCCGAATGAGGCGCGCGCGTGATTGTGCGGCGGACTTGTCGAGCAGCTCGCCGACCGGTACCTCACCATACCTCGGGTCCGCGACGTACCGCAGCATGTCCGCGTACGCGAGCTTCTTCGCCTCGATCATCACGTGAAGCGCCGCTGCGCTCGCGAACCCGTATTCGCGGAGAGGGAACTGTTCCATCAGGTCCAGCATGATCAACGCGGCGATGCCCTGCGTGTTCGGTGGGATCTCGTACACGCGCCATTCGCGATAGGTTGTCGAAATCGGATCGACCCACTCAGACTCGAAGTCGCGCAAGTCGTCTGCCGTCATCGTGCCGCCTCGCTCGCGCGAGCAATCGAGGATCGCCGCGGCGGTGGAGCCTTCATAGAATCCGGCCCGTCCCTCGCTCGCAACCCGTCGCAGCACCGAGGCCAGATCGCGGTTCGCGAAGAGCTCGCCCGACCGGGGCGCCCGTCCGTTCGGCAGATACGTCGCGGCCGCGCTCGCGTCCAGGAGCGACAGTTTGTCGGTCCACTGCACCCATCGCGCCGCAATGATGTCCGACACGGGAAAGCCGTTTTCGGCATAGAAGATGGCCGGTGCCAGCAGGTCCGCGATCGGCAGCCGGCCGAATCGCTCGTGCAGCGCCGTCCAGCCCGCCACCGCACCGGGCACGGTCACTGCGTGAATGCCGCCGAACGGCATCTCCGTCAGCCCTTTGGATTTCAGGAACGCCGGCGTCAACCCGCTCGGCGCCCATCCGCCCGCGTTCAGGCCGTGCAGTCCGGCGCCGGACGACTCGGAGACGATCGCGAAGAGGTCGCCGCCGACGCCGTTCATCTCGGGCTCAACCACGCCCAGGACGGCGTTCGCGGCGATAGCCGCGTCCACGGCGTGCCCCCCACGCTCGAGAATCTGAACGCCCGCGCGCGCGGCAAGCGGCTGGCTGGCCGCGACGATGCCATACCGGGTCGCGATTTTCGAACGACCGGCGACGACGGGCATGAACCCGGATCCTACACATTCCGGCCTTTCGTGGTTTACTGTTGCCGTGAAGTTCGGCCGACATTTTCTGCAGATCCCCGGACCGACCAATGTTCCGGATCGCGTGCTGCGGGCGCTGGCACAGCCGACCATCGATCACCGCGGTCCCGCGTTTGCCGCGCTCGGCCGCGAGGTGCTCGACGGGCTCCGGCGGGTCTTCCAGGCGTCAGGTCCGGTCGTCATCTATCCATCGTCCGGGACCGGCGCCTGGGAAGCGGCGCTCGTCAACACCCTGTCGCCCGGCGACACGGTGCTGATGTTCGAGACGGGCCATTTCGCGGGGCTCTGGCGCGACATGGCGGCGCGCCTCGGGTTGAACGTCGACTTCGTTCCGGGCGACTGGCGCCACGGCGTCGATCCGCACGTGGTCCACACGAGGCTCGTGGACGATCGCGATCGGAGAATCAAGGCCGTCGCGGTCGTTCACAACGAGACCTCGACCGGCGTCACGACACGGGTGTCGGATGTGCGTCAGGAGATGACCGCGGCGAACCACCCCGCGTTGCTGCTCGTCGACACCATCTCGTCGCTCGCGTCGATAGACTATCGGCACGACGGGTGGGGCGTCGACGTGACCGTCGCCGGTTCGCAGAAGGGATTGATGCTTCCGCCGGGTCTGGGCTTCAACGCCATCAGCGATAAGGCGCGCGCCGCCGCCAAGTCGGCGCGCCTGCCGAAGGCCTACTGGGACTGGGAGCCGATGATCCGCGACAACACGAGCGGATTCTTTCCGTACACGCCGGCGACAAACTTGTTGTATGGGTTGCGCGAGGCCCTGGCGATGCTGCTCGACGAAGGGCTCGCGCAGGTGTTCGCGCGCCACGCACGCCACGGCGAAGCGACGCGGCGGGCCGTCAAGGCGTGGGATCTCGAGATCCTGGCCGCGAACCCCCATGAATTCAGCAACACGCTGACCGCTGTGGTCGTGCCGCAGCCGCACGACGCCGACCGGGTTCGTCAGACGATTCTCGAGCGCTTCGACATGTCGCTCGGTACCGGCCTTGGCAAGCTCAAGGGCCGCGTCTTCCGCATCGGACACCTCGGCGACTTCAACGACCTCATGCTGGCCGGCACCTTGGGCGGAGTCGAGATGGGCCTCTCGATCTGTGGCGTGCCGTTCAATCCCGGCGGAGTGAGCGCAGCGCTTGCCTATCTGTCAGCTGCCCGCGATTGAGCTCGCCAGGCGCATTCGCGCGAAGGAGGTGTCGGCGCGGGAGGCCGTCTCCGCCCACCTGGATCGCATCGACCACATCAACCCGTCCGTCAACGCGATTGTGACGCTCGTCGCCGATCAGGCGATGGAGCGCGCGCGTCTCGCGGACCATGCCCAGTCGCAGGGCGTGGAGCTTGGGCCGCTGCACGGGCTTCCAATTGCGCACAAAGACCTGCAGATCACCAAGGGGATCCGCACGACGTTCGGGTCGCCCATCTACGAGCACTTCGTGCCAGCGGAGGATTCGCTCCTCGTCGAGCGCATCCGGCGGGCGGGCGCCATTCTCGTCGGCAAGACGAACACCCCGGAGCTCGGCGCCGGCTCCCAAACATTCAACCCGGTGTTCGGCGCCACCAGGAATCCGTACGACACGACGAAAACCTGCGGCGGCAGCAGCGGCGGCGCCGCCGTAGCGCTCGCCTGCGGCATGCTGCCTCTCGCGGACGGTAGCGACATGGGTGGGTCGCTCCGCAACCCCGCCAGCTTCTGCGCTGTCGTCGGGCTCCGGCCCTCGCCAGGGCGCGTGCCGACCTGGCCCGCGAGGCTGCCGTGGTCTCCGCTGAGCGTGGACGGACCGATGGCGCGAAACGTGGCGGACGTCGCGCTGCTCCTGAGCGCAATCGCCGGTCCCGATCCGCGATCGCCAATCGCGCTTGGCGACGCGGGCCTGCGCTTTGCGGCCAGGCTCGATCGCGACGTCGATGGCGTCCGCGTCGCGTGGTGGAAGGACCTCGGCGGGGTGCCGTTCGACCCGGCGGTCACAGCCATCGTGAACGGTCAGCGCGCGGTGTTCGAGTCGCTCGGGTGCATCGTCGAAGACGCCGAACCCGATTTCACTGGAGCGGATGACGCGTTCAAGACACTGCGCGCCATCGCGTTCGCCGCCGGCTATGGTGACCTGGTCGCGACCGATCGATCGCGGATGAAGGACACGATCCGGTGGGAGCTGGAGCGCGCCGGCCGTATCACGGCGAACGACGTGGGGCGGGCCGAGGTGCTGCGAACGGATCTCTCTCATCGCATGCGACAGTTCTTCGAGCGCCACGAGTTCTTCGTCCTGCCGACCGTCCAGGTGCCGCCGTTCGACGTCGATCAGCCGTATCCCACCGCGGTTGCCGGTGTGAAGATGGACACGTACATCGACTGGATGAAGTCCTGCTATTACATTTCAGTCGCGGGCAACCCGGCGATTTCCGTTCCGTGTGGGTACACGGCCGAAGGGTTGCCCGTCGGCCTACAGATCGTGGCGCGGCATCACGATGATTGGGGTCTACTGCAGATGGCGCACGCGTTCGAACAGGCAGCAAGAGTCCCTTCGCCCGCGTCGCGAATTCGGGACATTGAAGATACGCAGTAGTACAGCCCTAACCGACCGTGCCGGATTCTCGCAACGCCGCAATCTCGGCGTCGCTGAACCCGGCTTCACGCAGCACGGCGTCGGTGTGCTCGCCGAGCAGCGGGGCGCGGCGGCGGACATCGGGCGGCGTGTCGCTCATCTTCAACGGCGATCCGAGCGTCCTGAGACGACCGAGCGTCGGGTGATCGACTTCGACGACCATCTCCCTGCCGCGGACCTGCGGATCGGCGAACACCTGCGCGTAGTCGTTGATCGGCCCGCACGGGATGTCGTGTGCCTCGAGCAGCGCGAGCCAGTGACTGCGCGGCTGCTGACTCGTGATCGCCTCGATGCGCCCGGCAAGCTCATCCCGATTCCTGACGCGACTCGCGTTGTCGGCGAACTCGGGCATCGACGTCCACTCCCCGTGGCCCAGCACATCGCACAAGCGCCGGAACAGCCGCTCGTTGGCCCCACCGAGCGTGATGTAGCCGTCGGCGCATCGGATCGCCTGATAGGGGGCGTTCATGCGGTGCGCGGAACCCAACGCGACCGGAACACCAGCGCCGGCGAAATACTCGGTCGCTTCCCACACGGACAGCGCCACACCCGCATCGACGAGCGACGTGTCCACCTGCTGGCCGACACCGGTCCGGTGACGCGATTCGACCGCCGCGAGGATGCCCACGGTCGCGAAGAGGCCGGCACCGAGATCGGTGAGCGGCACGCCGGCCTTCACCGGCGGCCCGCCCGCGTTGCCCGTCACCGACATGATGCCGGCGACGCCCTGCGCGATGAGATCGAAGCCGCCCTTCTCGCGGGACGGTCCGGTCTGACCGTAGCCCGAAATCGACGCGTAAATCAGCCGAGGGTTGAGCGCGGACAGCGTCGGATAGTCGAGGCCCAGCGACGCCATCACGCCCGGCCGGTAGTTCTCGATTAGGATGTCTGTCGATCGCGCGAGGCGCACGAACGCGTCGCGGCCGGCCGGCGTTTTCAGATTGAGCACGACGCTGCGCTTGCCGCGATTGACGGCGTTGAAGCTGGGACTGTCGCCGCCGACAGCTCCCGGCATCTGTCGCGTCGAGTCGCCCGACGGCGGCTCGACCTTGACGACATCGGCGCCGAGATCGGCGAGGAGCATCGCGCAGAACGGTCCCGCCATCACCTGGGTCACATCGAGCACGCGCAGACCGGACAAGGCAGAACGGGCCATCAGGGCAATCGGGTAATCGGGGAATCTGGTAATTGGGAAATTGATTGGCTGATTGAATTATGTCTCACACCGTGTTCGAAACCGATGGGCCGATCGCCACGCTGACGTTCAACCGCCCCGAGGCGCGCAACGCGATGACCTGGGAGATGTACGAGGCGCTCGTCGCCGCATGCGAGCGCCTCGACGGCGACAGCGACCTCCGCGTGCTCGTCCTCCGCGGCGCCGGCGGGAAGGCATTTGTCGCGGGCACCGACATCTCTCAATTTCAGACCTTCCGCGACCGTGAAGACGGCATCAAGTACGAAGAGCGGCTGGATCGCGTGCTGGACCGGCTCGAACGGGTCACCAAACCGACGATTGCCCAGGTGCAGGGCGTCGCGGTCGGCGGTGGGTGTGCCATAGCGCTGACGTGCGATTTGCGCGTCGCCACACCGGAATCCACATTCGGCATCCCCATCGCCCGCACGCTCGGGAATTGTCTCTCAGCGGCGAGCTACAGCCGGCTCGTCGATTTGATGGGTCCGTCGCGCGTGAAGGACCTGATGTTCACCGGCCGCCTGATGGATGGGGCCGAGGCGCATGCGGCCGGTCTCGTCGCGCGCCTGGTGTCCAGCGACACCATTGTCGACGTCACCCGCGATCTCGCGCTCGAGATCGCCGGGAACGCACCGCTCACGCTTCGCGCGACAAAGGAGCTGCTCCGTCGTCTTGCGGCCCGGCGGCGGCTCTCGCCGGGCGACGACGCCGACATCGTCGAGATGTGTTACACGAGCGACGATTTCCGCGAAGGCGTGACGGCGTTTCTGGCCAAACGGAAACCGCGGTGGACAGGACAGTGAATCTGGTAATTGGGTAATTGAGTAATTGGGTAAGTGGATTGAATTGTTGATTTGTGTGCAAGCGCGTGGCTCGCACCGGCACTAAACGTGCGTAGCGAATTGCATGAGTGACGTCGCTGATCAACTGAAACAGCGGACCATGCGATTCGCACTCGACGCCTGCGCATTGATTCGTGAATTGCCGCCGTTTGAACCGGGACCGACGGCGAAACGCCAGTTGGCGAAGGCCGCAACCAGCGTTGCGTTCAACTATCGCGCAACGTGCCGCGCGCGGTCTCATACCGAATTCACAGCACGGATAGGAGTCGTTGCAGAAGAAGCCGACGAAAGCCAGGGTTGGCTCGAATTCATCGACGCCGCGGAGCTATTGAAATCCGAGATGCTGACGAGGCTGATTGGCGAAGCAACTGAGCTGGCGGCTATCACGTCAGCCGCCTATGGAACAGCGCGGCAGAACGAACGGCAGAAAAAGAAGGTGTAGAGCCGAATTTAGGCGGGTGAGAATGAACTACCCACCGTGCACCCAATCCCCCAATTACCCAATTCCCCGATTACCCAATTCAGGCTTCAAAGGGCCGTTCGGGGTGCATGAGTGGGGCGAGCATCGTACCAAGCAGGAGAAAACCGAGCGAGCCGGCAAACGGCAGTTGCCAGTTGCCGGTCGCGTCGATGATGTAGCCGAACGCGATCGGCGAGAGGATGGCCGCCAGTGCCGAGCCGGTGTTCATCATGCCGGCGGCGGTCCCCGAGAACTTGCCGGCGATGTCCATCGGGATCGACCACATGGGGCCGATGACCAGCTCCGCGCAGAAGAACGCAGCGCCGAGCGACAGGATGATCAGGACCAGATCGTGCGTCAGGAACACCGGGAGGAGGCAGACGAACGAGCCGGCGAACCCGATCATCACCATATTGCGCCGCGCGGACTGCAGGCTGCCCGTCCGGTGAAGGATGCGGTCGCTCACTTCGCCGCCCAGATAGTCGCCGACCACGCCGGCGAAGAACACGGCGGAGGTGAACAACGCCGATTTCTTCAGGTCGTACTGATACTCGTTCAGGAAGTACGTCGGCAGCCACGTCAGATACAGCCAGAGCGTCCACCCGTAACAGAAGTAGACAATCGTCACCGGTATCATCCGTCGCGACAGCGCCGCCCATGGAACGCGCGGTCGCGACTTTTTCTCCGGCACGCCGCGATTCGGCAGCGCGTCGAGCTCTTGGCGCGTAATCGCAGGGTGCTCGCTCGGGTTGTCGCGGAAGTACAGGAACCAGGCGGCGACCCACAACAGGCTCACGCACCCGAGCGTGATGAACGATCCGCGCCACGCGACCAGCGCAATCAGCCAGGCGACGATGGGCGGGGTGACGGCGTTGCCAAGGCGCGCAAAGGCGTGGGTAATGCCTTGTGCGAAGCCACGGCGGCCGAGCGGCGTCCAGTTCTGCATCGCGCGCGTAGCGACCGGGAACGTGGCGCCTTCGCCGATCCCGACCAGGAGACGGCAGAGGAACAGCGACACGAGACCGCCGGAGAATCCGGTCAGGATGGTCGCCGCCGCCCAGATCAGGCCGCACTGGAACAGCGTGCGCCGCGGGCCGAAGCGATCCCCGACCCAGCCGCCGAAGATCTGAAAGAGCAGATAGGGATAGCCGAACGCCGACTGCAGGAAGCCGAGCTGCGTGTTCGACAGCCCGAGCTCTTTCTGAATGTCGCGGGCGGCAGTCGAGATGTTGACGCGATCGACGTACGTGATCAGGTACATCGCGCACAGCAGACCGAGCACCACGGTACTCGCCGCCGGCGTCTTCAGGCGCATCGTCAAAGCGGCTATAGACTACATCAATGAACTATCGGCAACTGGCCGACACCGGCGTGTTCGTCTCCGAGCTGTCCCTGGGCACGATGACCTTCGGCGGTCGCGGACAGATCTGGGAAGTGATCGGCGGTCTCAACCAGCAGAGCGTCGACGAGCTCGTGCTCGGGGCGCTGGACGCCGGCATCAACTTCGTCGACACGGCGAACGTCTATTCGGGGGGCGAGTCGGAAACGATGCTCGGCAAGGCGCTCGGCAGCCGGCGCCACGAGGTGGTGCTCGCGACGAAGGTGCGCGGGCGCATGGGCGCCGGGCCGAACCAGGTGGGCCTGTCGCGGCTGCACATTCTGCAGGCGGTCGAGGCGAGTCTGAAGCGGCTGGATACGGACTACATCGACCTGTATCAGATTCATCGTTTCGATCTGCTGACGAGCATCGAGGACACGCTCCGCACGCTCGACGACCTCGTGCGCGCCGGCAAGGTCCGCTACATCGGCTGCTCGAATCTGGCGGCGTGGCAGCTGATGAAGGCGCTGTCGGTGTCGCGCGAACAGGGACTCGAACGGTTCAAGTGCACCCAGTCGTACTACTCGCTGGCCGGCCGCGATCTGGAGCGCGAGATGATGCCGCTGCTGAAAGACCAGGGACTCGGCTTGCTCGTGTGGAGCCCGCTGGCCGGAGGGTTCCTCTCGGGAAAGTTCACGCGCGACAGCGGCGACGACGCGGCGCGCCGGGCGAAGTTCGACTTTCCGCCGGTGGACAAGGAGAACGGGTTCGACATCCTCGACGTCGCGAAGGCGATTGGCGATCGGCACGGCGTCAGCGTCGCGCAGATCGCGATCGCGTGGATTCTCGCCAACCCGGCGGTCACGAGCGTCATCATCGGCGCAAGACGCCCGGCGCAGCTCGAAGACAACCTGAGGGCGATCGACGTCAGGCTGTCGGTGGAGGATATGAAGGCGCTGGACGAGGTCAGCAAGCTGACCGTCGAGTATCCGGCGTGGATGGAGAACCTCGGAACGGATCGGCGGCCGGGCGAACGGCGATACTGAGCGATCTTCCTAATTCCTAATTCCTAATTTCGGTCAACAGCGACCGGAGCAACACCGCCGGGTGCACCGCCTTCACGTCCGCGAAATGCTCCACCTGATGCCGGCACGAGGTGCCCGACGCGACCAGGACCGCGTCGGCCTTCATCGCCCGTGCTGCCGGAAGCAGACGACGCTCCCCGATCTGGCGCGACACATCGTAGTGCTCGCGCGCGTAGCCGAACGACCCGGCCATCCCGCAGCAGCCCGCGTCGAGATCGACGACGGTGCACGACGGGATCCGGCCGAGGAGCGCTCTCGCCGGCGGCAGCAGGCCCATCGCTTTCTGGTGACAGTGGCCGTGTAGCAGTACGGTGGCCGGACCCTGCTGCAAGGGGAGCGACAGTGTTCCGGACCGCCATTCGCGCTCGAGATGATCCTCGAACAGCACGCACGCCTCGGCAACCACTCGGGCCTTCCGCTGGGCCTCACCGCGGAGGAGCGCGGGCGCATCCTCACGAACTGCTGACAGGCAGCTCGGCTCCAGAAACACGATGCGCTCGCCTCGATGCGCCGCATCGTACAGATGGTCGGCGTTCGCCTGTGCGAGCGAACGCGCCTGCTCGAGCAGGCCCTGAGAGATGAGCGGGCGGCCGCAGCAGACGTGGGGCACGAGTCGAGGTTCGATGCCTGCGGCGGCCAGCACCTCCACCGCCGCAAGGCCGATGTCGGGGTCGTTGTAGTTGGTGAACGTGTCGGCGAACAGGATCACCGTAGGGGCTTGGGGCTGGGGGCTAGCTGCCGGAGACTGGGGACTGGGGACTGGAGACTGCTCGCGGTCTCGAAACTGTTGCGCGAACGTGCGGCGCGCCCACGCCGGCAGGGTGCGACGGCGATCGATGCCGAAGAGCTGCTCGTTGATCCACCGACCGGCCGTGCTGTGCGTGAGTGCGTTCGCCAGCGGCGCGACCCGGCTGGCCCACGCTGACATGGCGTGGATGTGGCCGATCGCGCGGGCCTTCAGAGGCGTGCCGTGACGGCGGTAGTAATCGGCGAGAAACTCGCTCTTGAATCGCGCGACGTCGACGCCGACCGGACATTCGGCCTTGCACGCGCGGCATTCGAGACAGAGATCGAGCACGTCGCGCACGCCTTCGTCGCCGAGCCCGGACTCTCCCAGTCGTCCAGCCATCGCGAGCCGGAGCACGTTCGCGCGTCCCCGGGTCGAGTGTTTTTCCTCCCTTGTCGCCATGAACGACGGGCACATCGTTCCTTCGAGCGTCTTGCGGCAGACGCCGAGGCCGCTGCACATTTCGACCGCCCGGCCCATGCCGCCGTGCTCCGAATAGTCGAAGAAGGTCGCTGGATCCGGCGTCGCATAGCCGGCGCCGTACCGGAGGTTCGAAGTCAGCGGAGGCGTGTCGACGATCTTCCCGGGATTGAAGAGGCCCTGCGGATCGAACGCGCGTTTCACGGCGCGGAACGCCTCGTACAGTACCGGCCCGAACATCTTCTCTGTGAACGGGCCCCGCACCAGGCCGTCGCCGTGCTCACCCGACAGCGCGCCGCCGAACTCGAGCACGAGGTCCGCGATGTCGTTGGCAATGGCTTCGAAGCGTCTGACGCCTTCGTCCGTCTTCAGGTTCACGACCGGTCGAACGTGGAGGCATCCGACCGACGCGTGCGCGTACACGCCGGCCGACGTGCCGTGGCGCTTCACGATCTGCAGAAAGCGTTCGATGTAGTCGCGCAGCTTTTCGGGCGCGACGGCGGTGTCCTCGACAAACGACAACGATTTGGCGTCGCCCTTCATCGCCATCGAGAGCCCCAGCGCTGCCTCGCGGAAGCTCCAGATGCGGGCCTGATCGGCGGCCGTGACCGCCCGCCGCCATCGACTGCGATAACCAAGACTGGAGAGCTCCGCTTCGACTGCCCCGAGTCGAGGCACGAGATCTTCGGGAGCGTCGCCGTAGAACTCCACGCACAACAGCGCTCCGGCGTCGCCCTGCATGATGCTGCGCCGGAGCGCGTCGAGCGCCGGACTCTCGTGCGCGTGATCGAGGATGAACCGATCCATCACTTCGACCGCGGACGGACGATGGCGCACGATGGCGGGCGTGGCGCCGAGCGCGTCGAGCAGTTCGTCGAACTCAATTGTCAGCACCGCCTTGGCGCGCGGCAGCGGCACGAGATTGAGCTTCGCGGCGACGACCAGCCCGAGCGTCCCCTCCGAGCCCACGATCAGCTTGGCGAGATTGAAGGGCTTCGACGTGTCGACGAACTCGTCGAGGTTGTACCCGCCGACACGCCGGAGCACTTTCGGAAAGCGGCGGTCGACTTCGGCCGCGCAGTCGCGCGCGATCTGTCGAACGGCGCGGTAGCTGCGTGCCCCAAGTGTCTCGCCTGCGCTCGCGGCGTCGAGCCCCGCGGGATCCAGCGGACCAAAACGGGCGAGCGTCCCATCGGCCAGCACGACGTCGAGCTCGAGGACGTGATCGATGGTCTTGCCGTACAGAATCGACCGCGCGCCGCTCGAGTTGTTGGAGATCATGCCGCCGATGGTCGCGCGACTGGCGGTGGAGATGTCGGGCGCGAAGCGCAGTGCGTGCGGCCGCAGCTGCGCGTTCAGGTCGTCGAGCACGACGCCCGGCTCGACCCAGACGGTGCGTTCGACCACGCTGACGTCGAGAACCTTGTTGAAGTACTTGGAAGTGTCGAGCTGCAGCCCCGCGCCGATCGCCTGGCCGGCCTGCGACGTGCCGCCACCGCGCGCTGTAATCGACACGCCGTGTCGTCCAGCGATCTGGACGGTCCGAATCACGTCCTCGCGCGTCCGCGGAACGACGACGCCGAGCGGTTCAATCCGATAGACGCTGGCGTCGGTGGAGTAGAGCGAGCGCGAGACGCGATCGAATCGAACCTCGCCGCTGATCTGATTCTGAAGATCGAGCCGGAGACCCTCGGTCGTCCGGCTCGGAAGAGTATCCACGCAGACGGGAGTTTACTGCTTGTCGTACACCTGGACGTTGTCCACCTTGCCGCCGGCCGCGTTCGTTCCCGTGCTCGTCACCGTCATGGTCTTGCCGTCAGCCGATACGACTCGCGTGTAGGTCTGGACGACCTTGCCGGCCTTCTTGCGCGATCCTTCTACTCCGTTCGCCGTCTTCTTGAGCGACATACCGTCGTAATCGGGCGTGCCGGTGACGACCGCGTCTTTGCCATCGTAGGTGGCCGTGTAAGAGATTTTCCGCGCGGTGCCGTCAGCGAGGATGGTGTCGCTCGTCAACTTGATACCCTGACCGGCGGCGGCGATGACGACCGTGCCGCTCTTGGGAGGCTGACCGGCGTTGTACTTGGTTTTGGCCAGATTGAGCTTCCACGTGCCGACGGTTGGGTCTGCCTGAGCCTGCACGCCGCCATACGCCGCCGCGACGAGGGTCACTACGAGCGCGAGCTTCATCAGTCTCATGCGGCCTCCTCACTGTTGACGGAACCGCGCATGCTACCACGGCTGAGCTGGCCATCGGGGGTGTTTGCGATTACTTCAGTCGGAGAATCACGTAGGTGGGCAGTCCGACGGCGTCGAACTTCTGCATCACGCTCTTGGTTGGCTGCGCCTCGGGGTCTTCAGCCTGGAACTTGATCTTGATATACCCGGACAGGGCAGACTGCACCGACGCATTGTTCAGCGTCGTCTTGTCCATCACCAGGCAGTTCTTGCACCAGGTGGCCCACATGTCGATGAGCACTGGTTTCCGATCGCGGGCGGCCGTGTCGAGTCCGTCGGCGAGCGACGCGTGCCAGCCGGCTTTCAGTTGCTCCTCGACGCTCGACTTGACGTCCGCGGCATCGACCCAGCGATTCGACATGATCGAGTAGGCCTCGTAACCGTAGTACGCAGCGGTGGCGAGAATCACGACGCCGAACGCCTGCTTGACGCGCACCATCCACATGCCGGGCTTCGGGAGCGCCGCGAGGCCAGCGCCGGCAATCGGCCACGGGATAGCCATACCGAGACCCAGAACGAAGGGAAGGGCGAGGGCGACCTTCGTCCCGGTCGCGTAGAGATTGCTCGAGAACAGCACCACCTGGATGACCACTGGGGCGACGCACGCGCCAGCCAGCAGGGCCGCCACCGCGCCCATGCTGAACGCGAGGATGAAGCTGCCGGTTCGCGCCTCAGGTCTGAAGCGGCTCGACAGGCTCGAGAAATCGATCATGATCACGTCGAACATCGCCAGACCCAGCACGACGAAGAGGATGGCGATGCCGGCGTTGAACCACGGCGACGCGTTGATCGTCCCGAACGTGCCGGCCGTGAGAATGACGACGAGGCCCAGGACGCCGTAGACGACGGCCATTGCGCCGCCATAGACGGCGCCCAGTACGAACCCGCGCATCCGCGACGGAAAGCCTCGATCGAAACCGACCTGCGAGCCAGCGCCGATGATGGCGAGGTTGATCGGAATCATCGGCAGCACGCATGGCGTCAGGTTGAGCGCCAGACCGCCGAGCAGGACCAGCAGCAGGATCATCAGCGGTCCTCGACCCTCGAACAGCCCCCGCTGCTTGACGCCGTTCTCCGCGTCGTGGATGAACTTGAGAAAGTCGTCGGCGCCCAGATAGCCGACGGTCGTTCCGAGCACGGTGAACCCGTCGAGCTTCGCAAGTCCGTCGGACGCTCCGGAACCCTTCGAACTTTCCGACGGCTTCGAGCCTTCCGCGCCCGGCTTTTCGCCGCTTCCGAACTTGATGCTGGCGAAGGCGCTGGCAACTCCGGCATCCCCGGGCGGCGTTGCCGCCGACGAGGGGAGAACGTGAATCGGCCAGCTGAACGCCGCCGTCTGCGGCGGATAGCACAGCGTCGCGTCACACGCCTGATAGCGGAGCTTCGCCGGCACGTCGACGTCACCCGACGCGGTTGATGCGATCGACAGCTCGACGCCGATGGCGAACTCGTGCTCGAAGACAGCGAGCGGCTTCTCCTGACCTGCTTGCGCGAAGTCGGTCGACGGCGGCCAGACAATCTCTTCCGCTGCGATGCCGGCGGGCGCTTCGATGGACAGCTCGGTCGGGATGAGCAGCGGATCGCGCGGCTTGTTGGATTGCGTGTGCAGGCCTTCTGGCAGTGATACCTTCAGCGCGACGCGGATGCGCTCCCCCGCGCGGACGCCGGCGCGCTCGACGAGAGGCGCGACCTCCGCGCGCGGGCGCCGCAGCTGCGCACTGACAGACTCTCCACCACAGAAGACACCGAGGACACAGAGTAAAAATCCTTTGCGTACCAGATTTGTCCCCTGTGTCCCCCGTGGTGGAGATTTCCCGTTCACTTCACTTCCTTCAACGTTATAGCGCCCGGCGGCAGAGGAAGCGAGCTCGGATCCACCGCGCCCTTCACCGGCGGCAGATCCTGGAACATGAAGTCCCACTTCCAGCGTTCTGACGGATTCGACGCCTGCAGCCAGTGCCGCGCTTCGAGTGGGCGATTGAACGCCAGCGTGGTTAAGCCCTCGAAGGCCTTGGTGCCGGCAAACCGCGCGGCGATGTCGGCCCGCACGTGCGCGGGGCTCTTGTGGTCGAGCTCGACGCCCAGCACCGTTCCGAGATTGACCAGAATCTGCCAGTCCTCCATCGCCTCGCCTGGCGGCGGGATGGCGCGTGCGGTGCTTTGCAGCCGGCCCTGCTCGTTCGTATAAGACGCTTCTTTCTCGACGTACGATGCGCCGGGGAGCACGAAGTCGGCCGCGCGCGCCAGCCGGGTGAGCAGCACGCCCTGCACGACGAGCAGCGGCAGTACGCCACTGCCGCGCGCCTCGATGATCCAGTCGACGTCGCCAAGCGATCCCTCCGGTCCAGGGTCGAACACGTACAACGCCATGACACGACCCGCTTCGACCGCTGCGCGCAGGGCGGAGACGTCCGCCTTCCGCACCTTGTCACCGACCGCGCCCGGCAGCAGACCGAACATTCGCGCGCCGTTGACGTTCGGGGCGTCGACGGGCGGCACCTTGAACTTGGTCCGTTCAGGCTGGGGCTTCTCCGAATGGCGCCATGTGACCGTGATGCCCTGGGGACCCGACTCGCCCACGAGCTCGCTCGTGAGCCGATGAAACAGAAACAGCTCCTCGTGCGCCGCGTGTGCCGACACGAGGAAGCGCACCGCTTCAGGGTCCTTCCGCCCGGCAGAGGCCAGCGCCTGCGACAACGCGGCCATGGCGTCGTGCCACGCGGCCGGCTGCTGCAGCGCGTCGGCCGTTCTCACCAGCGGCCGTCGCAGGCGCTCGTCGCCCTCGATCCAGTGGTATTCGAACCGGCCGATATCGCACATCCAGTAGCCGTTGACGTCGGGGTTGAAGCGAGGCGTGAATCGAATCAGGCGCGATCCCTTGGCCCACTCGGGCTTCGCCTTGATCCACGCGGTGACGTTGCAGCCTTTCGCGCACTGCGTGCAGATCGTGTCGGCGGCCTGCGGGTTGTCCCACGGCCTCGACTTGAAGCGGTAGTCGCGCGTCGTGATGGCGCCGACGGGGCACACGTCCATCAGGTTGCCGGAGATCAGCGAGTGCACGCCTTCTTCCTGGAACGTCGCGATCTCGCTTCCGTATCCGCGATCGATGATGTTGATCTGCGCGTCGGCATCGACATCGCGCATGAACCGCACGCAACGCGTGCAGAGGATGCAGCGGTTGCGGTTCAGCATCAGCGTCGGCCCGAAGTCGACGTCCGCCTTCACGCCGTTGCCGTCGAACTCGCGACGGGGAAATTCCATCCGGCTCTGATCCGGCCCGAACGTGTACGAGAAATCCTGAAGCGGGCACTCGCCACCCTTGTCGCACACCGGGCAGTCGAGCGGGTGGTTGACGAGCAGGAACTCGAACACGCCGGCGCGCGCCTCTACGACCTCGGGCGTCCGCGTGCTCACGATCATGCCCTCGGCGCAGACCGTCGAGCAGGACGTCTGCAGCTTCGGCATCTTTTCGATCTTCACGATACAGACGCGGCAGGAGCCGTCGATGCCGATACCGGGGTGGTAGCAGTAGTACGGCACCGTGATGCCGGCCTCGATCGCGGCCTGGAGGACCGTCTTGCCTTTCTCGACGGTCACGCGCGCGCCGTCAATCGTCAACGTCACCGTTTCCATAAACACCAAGAATACAACGATCTAGAAGTAGGAGGTCTGAAGTTCGAAGTCAGAAGCGCGACGGCGAGCGAAGCTTGACAACACGAGAGGGCGTGCCTACATTCGGGCCTGCACCCCCATGGAAGCGACGCGTCAGCGGCCGAGCGTTTCCGGCGACTGGTTCATTGCGGCCGTCCTCCTCGCCGCCACGCTTCTCGTCGGCGTGCTGGTGGTCCGAGAGCTGCGGGTCGCGCCGCGCGCCGTCCCCCTCGCCACTGAGCCCGCGAGCACGCCGAGCGTATCGGTGCCGTCGGATGCCGTGTCTGTCCCGACGCTGATGCTGGGCGCGGGAAATGAAATCCGCGTGGGCGACGCTCGCGCCGACGCGCTCGCGCGGCTGGATGCCTCGGTGACGCTCGTCACGCAGGCCGAAGAGCGCGGTCCGCTCGGCGTGCGCGAAATCCGCGCGTATCAGCTTGCCGGCACGAAGTTCATCCTCGTGTTCGAGCCCTTCGAACGCCGCGGCGCGCCCCGCGTCGCCGCCATATACCTGCAATAGAGTCCAGGGTTCTAAAGGTCTAGCGTTCTAGGGTTGCCTTAGAACTCTAGAACCTTAGAACCCTGTCTTAGTTCTTAATGATCTCCGCCATCGTCCCGTCGTCCTTGCTGACGTCGATGCCGCGGAGCGCGCCGGCGAGCGGCACGCGCTTTTCGACGGTCCGGTCCGTCACGGCGACGAGCACGTCCACCGGTTTCCGATCGGCGTACTGAAGCGTAATCGTCAACGGGACGTCGAACACGTCACCGAGCTGCTCGACTTGCAGGATGACGTCTGTCCCTTCGGTACGGTAGCCAACCTTCAACTTCGGCAGTGTCGAGCCGAAGATCCACCGCTCGAAGAACCGCTCCAGCGGCACGCCGGTTTCCGTCTCCATAGCCATCCGCAGCTCCGCGGTGCCCGCCTTGTGAAACCGCGTGGTGCGGTAGAAGCGCCGCAGCCCGCGGAAGAACGGTTCGTCGCCGACGAGGCGCCGCAGCATGTGGAGGACCGCCGCGCCCTTGTTGTAGACGAGGGCCCGGAAAATGCGGCTTTGATCCCGCACGTGGCCGAGCCGGTATCCAAGGTAGACCGGGCCTTGATCCGAGTTGTCCATGCCCCACTTGCGCAGCTGGCGCAGCACGGATGCGAAGACGTCGTCGCCCCGCTGCTTTTGCGCGTAAAGGGCCGCGAAATACTGCGCGAACCCTTCGCTGAGCCACTGTTCGTGGTAGTTGCGCCAGCCGACCGCCTGACCCCACCACTGGTGCGCGAGCTCGTGCGCGAGGAAGAAGTCTGGAAAGGCGCTGAACGCCGCCGGATCGTTGCGCCACACCAGCGGCGACGTCGGGAGCGGCTGGTTGAGCGCCGCGAAGTACCCGGGACTGTGGCCGCCCGGCAGGTCGCTTTCGACGAGCGCCAGGGTGAATGACGGATACGGCAGGTCGCCGATGAGCCCGTGGTAGAACTGCGCGATGTCCGCGGCGCGATCGCCGAGCTCGCGTCCGCGCTGCACCTGCCGCGGGTTCGATTCGATCGACAGATTCAGGCTCCTGTACGAAGGGCCGACGAGCGGCACGTTGGTGGGGGCCAGGTCCTGACTCGGAGGAAACGCGACGGTCGCCGTTTCCGCGCGGGCGAAGCGGCTCACGATGAAGGCCAGATAGCGAAGCGGCTGGGAGGCGCGGAAGACATAGAGCTTCCGGTTTGCTCCCGTCTGTCCGCCGTCGAGACGAGCCGCGCTCCGGCCGGTGTTGGCCGCCACGATCCCGGGGAAGCCCGGCTCCAGTTCGCCGCTGGCGACGCAATCCAGCGTGATCGGCACTGATATACGAATGATGGCCGTCGCGTAGTCGCTGACGGGCGCCTGCGGATACCAGTAGCTTCGATTGCTGTACAGAAAGCTCGGCTCCGCGGCGATCAACGGCATCTCGTCCTGCGCGCGACCTTGCACCAGCGCCAGTGTCTCCCGATCCGGCGTTTGCGGTTCGAGCCGGCCCGCGTACGTGACCGTCAGTGTCAGCTCCGCGTCCCGCGGCAGTGTCGTCGGCAGATTGACGACGATCGTGTTCTGGTTCTTCACGCGGACCCCGAAGAGGCGGCCGTGCTCGTAGCTGACGATCGACTGGACGACGAGCGATTCGGCGAGGCGCATCGTGATGGTGCCGATCGCGAGCGCACGGACCTTCAGACGCAGGCGGACGCGGCCGTCGAGCCATTGCCGTTCGGGCGTGATCGCGACGTCGATGTCGTAATCGAGGATGTCGTAGTCGACGAGCTCGTCCTCGTTGTAGAAGTGGCCCCGGTTCGCGATCTTGCGTTTCGAGGGATAGATCGAGATGTTGTGGTGGCGCTTTCGATCGAAGACCGTGATGTCTTCGGCCTCGCTTGACGACTTGGCGTACGTCAGCGTGTCGAACTTGCGCGTGTGGACCTCCGCGAGGAAGTCGCCCGATCCGGGAAGCAGCGACCACGGTTCGCGACTCAGGTCGCCGAGGTCGATCATGAACGACTTCTGCGAGTCCTCGCGAAAGACCCCCTCAGCGCGCCGGAATTCGCGCGGCTCCGCCACCTTGGCCTGCAGCTGCGACGCGGCCAGCGCCGAGTCGAAGTCGCTGGGGTTGAATCGGATGAACGCCACGTCGAACCGCGTCTCGAGCGTTTCGCTGCCCGCAAAGATCTTGACCTGGCCCTTTTCGGTTTCCGGCGCCGGATGAAAGCTCATCGTCCCGCGTCCGAGCAGGACCGCAGCGGTCACGCCCTGGTCGATGTCGGCGACGAACACCGTGCCCTCGGCGAGCGTCAGGTCGAGGTCCTCCGCGGCAACCTTCAAATCGCGGGCGGCGAACGCCCTGGTCGGGTTGAGTCCCAGGCGATAGAGGTTCTCGACGGCCGACAGGCGCTCCTCGTCATCGATGGCCCATTCGCGGGCACTGCCGGGCTCGCCGACGCGTTTGACGTCCAGCCGCCACGTCGCGGCGCGCGCGCGGGCGCCGAACTCCGTGAGCACGTCGACCATCAGGCGGTAGCCGTTGCCGGCGAGCGTGCCACGCAGCGGCTCGCGATCGCGTTCCTTCAGCACCGCACGCGTCGCGCCCGGCTGCAGCTCAGAGCTGCAGAAGTCGACGGCCCGATCGCGGTTGGCGCCGGTTGTCAGCAGCGCGAGATACGCGGCGGTGTCGCCCGATTTCGCCAACTGCTCGATCCGTGCGAGCAGTGGCGCGATGCCGTCGTTCTCCTGCGCGTGCGCGGAGCGACCCGCGGCCAGCACCAGCGCACACGACAGGATGACGATGAGTCGAAAGGACATCCTCACGAATCTTTGCCGGAACTCTTATTTTAGACACACTTCAACGAGACGTTCGGTTGGTTCGACCGGTTCTCTTGGTTCACACGATTCGCAGAAACGTGCAGGCTGAATCGCGTGAACGAGCTACACGCCGACGATCGCGAGACGCCGCAGCAGCAGAATGGTGAGATCGTCGGCAAGACGCGTGTCGGCGCTGTGGTGCTCGACGGCGCGGACGATGGCCGCGCCCATCGACGTGATCGAATCGGTGCGGTTCGACTTGAGCGCCTTCTCGAGCCCCTCTTCGTCGAACGGCCGGCCGGCGGCGTTCTCGGCCTCCGTGACGCCGTCGCTGTAGACCGCCAGCACCTCATCCGGCTGAATCGTCAGGTGACCGGTCTTGTACGTCGACTGCTCGAACATGCCGAGTGCGATGCCGCCATCCGTCAGCCGAGTGCACGTTCCGTCTGCGCGAATCAGCAGCGGCGGCGTGTGACCGGCGCTGACGTAGGTCATGTCGCCGGTGAGTGGGTGATAGACCGCGTAGAAGAGCGTGATGAACCGCGAGCCGGGCGCGTGCCGGCACACCTGGACGTTCAAGCGTGTGATGAGCTCGGCCGGCTCGAGCTTCTCGTCGACGAGCGTCCGGAGCATCGCGAGCAGCAACGCCATGAGCAGGGCCGCGGGGCTTCCTTTTCCGGAGACGTCGCCGACCGTCACGACCAGCCGGCCATCGTCGAGCGGCAGGATGTCGTAGAAGTCGCCGCCGACGGTGTTGGCGGGCCGGCTGATGCCGATGGTTTCGACGCCGGGCGCGCTGTAGAGGCCGCCCGGTAGCATGGCCTGCTGAATCTCGCGCGCGATCTCGAGGTCGTTCTTGAGCGAGAGGCGGTCCGCCACTTCGAGCAGTACCAGCAGATTCGTCAGCCCGAACGCGAAGAGCAACGACCAGGTGCCCTCGCGGAACAGCGGCCCGGGCACACCGATGGCGCCGACGAATGGGACCTGCGCGATCTCGACCAGGCCGATCCCGCGGAACAGATTGAACAGACCGATGATCGCCAGCAGCAGCGCGGCGCCAAAGACTACGCGGCGGGCCGGCGAGAGCTTCATCGTGAACGCGAAGAACAGGACGCGCGTATGCGCGAGCGCGCGCTTGTGCCACGGCAACGACTTGAGCGCGTCGGCGTCCACGCCTCGCGTGAAGAACTTGTACGCCTCTCGCGTGTCGCGCGTGAACAGGCGCTGCAGATCGTCGGCGGTCAGATCTCGCGTGTAGGTGTCGAAAAAATCCTGGAGACGCGAGCCTGGACGCGGACGGCGATTCAAAGAATGCTCAGCTCGCGGCCGACTCTGCCAAACACGTCGAGCGCGAACTGCAGCTCGTCGCGTGTGTGCGTGGCCGTGACGATGGTCCGGACCCGCGCCTTGTCGCGGGCGACGGTGGGAAACGCGATGCCTTGCGCGAACACGCCCTCCTGGAACAGGCGGTCCGACAGCTTCATCGCCAGCGCGCCCTCGCCGACGATGACGGGGGTGATGGGGCTTTCGCTCAGGCCGGTGTTGAAGCCGAGCGCCTGCAGTCCGGATTTGAAGAAGCGCGTGTTCTCCCAGAGCCGCTCGATGATCTGCGGTTCACGCTCGAGCACGTCCAGCGCCGCGATGCAGGCGGCGGCGACGGCCGGCGGGTGCGACGTCGAAAACAGAAACGGGCGCGCGCGGTGATAGAGGAACTCAATCAGCGCGCGGCTGCCGGCGACGTAGCCGCCGAGCGACCCGATGGCCTTCGACAGCGTGCCGACCTGGATGTCCACCCGCCCGTGCATCCCGAAGTGATCGACGGTGCCGCGCCC
>Ga0114129_10003699_pt1 | contig 21538 bp, 19 predicted proteins | sample RhiMetdeltSRZDD1_FD_80071 | JGI IMG/M metagenome (GOLD analysis project Ga0114129, IMG submission 80071) | Populus rhizosphere microbial communities from Tennessee, USA - Rhizosphere MetaG P. deltoides SRZDD1 (version 2) (version 2) | ecosystem: Host-associated > Plants > Roots > Rhizosphere >... | reverse complement strand
GCCATCACTTCTCGCTCGCGGCCGGTCAACATGTCGAAGTGTTCCCGCAGTTTATGGAGCTCCTGACGATCGTGACGGCGGACGCGTTCTTTCTCGAGCGCCTGGTAGACCGCGTCGAGCAGCGCCTGATCGTCGAACGGTTTCGTCAGCACTTCCAGTGCGCCCGCCTTCATCGCCCGGACCGTCAGCGGCACATCGGCATGGGCGGTGACGAAGATGATGGGAATGTCCTGCCCCGCCGCGTTGAGCGCACGCTGCAGATCGAGGCCGCTCGGCCCCGGCATCCGGACGTCGAGAACGAGACAGCCGGTGATGCCCGATTCCGCGCGTTTCAGGAAGTCGGTGGCGGTCTCGAACGACTCGCTGGGAAGTCCTACCGACGCAAGCAGACGGCGCACGGCAGTGCGAACGGATGGATCATCGTCGACGATGAACACGGTGGGCACGAACGTCAATTCTGTCACGGCAACGATCAGCTCACTGGTAGCGCGACGTGAAACGTGGTGCCAGGGCCATCATTCTTGGAGGCCCACAAGTGCCCGCCGTGAGCTTCGACAATCGAGCGGCTCATCGGAAGCCCCATGCCAAGCCCGTCCGGCTTGGTCGTCACGAGCGGCCTGAAAATCTCCTCAGGGTCCGAAAACGGAATTCCCGTGCCTGTATCGTGCACGGCAACGCGGATCGTCCGATCGTCACATCGCGATGCGATCGTCAAGGTGGCCGCACCACTGACCGCTGTGGACATCGAGGTCACCGCATTGTTCAGGAGGTTGACGAAGACCTGCTGCAACTGCACGGGATCTCCCTTGACGAACGGCAACTCCGCCTGGAGGTCCGTTTTCACGCGCACATTGGCCGTCTCCGCCGCCGATCGCGTGAGGGCAATCGCGTCGACAATTATGCCGTTGATCTGTAGCGGCGCGGCGTCGATCTTGCGACGTTCGAACAACCCCCGGGTTCGCCGAATCACGTCGCTCGCGCGCTTGCCGTCCCGGGCGACATCCTCCAGCGCGGCGCGGATCTGGTCGAGATCGAGCGTCTCGTGAGCCAGATATCGCTGGGCGGCGGCGGCATTGGCCACGATCGCGCAGAGCGGCTGGTTGACTTCATGAGCGATACTGGCAGCCAGCTCCCCCATCTCGCTCAGCCTCGTGGCGCGGGCGAGATCGTCTTGCGCCCGCTCGAGAGCCTGCTCCGTCGCCTTTCGTTCCGTGATGTCGGTATCCGTCCCGATCATCCGCAGCGCTCGCCCGTCCGCGCGCTCGACCACGACGCCTCGCGCGACGAACCAGCGGATGCTCCCGTCGCGGTGCAGCATTCGATGCTCGACTTCGTACGCAGGGGTGCGTCCCTCGATGTGATCGACGCTCTCCGACATCACCACGGGTACGTCGTCGGGATGCACGTGCTGGCCCCAGTCGTCCAGCCGGTTCTGGATTTCGTCGTCGGCGTACCCGAGCAGGCGTTTGAGCGCGGGATCCACGTAGATATCACTGGTCTCGAGATTCCAGTCCCAGACGCCGACCCCACCGGCGCTCGTGGCCAGGCCGTACCGTTCGTGTTCGACGCGCAGCGCCTGCTCGACGTCGCGGCGCTCGCGATACAGCGCGGCCAGGAAGAAGAACGGCAGGGCCATCGCGATCAGGACCAGTTGCATCTGCGCGAGACTCCCCGGCATGAGGCCGGTGCCGCTCGATCCCAGGGCCGTGGCGTTGAAGCGCAGCAGCATGATGAGCAGCAACGCGAGCGACACACCCGCGGGGCCGTAGCGCACCGCAGCCCACAGCAAGAACGGAAGCGGCAGGTACAGAAGCGATGTGATGATCGTCCCCTCGGCCGCCAGAGGGGCGAGACGTTCGGCGGCCGCCAGTGCTCCGAGCAGCAGCGCGAACTCACCCGCGCGCGACATCCAGGCCCTCGTCGGCGGACCCGAGCGCAACATCAGAAGAATGAGCGGGGGGCCGAGCGTCAATGTGCCGAGCACGTTCGTGACGAAGCGGAGGCGTACGTGCTGGCTCACGTCCGCGAGCGCGCCTGCCATCCAGAGTGCGATCGCTGTGACCACGGAGCCGATCGCAGGCGCGGCGACGGCGGCCAGGGCCACGAACGCGGTGATCCCGGAGAGAGATCGAAACAACGCGCGCGGTGATCCCCAGTAACGGAGACATGTCGCGGCGGCCAGCGGCTGTGCGAGATTCCCGGCTGCGGCGGCAAGCGTCGCGTCGACCGGCAACGGCGTGGAAAAGACGATGGCGAGCCTGGCCACCAGCGCCACGGCCGCCAGGCCAATCCAATGCCTGGACGGCGTCGACACGAACGCGGCCAGAAGAATCGCGTTGGCTGGCCAGATGATTGCCATCCGCGGCTCGGAAGGAATCATCAGCAGGTGGAAGCCGATCAGATTCACCGCGAACAATGTCGCGCCGATCCCGAACCACCAGAGCGCTCCGGCTCCGAGCCGCGCCGAAAGCGCCGACTCTCGTGGCGCACTGCTCTCCCGGCCAATCAGTTCAGCGATCCGTTCCACTCAGTCAGTCCATCGAGGAGGGCACCATGCTAGCACCTCGGATACGGGCCCCGGAACGATGGCGCGGATGAGGCGGCGGCCCAGCGCCCTCAAACTCCTGTCATGAGCCCCGCCCACGGAACTTCGGAGTAGAAGAGGACGAGTAGGAACATGCCGAGATAGATCACGCGAACCACGGTCCACTCGTCCTGACACTGCGCGAGGCCCATCGCGAGCAGCAGCCACCCGAACCCCGCCACCGGTGCAAACGCGTACGTCACCGCGCAGAACGACAGCAACAGGAAATGGCGAAGCACGAGCGTCGGGAACGCGGACGGCAGCAGCATCACGACGGATACGGCACTCTCCATGGCGAGAATCCCGAATGTCGACAACCAGGCCAATCGTTTCAATCGCGTTGTTTCGACAATGACTGGTGGTTCTGCGTGAACGGCCCCCTCCGGCAATGCCGCGAGCGCTTCATGGTTCGCCCGAATCTGATCGCGGGACAATCCACCAATCAGCACTGCGGCATCTTCGAAACGCGGGTCGGTCAGAAGCGTGACGCGAAAAAAGCGGCCATCGATGAAGTCCGGAGCGAGGAAGGCCTTCCAGATCACGGCGAAGGCGAACGCCAGTCCGATCAGGAGCCGGCTGCTCCGCGCCAGCGCGGCGGCTGGCAGCGGCGCGGCGGATGCCAGGCCGATCGCCAGACACCAATACGCGAGAAGGTAGATGTGGTTGTCGGCGAGCGGCCAGTCGCCCCCGATACGCACCGCTATCAGCAACGCCAGCGCATTCCAGAGCCACGCACGCTTGAGAGCCGCAGGGGAGATCAACGCGAGCATCGCCAGGGCCAGAATCGCGGGGCGCACGTACCAGTCCCCCATCGGCCGGAGCAGCAACGCAATCGCCGTCAGCCGCCGGACGTCGTTGCCAGTTTTCGCCGCGCTCGTTTCGGGAGAATCGTGAGGTCCGCTCGGACCGAATGGATGGAGCGGGCGTGCCGGACTCGTCATTCGCTGCCGCCGGCTGACGCGGCGGGGGGATCAGGCGAAAACTCGAACTTCCGCAGAGTCTGCTCTTCCGCGTGGAGCGTCAGCGGATCGAACCGCGTGCGCCATACGGTGATCGTCACCTTGTTCACGTCGCGCCGATAACGCCGTTCGCGCTGGACGACCGCCTCGCCCAGCCGCCGAAGCAGCCAATCCGCCGGCATGTTCGCAACGCGCGCCGACAGTTCCTCGAGCGATGGCGGGATTTCGAGCGTTTCGGATCGATCCGGACCGTCGATGACCACGTCGACGCCTCTGAATGCCCCGTGGTCGAGCGACGCGAACATACCGAACCCACCGCCCTTCCACGGCGTCAGGTATGTGGTGCGCGCCAGCCCAATCTGGATGACGGCTACCAGCACCAGAAGGACAGCGGGCAGCAATTGTACGGACACGTACCGCTACTTCTTCGGTGGAAAACGGTCGAACAACCGGTGTGTGGCTTCCTTGAGCAGGGCGGCACGCTTCTCCTGGGGCTGATCGGGTTTGAGCTCGGCAACCGCGACACCCCGCCAGACGATGTCGTCCTTCGATCGAATGTCGATCACGAACGAGCCCTGCTCGATGACGCGCAAGGCCTGGGTCGCGCCAGCCATCGGCGGCAGACCCCACTCCGGCACTGACGGTACGAATTGGCCGATGTATTGGGCCGACGATCCGATCGTGATGAGCACGTAGTACTTGACGATCAGGTCGCCGCCGGAGGGCACCTGCTTGAGCCCCTTTTGGGCGAGCTCGGCGGCCACCGCCTCGAAAATGATCGGTTCCGCGCGCTTCTTCACCACCTCGGAGTCGTCATCTGCGGTCCTGGCCATCAACACATCGCCGGGACGTTCCGGATACCAGGACCACGTCTTGGGCGCGGTGAAGTCGAAGGTCTTCGAATGGTCAATGCGGACTTTCACATCGCGAGCCCGCACATCCGACATCGTCAGGACAGTCGCCGCCACCACCGACGCCACCGCGACGAGGATCCTGGAAGGCTTCATCATGGGCAAACCCCGAGCTCGTAGGGTCAGCGCGGCGAGCGCGGACTGGTCGCGGCTCTCGACGCAGTCACGAAGGATTGACGGCCAGGGGAACAACAGACTGACGGCGGTTCAACCGGGAGTTTTTCCATTGCCGAGACCCCCAGGGTTCGCACGGCCCCTCACGACGGCGTGACGGCCGGCCGTGGTCCCTCACTAAATATCGTGGATTTTTCGACACCGGCGTCGTCCCATCTCAGGGAATCACGGACGCTGTGCCGGCACATTGCCTCATATCTCAAAGGCCATGCCACGATTTGTGGGCTTCGCCGAGGGATCGTTGCACCTCGCCACCCGCCCGGCGGACGTGGCAAGGCTCTTGGACTATGACGTGCCTCATGCGACTCGTCAAGAAGCCCAACGGCAGCAGCGACCACCCCGGGGCGCCATTGCCCTCCTTCCGCTACGTCCCGTTCCTCGACCACCCGTCGATGTCCGAGGTGCGGCTGGGGAACCGGGAGCGGCACCAGCTCGCGCTGATCTCGACGGTGCTCAAGCTGCCGGCTCGAACGCCGCTGTTCATGCAGGGCGACTCGGCACGCTGGGTATTCAACGTCACGGAAGGGGCCGTCGCCGTCTCGCGATTGTTACCGAGCGGCAAGCGCCGGGTGCTCGCGTTCGTGTTCCCAGGTGACATCTGCGGTCTCGCGCGACGCGGTCTTTACATCAACTCAGCGAGAGCGATCACGCCGGTGACGGTCTTGCGCATTCCGATCGATGCGCTCAAGACATTGATGATGCGCAACGCGGATCTGCAGTTCGAGTTCATCTGCAAGATCACTCATGCGCTGCGCGAGTCGCAGCGTCAGATGCTGATGCTGTCGCGGAGGGATCCGGTCGAGCGAGTCGCGTTGTTTCTCAGCAAGATCGAGCACGCGCAGGGAACCGACACGCCGCAGACGATCCCGCTGACGATCAGCCGCACCGATGTTGCGAGTTATCTAGACCTGACGCCCGATACGGTCATGCAGGCCATGCGCGAGCTGATCGACGCTGGAGCGATTGTGCGGGCGGGACCCTCGGCACTCCGGATCGCCAACCGCCGGCGCTTTCAGAAGTTCATCGACGGCGAGCGGCCGCAACCGGCACACGCACGTACGCCCGCGGCGCGGACGTCGCGGTCGGGATAGCGAAGCGAAAGCTCGCACCTCCCTCCGGGTCGGGCGTCGCCCACAGCCGCCCGCCCTGCGCCGCGATGATGGCGCGGCTGATCGCCAGACCCATACCCATCCCCTCGGGCCTCGTCGTGTGGAACGCGCGGAAGACCTCTTGCGCCTCTTCCGGATGCAGGCCCCAGCCGGTATCGCTCACGCTGATCTCGACGAGCTCCTCTGACCGGTCGAGCGACGATCTGAAGGTGACTTCGCGCCTCGTACTCTCGCGCATGGCGTCGATGGCGTTCATCGCCAGGTTCACCAGCACCTGTTGGAGGAGGACGGGGTCGGCCAGCATCTCCGGAAGGTCTGGCGCGAGCACGGTCCGCACTGACACATTGGCGGCATCGAAGCTGCGGCGGGCCAGGCCGACGACGGTCTCGATGAGCTCGTTGGCCCTGACTGGCGACTTCGTGTTGGTCCGTTCGACGAACAGACGGCGCGTCTGATGAATGAGCTTGCTTGCCCGCTTCGCGTCCTTGACGATGTCCTCGAGCGCCTCACGAACGAGCTCCTGCTCCGCCTGTGAGCGGCCGGGGTGCGACCGCAGACTCGCCTGCGCGTTAGCGATGATCGCGCAGAGCGGCTGTGTCACATCGTGGGCAATGGATGTCGCCAGTTCGCCCATGCCGGTCATCCGTCGGAGCTGTTCGACATCCAGTTGCGACCGCGTCAGGGCTTCCTCTGCCTCTCGTCGGTCGGTGATCGCGCGCACTATATTGAGGAACCCGTTGAGGCAGGTGACCACCCGAGCCTCATAGTGGCGGCAGCTGCCACCGGTGACCGGCAACGAGTACTCGACGCCGACGGGCTCCCTCATGCGCAGCGCCTGCTCGGATCGCCTGAGTCTGCGCCGGGACGCTACGAGGAACAGAATCGTGACCGCCTGAAGCAGGCAGAGCACGAAAATCCCCCACGAAGCCGGGTCGAAGAACGCGGGATTCACGAGGACCTGATCACCCGTTGACCTGCATCGTCATGCCGTTCGCCGTCGTCCTGCAACGGCCGTTTCGAATTCATACTCGTTGATGGCGCTGAAGGCGAACGCCGCGAGGGCACCGCCGAGAAAATCAGCGACCAGGTACAGCCAGATGTTCGACCATGGAAGCAGCCCCATCGCCGACGCGCCGATGGCGACGGCGGGGTTGAATGCGCCTCCCGAGATATTGCCGACGGCAAATGCTCCCGAAAGGACAGTGAAACCAATTGCCAGTCCGAAATACGAATTGCCCGCCGTCGCGCGCGCGGTGGCGACGTTCAGCACAACATACACGAGCGCGAACGTGAAGAGCAGCTCGGCGCCCAGGGCGGCGGGCACTTTCGCGTAGAACGGCGCGCCGCTCTCGCCACCCTTGAGGAACATCACAGCTCCGGCCGCGACGAGGGCGCCCGCGACCTGCGCGGCCATGTAGGGGACGACATCCGCGGCGGGACACTTCCCGCGCATGAAGACACCGAGCGTGACAGCCGGGTTGTAGTGGGCCCCCGATACATGACCCCCGGCATAGATCATCACCATCAGGATCGAGCCGATGGCCAGCGGAGCAACCACCCCTGGCCCGGCGGCGATTCCGGTACTTCCTATTGTCAAGACTAGGAAAAAAGTGCCGATGAACTCACAGAGATACTTGCGCATTAACCAAACCTCGCCTTCCTGCTCACATCCGGCGCCCCAAATCCTTCCGACCCGAGCGGTCGAGCGCGGTGGAAGATAGCCGGGGGCGGGCAGAGGCAAGTGCTGTACCCGGGTATTTCACACGTACTGCGCGCTGGGCAGCGTGTGGGCCGCCACGACCGGTCGCGGGACGGCCGGACATTCGTGGCGTCCGGACCCGCGCAACCACACGCAAATCTGATCGCTCGACTGGGTATGGGGGTTGCAGTCCTTGGTCGCCGTGCTCACGGCCTCGCTGTGGTTTCGGGTCCAGCCGCACAAGCGTGCTGAAGTGCTCAGTGCGGTTGACGCACTCGTGGAACGGATGCGTCTTGCCCGCGGCTGCGGCCGCAGCCGCGTCCTCGCCGATGTAGAGGACGGAAACGCCTTCACTGTCGCGTCCGAGTGGACGGACCCTGACTGCGCCGAGGCGTTCTTTCAGTCGCGGGAGTTCCAGATCTTTCGCGGGATGAGGATCCTGCTACGCGAGGAGCCGACCATCGTGCTCGACGATGTGCGCGCGCGGGTGACGCGGCTCGTGAGAAACAACAGTGCGAGCTGAGCGCGGCGACGCCGCGGAGATCATCGCGGGCGTACGATCCCGAGCTTCAGCATCCGGCTTCGCAACGTACTCGGTTTCAGACCCAGCAGCTGCGCAGCGCCGCTCGACCCTTCGATCCGCCAGCGCGTCGCATCGAGGACTCCGCGGATGTGCCGACGTTCCATATCCACCAGCGTGACCGCGCTGCCGGTCTGCGGTTCCTGCGCCGCAGGCATCCAGGCTTCGCCGAGCGCCAGCGTCGTCGTGGGCGACAGAATGATCGCGCGCTGGAGCACATTCTCGAGCTCGCGCACGTTCCCCGGCCAGTCATACGACTCCAGCAGCTGCATGACTTGCGACGGGATCGTATCGATGCGCTTCTGCAACGTGCGCGAAAGCCGTTTCACCAGATGGCGCACGAGCACGGCAATGTCCTCTGGCCGGTCCCTCAGCGACGGCAGCGTGATCGGAAAGACGTTCAGACGGTAATAAAGATCGCGGCGGAACCGGCCCTGGCGCACTTCTTCGGTCAGGTCACGGTTGGACGCGGCAATCACGCGAACGTCCACGTCGACGGTCCGCGGGTTGCCCAGACGCTCGACCTGCCCTTCCTGGAGCGCGCGCAGCAGCTTCGGCTGCAGTTCCAGCGGCAACTCGCCAACTTCGTCGAGGAAGATCGTGCCCTTGTTGGCGAGCTCGAATCGCCCGATCTGACTGGCGTGGGCGCCGGTGAAGGCGCCGCGTTCACGCCCGAACAACTCGCTCTCGATCAGGTTCGCGGGCAGCGCCGCACAGTTGACGACCACCATCGGCCGGTTGCGCCGTGGGCTGCGCCGGTGGATCGCGCGCGCGACAAGCTCTTTGCCCGTGCCGGTTTCCCCGAAGAGGAGCACAGTTGCCGTCGTCGCGGCGACTTGATCGACGCGGAACATGACGTAGCGCAACGCGTCGCTGTCGCCGACGATCAGATCGCGATCGTCCTGGTCCGGTTGGCTCACATCGTCGCGTCGGAACTGCGCAACGCCTGAAAGATTTTCATGAATGGGTAGCGCAGGGTATGTCACGGCAGCACCCCGAGTTCTGGCCGAAACGAAGTGACGGGCCCGTGGGTTGCCGGGAGATTGGAGTGGTCCACGGGCCCGTCGCCGGCCGGCGTGGCGAGGTACACCGGCTCGGTCTCTACAAACTCAATCCCGCCGTCCCGGCGGCGGGAAAGCCATTCTGTACGGATAATCTCTTTGATGGTGGTTGGATTGCGGTAGGAGGTACGTGAGAATTAGGGGCTGCCCTCGACGGTTGGATTTCGGTAGGATCGTGAACCTCATCGATGACTCCCGGCGTCTCGTAAACGTAGACTGCTGATCAGGACCGATGAAGCATTTCCACCCGTTCCGGCTCGATGCCGCCGCGGAATCCCTCTGGCAGGGCGAGTCGCGTATCGGCCTGACGCACAAGGCTTTTGCCGTGCTCAGGTGCCTGGTGGACCGCGCGGGCCGTGTCGTGTCGCGTGACGCCCTGCTCGAGGCCGTCTGGCCCGACACTCACGTGCATCCGGACAACGTCAAAGTCCTGATCGGCGAGATCCGTCGCGCGCTGGGAGACGATCACGCCAGGCCGACGTACATCCGCAGCGTCCCGAAGCGGGGTTACATTTTCATTGCCCCGATCTTCGAGGCGCCGGCGGAGCTCTTGCCCGGAAGTTCCCCTCAGATCTTCGTCGGCAGACAGGTCGAGCAAAAGCCGCTGGCCGCCGCCCTGGAATCGGCGCTGGCGGGCGATCGTCGGCTCGTATTCATCACCGGCCCCGGCGGCATGGGAAAGACGGCGCTCTGCGAGACGTTTCTGCGGTCCGCGGGAACGACGCACGGCATGCGCGCGACCTGGTCGCAGTGCCTCCAGCACTCCGGTCCGTCCGAGCCGTACTCTCCGCTTCTCGACGCGCTCGTCCGGCTGACGCGCGCCGCGGGCGACGAATCGATCGCGGCGCTGCTCGCACAACACGCCCCCAGCTGGATTCCACATCTTCCGACACTGCGTCACGACGGCAGCTACGCGCCCGGCGCCAACAACCTGCGGCTGGCCACGCCGGCCCGCATGCTGCGGGAGATCGTAGCGGCGCTCGAAGCACTCTCGCAGGATGAATTGCTCGTGATCTGGCTCGACGACATCCAGTGGGCAGATCCCGCCACGGTAGACGTGCTCGCGAGCCTGGGACAACGGCGCGATCCGGCACGCTTGCTCGTCATCGCGACGATGCGTCCGCTGGACGCAGCGCCGGCGTCACCGCTGCGCCGCGTCTGCGGCGACCTGCTGGCCCACAACCGCGCCGCAGACGTTCACCTGCAGCCGCTGGGCACGACAGACGTGCAGGATTACCTGCAGCAGCGATTCGGCAAGCACCGTCTCGACGCGATCGCCGAGACCCTCCGGCGATCAACAGAGGGTAACCCGCTCTATCTCGTCACGGCTGTCGAACGGCTGGTTGAGAAAGGACACATCATCGAAGGGCTTCATGGCTGGGAAATGAGGGTGTCCCCCGATGCGCTCGATGCGCTCATCCCGGTCAGCCTCGCCGGCGTGCTCTCCAAACAGATCGAAGATCTGACGACGGATGAACGGCACGCGCTCGAATCGTCCAGCATCGTCGGCAGCGAGTTCTCGCTCTGGGCGACGGCGATTGCGGCGGAACGCGACGAGATCTCGCTCGAGTCTGTCCTCGAATCGCTCGCCCGGCGGCAGGCGATCATCACAAGAGACGGCATGGTGCAGATCGCAGATGCCGCGGTCAGCCCGAAATACCGTTTCCGGCACGCCCTCTACCACGACCTCGTGCTCGACAGCGTTCCGGCAACGGCGAGATCGAAGGCGCACGATCGGATCGGCGGCGCGCTCGAGTCTGCGTTTGCGGGCCGGGAGAGCGAAGTCGCGGCCGACCTCGCACGCCATTTCCACGGGTCGGGCGATCACCGGAAGGCAGCGGCCTACCTGCGGCTGGCCGCGAAGAACGCGTTGCTGCGCTACGCGCCCCGAGAGAGTGCGGCGCTGCTGCACGGCGCATCGGCGCACCTTGCGCACACCAACGGAGCGGATCGGCTCGAGATGGAGCTGACCGTCATGCTGGAGCTGGCCCAGGCGCAACAAGCCGCAGGTGAGCCGGGACTCGCCGCGAGCACGCTTCAACGCATGGAGCGGCTCGCAACGGAAACGGCCCGCTACGACGACCTGGTTCGGGCGCATCTCGGGCTGGCGCAAGTCAACATCACGCTGGCGCGCGATCGAGCGCTCCACTATGCGCACGCGGCGTCCGAAGGCGCCAGCCGCGCAACCGATCCGATGCTTGTCGGATCGGCAACGATTCAGGCCGGCTTGATCCAGCTGTACTTCGGTGGCTGGTCGGACTCGCTCGCCGATCGAATCGTGGAAGCGCTCGGTCAGTTGCCGCAAGGCGCCGGCTCCGACAAGCGATCCCTGACGATTCGCTTGCTGTTCATTCACATCATGCGCTCGTCCTACGCGGCAGCGTGGAATACCGGGCGCAAGCTGCTTGCGGCATCGCTGCGCAGCGGCGACCTCGCGGACTGTCTTCAGAACTATCACTCGGTCTCGATGGCCGCGCTCCATCTGGGCCGATGGCTGGACGCGCATCGGATCGCCGGCGAGGGCGCCGCGCTGGCCGAGAGAATGGGCGCCTCGCTCGAAGCGGCATCGCTGCGCCTCCAACAGGCGTGGGTCGCGCTCGAGGCCCAGCGCTGGGAGGATGCGCACCGGATGGCGCTCGGCGACCGCGAGTTGATCGAGACGTGCGGGTGCGTCGGCGGCCTGCAGATGTCACTGCTCCTGGGTGGTGCCTCGTCACTCGCGCTCGGACGAATCGAGGAGGCATCGGCGCAACTCGAGCGGTTGCGGGAGTGGCAGGCGGGCGATCACCTGATCCTCGACTGGTTCTGGAAGATCGTCCTGCACATCACCCTTGCCGAGGTGGCGCTGGCTCAGCGGGATCCCGAGCGCGCTTCGCTCGAAGCCGCCGCAGCAGTCCGAGCGGCCGAGGCGACGGCGGAACGCACGTGGAGAAGCCGCGCTCATAGCACAGCGGCGCTCGTGGCCATGGAACGCCGATTCTTCACAGATGCCGAGCGTGAGCTGCGGCTGGCCAAACGGGAAATCCGGGGGATCGACGCGCCCCTCGCCGCCTGGCGAATCGACGCGGTCTCGGCAGCGTTGTTGGAACGGACCGCGCGGCCGGAATCGGCCAAACGGGCGCGCGCGCGATACGAACGCTCGATGCGCCGCCTGAGAAGCATCAGCCTGGGTGACCCTGCTCCCGTGGGGTCGCCCGACAGACCCCCCTTGCGGGATACGCCCCGCCGGCAAGTTCACTAACGGTCCCAGCCTCCCTATTACTAGCCGGGGTAGTACTTCCCCCCCTGCAACGGTTCAGGTACACTGTGGGCTTCCCGTGGCACAGCTGAAGCGATTCGCTCCGACCCTCGCCCTCGTCGCGCTGATGCTCGCGGCCCCCGGGTCGCGGCAACACGTCGACGCCCGGCAGAACCAGTCCGTTCTCAGCTCGTCTCCTTTCGAGGGTTATCTGGAGCCGCTTCGAGTCCAGGCCGGCATCCCGGGTCTGTCAGCGGTGATCGTGGCCGACGGTGAGGTCATCTGGGAGCGCGGCTTCGGCTTTCAAAACCTCGAAGCGCGCATTCGTGCCACGTCGGACACCCCCTATCCAGTTGCCGATTTGAGCCAGACGATCGCGGCCGTTCTGCTGCTCCAGTGCGTCGAAGGCAAGAAGCTGGATCTCGACACGCCTGTCGAGCGCTTCGGCGTGATCCTCCCCGAACGCGGGATCACGATGCGTCACTTGCTCTCGCACTCGTCATCGGTGACACCAGGCGAGACGTTCAGGTACGAGCCGGAGCGCTTCGCGCGGTTGACCGACCTGATGGAGCAATGCGCACCGCAGCCGTACCGGAAAAGCGTATCGCACCGAATCCTCGAATTCCTCGCGATGCGCGACTCGGTTCCTGGCCGGGATCTCCAGGACCGGTCGGCCGTACCAGCGGGTCTGTTCGAGCCCTCGCACCTGGAGCGCTACGCCAGCGTGCTCGAACGGCTCGCGATTCCCTACAAGGTGGACAAGCGCGGCCGCGCCACGCGCAATGACCTGCCGGTCGAGGGGATCAACGCGGCCACGGGTCTCGTCACGACGGCGAGAGATCTCGCGCGCTTCGATGCGGCGCTCGACACGATCCTGCTCCTCGACGAGACGCGCAATGCGTCCTGGACCAATGCGGCCGGAAACGATCAGCGGATGCTGCCAACCGGCCTCGGCTGGTTCGTTCAAAGCTATAAGGGCGAACGGGTCGTCTGGCACTTCGGCCTCGTGCCGAACGCGTATTCGTCTCTCTACCTGAAGATTCCGTCACGGCGGATCAGCGTCATCCTGCTCGCCAACAGCGACGGGCTCAGCTCCCCCTTTCAGTTACAGCTTGGCGACGTCACCCGCTCGCTCTTCGCCAATCTCTTCCTCAAGTCCTTCCTCTAACCTGAGAACTGGGGGCGACGCGGTGCGCGCAGGTCTCAGAGTTCTGGCAGCGTGCGGGATTCTGATCATGGCGTCCGCGACGGAGGCGCGCGCCGAATGGCAGTTCGCGCCGTTCTTCGGCCTCACGTTCAACGGCGATACCAGTCTGGCCGATCTGGAAGGAGGGACCGAGAAGGTCCACTGGAATTTCGGCGGCGCGGTCACCGTGATTGGCGGATGGCCGATCGGCGTCGAGGGCCTGTTTACCTACACCCCACAGTTCTTCGAGGGTGAGGGCCCAAATCTCTTCGAGAGCAGCAGCGCGTTCGCGCTGATGGGCAACGTCGTGCTTGCCGCGCCGCGCTCGTGGAACGAATACGGACTGCGGCCCTTCGTCTCGGGCGGCATCGGCCTGCTGAGCGTCTCGGTCGCGGACGTCGCGGGCATTCTGAGTTTCCGCGAGAACCTTCTGGGCTACAACGTGGGTGGAGGCGCTGTCGGCTTCGTCACCGAACGCGCCGGCCTGCGATTCGATCTGCGGTATTACAGTAACCTTAAGCCGGCGGATGAAACCGGTATATCAATCGGCCGAGTGCGGCTGAGTTACTGGACCGGGTCAGTCGGTGTGGTCATCCGCTATTGAAGACGTCACGGCTGACGTTTCTGATCGGAGAAGGGAGGAAGCGATGCGTGCATGGGTTTCGACGGTTCTGACGCTCGCACTTACGGCGGCATCCAGCCCGATTCGCGCAACCGCTGCACAGACGCCGCAGCAGGCAACACCCACGGCTGCCAACCCCGCCATGGATGCGCCACGCCCGATCGACGCGGTTGATTCCGTGTTCATCGAGGAGCTCACCTGGATGGAGGTTCGTGACGCCATCCGCGGCGGAAAGAAGAGCGTCGTCGTTGCGACGGGAGGCATCGAACAGAACGGCCCGTATCTGACCACCGGCAAGCACAATTACGTGTTGCGCGCGACGACGGAAGCGATTGCCCGCAAACTCGGGAACGCGCTGGTCGCGCCGATCGTCCCCTTCGTGCCGGAAGGGGGCATCGAGCCGCCGACGAGCCACATGCGCTACGCCGGCACGATCAGCCTCCAGGAATCGACTTACGCCGCGCTGCTCACCGACATCGTCGCGAGCCTCAAGCAGCACGGGTTCGAGCACATCATCCTGATCGGCGACAGCGGCGGCAATCAGCGCGGCATGAAGCAGGTCGCGAGCGAGCTCACCACGCGCTGGAACGGAAAGCCTGGCGTGCACTTCATCCCCGAGTTCTACGACTATCCAGCGGCAACCAAGTACGCCGAGGCGGAGATGGGCATCAAGCAAGGCGACGAGGGCATTCACGACGACTACGTGATCACGTCGATCATCATGACCGTCGATCCGAATCAGGTGAGGCTCAAGCAGCGTGAAGCCAAGGGCAAGGCGTCCATCAACGGCGTCAGCATCACGCCGGCGGCGCGCACCATCGAGCACGGCCACCGCCTGGTGAGCTACCGCGCCGATCAGACCGTGGCAGCCATCAAGAAAGCGCTGGAAGCGGGCTCTCAGAAATAGCAGATGAACAGCAGACGACTGACGCTCGGCGTAGTAGATGATGACGAGGATGTACGCCGTGCGATCGAGCGGCTGTTACGTGCGTTCGGCCATAGCGTGCATCCCTTTGCTTCGGCGGAGGACTTCCAGGCGCAACGGGTTCCCGTCGACTGCCTCATCGTCGACGTCCGCCTTTCCGGGTTGAGCGGCTTCGAGCTCGAGGAGCGGCTGCGCCTCGACGGCTCGCCGGTCCCCATGGTCCTCATCACCGCCGACGCCGACATCGTCGCGCAACAGAATTTGAACAGCATTCACCTGCCGCTGCTGTCCAAGCCCTTCGACGACGAACGGCTGATCACGGCGATCGATCGCGCCGTTTCTGGATTCCCTCGATCCTCATGAGCACGAAGCCCCCCAACATCATCGACACGCCGGCCGACTATCAACACGCTCTCGAGGCGTTGCGCGCGAGCGAGGAACGCAACCGCGCAATCCTGAAGGCGCTGCCGGACATGATGTTCCTGATGAGCGCCGACGACGTGTTCCTGGACTATCACGCGAAGGACGCCGGTCAGTTGATCGTGCCCCCGGAGGTTTTTCTGGGACGTAACATCACCGACATAATGCCTCCACCGCTCGCCGAGCAACTGCGCGATGCGTTCAAACGAGCGAGGCTGAGTGGCGGACCAGAGATCCTGGAGTATTCGCTCGGTGTCGACGACCAGGCACGTTTCTACGAAGCCCGCGTGGTCGGCTGCGACGGCGAAAAGGTCCTGAGCATCGTGCGTGACATCACCGATCGCAAGCGCGCCGAGCTGGACGCCGACATCCACCGGCGCGAGCTGGCCCACCTGAGCCGCGTCTGGCTGCTCGGCGAGCTGTCAAGCGCCCTCGCCCACGAGCTGAACCAGCCGCTGACGGCGATCCTCTCGAACGCACAGGCGGCGCGGGCGTTTCTGAATCACGATCCCGTCGACCTGGCGGAAGTTCGAGCCGGGCTCGATGACATCATCATGAACGACAAGCGCGCCAGCGCGGTGAACGACCGCGTGCGCGATCTGTTGAAGAAGGGGAGCAACGAGTGGCAGCCGACGAATGTGAACGAGGTTGTCGCCGAAGTCCTCGAGTTGACGCACAGTGACATGCTCGCGCGGCGCGTGGCAGTGACGACGCAGCTGGCGACGGCCGCTCCAATCGTCCACGCGGATCGCGTTCAGCTGATGCAGGTGCTGCTGAATCTCGTACTGAATGCGTGCGACGCGATGGCAGATATCGCCTCCGTCGACCGCCGGCTGACAATCACGACAGCGCTCGACGACGGATTCGCACGGATCGCGGTGATTGATCGGGGCGTGGGTCTTCCCCCAACTCAGCTCGCGGCGGTCTTCGAGCCGTTCGTGACATCGAAGAAGCACGGGCTCGGGCTCGGACTGGCGATCAGCCGATCCATCGTCATCGCCCACCGCGGCAGCCTGAGCGCCGAGAACAACGCCGACGGCGGGGCCAGCTTCACTTGCGTATTGCCGGCGACAGCCCCTGCTTCTCCATCTCCTTCGCCGTAGCGTTCACCAGATCCGTGACGAACCGCTGGAGCTGCTTCGGGTTTTTCGTTTCCGACACCGCGGCCCAGAGCAACTGATTCTTCGGAACGCTGAATACGAGGGTTTCCACGACGACGACTGTGTCCTCACGCGAGCTGCCGGGAACATACATGCTTCCCCAGCCGTAGCCGTAGTAGCCCCACAACGTACCGTAGTAAGGATTCGTCCAGGTCGCCGGCGTATATGTCGTCACCTTGTCGGCGCTGATCGGCCGTACGGCGACGACACCTTCCACGCCCGAACGTTCGTACCAGCCCTTCGCGGACTCGGCGTTCTTCAACTCTTCTTTCGGCACGATGCGGTACGAGGCGACCATCTGCAGACCGCGGCTGCCCAGCTCCCGGACCAGCGCTTCCTCGCCCGACACTCGCAGCGAGTCGTCATCGGTCATGACGAGCGCCGCGACTTTCTTGCCCGCGAAACTCACCTGGGCGGTATCCATCGACTTCCAGGTCGATTTGAACTTCACGTCGGCCGCGAGAACGGGAACGAGGAGCAGGGAGATCACGAGCCATCGCATGAGATGTGTCCTGTCAGTGCATGTGCGCACGAATCTGGTGATTCAGGTGATGGATCTGGCGACGCACGCTGTGCAGCCGCGCGTAGTCGTGCGTATCCAGTGCCCTATCACGTTCCTTCTTCAACTCACGAATCTTTGCCTTGAGGCCAGCCTTGTCGATACCGATCACCGTATGGTGCTCGTGCAGGTCGATGCCGAGGGCAGTGCATAGCGCAGGCAGCAGATGGTCCTTGTTCATCTGCGAGTAGCCTTGCACTGCCTCACTGCTGCTGCCCTTGGCGATCTCCCTCAGCTCCGCCAGCGTCCTGCTCTTCAGTTCTTCGTAGGTGTGCGGCATGGAACCTCCAGATCGAGGCCATTCTTCTCGATCCCGCCGACGGATTACAAGCTGTGGATTTGTGACGACGTGCCCGAAGGGAGCTACTCGCTGCCCAGTGCGAGTACCGGGTCGATCTTCGTCACGCGGCGGGCCGGCAGAAAGCTGGCGACCAAGCTCGCGAGCGCGAGCGTCACGACGACGGTAGCGAACACCATGGAGTCGCGGGGGTGAACACGATAGAGGACGGGTTCCAGTCCGCCCGAGGCAAGCAACGCGAGCGCCAGACCGAGGAACAATCCGATGGCCAGTTGCAGAACGCTCTTCCTCATGATCAGGAGGATCAACTGGGCGCTCCGCGCGCCGAGTGCCGAACGGACACCCATCTCGCGCGTGCGCTGAGTCACGGCGAACGACATGACGCCATAGAGCCCGGCCGCCGCGAGAAACAACGCGCAGAATCCAAACGCCATGAAGAACGTCCCGAACACCCTGTAGAACCAGGTCTGTCGATCGATGACGCGCCGGAGTGGATCGATCTCGTAGATCGCGAGATCGGCGTCGAGCGAGATGACTGCGTCGCGGACGAGAGCTGTCACCGCCGTGGGATCCCCATGCGTGCGTACCGCCATGCGAACGCCGTTGCCGACGTCACTCTGCGCGATAGGAATGTAGTAGCCGACAGGGCTCGCGTTGTTGTTCCCGATTCCCTGCATCAACAAGTCTGGCACGATCCCGACGACGGTGAGCCATGGTTCCGTGCCTGCCGGCTTGATGCGCTTGAACTGCCGGCCAACCGCGTCCTGGCCAGGAAAATGGGTCCGCGCGAACGATTCGTTGACGATGGCAACTGGCGGGCTGATGGAGAGCTCGGACATGGTGAACTCCCGGCCCCGCATGACCTTCACCTGGAACGTCTCGAAGTATCCAGCCGTAACGATGCCTTCACGCGCGAGGGGGTAGTCGCTGGCCTGTGGGTACGCCTTGCCCTCGATTTGCACGGGAATCGATCCGTTGCCCGCGGCCGGCAGCCCGTCCGAGAGGGTTGCCGACTGCACGCCCGGAATTGCCTGGAGCTGCGGCAGCAGCTGCTCGTAAAAGCGAACGCTCGCCGCGGGGTTCGGATATCTCGACTCCGGCAACGTGACGCGCGCGGTCAGGATGCTGTCGATGGCAAACGGCATCTGGACGTTCTTGAGCTGGGTCACGCTCTTGATCATCAACCCGGCGGCGATCAGCAGGCCGCACGACACCGCAAGTTCGGCGACGACCAACGCACTGCTGAACCGGCCGAGGCGACCGCTCGTCGACGACCGGCTGTCGTCCTTCAGGGCGGCACCGGCGTTCACCCTGGCCGCGTGCAGCGCTGGAAGCGCACCGGCGCACAGGCTGGCAAGCACGATCAGGCCGAGCACGAAGAGCATCACCCGGTAGTCGAGTCCGAACGTCATCCAGAACGGCGGCGGCTGCACCGACATCTGCTGCACGAACCAGCGCATGCCGGCAATGCTGATCAGGATTCCGAGGCCGGCGCCGAACGCCGCAAGGATGAGGACCTCGGTGAGGTGCTGGCGGATGACTCGAATTCGGGCCGCACCGAGCGCCATCCTCACGGCCACTTCACGCTGACGGAGCGACGCGCGCGCGACCAGCAGGTTCGACACGTTGACGCACGCGATGAGGAGAACCCCGACGCCAGCGCCCAGCATGGTGTAGAGCAGGGCGTAGATCTCGGGCCCGACTTCGGTCAAGGCATACGGGACCACGTCGCCGCCGATGCCGCGGTTCGTCTCCGGAAACTCGTTCGCGAGTTGCGCGGCGACGGCTGCCGCCTGCGTCTTGGCTTCGCGGATCGTCACACCGGGTTTGAGGCGGGCGATGATCCGGTAGCTGTCGCCTTGCCCTCTCGGCTTCGCGTGGGGGTTGAGCACGAGAGGCGTCCAGAGTTGTTCACGAATCGGAAACGCAAACTGCTCCGGCATGACGCCGACGACCGATCGGTGCACACCGTTGACTCGGATGCTCGTGCCGACAATCGATGGCGAGCCGTTGAACCGATCGCGCCAGAGATCGTGACCGATCACCACGACGGGAGCTGCGCCTGGCTTGTCATCACCTTCACGAAATCTGCGTCCCAGCAGCGGCTCGACGCCCAGCGATTCGAAGGCACCCACGGTCATCACGGCGCCACGGTAACGCTCCGGACGTCCGTCGTCGTTCGCAAGGTTCATCGGAACGAAGTTGAAGGCGCCGAACTTCTCGAACGACGTTTGCCTGGCTTCCCAGACCGCATAGTCGTGTTCGTTGATCGGCAGCTGCATCTCGTTCTGGGTGACGTTGGTCGCCATGACCGCCACGACGCGATCGGCGTTCGGAAAGGGCAGGCCTTTGTAGAGCGCGCCGTTCACCACGCAGAATACGACTGTGCTCAGGCCAATTCCCAGGCCGAGCGTCAGAATGGCTACCAGCGACAGCGTCGGATACTTGAACAGCATCCTGACGCCGAAGCGGAGGTCAGTGAGGAGTTGATTCATGCGCTCGTGGACGGAGGGAACGGAGGAAACGGAACAAGCTTCAACTCAGAGACGCGGAGAAACGGAGACGATTGGTTGGCATCGTTGCCGATCAGAACAGTCTTGCCAACCCGGACCGTCAAACCCAGGACCCTAAAAATTAACTCCGTGTCTCTGTTTCTCTGAGTTGAAGCTTGTTCCGTTTCCTCCGTTCCCTCCGTCTCCGTCCCCTCCGTGTCTACGGTGGCGAACGGAGCGAAGTTCCCGAGCCTAGTCTCTGGAGTCCGAGCCGCAGGCGCTTGCGCGCTGCCGGATCGATGACACGTCCATCACCGGCACGTTGTCGGTGCCGCTCGGAATGCCTGTTCTCGAAACGGGCGACCCGCCGTTGACCTCGATGCCGCGTGTCACTTTCACACCCTTGTCGTCGAGCGCGGACCGCTTCACGATGCCGACCGCCTCGACGAGGTGGCCGTCCTGCTTCTTGATCTCGTCCATCACCTCGCCTTTGGCGGCGACGCGGAACGTGCGCCCGGCGACGATCGGGCCGCTCTGGACGTCGTACTGTCGCACTTCGGACGCCTTCAATGCCCGGCCGGTGAGGCAGCCGATGACCACGACTTCGACCGAGTCTTTGGGGACGCGTGGCTTTTCCTGCGACCCCTCCTGGGGAATGAACGTGGCGAGCGTCAACGCGAGGACGAGGTGAATCATGACGACTTCCTTCCAGAACGAGCAGAGGACTGGCTCCTCGAAGATAACACGAATGAAAAGCTCTTCACGCCCGCCAGATTCGTGTCCATCAATTGGCCCTCATGGACGAGTTGAGACTGTCGTTTCGACGGCTCATCAACAGTGTCGTGCAATCAGATCGAATGTCTGCGTCGAATAAAAAAAGCCCGCCTGAAATCAGGCGGGCTTGAAGAAATAATCCCGGCAGTGACCTACTCTCCCACGCAGTTTCCCACGCAGTACCATCGGCGGTAGAGAGCTTAACTTCCGTGTTCGGAATGGGAACGGGTGTGACCCCTCTCCTATGACCACCGGGAAATGGGTTGCCTGGGGTCCGAGGCCGGCGCGCGAAGCGTTGCTTCGCGGAATCCACCGGTCTCGATCGTCCCAGACTATCTTGTCAAAGAGCGTGTTATTAGTGCCGCCGAAGCGCCCAGGGCGCGGAGGCGGACAGCTGAATATCCTGCAAACGGTAGTTCTTTCTTCGCACATTACACACGCAGCATCGTGTGCACTGAGTAGGTCCGGCTAAAGCCGGACTCTACGATAAGAGATTATGGTCAAGCCTCACGGCTGATTAGTATCGGTTAGCTCCACACATCGCTGTGCTTCCACACCCGACCTATTGCCTGGTAATCTTCCAGGAGCCTTTAGAGGTCTTGCGACCTGGGAGATCTCATCTTGTGGAGGGTTTCACGCTTAGATGCCTTCAGCGTTTCTCCCGTCCGCACGTAGCTACCGAGCGCTGCCACTGGCGTGACAACTCGTACACTAGAGGTGCGTCCATCCCGGTCCTCTCGTACTAAGGACAGCCCCACTCAAATCTCCTCCGCCCATGACAGATAGG
>Ga0114129_10003698_pt1 | contig 21541 bp, 19 predicted proteins | sample RhiMetdeltSRZDD1_FD_80071 | JGI IMG/M metagenome (GOLD analysis project Ga0114129, IMG submission 80071) | Populus rhizosphere microbial communities from Tennessee, USA - Rhizosphere MetaG P. deltoides SRZDD1 (version 2) (version 2) | ecosystem: Host-associated > Plants > Roots > Rhizosphere >... | reverse complement strand
GATCGCGTGCGAGCTGGAGGCGCAGGCCGACACGTGCGTGAGGCTCGGACCCTTGAGGCCGAACTGCATCGACACCTGCGCCGACGCCGCGTTGGCCATCAGCATCGGGACGAAGAACGGCGAGAGGCGATTGGTGCCGCGTTGCTCCATCACGAGGATCTGCTCGATGAGCGTCTCGAGACCGCCGACACCCGTGGCGATCGCCGTGCCGACACGCTCGGGGTCGGCGACGGTCTCGAGGTTCGCGTCCCTCAGGGCCTGGCTCGCCGCCGCGACGGCGTAGTGCGTGAAGCGGTCGGTCCGCCTGACATCCTTCCGGTCCATGTACGCGCTCGGCTCGAAGCCCTTCAGCTCACCCGCGATCTGCGTTTCGTACGGTGAAGGGTCGAAACGCGTGATGCGGCCAGCGCCGCTCTTGCCGCTGATCAGGGCGTCCCAGGTGGTCGCGACGTCCAGGCCAACCGGCGTCACCGCGCCCAAGCCGGTGACGACGACCCGACGGGTCACCGCGACATGACTTGATGCGCGCGATCGCCCAGCGTGCGGAGCGCCCCGGCGAGCGAGCCGGTGTCGGAGACGTTCACGAGCTTCACATCGGCGATGCGCTTCACCAGCCCGTTCACGACCTGGCCGGCGCCGATCTCGACGAACGTCGACGTGCCGCGCTCGACCATGTAACGAACGGATTTCAGCCACTCGACGCGATTCGACAGGTGGCGCACGAGCGCCTCCTGGATCGCGGATGAGCCCAGATGCGGCAGCGCGCTCACGTTGGCGACGATCGGAACCACGGGCTCGCGGAAGCGCAGCGTCTGCATGAACGCGCGCAGGTCAGGTCCGATGCGTCCCATGTCGGGGAAGTGGAACGGCGCCGAGATCCGCAGCGGGACGATCTTGCGCGCTCCGCGCTTCTCGAGCGCATCCATGACCGCCCGGATACTGGCGTCGTCGCCAGCGATCGTCACCTGCGTCGGACCGTTGTCGTTCGCGACGACGACGCGATCGGCCTCGACCGTGTCGCGGATGACGCGCTCCACGTCCTGCGCGGATAGTCCGACGACCGCGGCCATCGCGCCGCGCGCGCCGCGCGTCGAAGCGAGCATCCCGCGCTCCGCCACGAGCCGCAGCGCGTCGGCGAAAGGCAACACGCCGGCGGTCACGAGCGCCGTGAACTCGCCGAGCGAGTGACCCGCGACGAAGGCGGGCCGCAGGTGCTCCGGCAACGCCATGACACCGCGCGGCTCGCTGCCGTCCGTCACGCGACGCCCGATCTTGTGCGTCACGGACTCGACCATCGCCTCGAAGAGCGCGACGCTCGTCGCGAGCACCGCGGGCTGCGCGACGGTCGTGTCGTTGAGACGCTCGGCCGGACCCACGAAGCAGACGTCGGACAGCTTGTATCCGAGCACCCGGTCGGCCTCCTCGAACGTCGCGCGCGCGGCGGCGGAGGTCTCGTACACGTCGCGGCCCATGCCGACGGTCTGAGAGCCTTGCCCGGGGAAGACGAAGGCGAGGGAGGTCACGGGGCGCAAAGCGTAACAGCGGACGCTCGCGGCGTCGAGCACGTGTTCGCGATTCGCTACAGTGTGCATGCAGTGAATTCTCGAACGTATGTGCAGCGCGAACGCGCGCGCACAGCGGCGCGCACCAGCGCCGCGATCGAGACCGCGGTCCTGCGCGAAGTCGCACGTCGCGGTTACCACGCGCTCCGCATGACTGACGTCGCGCGGCGCGCCCACGTCGCACCACGGACGCTGTACCTGCATGCCGCATCGAAGGAGCGCCTGGTCGAGCAGGCGCTGCGGCGGCGCGCGACGTCGCAGATCACGCGCGTCGAGCGCTGGCGGCCGCGATCCGACGCGCCCGAATCGATCCTCAACGAGCTGGTCGCGCTGCACGACCGTGAGTACCGACTCGAGTCGGTGCTGCTGGAGACGCTCGTTGACGGCGCTCTACCGCGCGCGGCCGCGGCGCCGCTGCGGGACCTCGACAACATGCGGCTCGCCCTCATTACGCGGACGATGAATGACCTTTCGCGGCGTGGCGCGCTCCGCGTGCGCGTCGCGGACGCGATCGCGCTCGCACACGCGCTCCTCTCCTATCCCACTTGGCGCACGGCGCTCACCGGTCCGGCGCGCCGTCGAGCGCCCCGTCTCGTCGCCGCCGCACTCCGGAGCGCGGTCCTCTGAGCGCTTGGGCGCGTGAGTAGGCTCTGACGATGACTCACGTCGTCGTCGGCCACGACCGCGCGGACGTTGGTGAGTAGGGAGTGCCAGTCCGAACCGGCGAACGCAGCGTCCAGCAGATAGAGGTACTCGTCGATCCCGGCTCGCGCCATGGTGCCTCCGGCGCCGCTAGGGGCGTTCGATCTCCAGTATCCCTTTCACGCCGTTGAGCTCGCCCTCCCAGCGGTGGCCGCGACCGGTCACGCGGCGCTGGATGTCGGTCGCCAGCACTTCGCCTGCGAGGAAGTCGCCGAAGCGCTCGATCGTCTGACCGAGCGGACCGTCGTGTCGAAGCGTGATGCGATCGGCGATGTCGAGACCGGCTTCCTTCCGCATGTTGTTGATGTGGTGAGCGAGCTCGCGCGCCAGCCCTTCCGCCTCGAGCTCCGGCGTCGTGTCCGTGACGAGCGCGGCGATCGCGCCCGCGTCGCGTCCGACCGCGTGTCCGGCGGTCCCCTCGTGGCTCACGAGCACCTCGGCCGGCGAGAGCGCGAAGCCTTCGACAACGATGCTTCCGTCGCGGGAGGTGAAGCGGCCCTCCGCAAGCGCCTGGCGCACGCGCGGAAGATCCTTGCCGAGCTTCGGCCCGAGCGCCTTGAGCTCGGGTTTGACCGTCTCGTGCACCAGACCCCTGGCGTCGTCGCGCACCTCGAACGCTTTCACATTGAGCTCGTCGCGGATGATCGCCGCGAGCTCCTCCTGGCCGTCGAGCGCGCCGCGGTCGCGGTCGTTCGGATCGAAGACGGCGATGAGCTTGGGGAGTGGCGTGCGAACTTTTGTCTTCGCCGCCGAACGTGCGGTACGCCCCAGCGATACGACGCGCATCGCGGCGCGCATGCGCCGCTCGAGGTCGTCATCGATCCGCTCGGAACGCACCTCGGGGTACGCCGTGAGGTGCACCGACGCGTGTGCTCCGCGCACGGCGTGACGCACCAGGTTTTGGTACAGCGACTCCGCGACGAACGGCATCATCGGCGCGAACAGGCGCGCGAGAGTGGTGAGTGCCTCATAGAGCGTCTGGTACGCGGCGAGAGAGTCGCGGCGAGACTCGGTCTTCCAGAAGCGCGAGCGGTTGCGCCGCACGTACCAGGTCGACAGGTCGTCCCAGAACGCTTCCATCCTGAGGGCGGCGGTCTGCGCGTCGTACTGGTCCAGCGCTGCCCGGCCGTCCCGCACCAAGCGCTCGAGCGATGACAGCAGCCAGCGATCGATGAGCGGGCGCTGTGCGAGCGGCACCTGCGCCTCGTTCGGATCGAACGCGTCGAGGTTCGCATAGGTCACGAAGAACGAGTACGTGTTCCACAGAACGAGGAGCTTGCGCTTGACCTCGCTCAGGACGTTGTAGCCGAAGAGGACCTTCTCCGCTGGATCGTGGCGCGCGTAGTACCAGCGGACGACGTCAGCGCCGGCGCGCTCGGCGGCCTGCGGGAAGTCGATGAAGTTGTCGCCGGTCTTGTGAAACTCCTCGCCGTTCTCGTCATAGACGAACTCGTTCGAAAGAACGGTCCTGTAGGGCGCGTCGCTCGTCAGCACGACGCTCATGAAGAGCTGCGAGTAGTACCAGAGGCGCACTTGCTCGAGGTTCTCGGTCTCGAACTCGGCCGGGAACCACTTCTTCCAGTGCGCGCGCTCCTTCACGTAGCCGAGCGTCGAGAACGGCACGATCCCGGCGTCGAGCCAGGCGTCGCCGACCTCTTTCACGCGCGTGCTCTCCGCCTTGCATTGAGGACACGCCACCACGACGTCGTCGATCCAGGGCCGGTGGAGCTCCTGTAGGTCCTCGAGCCCGCGCACCGCCCGCTCCCTGAGCTCCTCGTCGCTCCCGATGACGAAGAAGTGGCCGTCCGCGCACGTGTAGAAGGGCAGGGGGAGGCCCCAGTAGCGCTTGCGGCTGATATTCCAGTCACCCATGCTGTCGAGCCAGTTGTCCATGCGGCGCCCGATGAACTCCGGGAGCCAGCGCACCTTCGCGGCGGCCTCCTTCAGCTTCGGGCGCAGCTCGTCCATCGAGATGAACCACTCGTCGGCGACGCGGAAAACGATCTCCTCCTTGCAGCGCCAGCAGATCGGATACGAGTGCGTGTACGGCAGCTCGCGGAAGAGACGGCCGCGCGACTTCAGGTCGGCGGCGATCTCGTGCGCGACGTCGCGCGCGTCCTTGCCCTCGAGCCACCCGAAGCCCTTGTTGAACCTGGCGTTCTCGTCGATCGGCACGACGACCGGCAGCTTCTCGATCTTGGACAGCGCGAAGTCCTCGGCGCCGCAGCCGGGCGCGATGTGGACGATCCCTGTGCCCTCGGCCTCCCCCACCTCGTCCCACGCGATCACGCGGTGCCCCGGCTTCGTCTGCGCGCCGATCGGCAGATCGTCGAACGGTCCGGAGTACCGCAGCCCGAGGAGCTTCTCTCCCTTGAACGTCTCGAGCAGCTCGGCATCGTGCCACTTCGTATGACGGAAGACGGCCGCGGAGAGGATCAGGACCTCGGGGGCCGACGCTCCGTCTGCGCGGACACGCACGCGCGCGTAATCAAGCTCGGGGTGCACCGCGAGTGCGACGTTGGCGGGGAGCGTCCAGGGCGTCGTAGTCCACGCGAGGAAGGATTCCCTTTCGTCGCCCGTGCCCGGCTTTGCCGGCCACGGGCGGGCCCCAGTCAAAGGGAACCGCACGTAGAGCGACGTGTGTGTCATCTCTTTGTACGAGCCGGTCATCTCGTGTTCCGACAGCGCAGTGCCGCACCGCGCGCACCACGGCATCGCGCGGTGTCCCTTGTAAAGCCAGCCCTTCTCGTGGCAGAGCTTCAGCACGTGCCAGATGTGCGAGATGTTGTCGTCGCTGTACGTGTAGTACGAGTCGTCCCAGTTCATCCAGCGGCCGAGCCGGATGTCGTGCTTGGTGATGACCGACGCTGAGCGGTCGACCCGCGCGCGACACGCGCGCGAGAAGCGCGCGATGCCGTAGGACTCGATGTCCCGCTTGCTGTTGAGGTTGAGCTCGCGCTCGACCTGGACCTCCACCCACAGGCCCTGGCAGTCGAAGCCGCTCTGCCAGCGAAGCTCGCAGCCCTGCATGGCCTTGTAGCGCTGGTAGAGATCCTTGTACGTGCGTCCCCAAGCGTGGTGGACACCCATCGCCTCGACGTTGGCGGTGATCGGACCGTCGATGAACGAGAACTGCGGGCCGCCGGCGTTCTTCTGCTTGAGCGTCTCGAAGCTTCGGTCGCGCTCCCACAGCTCCAGCACGCCGTGCTCGATCTCCGGCAGGTCGAATGAGGACCCGACCGGGGTGAATCGCGTCTTCTCGTTCGTCGTCGCCACGTCCGCTCCTTTGTCGTGACCTGACCTGCCGGACACAAAGACGCCGTCCCGCTCCCGGGACGGCGCTGCCGTGGTACCACCCGAGTTGGCACGCTCAGCGCGCCCACTCATCGCTTTGCTAACGGAGTCGCTCTCCGGCCGGGTCTAGTCGCCTCGCGGCTTTCTTCCGACGGCATCGGGGTCGATCGCCCCTCGAACGCCTGTGCTGACGAGTCTAGGTGCCCAAGGCGTCGTCGTGTAGCCAGCGCGAGGTCGCCAGCGCTGTCACCGGACTGGCATTTTGACCTATATATAAGATACCGATATATATAAGAACAATAGCGCTGGAGGTGCCATATGGCCAAGCGAGCCGAGCAAGTGAAGGACGTGCGCTTCCGCGCGGACGCGAGCGGTTGCCTGTCACGGCCCGCGTTCGAGGGCGCCGTGACCGCGGCGCTAAAGCGCGAGCCGCTGGCGACGCTGGTGCATCTCGACCTCGACGACCTGCTCGGCCTCAATGAGAAGTTCGGCCGCGAGGCCGGCGACAAAGCCATCGGCGCGACCATCGCGACGCTCGCGAAGACGGCCGCGAAGGAGGGCTGGACCCTCGGTCGCATGGGCGGCGACGAGTTCGCGCTCCTAGCGCCGGGCACGACGCTCGAACCCGTTTTCCTCCGCGCCGAGCAGCTCCGCCAGGAGATCGACGTCGCGCTGGCGAAGACCGCGCCACACGGTCAGAAGTGCACGGTCAGCATCGGCGTCGCGAACACCCCGCGCGACACGAAGTCGCGCGGGCCGGCCGGCACCGAGGAGCTGATGCGCAAGGCCGATCTCGCGTTGCTCGCCGCGAAGGAGCAGGGCGGGGATGCCGTCGGCCTCACACCGAGCGACGACATGGTGCTGAAGTCCTCCTATTACTCCGCCGCCCAGCTCGGTCGGCTCAAGGGCTTGGCGGAGCGACAGAAGAAGAAGGAGGCGGCGCTTCTGCGCGAAGCGCTGGATGACCTGCTGCGCAAGCACGAGCGCTCGTAATCTCTGCAGGTGGAGCTTCCGGCAGCCGTCATACGTGAGCTCGACGAGCTCGCACGACGGTTCGGTCCGACGTTGAGCATCGACGCGCGGATCGACGACTCCTTTCAGGATCCGATCGGAAAGCGCGATCGCTACGGCGAGGTCTGTATGGTCGTGCGACGACCCAGTGGCAGGATCCTCCTGGCCATCAAGACCTTCTACCCGCGTGGCGCCTATCGGCTCCCCACCGGCGGCATCGGTCACGGAGAAGGCGTCTACGACGCTCTCGTCCGCGAGACATTTGAAGAGACCGGCCTCAGCACCGTGGTTCGCACTTTCCTCGCGCGCATCGCCTACCTCCCGCTGTCCTCCCTCGGCGCGCCACCCGTCTTTCACACCTTCGCGTTCCTCCTCGATGAGCTTGGCGGCACGCTCGGCGCGCTCGACACCTCCGAGAGGATCGAGGAGTGGCGAGAGATCGAGATCGCCGATCTTCCTCGCGTGGCCGACGCACTCGACCGGCTCACCACGCAGGGCAGCGAAGACATCGGCGGCGACTGGCGCGCCTGGGGAAAGTTCCGCGCGGTGGTGCACCGTGCCGTGCACCAGGCGCTCGCGGGCGTCTAAGTCTCGAGCTTGAAGAAGCGGAACGCGATGAAGAACATGATGGCGCTCCACACCACGATGCCGATGACATCGCGGCCCACGTCGACGATCCCGGCGCCCGCGGTCGACACCTGACGAAGAGCGTCGTTCAGGAAGGTGAGCGGAAGGACATCCGACACCGGCTTCAGGAACGCCGGAACGGCATCGCGCGAGAAGAAGACCCCTGAGAGGAACATCTGGGGAAGCGTGACGAGCTGCAGGATCGCCGGGGCCTGGTTCTCGGTCGTCACGAAGCCGGTCACCGCGAAACCGAAACAGAGGAACAGGACGCTTCCGAGGACGGCGATCGCCAGCACCAGGCCAAGGCTCCCGACGATGGTGACGTTGAAAGCGAACACCGCGACGGCAATAAGGATGAGGACCTGCACGATCGCGAGGAGCAGCCGCTCGAGGACGTGCGCGGCCATGTAATTCCGGCGCGAGATCGGTGTCGCCATGATGCGGCGGATCACGCCGCGCTGCCGGTCGACGACGAACGAGAACATCACGCTCGCGACGCCCAGCTGCATGATCGTCATGCCCACGATGCCGGGCGTGAGGAAGTCGACATACTTCAGGTTCCGCCCGGCGATCTCCTCGCGTTTCATCGCCACCACCGGAGCGGTCTGGGTGATGGCGAACGACATCTGATCGATGACCTGCGTCAGGATCGCCGAGCCGACGGCGACCTGCTCCCCCCGCCCCTGATTCGCGTAGAGCGTGAGCGTCGGCACCGCCGCTCCGGGTCGCGCCGCCGCGACCTTGAAGTCGGCGGGGATCACCAGAACGATGTCGCGGTCGCCCTTCTGCAGTCTCGCGAGCTGGTCGTCGCTGGTCCCGCTCGAGAGCTGCAACGTTTCGACCCTGCCGAGAGCGGCCCGGAACGCCTGGCTGTCGGCGTTATCCGCGTTGTCGACGATTCCCAGCGCGACATGGCCGAATGAGCCGAAGTTCAGGATCCCGAAGATGCCCATGAAGATGAGCGGGAAGAAGAAGCCGAAGAACAGCGCCGTCCAGTCGCGCGTATACGCGCGCAGCAACATGAGCGTGTAGCCAAAGACCTGGCGGATCTCAGTCCTCCCTCAATGCGTGGCCGGTGAGATCGAGGAACACGTCCTCGAGGTTCGCCTGCTGCTGTGGCACCGGCTTCGAGAAGCCGCGCCCGAGCAGCTTCGTGATCAGCGCCTGCGGCGAATCGAGCGCGATGATCCGGCCGGCGTCTATGATCGCGACGCGGTCGCAGAGCACCTCGGCCTCGTCGAGGTAGTGCGTCGTGAGGAAGACCGTCGTGCCACGCTTGCGGATGTCGCGAATGAGGTCCCAGAGGTTGCGACGCGCCTGTGGATCCAGGCCCGTAGTCGGCTCATCGAGGAAGAGGACCTGCGGCTCGTTCACCATCGCGACCGCGATCGAGAGCCGCTGCCGCTGGCCGCCGGAGAGCTTCTCGGACTTCTGCTTCGCCTTGTCCTCGAGACCCACCGCGCGCAGCAGCGCGAGCGAGTCCACCTTCCTTCCATGGAACAACGCGAAGAGATCGACGACCTCCTGCGCCAGGAAGTTCTCCGGAAAGGCGCTCTGCTGCAGTTGGACTCCGATGCGCTCCTTCACTCCGGAGGGATCCTTCCGCACGTCCACGCCGGCGACGAGGGCCGTCCCGCTGTCCGCCGATCGCAGGCCCTCGAGGATCTCGACCGTCGTGGTCTTCCCGGCGCCGTTCGGGCCGAGGAGGGCGAAGATCTCCCGCTCGTGGACGTCGAAGCTGACGCCGTCGACGGCTTTGATCTGGCCGTACCTCTTGCGAAGCTCGCGTACGGAGACGATCGGTGCCACGGTCACGGCCGAACGAAAGCCCGGTACGCGGCGTCGTGGAGATACAGCGCGATCGGGAGGAGCGCCACGGCCGCGACGACGATCCGAACGACGACCGGATGAGGTCGCCTGAGGCGCGTGTAGGTGACGACGAGCGCGACCGCGACCGCGCCGAGCAGCGGCACCGTCGTGAGCCAGTGGGAGGGGGCCGCGCTGTCGAACACGAGCGAATAGATCGTCGCGGCGTCCAGCGAGCCGGCAGTCAGCCCGATGACGGCGAACACTCCGGCGTTCCGGGCCGGGTCGCGGAGCGCCAGGAGCAGGCCGATGCCCAGCGCACCGAGGATCGTCCCCAGCATCCGCTCGTAGGTGCGGTGGAAGGGCGCGTACAGGAAGACGTCCGGGAAGGCGAGTGAGAGGACGACCGGTGCGAAGAAGAGTGCCGCGCAAACGATGCCGACCGCCCGGGCGCCGCGGAGGGTCGCCGTGCTCACATGCGGCTGGCGTTCCACGAGCGGCGAGTCTCTTACGCTATGTGTTCCATGTCGAATGAGGGGAGTCGGCAGCGCCCGCTCATGCTCAGCGCGGGCCCGTCGCTCGGGTCTCCCGGTTTCGCCGCGCTCCTTTCAGCGCTCCTCCCCGGCCTCGGTCAGGTCTACCAGCACCGCTGGATCAAAGGCGCGCTCATGCTCCTCCTCCCGATCTTCGCGTTCGCCCTCGCGGGCGCGTTCGTCGTGAACGCGGATCCCCTTACCGCGTGGGTCCTGCGCAACGCGACGTACGTCACGTTCCTCGTCATCGCGACCACACTCGTCTATCACATCTACGTCGTCGTCGACGCGTTCGCCGGGCGCATGCGTCGGTTCAGCGGCCGCCACCTCATCGACTACGGCGTGCTCGCGCTGGTGACGACGACGCTGATCGTCACGTATGGGACGATCTACCGCGAGTCGACACCGTGGGCCGCGCTCATGGGCCGGATCTTCGCGCCGATCACGCGCCAGCAGGCACCCACACCGCCCGGCGACGAGCCGGCTCCGGTCTGGACCGGTAACGAGCGTCTGAACGTTCTCGTCCTGGGGATCGACACGCGCGACGGCGACCGCACGACGCAGAACACCGACACGATGATCGTCGTCTCGCTCGATCCCCTGAACCGGACCGCCGCGATGCTGTCGATCCCCCGCGACATCTATGTCAACAAGCCGGGCACGTTCCAGGGAAAGATCAACGGCGCGTTCGCGTTCGGCGGCCCGGATCTCGCCCGCAAGATCGTCAACGACCTCCTCGGCATCAAGATCCACTCGTACGCGCTGGTGAACTTCGAGGCGTTCAACCGCGTCGTCAACGGCGTCGGCGGCGTGATCGTCGATGTGAAGCGACCGGTGCGTGACGAGTCCTATCCGACCGCCGACTACGGAGTTGAGCGCGTGAACATCTCCGCCGGGCCGCAGCACATGCTCGGCGACACGGCGCTCAAGTACGCGCGGTCGCGCCACGACAGCAACGATTACAGCCGCGCGCGCAGGCAGCAGGACGTGCTCGCGGCCCTGCGCGTGAAGCTGTCAGAGCCATCGGCGCTGCGCGCGCTCCCCTCGCTCATGGACGGCGTCGGGACGACGATCGAGACCGACTTCGATCCGTCGAACGTCCTGCCCCTCGCGGGCGCGGCGGCAGGGATCGCGAGCTCGGACATCACCAGCGACGTGCTCTACCCGTGTGGCGGCGACTATCCGCACTGCGAGCTGACCTACAACAGCGAGGGAGGGTTCTTCCTCCTGCCCGAAGTTGCGAAGGTACGCGACCTTGCGGCATCGCTCTTCTACGACCCGAAAGTGCGCCAGGAGGGCGCGCGGGTCGAGGTCCAGAACACCGGTGCCCGGAGCGGGGTCGCGAAGCAGGTCGCGGACCGGCTCGAGGCGCGCGCCTTCGGCATCAGCGCGGTCACCGACGGCAGCTCGGCCCGATCCGCGGTCGTGCTGCGCAACTCGAGCAAGCGCTACACGGCGGAACAGCTCCGCACGCAGCTGGGTCTCCCGATGGAGACGGCAGACGCGGCGGGCGGCGCGGACATCGTCATCCGCATCGGGAACGACTTCAGGAGCTTCGCGACCGACCTGGCTCGTTGATGTCCGTCTACCGCAACGCGCTCCGTGACTACGATGCGTAGATCGCTGTGAGCCAGTCGCGGTAGCGCGCATCCTTGCCGCGCACGGCGTCGAAATAGACCTTCGAGATGCGCTTCGTGATGGCCCCCACCGCACCCGTTCCCACCTCGCGGTGGTCGACGCTCGTGACCGGCGAGATCTGCACGCCTGTCCCGCACATGAACATCTCGTCGCAGACGTAGAGCTCGGTGCGGTCGATGCTTCGGACGTCGACCGCTATCCCGAGGTCCGCCGCGATGCGCATGACATTGCCGCGAACGATCCCCTCGAGGATGTTGTCGGTCGCCGGCGGCGTGATGAGCCTGCCGTCGCGGACCAGGAACAGGTTCGCGGCGGAGCCCTCCGACACGTGCCCTTCCTGCGTCAGCACGATGGCCTCGGCGAAACCGGCTTCCTCCGCCTCGCTCTTCGCCAGCGCGGCGTTGACGTACGAGCCGGTGATCTTGCTGCGCGCGGGGATGGCGTTGTCGTCCACTCTTCGCCAAGACGACACGTGGCAGGCGATGCCCTTGTCGATGTCGATGTAGTTCCCGAACGGCACCGCGAACACGGTGAGACCGTCCTCGAGGTTGTGGAGGCGGACCCCGATCACCGGGCTCGCTTTATAGGCCACCGGACGGACGTAGGCGTCCTCCCGGTAGCCGCATTTCCGAAGGAGCTCGACCGTGATCGCGACGAGCTCGTCCACGGTGTGCGGGACGGCGATGCGCATGATCTTTCCGGAGCGCAGGAGCCGCGAGTAGTGCTCGCGGAAGTGGAGGCCGTACAGCTGCTCCTCTTCGGCGTTCCAGTACGCCCGGATCCCCTCGAAGACGCCGGTCCCGTAGTTGAACCCGTGCGTCATGACCGAGATCTTGGCCTCGCGGATCGGGACGAACCTGCCGTCCAGATAGGCCCACGCGCTATCCGGCGCGGCCCCTCTCGGCAGCTTGGCGGGTCGCACCAGCTCCTGCACCATGCCCCACTCCTTGGCGGTCGCGTCAGGCGACCCTTGACCGGCCGACCGCACGCCCCGTGCCGACCTCGTTCCCGCATTGTGACACGATGACCGCTCCGGCTCGGTGACGGTCGTCGGTCAGACCGCTACGATTCCGCCTGGTCAGACCGCTGTTGAGCCATTCGCGGGCGAACGGCGTACGAGTCCGTGGAGGTGCAGTCAATGTGGCGAGTGACCGGTAGGCGTTTCGTGTCGATCCTCGGAGCGGGGATGCTCGTCGCGACGGCGTGCGGTGGCGGTGCGGTGAGCCCGTCGCCAACCGCGTCGGTGGCAGGCTCGGACGCGGCGATGCAGCAACCGACTCGTCCGGTGGAGTTCGTGATCAGCACGGCGGTCGGCGGTGGTTCCGACATCTACGCACGCGCGATGCAGGCGATCATCGAAGAGCAGAGGCTCTCACCGCAGCCGGTGCAGCCCGTGAACAAGGAGGGCGGCTCCGGCGCGGTCGCGTTCACCTATGTGTTCGAGAAGAAGGGTGACATGCACTACATCATGATCACCCTCAACAGCTTCTTCACCACGATCGTCACGCAGCCGACGCTGCCGTACAAAGCGACGGACTTCACGCCCGTCGCCAACCTCGCGCTCGACCCCTTCTTCCTGTGGGTCAACGAGGACAGCCCGTGGAAGAACGCGGGTGATGTCATCAAGGCGGCGCAGGAGAAGGAGCTCGTGGTCGCGGGTACCGGCTCGAAGCAGGAGGACGAGGTCATGTTCCTGCGCATCGCAGACCTCGCCAAGACGAAGCCGTTCCGCTACGTCCCGCAATCCGGGGGTGGCGCGGTCGCGACAGCACTCGCGGGCAAGCAGGGCGGTGTTGAGCTCACCGTGAACAACCCGAGCGAGGGGCTCGGCCTTTACCAGCAGAAGAAGCTGCGTCCGCTGTGCGCATTCACGCCGGCGAGCCCGACGAGCGGACCGTATTCGGGCCTCGCGACCTGCAAATCGCAGGGCCTCGCGATCGACGATTACTACATCATGCGCGCGGTCATGGCTCCGCCCGGCCTGACGCCGGCGCAGCAGGCGTTCTGGGTGGATGTGTTCAAGAAGGTCTTCGAGTCCGCGAAGTGGAAGACGTTCATGGATACCAACGCGCTCGTACCCGACTTCCGATCGGGCATCGACTTCCGCACGTTCATCAACAACTACCAGAAGCTGCACCAAGACATCGCGACCAAGAACAAGTGGGTGTGACCCAGAGCGCGTGAGGCCGTACCAGGTCGCGACGGCGGCGGTCATGATCCTGATCGCCGCCGTCGCCATGTTCGACAGCCGCGCGTCGGCTCTCCCCGACCTCAGCGGCAGATTTCCCGGCGGTCTTGGGCCGGGCTTCTATCCGTTCTGGTCCGCGGCGATGATCGCCGGGGCGGCGGTCGTCGTGATCTACCGCTGGTATGGAGCGGCGGCCACCGGCGAGGGCGTGTTCGCGAAGCGCGAGGCGTGGACCGCGCCACTCAAGATCGCCCTCCCGATGATCGTTATGGTCGGGCTCATCCAGTGGATCGGGTTCTACTTCGTGACCGGCCTCTACATGGGCTTCTTCGCCCGCTTCATCGGCCGCTACCGCTGGATCTGGGTCGTCGTCATCGCGGTCGTGTTCCCTGCGCTCATCTACCTGTCGTTCGAGAAGGGCTTCCGGGTCTTCCTACCGAAGAGCAAGCTCTACGAGCAGGGCTTCCCCCTGTAGCGCCGAGACACCGATGGAGGTCTTCACCGGATTTACGAGCACGCTGGGCAGCCTCGCCGGCGGCTTCGGCACGGCTCTCCAGCCGTTCAACCTGCTGCTCCTCTCGATCGGGTGCTTCCTCGGCCTGATCATCGGCGTCCTTCCCGGTCTCGGCGGCACGAGCGGCGTGGCGATCCTGCTGCCGATCACCGTCTTCATCGCGAACGCCGGACCGGGCGGCGCGACGAGCGCGGTCATCTTCCTCGCGGGCATCTACTGGGGAGCGCTGTTCGGCGGAGTCATCACCTCGATCCTGTTCAACATCCCAGGCGAGCCGTGGTCGGTCGTGCTCCTCTTCGACGGCTTCCCCTTGGCGAAACGACTCGGCAAACCCGCGCTCGCGCTGTCCTCATCCTTCTTCGCGTCATTCATCGGGGCTTTCATCGCGACCGTGCTGTTCACGTTCTTCGCGCGCGCGCTCGCGGATGTGGCCCTCGCCTTTGGTCCGGCCGAGCTCTTCGCCGTGTTCATCATGTCGTTCGCGACGCTGATCGGGCTCGGCTCGGAGTCACCCGCGAAGAGCGTGATGATGATCGGCCTGGGGCTCCTGCTCGCGGCCGTCGGCTTCGACACGCTCACCGGTGCCCCGCGCCTCACGTTCGGCCGCGTCGAGATCCTCTCGGGCATCGGGTTCGTGCCGGTCACGATCGGTCTCTTCGGCATGGGCGAGATCCTCGCGTCGGCCGAGGAGCAGGGCATCGGCTTCGTCGAGCGCCTCTCCGCCAAGGTCGGCCTCAAGGACATCCTCGAGACGCTGCGCGAGCTCCGAAAGCGCATCTGGACCGTGGTGATCACCGCCGTCATCGGTTTCTGGTTCGGCGTTCTCCCAGGCCACGGGGCCACTGCGGGGTCCTTCCTCGGCTACGGCCTCGCCCGCCAATATTCGAAGAACAAGGCGAACTTCGGCAAGGGCGAGATCACTGGCATCATGGCGCCGCAGGCGGCCGCCGACGCGTCGGCGGTCGGATCGCTCGTGCCGATGGTCGCGCTGGGCGTTCCTGGATCACCGACGTCGGCCGTGATCATGGCCGGCCTCTTCATCTGGGGCCTGCAGCCGGGTCCGCTGCTGTTCATCGACCATCCCGACTTCGTCTGGGGCCTGACCGCAAGCATCTACCTCGGGCATCTCATCACGTTCACGATGTGCCTTCTTGCGGTGCCGCTCCTCGCGAAGATCATGCACGTCCCCTACGCGATCATCACGCCCTTCATCGTCATCATCTCGATCATCGGCTCGTACTCGCTCAACAACAGCATGTTCGACGTGTTCATCACGATCACCTTCGGATTCGTCGGCTACTGGCTGCGCAAGATGAAGTACCCGCTGGCGCCGCTCGTCGTCGCGATCGTGCTCGGCGACTCGACCGAGCGCGAGCTGCGCAAGGCGCTCATCGCGAGCGGCGGCAGTCCGCTCATCTTCGTGGCCAGTCCGCTGGCCGCGACGCTGATGATCCTCGCGGTCATCCTCTTGCTGCTCCCGGTGGTGCGCAACGTGCGCGAGCGGCGCGCGGCTCGGGCGTCCGTCGACCACGCGGCGTGACGCCGCTCGACATCGCGCTCATCGTCGCTGCGTTCGCGCTCATCCTGGTCGGCGCCGAGGTCTTCACCAACGGCATCGAGTGGCTCGGCATCAAGCTCAACATGTCCGAGGGCGCCACCGGCAGCATCCTCGCGGCGATCGGCACCGCGACACCGGAGACGCTCATCCCGATCGTCGCGATCCTCTTCACCAATACCAGCGACTCCGACGAGATCGGTGTCGGGGCGATCCTCGGCGCGCCGTTCATGCTCGCGACCCTCGTCATGCTCCTCATCGGCGTGACGGCCTACGTGCTGCGCAAGCGGCGCGGACGCGACACGCTGCGCGTCGACGCGGCGCATGCGACACGCGACCTGTCCTTCTTCCTGGTCCTCTACACCGTCGCGCTGGCTCTGGCTCTCCTGCCAAAGGACCTGCATTTCCTCAAGGGCTACCTGGGGTGGATCTTCCTCCCCGCGTACTTCCTCTACCTCTTCCTGGTGCTCCGCACGCCGAAAGCGAGTCCGCTCGACAGCGAGGAGGAGCTGGAGGAGCGCGAAGCCTTCGACGAGCTCACCTTCGCGGCGCAGCTGCGGCGTCTTGGTCTCGCGCTGGTGCCGACGCGGCCACCGCTCTGGCTCGTCCTCGTACAGACCTCCATCTCGTTCGGCGCGATCCTGATCGGCGCACGCTTCTTCGCGACCTTCGTCGAGGACTTCTCGCACGCCATGAACTTCAACACGCTGCTCGTCGCGCTGGTCCTCGCTCCGCTCGCGACGGAGCTGCCCGAGGCGGCGAACAGCCTGCTGTGGACGAAGGACGGAAAAGACGTCATCGCGCTCGGGAACGTGGCCGGCGCGATGGTCTTCCAGTCGACGATCCCGGTGACGATCGGCGTGCTGCTCACGCCGTGGGAGCTCGGACGCTTCGGCACGATCGCGGCGGTCTTTGCGCTCGCCTCCGGCTTGCTCATCTGGGTGCAGCTGCGCCTCCGCGCGCGCGACAACGCGCTGCCCCTCTCCTCTCTCATGCTCGGTGGCAGCCTCTACCTCGTCTTCCTCGTCTACGTCATCTGGAGCGTCGTCGCCGGTCTGCCAGCCTGATCCCGCGCACCTGACTAGAATCCCCGCGTCGTGCTGTGACACAGTGACCACGCGCCGCGCGACGCGATTAGAGGGAGGTCGGACGGATCCATGAAGCGTCTCCTTGCGATCTGTGCTGCCGTCGGGCTCGTCATCGCGGCCTGCGGCGTTATCCCGGGCACCGGCGGGGGGGCCAAGATCGGAATGGTCACGGACATCGGCCAGCTCGAGGACAAGTCGTTCAACGAGTTCACCTGGAAAGGCGTCCAGGATGGCGCGAAGGCCGTCGGGGGCACGGCCCAGGTGATCGTCACGAAGGACATCGCGGACTACAAGCAGAACATCCAGCAGTTCGTCGATCAGAAGTACGACCTCATCGTGACGGTCGGCTTCCTCATCGGCACGGACACGCTGGCCGCCGCGAAGGCGAACCCCACGATCCAGTTCTTCGGTGTCGACCAGTTCATCTGCGTTCCACTGGATGCGAACGACAAAGCGTGCAAAGGCACGATCCCAGCGAACTACCAGGGCCTCCTGTTCGACGAGGCTCAGGCGGGGTACCTCGCCGGCATCGTCGCCGGCACGATCACCAAGAGCGGCAAGATCGGCGCGGTAGGCGGACGGTCTGACGTCCCGCCGGTCGTCAACTACATCAAGGGCTACGAGAACGGTGCGAAGTCCATCAAGTCGAACGTGCAGGTCAGCGTCAACTATGTGGAGGACTTCAACGCCCCGGACAAGGGTGAGGCCTCGGCGAAGACGATGATCGGCCAGGGCGTCGACGTGCTGTTCCAGGTCGCTGGCCTGACCGGTGCCGGGGTGCTCCGCGCCGCGTGCAACGCGAAGGTCTACGGCATCGGCGTGGACGTCGACCAGTACCAGTCGCTCCCCGACTCGAAGGGCTGCATCATCACCAGCGCGGAGAAGCACCTGCTGAATGCGGTGCGCGAGGCGATCAAGCGGTTCAAGGACAAGGGCAAGCAGACCGGCAACTTCTTCAACGACGCGGCAAATGATGGCGTCGGCGTCTCGCCGATACGGAACCTGAGTCCGATCCCCGCAGGTCTCGAGGACAAGATCAAGCAGGCCAGCGCGGACATGAAGGCCGGCAAGCTCAAGCCGGTCCCGTGATCTCGAACCGGTAGGCGAATGGAAGCGGGGCCCTCGAGTTGGGCCCGGCCGCGGCCGGCATAGCCGGTCGCGGCCGACGGGACCCGGGACCGTGATCGACAGGACACCCGTCCTGGAGATGCGCGGCATCATGAAGCGCTTCTCGACGGGCACGCTCGCGAACGACTCCATCGACCTCGACCTCGCCGCGCGCGAGATCCACGCGCTCCTGGGTGAGAACGGCGCCGGCAAGACCACGCTGATGAACGTCCTCTACGGCCTGGTGACGCCGGACGCCGGCGAGATACGCATCGACGGCGAGCCGGTCACGATCCACGATCCCGCCGACGCCATCCGGCGCGGCATCGGGATGGTGCACCAGCACTTCATGCTCGTGCCGGTCCTCACTGTCGCCGAGAACGTGGTACTCGGCCAGGAGATCACACGCTCGCGCGGGGTCCTCGACATGCGCGCGGCCGAGCGGCGGATCCGCGAGCTCGCGGACCGCCTCGGGTTCACGGTCGACCCCGGTGCGCGTGTCGACCAGCTCTCGCTCGGCCAGCAACAACGCGTCGAGATCCTGAAGGCGATCTACCGCGGTGCGCGGATCCTCGTCCTCGACGAGCCGACGGCGGTGCTCACGCCGCAGGAGACCCGCGAGATCTTCGGCGTCCTCCGACGGCTGCGCGAGGAGGGCACCAGCATCATCTTCATCAGCCACAAGCTGGATGAGGCCCTCGAGATCGCGGACCGCATCACCGTGATCCGGCGGGGAAAGGTCGTCGGGACGCGCAAGCCGTCCGAGACGAACGAGAACGACCTCGCCGAGCTCATGGTCGGCCGCGCGGTCTCACTGCGCGTCGACCGGGGGCAGTCGCATCCCGGCGACGTCGTGCTCGAGGTCGCGGAGCTTCGTGCGCTCGACGATCGCCGCCACGAGGTGCTGCGGGGCGTCGACCTGGACGTCCGCGCCGGGGAAATAGTCGGGATCGCCGGCGTCGGGGGCAACGGTCAGGACGAGCTCGTGGAGTGCATCATCGGCCTCCGCAAGCCGATCGCGGGCACGATCCGTCTCGCCGGACGCGACATCACGCGTCTGGGCGTCGACGCCCGCCGCGACCTCGGCATCGCCTACGTGCCGGCCGATCGCCAACGCTTCGGGCTCGTACTCCCCTACCGGCTTCCGGACAACTTCGTGCTCACGCGTTACGCCGAGGTGCCGTACGCAGCCGGGCTCGGCGGCTTCGTGCGGCAGGATCGCCCGATCCGTAGCGAGGCGGGACGCCTGGCCAAGGAGTTCGACGTCCGCGCGTCCTCGCTCGACGTGGCGGCGTCGACGCTCTCCGGCGGCAATCAGCAGAAGGTCGTGGTCGCGCGCGAGTTCCGCCACGACCTGAAGGCGCTCATCATCGATCAGCCGACGCGAGGACTGGACGTCGGGAGCATCGAGTTCATCCACACACAGATCATCGAGCGCCGCAACGCGGGCGTCGCGGTGCTGCTCGTGTCGGCGGAGCTCGACGAGGTGCTGGACCTGTCCGATCGCGTCCTGGTCATGTACCGCGGTCGCATCGTCGGAAGCTTCGCCGCGAACGAAGCCCAGCGCGAGAAGGTCGGTCTGCTGATGGCCACCGGCGAGGCGCGGCCGTGAAGGCCCATCAGGCGCTGATCGAGCTATGGCGTGCGCGCCTCGGGTCGACGTGGTCCGTCGCCTCGATCCCCGTGTACTCCATCGTCCTCGCGTTCGCGGTCGCCGTCGTCGTCGTCATCGTGTCGAGCGCCTTCACCGCGACGGGCCTCGACATCCTGCTGCCGTTCCGCGCCTACGCCAGCCTCCTCGCGGGCGCCTTCGGCAGCCAGAACGCCATCTACAACACGCTGGTCGCGGCCGCGCCGCTCATGTTCGGCGGCCTCGCCGTCGGTCTCGGCCTCAAGGCCGGCCTCTTCAACATCGGCGTCGCCGGACAGTTCCTGGTTGGGGCGTTCGCCGCGGCGGTCACCGGTGCGGCGTTCGCGCAGGCGCCGACCATCGTCGGGATGCCGTTGGCGGTCCTCGCTGGCGCGCTCGCCGGTGCGGCGTATGGCTTCATCCCGGGCTACCTCAAAGCGCGTACCGGCGCCCACGAGGTGGTGACCACGATCATGCTCAACAACGCCGCGGCACTCCTTCTGACCTGGGCGGTCAACGACCTGGTACGCGCGCCCGGCTTCTCGTTCCCGCGCACGGCTGAGATCGGCCAGAGCGCGCTTCCGATCCTCGCGGGTCGCAACCTGCACCTCGGCATCCTCTTCGCGGTCGTCGCGATCTTCGTGATCCGCTGGATCCTCGACCGGACGACGCTCGGTTTCGAGATCCGTACCGTCGGCGCGAATCCGAACGCCGCGAGATACGCGGGGATGCGGCCGATCTTCATCACCGCGCTCACGATGACACTGTCCGGACTGCTCGCCGGTCTCGCCGGCGCGATCCAGATCCTCGGCGTCATCGGCTTCTACGCGCCCGGCATCACCGCATCGGTAGGCTTCGACTCGATCGCCGTGGCGCTCCTCGGGCGCTCCGATCCGATCGGGATCCTCTTCGCCGCGCTCCTGTTCGGCGCGTTCCGCGCCGGCGCCCCGCTCATGCAGATCGAGACGAGCGTACCGATCGAGATCATCGACATCATTCAGGCGCTCGTCATCCTGTTCCTCGCCGCCGACCTGATAGTGCGCAAGGTGTTCCGCGTGCGCGCACCGAAGGTGGAGATCACCGAGATGGCGACGGTCACCGGCTCGTGGGGCGCGGGGACGCCGCCGGCGGGGACCGCGCCCTGATGGACATCCTCGGCCTGCCGCGTCTGGTCTGGGAGCTCCTCGTCTACCTCTTCGCGGTCATGCCCGACCTGCTGCCGATCATCCTGTCGCTCGCGACGCCGCTCGCGCTCGGCGCGCTCTGCGGCGTGCTCTGCGAGCGCAGCGGCGTCGTGAACATCGGCATCGAGGGGATCATGCTGATGGCCGCGTTCTTCGGTTACCTCACCGGATTCGCGTTGCACGAGCCGCTCGGAACTGGCGCGGCGCTCGCGGCCGGGATCGCGGTCGCGGTGGGGACCGGCGCGATCCTCGGACTGCTGCATGCGTGGCTGACCGTGAGCGTGCGCGCCGATCAGATCATCGCCGGCACGATGATGAATATCGCCGCCTTCGGTATGACCGGGTATCTGAATCGCCTCATCATCAGCCCATCAGGTCGCGGTGGCGCGGGCGTGATCACGCCGTTCCATCTCCCGGATCAGCTGGCGTCGCTGCCCTTCCTCGGCCCGCTCCTCGCGATGTTCCTCGACCAGGGGCCGATCGCGATGAGCGTCATCGTGCTCGTCGTCATCTCGCAGTTCGCGCTCTTTCGGACGCGCTGGGGTCTTCGCACCCGCGCGGTCGGTGAGCATCCGAAGGCCGCCGACACGGTCGGCATCGACGTCTTCCGCCAGCGCTACATGAACGTGATCATCGGCTGCGCCATCGCCGGCCTCGCGGGGGCCTACCTCACGCTCGAGTCCACCGGCTCGTTCCAGAACGGCATGACGAACGGGCGTGGCTTCATCGCCCTCGCCGCGGTGATCTTCGGCCGCTGGACGCCCCTCGGCGCGTTCCTCGGCGCACTCCTCTTCGGCACCGCGACAGCGTTCGGGATCATCGTCAATGTGCGGCCGGCCGAGGGTGACCTCGGCACGCTCATGAAGACGATCCCGACGTTCTGGTATGCGGCGCTGCCGTACCTCATCACCGTCGTGATCCTCGCCGGCGTTGTCGGTCGCTCCACACCACCGGCGGCCGACGGGATCCCGTACGCGAAAGAGGGCAAGGGTTAGGCGATACCCAGCTCGTCCAGCGAGCGGTGAAGGTCCGCCGGGTCGCGATAGACGCGGAACGCGCCTGCGGAGATCAGCTCGTCCCAGCCGTAACCGCCGGACAGAAG
>Ga0114129_10003697_pt1 | contig 21546 bp, 23 predicted proteins | sample RhiMetdeltSRZDD1_FD_80071 | JGI IMG/M metagenome (GOLD analysis project Ga0114129, IMG submission 80071) | Populus rhizosphere microbial communities from Tennessee, USA - Rhizosphere MetaG P. deltoides SRZDD1 (version 2) (version 2) | ecosystem: Host-associated > Plants > Roots > Rhizosphere >... | reverse complement strand
CTCACACCTCACACGATCATTGGCGCACTGACCGTCATGCTGGGAACCGAGCTCGTGCGTCGCGCGTCATTTCTGTCCCTCCCCTCTGCCTGGAATACACCTTGGCGTTGTCTCTGTTCACGAAGACTTGTCCACCCCCTGGGCTCACGACTCGATCCCTCTAGCTCGCCTCATCGCCCCTCTTAGGAGGGATGTCTTCTCATTCCCGCACACGTTACACTCTGCAATCCTTATGGATGAAGCGAGACCATATCATCGTGGGCTCTATCGCCTCCCCTTGAACTATCCCGCTATGTACTGTGTGACCTCGACAGTCGGCGAAGGAAAGATTTCTAACCTCTCGGCCGTGGGATGCGCGATCGAAACCGATGAACCGTTGCCTCCGAACCAACAGGTAGCTCTGCGTCTGTTGCTCCCTGACAAAACGGAATCATTGCCAATCGATGCAGCAGAAGTCAGATGGGTGGAAGGAACCCGTGCCGGCATCGAGTTCATTCACATTGACCGCGAGGCCAACCTTCGATTACACGCGTTTGTGTGGGACAAGATGGTCGAAAGAATCCAATTCATTCAACAGAAGCGCACTACGTCAGCCCAATCAACGTAACAGGATGAGTTGTTCTTCCCCGTATTACCGGACTCTCGTCCGGGCCTCCATCTTTCCCATCACGGCCAAACAGACGAGCCCGATGCCGATCCAGAATAGTTCGCGGAAACGCCGCAAGAGGGCAAACGTAATCCCCGTGACATCGGAATAGCCGAAGGCCTTCAACAACAGTAAATTGCCTCCGTCTTGCGCGCCCAGACTGCCTGGGATGAAAAAGGTCCCGCCTTTGATAAACACCGCCAGCCCTCCGATCGATATGGCCGAGAGCACATTCGCCGGTCCACCGAGATAAGAGATAATCACGAAGACTTCCAATGCTTCGGCAAGCCATCCCAGGAAATAGCAACCGGTTGACGCGTAAAACCTCCCTTGATGGTGGGTATAGAAATTCAGGATTGTCTGGTCCAGCGACTCCAGTTTTTCTTCACGGACTTCGAGAAATCCGATGCGTAGGCCGAACTTTCTCAGCATTCTCAGAATCCACGTAAATAGTCCGTGCCGTTGGACAAATATGAAGGCGACGATCCCGAACAGTAACAACCCCACGCTGAGCAATGCTGCCGCGACAAACTGCCCGGATGATCCGTGCGATCCCGAGATCCAAAAACCCAATGCGATCCCGATCAGGATGAACAGAATCTGGGCAATCGTCATGGTGGTTTTGGCGATCACGACGGATGCCAACCCCTCGACCATCGGCACATTGCGTTTCTGGAGGAGATACGCCTTAAGCGGCTCGCCGCCGACATAGGCTGTGGGTGTCGTCATATTCACAACTTCCCCAGCCGTTCGAATTCCCAGTATCTGCCAGAACGGAATATGCTTCGCCGAAGGCCCAAGCGTTATTCTCCAGCCATACGCTTCAAGCACATACATGATCACGGAAGGGATGAGGATCGCGATCAATGCCGCAGGACCAAGGCTCGCGGCCGCTTCATAGATGTTGCCGGGACCAATATGCCAAACCAGGAGAGTGAGGGTGAGAAGACCGAGGCCGAATAGGAGATAACGCAACACGCGGGAGTAGACACTCATCCTTTCGATGTCACGACTGCAGAAGGACGTATCACCCACAACATCGCGAGGGCGAACACGATCGACCCGATTGCCGCCATCCACAGAAACCAGTCGAGCTTGCCGAATAGGGCAAAGAGAAACAGCACGACGGAAAAATCTCGGCTGGCCACGTTCTTCAGCATGAAATCCGACCAGGCCGCATGACCAGCTGTCTTCCATTCACTGGCGGCTTGGACTGTTTGCGCCTTGTTGACCAAGGCAAACGAGAGGATGTTGCCCAAGATGGCTGCAGCGCCCAACGCAAGCGGAATCCAGCTCCTGTCGCTGTCGACCCCATTCATGTAGACGCCGATTGCAATGCCCGCGAAGATCGCCATGTGAACAACGTTGTCCATGGCGATGTCCAGCCAGGCACCGAACGGAGATTCGGTGAACGTGAGGCGTGCGACCTCTCCATCACTACAGTCGATGACCGCCGCGAGCTGAAAGAGCAGCGCTGCGGCAATGCCTGCAGCATAGGTGCCGAGCCCAAATATCACCGCTGCTAGCAGCCCAACCACCGTCGCCACCACCGTAATGGCATTCGGTGAGAGTCCAAGCGCGACAAAGATCCGGGTACACCACCAGGAGAGCTTCCGATTGAAGTACCGATCGATGAATCCTTCGAACTCGCCTTTCAATGATGAAAATAACTGGTGCTCGGCTCGGCTCGCATCGGCCGACGTGCAGACAGGGTGATACCAGTGGGAGGGATCGTTTCCCGTCGTCATCAATCGGACACGACCATCGGTCGTGGCACGCTGCAGGCAGCGGTTGATCGGCACGATTCCACTCTCGCCTGCCAACTGTCCTGCTGTACTCAATTCAGACACGGGCAAGACCACGAGATCTGCGATCCCATTCCAGCCATTCCCCAATCTGAAACCGGGTAACGGTGTCTGTTCCGGGTCTTGCACACCTGCGTGAGGCACCTGTGCTACCACGATGATATGCCCTTCTTGAACATCCCGGCGTAGTTGTTCGATCAATTGGCGCGAAAATACGGTGCCGACACCTGATAAGAGGCAGTATCCGCGCACCTCAGCAGCCAGAGATTCCCAGGTGCGGGGATCATCCAGCGGAAATTCACGCATCGGCATCCATCGAACAGGAATCGTGACGCGCGGTCCTCTCGCAAGCGCTTGCTTCAGCTGGTCTTCTTCGGATCCGGCGAGCACAATCAATTGCCTGATGCCGGCACGCTGGAGCGTCAACACGGTACGCTGAAAGAGACCGACGCCAACGATCGGAGTCAACGGACTCAGCGCCGGCCGCACAGGGCCGCCAAAGAGATCAACCGACGGCAACAGAACGGCTGTGGAAAGTCCCTGCAGCTCAGTGCCTTGTTCAATAGTGCGCTCGTTCATACGGTATGGATGTCGTCGTGCGTCTTGACCTGGATTCTACAATTTCGGCAACACATCCCGTTCCGCCTTCTCGACATCTTCTGGGAAATCGATCTCGGTCCAGGGAAGCCCACCGATGAGTTCATAGCCGACCTTGACTTCGCGGAAGAAATCGATGAGTGCGTCTTCATATTCCATCTGCCAGGCCTCACGATCCACGAAGGTCCGCAGCGAGGCGACCACATGCGGCGTGTCCGCATGACGCACTTTGAGAAACCCGACGCCCTCCCCGGCATGATCATACCGCGACGGCATTTTTTTCGTTAGTGCGATCACACGTCCCCCTTCGGCGACGACCATGCACTCCTCACCGGTCTGCTTCACTAAATCGTCCATCAACAGTGCGTTGGGATACGGAGATTGCAGTAGGCGCCGAAGGATTTCCCGATGGAACAGCACATCGGCATCCATAATGACGACGTCGGAGTCTAGCGCAGTACGCGCGATCCAGAGCGAGGAAATACTGCCGCGATGGAATTGCTCATTGACCCAAAAGTTCACGCGCAGGCCGAATGCTTTGGCAGCCACTGCCGCACGGATCATGTCCTGTTTGTACCCCACCACAATATCCGCGTGCTGAACGCCTAGACTGGCGAGCGATTCGAGGTAGCGATGGAGCAAGCTTTGCCCGCCGATTTCGATCAGACATTTAGGACGGTGCTGTGTGACCGGCCAGAGGCGCTTCCCGACCCCGGCGGCGAGAATGACAGCTTTCATCAGAGCATGCAGGCCTGTTCGAAGGCATCGAGAAATGCGGTGAATTGCGCTTCCGTCAAGGCACCCATGTTGGCAATACGGAAGATCTTGTTCTCGAGATTGCCCTGGCCGGCATAAATGACGTACCCCTCTGCCTTCAGTCGATCGTGCAACGTCTGATACGCGAGCCCCTCCGGTAGATGGTAGGCCGTAATGCTGTTGGATTGCCGATCCGGCGGGAGGACCGACTTGATTCCGATCTTCGCCATCCGCTCGCGGATCAACGTTGCCATCTTCTTATACCGCTGGATGCGCTTGGCCACGCCTTCTTCCAACAGTTCGTTCAGCGCTTCATCGAACGCATAGTAGATCTGGACAGCGGGCGTGAAGGGAATCGTGCCCCGGCCTTGATCATCAACGTAGTGCGTGAGATGCAAGTACCACGATCGTTTGGGATAGGCCCGCATCCGCTCCAAAAAGCCTTTGCGCACCAGAACAAAAGACACGCCAGGGAATCCTTGGATGCATTTACCGGCAGTACCAGCCACCATATAGATCTTCGAACCGGCGATATCGATGTGTTCTCCGGCCAATGCACTGACGGCATCCAGAATGAACACTCGATTGAGACTATCGACAACCTCGGCGATGGCCTTGCCGGGATTGAGCAAACCGGTCGTCGTTTCATGGTGGACCATTCCAACGGCATGTACCTCCGGATGTTGACGGAGCGCGAGACGTAATCGCTCCGAGTCCGGTCGTTCCGTCCATTCGAATTTGAGCTCCGACACTCCCAAGCGATGCAAACCGACCATCTGTGACATGCGTTCCCCGTAGACGCCGTTGTTGATGATCAACGCACGTTTCCCGTGGGGGATCGAGGACATCAAGGCAGATTCCACCGCAGCGGTGCCGGACCCGGTGAGAAGGACCGCCGTGTAGTCCGTTTCCCCGCCTGGAACGAATGCCTTCAACAGTTTGGCTTGAATGCCATGTTGCAATTCAGCGAAATCAGATTCTCGATGGCAGATATCCGGCCGCAACAGCGCCTGTCTCACACGATCTGACACATTCACCGGCCCTGGATTTAGCAGCATCATGGAACAACCTACTCAATCGCTTTCATAAACCGTTTCGTAATGTCCGGCGGATCGAGGACGATCCGGCCGGCGTCTTCGGCAAATTCGTTGACCTTGACCAGCAGCATGCTGGGTCCGTCCTTTCTCAGCATGTCCTTGAACTCGTAGACCAAGTCGTCCTGCTCCAATACGCGCTCGACATTCACATAGCCCGCGGCCTTCGCAACTTTTTCCAGCGGAACGACATTGGAGATGGTCGGTTGATTTCCCGTCGTCCCGTAGACTTCATTATCGAACACCACATGAATGAAATTCTTCGGCTTCAAGGCGCCGACGGTTGCCAGGGTGCCCATGCCCATCAAGACGTTGCCATCACCGTCGAACGTGATGACCTGCTTATTCGGTTTGGCAAGGGCCACACCCAACGCAATGGCAGGAGCGTTGCCCATCGAGCCGATCATATAAAAGTGCGTCGGGCGATCTGCAATCTTCTGGGCTTCGCGTGATGGAAAGCCGTTGCAGACGATCACGGGCTGGTCAGACAGCAGTTCGAGCAACGCCGCCATCGCTTGCGCACGACTGATCAAGGTTCCCTGTTCCGGTCTCATGGATGCAAGCCTTTCACAACACCTTTCGTAATGAACAGGGCGACGGGAATCCGCTGCTTCATGAACGTTTCCGCCACCCACTTGAAATCTTCGACTGCCGATGTTTCAGTCAACGTCCGATGAGGAATCTTCATCGTATCGAGGAACTGCGGCATCACCTCGCCCATCACCAAGTGTTCGGGCGCATCCTTGCCCCCTTGGCCGCGCCAGGAAACAATCAAGATACAAGGCTGATGGTAGATCATATTCAGCGAGATGAGGGCGTTCAGTGAAGTGCCGAGCCCTGAATTTTGCATGAGGACGGCGGGAATCTTCCCACCCATATAGGCGCCGGCCGCCATCGCCACGGCTTCGTCTTCTCGGACCGCCGGCGTGTAAAGGCGCCGGTCCATCAACTCTGCAATAATGCCACCCAGGATAGAATCGGGAACCCCGGTAAAGAAGTTCACCCCCATGTCCTGCATGGCCTGCACAAAGGCATCGCTCTCTATCATTGTCTGCCTTTCTTCGAATCAACTGCGGGAGAAAAGCGCCGCGCATTATAAGCCATGCCTCGACGCTTTCTCAAGGAAACGAAACCCCGTTGCGCCGTCCTGCTTCGCATGGTAGCGTGCAATCATGAGAGCAGTCCTTGTCATTTTCGCACTCATGCTGCTTCTGCTGCATCCCTCGCTTTCTGGCGCCGTGTCGATGACAAACGATCCGAAGGGATTTCAGAATATTGTTTGGGGTGCCGCACTAAAAGTTCGGACGGATCTTGAAGCGACCCGCAAAGGCCCGAACTTCGTCGAGTACCAATTCAAGAATACGCCACCCACTTTTGCGAATATCCCCGTCGAAAGTCTTCGATTGTCCACGGTGGATGATCAATTTGCCCGCGTCACGATCCGCTACAAGGGAGAAGAGACGCACCAACGAATTCTTGCCTACCTCGAAACAGAGTTTGGCCGGATGGAGCATCTGCCCGGTCAGATGTTGCGCGGGCTCAATCAGCAGTATAATTGGCGAGGGACCGAATCGGAGATCAACCTCACGTATCAAGCGAGTACCGAGCGGGGGTATATTTTTTTGGACAGCCGGACGTTGGCACCTCGATTCAATGATCTCCTCGCGGATACGGCGGAGTAGACCCATGCTTTTCTGGCGAAGGATCCGATGCTATTCGTGTCCCGGCATGCTGAGCAACCTCGTTCTCCTCGTCCTCTTCTTTTCCGGTAGCACGGCATTCGCCGTGCAGATGAAAGACGATCCGAAAGGATTCGAAGGCATTCCTTGGGGAGCGACCCTTTCAGAATCGGAGACGTTTGGGAAGGTCGAAGACTCAGGACGGTTGAAAACCTACGAACTCAAAGGAGCTCCGCCGACTTTCGGGCCTGCCAAGGTCGAATCGATGAAATTCACGACCGTCGACGGTCGGTTCGCGCGTGTCACCGTCCGCTATCAGGGTAAAGAGGCGCACGAGCAACTGCTGGCATTCCTCCAATCTCGCTATGGCCCTCTCGATCGCACGCCGGGACAATTCACAGGAGGCGCGGTAAAAATCTTCGCGTGGCAGGGCATAGAAACGGAGGTCAGCCTGCGGTATGAAACCCGCACCGACCGCGGCATCATCTTTTTTGAAAATCCAACGCTCGCGAGCCGTATCGAAGGAGCGATGGCACCGGAACCCGACTTAGGCGGCGCCACGTACTAACTCCTCGCGCGCAAAACTTTCCATTGACAAACTGCAGCATGCTTTCGCATCATGCCCCCCTATGCATAACGCCACGAAGCTTCGAGCCGCCCTCAAAAAACCAGGAGCTCTCAAAATTGTCGGTGCTCATGACGCGCTGAGTGCCCGGCTGATCGAACGCGCCGGCTTCGACGGTGTGTGGGCGAGCGGCTTCGCCATTTCGGCCTCGCTCAAGTGCATCCCGGACGCCAGCTTCATCACATCCAGCGAACAACTCGAGGTTGAACGCAACATCGCCGAGGCGGTGAATATCCCTGTCATCGCGGATTGCGATACCGGATACGGCAACGCCCTGAATGTCATGCGCACTGTCAACGACCGTGAACGGGCCGGGGTCGCCGCCATCTGTATTGAAGACAACATGTACCCGAAGCGCTGCAGTTTTTACGCCGGTGTCCGCCGTGAGCTGATTCCGATCGAGGAGCACTGCGGGAAGATCAAAGCGGCCAAGGCAGCTCAAACAGTGCCGGACTTCATAGTGATCGCTCGCACGGAAGCGTTGATCGCCGGGTGGGGACAGGAAGAAGCGTTGAAGCGGGCTGAGGCCTACGCCGAAGCAGGAGCCGACGCCGTCTTGATTCATTCAAAGTCCAAGAAATTCGACGAACTCAAAAGCGTATACAAATCCTGGTCCGGACGCGTGCCGTTGGTCGTCGTTCCGACCATTTTCGACCAAACCACCGCCGAGGAGTTGGAAGACGCAGGAGCCAAAATCATCATCTACGCCAATCAGCCTGTACGGGCCGCGATTCGAGCGATGCGGGACACACTGGAGCTCATTAAGAAGGACACCAGACCAGGCGCCGCGAATGATCGCATCGTGACGTTGCCTGAGGTCTACGACATCGTCGGTGTGCCGCAGATGGAAGAAGATGAAAAGGCCTTTCTGCCGGTGGGCGGGGAAAAGATCACGGCGATCATTCCGGCCGCAGGATTTGAAAAGCAATTGCTGCCGCTGATCGAAGACAAGCCCAAGTGTCTACTCGATATCAAAGGGAAGACGATCCTCGAGCGAGCCGTGGCGGCCCTGAACGACTCGAACATCAAGGAGATCGCGCTCGTCCGCGGATATAAGAAAGAAGCCATCTCGCTGCCCAATATCCGTTACTACGACAACGATCGCTTCGAAGAGACCGGCGAGCTGTTTTCGCTCTTTTGCGCCGAGAGTGAAATGAAAGGCCGGACGATCGTGTTGTATGGCGATATCATTTTTGACAACACAATTTTAGAAAAACTGCTCAAGAGTCCCGCCGACTTCGCGCTCGTCGTCGATTTGGCCTGGCAGGACCAGCAACAGCGGGGTGGAGCACCATCCCATATCAACCCCGATCTGGTCACGTTTGCCGATCCTCCCGGGAAGAGCTATCTTTCCCGCTTCGTCATGGGGGAGGAAGAACATCGCATTGTCAAGATCGGCCAGCATCTCCCGCACGGCGAGGTCCATGGGGAATTCATCGGCATGGCGATGTTTTCCGAAAAGGGAACCCAGGCCTTTCGCGATTGCTATCGGGCCTCACAGGAGCGGTACAGGTCGTCCGGTTTTCACGAAGCGGGGAGTTTCAACAAAGCTTCTTTTACCGACATGGTCCAGGAACTCATCGACCGCGGACACCGGGTTGATGCCGTGCCGGTCTTCAAAGGCTGGATGGAAGTCGACTCCTTCGAGGAATACCAAAAAGCCTGGGCCAAGATTCGACAGTAACGCCCCTGTAGTTCTACGTAATCCCCTACCAATCTCCCTCTTGAAAGCTTGAGGCTTCTGGCTGTCCGCTGGATCCCCCTCTTCTGGTGGGTGACCGCACCCCTCTCCTTAGGAATAGCCGAATTTTTAGGTTGCGGTAGGCTCAAGTTGTCACGAGGATGGAAACTTCAGCATAGATTAAGGGAGGAAATACCCATGAAATCCAGCATCCTACATGCGACAAGCGCCCATGCCCCCCTTGATCGCCGCTATGCCGAGAGAGTCCCGATCAACTATCGCGTCACTTACGCGGGAACAGAAGGCGCGAGAGTCGTCAAGATTGAAGGATCCCTAAGGGATCTGTCCCAGACCGGCTGCAAAATCCTCGGAACGGTGCTCCCGGCTGAAGGGGCCCGCCTTACCGTCACCTTGCACTTGGAAGACGGCCAGGCCCCGCTCCGCGTAACCGATGCAACAGTGTCATGGATCAAAGGCAGTGTGTTTGCATTGCGATTTCCAAAGCTGACAGAAGAAGAACGCAAACGCATTCAAGCGGTGATATGGAAACATGTCACCTTGTCACCTTCCAAGAATCACCGGGCTGCATTTCGCATCGTCACCTAACCCTCATGATGGAACGAGGAACGCGAGCATGGGACAGAACATGAAACATTCGAACGGCAAACAGTCTGGGCGGAATAGCGGTACGGCATGCGATCCCAACCGGCGCCGGACGGAGCGGGTACCCTCGCAGTTCAGCCTGATGTACTCAGGTATGCATCATGGGCAGATGCTGATCGGCAATGGAGTCGTCAGGAACGTTTCGGAAGCAGGCATTGGCATCTTAGGTAACCACCCCGTCCAACTCGGAATGGATTTGTCACTGTTCATCGATCTCCCCGGGGTCGAGGAACCGATCTGCATTGCGGAAAGCCGAGTCTCCTGGGTGTCGGGACGCCGCTTCGGAGTTGAAATGATCACCCCTAACCTCGAAGTCAGCAATGAACTGCGCTTTTATGTGTGGAACCATCTATTCCGGCCATCGAACAGGAAGCAGAGAGGTGAGGTGAAGTCATGAAACACGCCAGAGTTCGTCTGGAAAAATCACTCCCCCACGCCGTTCACGTCCGCAATAGCCGAGCCGAAGCTCGGGTTCCCGTCGATTTCGGGTTGATGTACTCAGCCCAGGACGAACGGGGGGCGTTAATCATGGGCGACGGCACCGTGATTGATATCTCCAACAGCGGCCTGGGTATCCGTGGCAATATGGCAGTGAAGAAAGGCCTGGAGATGACGCTGTTTATCTATCTTCCTGATGGGCAGGATCCTCTCTTCGTGATGGAAACCCGCGTGGCGTGGTCGACAGGACATCGATTCGGCGTGGAAATTCTCAAGATGAACCTGCGTGAGCGGAACAGGCTGCGATATTTCTTATGCTCGAATCTGCGACAGTTCTGGAACATGGATAGGACACCGCGGTCCCGCCGAAGCAGCATGTAGAGTTAGCTCAAAGATCTCCCTCTCTTCCTTTTGGCGTCCTCCTTAACGTCCCTCTCACAAAACAGTCCTTCATTGTCACATTGCTGACATTCATGCTAGTCTGTTGGTGAGTAATTACTCACTTACTTAATTGGTAGGTTTTATGCCGGGCAAACCGAAACAGTCACGGTCCACCAGCCAGGAACGCCAAGCCGGCTTGATTGCAGCGGCGGCCTCGCTATTTGCGGCCAAGGGGTTCAATGGCACCACGACGAAAGAAATCGCCCGAGCAGCGGGGGTGAGCGAAGCACTGGTCTTTAAACATTTCCCCACCAAGCGGGCACTCTATGGAGCGATCCTGGCCGAGAAGGTTACTGTCAACGAGCTATTGGGCGCGGTTGAAGAATCGGCCAAGAAACGAGATGACCGCCGAGTCTTCACCTTGATTGCTGGCTTCCGGATCAGGCCGGGGGTCGATTCGACCCTCTTGCGGCTACTCCTCTTCAGTGCGCTCGAAGGCCACGAACTGTCTGAGATGTTCTTCGGCAAACACCACCGGATCTTCTATGAGCATCTGGCGACCTATATCGAGACCAGAATCGCCGAAGGCGCCTTCCGCCGGGTGGACCCTCTCCTTGCGGCCCGCGCGTTTATCGGAATGGTGGTTCACCATCGCCTGCTCCACGAGATCTTTGGAGTACCGATGCATCGATCCCACAGCGAGACCGTCAGCACCTACGTTGACCTGTTTTTGACCGGACTCGTAAAGGAACCAAACGGCTCGATTGCCCGGAGGAGGACTTCGTGAATCCGGTCAAGCAGCACCCCATCGTTACACTCGGCGTCATCATCTTCTTCGCTGTCACGGCGCTCGTGGTGTTTCGCCTGAGCAGCGGCGCGAAGGTCGATCAGAAGAAGTCTCGCGTCATCACCGTAGCCACCATGAGGCCATTGAAGCAGGACCTTGATATTCGCTTGGCCTATACGGCCGACATTACGCCCAACCAAGTGGTCAATATTTTCTCCCGTGTTGACGGCTATATCGCCAAACTGTACGTGGACAAAGGCGATTTCGTAAAGGCCAACCAGTTAATCCTGGAGATCGACCACCAGGATTATCTCCACGCCGTCAACCAGGCCAAAGCGAACCTGGCTGCAGCACGCGCAAAGGTCACCCAGCAAGATGCGTCGGTTCGTAACGCGAAATTGACGCTCGAACGAATGCAAGCCTTAATCAAGGATCAATTTGTGTCGCAACAGGACTTGGACAATGCCGAGGTGAATACAGAGGCCGCCGTCGCGGCGCTGGAATCACTCCGCGCGCAGGTCAAACAAATGGAGGTAGCCCTCGCTCAAGCCGAAACGAACCTGGCCTATTCCTATATCCGAGCCCCTTTCGCCGGCTATGTGGCTGAACGAAACCTGGATTTGGGTGCTTACGTCACAGGAGCCGCCACCAGCACCTCGACAACATCACGGGGTATCGTGAGCCTTCATGATATTGCGGTGGTGCGCACGCTGATCGAAGTCGTCGAGAAGGACGTGCCGTTGGTACGGATCGGACAAAAGGCGGAGGTCCGCGCGGAAGCGTATCCCGACCGAGTTTTTGAAGGCACTGTCACACGCATCGTCCAGGCGTTGAACCGCGCGACCAGGACTATGACCGTCGAAGTGGACCTACCGAACAAGGACCGGCTGCTCAAGGGCGGGATGTTCGCGCGCGTAGAGGTGCTGGTTGGCAAGCACCAGAATGCGTTGCAGATCCCCATCGACGCCGTCAGCCGCTTAGAAGATGCCCAATATGTCTATGTGGTTCGAGACGGTAAAGCCGAGCGCGTGTCGGTCGAAATCGGCGTCCGCGATGAGAATCGCGTCGAGATCACCCAAGGCTTGGACGGCTCAGAACAGGTGATCGTCTCCGGGAAAGACCTCGTGCATGACGGGACACCAGTCCAGACAGAACAGCTCGAATCGGTAAAGGGTCAAGGGTGACCTTCATCCCTCACGAGACATGTGGCTGACTCTGCTCGCACTACGCAATCGCATCGGCATTTTGATGCTCTCGCTCGCCATGGTTGTCCTGGGCGCGACCTCCCTCAACCGTTTGCCTGTCGATCTATTCCCGAACATCCAGGTTCCCGTGGCCTTTGTCGGGGTCATCTATAAAGGGGCGCCGCCTCTCGACATCGAACAGAGCGTTGTCTATCCGATCGAGAAAGCCGTCAGTTCGGCATCGAATGTCGAGCACGTCGAGTCCTTTGCGAAGCAGGGAATTGGAGCGGTTCAGATTTGGTTTAACTGGGGCGCCGACATCAATGTCGGACAAATGGAAGTGATGCAGCGCATCACTCAGATTCTGAATAGTTTACCCCCCGGGATTCTTCAGCCTTTTATCGTCAAGTTCGACGTCTCGAACATCCCCGTGTCCTTTGTGACAGTCTCGAGTGAAGATCTCGACGAACGAGCTCTCTATGACCTCTCGTTCAATACGATCGCCCCGCAGATCGAACAAATCGCCAATGTCGCCGCGGCCACGGTTGAGGGCGGCAAGATCCGCCAGATCAACATCAATCTGGACCCTGCGCTCCTCAATGCCCGCAGCCTGTCGATCTTGGATGTCGTGAAGTCGGTCAAGGCGGCCAACCTGATTCTGCCCTCCGGTGACATCAAGGCCGGGAACCTCGATTACAATGTCTTCACCAACAACCAGTTCCGCACCGTTGAACCCATTCAGGACGTGATCGTGAAGGTCAACCAGCAAGGGAATCCGGTGCGCGTGCGCGACCTGGGCACTGTGACCGATTCGTCGGACATACAGACGAACGTCGTCCGAACCGATGGGCAGCGGGCCGTGTATCTTCGGGTGAACAAGCAGCCGATCGCCAACACCGTCGAGGTGGTGGACGCCTTGCGTGCAGCGCTGCCGAAGATGATCGGCATCCCGCCCAGCGTGAAGCTCGGTATCTCGTTCGACCAATCCGTCTATATCCGGCAATCCATTAGCAATCTCGTCGAGCAGGCCTTGCACGGGTCGCTACTGGCCGCGGCCGTCATCTTGATTTTTCTCCGTAATCTCACGAGCACGCTGATCATTTCGGTAGCCATTCCGCTGTCGATCATGGTGACCTTCATTGTGCTGTACTTCACGGGACAGACACTGAACGTCTTTACCCTGGGCGGTCTGGCACTGGGGATCGGTCGGTTAGTCGACGACTCAATCGTAGAGCTGGAAAACATCCAGCGGCATCTCAATATGAACCAACGGCGCTGGGAGGCAATTCTCGAAGCCGCCCGGGAAGTAGCGATGCCGATTTTTGCCTCGACCGTTACAACCGTCGTGGTGTTTCTCCCGATATTTTTCGTCGTCGGCATCGCGAGGCTCTTGCTGATCCCGTTGACGGTCACCATCGCCATCGCGCTCTTCACCTCCTTCTTTGTCTCGCGCACGGTCACGCCGGCGCTGTGCTACAGGTTTCTCAAGCCCGAATCCGAAGCCCACCGCTCGATGCCTCGCTGGTTTGTGCACATCATGGATTGGAGCCGAACACGTTATGAATCGATGGATCGGGGGTTCGAAAACTCTCTCCGCTGGGTGCTGGCCCATCGCAAAGTATTTATCGTGGGCGTTCTCCTCATCTTCTGCGCGTCGCTCGCGTTGATTCCGAAGATCGGCACGGAGTTCCTCCCGGTCTCTGACGAGAGCCAGTTCCGCATCGTGCTACGCGCGCCGGTGGGACAACGAGTCGAAAAGACGGAACAACAGGTGGCAGAGGTCGAACGCGTGCTGGGTGCGAACATTCCTGCGGATGAACTGGAGACCATTGTCTCCAGCACAGGCGTCCTGGCTCAGGGCCGCTCATCACTGTTTAACCCCAACACCGGGCCGCACACCTCCGTCATATCCGTCTACCTCACCTCGCCGGACAAACGGACGCGCAATCAAGTGCAAATCATGAACGATGTGCGGCCGAAGGTTTTGAAGCTGTTTCCCGGTGTGGCGATGTTTTTTGACCCGGGCGGATTAGTCAAACGGGTGACCAGTTTCGGTTCGCAGAAAGCGGTCGACGTCGAAATTTACGGCTATGACTTCGAGAAGGCTCGGGAAGTCATCCGCCAGGTGGAAAGTCTGATGCATAGGATTGACGGATTGGCCGACATCGAAGTCAGCCGCGAGGAAAACTACCCCGAAGTGAACGTTGTGGTCGATCGCGAAAAAGCGGCACTGCTCGGAATCAGCGAAACAGATATTGCTAACGCCGTCCTCTTTTCACTCAATGGTAACGGCCAGACTGATCCAATCATCTATACCGATCCCCAAAACGGAAACGAGTATTACATCAGCGCCTGGCTCGCGGAGGAGCACCGGAAGGATTTGACCGACATTGAGAACATTATCCTGACGGCAAGAAACGGCGAACCGGTCCTGCTCAAGAACGTGGCATCACTGAAGCTGAACGCCGGCCCTGTGAAGATCGACCGCAAATATTTTCAAAGAGTCATTCACATCACTGCTAATCCCGTTAATCGGGACCTCGGCGCGATCGCCGACGACCTCGAAACGGGCTTTGCTCAGTTACAACTGCCGACCGGCTTCACCATACGGCTCGCCGGCCAGATCCAACAGCAGCGGGAGACGTTTTCGGGTCTCTTGTTCGCCACTGTACTTGCCTTGATCCTGGTCTACATGGTGATGGCTGCACAGTTTAAGTCCCTGATCGATCCGTTCATCATCATGTTCTCTGTCCCCATGGGATTCCCCGGCGTCATATTGATTTTGTTTCTGACAAACACGACCCTCTCGACGACCTCCATGATGGGCATCATCATGATGCTCGGTATCGTCGTCTCGAATGGCGTGCTATTGGTGGACTATACCAATGTGCTGAGGCGAAAAGGACTGGGACTGCACGAGGGCGTGGTCAAGGCGGCAAGGACAAGACTTCGTCCTATTCTCATGACTTCGCTCGCCACCGTGTTCGGATTGCTCCCGATGGCGATCGGTTTGGGTACGGGCGGCGAGACCAATGCGCCATTGGCTCGGGCAGTCGTAGGAGGTCTCAGCGTTTCGACGCTGCTGACGCTCTTTCTCGTCCCGACCATTTATATCTTGCTTGAAGAACGGTTCCCGAGACCTGCTACCGAAGAGCCCAGGGCATTCGAGGGAATTCCCGCTGAGACGCCCCTCGCACCAGCGAGTCGTTAGGACCAACCCGCCCTGACGGCTAACCGACAGTGGGAAAGAGAATCTTCAGCTGCATCGCCAATCCGATATCACCACTGATCCTAATGCGCCCCGACATCGCAGCAGCCTGACCGCTGAGTTCGCCGTTCAGTACCTTAACGCAATCCTCTCCGGCCATTGAGAGTGTCACGTGCGGATCGTCGTGGGTCCCTTCTTTCACCAGACAGGTGCCTTCGCGAATCGTCACGATATATTGCCCACCTTGTGGCCCGCTTAAGTCGAACTGGTAGACGGCATCAAGATCTTCTGCGGCTTCCGCATCGAGCTTGGGGGGCAACTGCTTGAAGAATTCCTTGATGCTGGCGGTTTTCATGTGGCGGGGGAAATGCCGGCGTTGGCAAGGGAGCGGTTTCTCCGCCGCTCCCAGCCTGTTTGCTCGACTACACTAATACCGGAGCGTCACAGTTGAGGTAGACCGTCGCGCGCCGAAGAACTTTTTTGAAAAATCTTCGACCACTGCTGGATCGTAGCCTTTGCAACTGAAAATGTCGAGATAGGCGTTGTTAGTGTCGTTGGCAAAATGGCCGCTGATCAGCGATGTCGATATCAATTGCACCATCGAGTATCCTGCGACCCGCCCCGAGCCGAAATCGACGACTTGGCATTCGCCAAAACGCTTCATGTCGATGAGCTCGCAAAGTTCGACGACATAGCGGCGAATATGGTCGGCATTGCGGATCAGATCGGGGTGGCAATCTTGGAGGTCAACTGCAGTGCACAATCCCCACGCCTTCCCCTCGCCCACCATCTCCTGAACCGGAACGGTGGAGGAAGCCGCTGGGGCACTCGATGGCAAAATCGTCTCTTCGGAACCGACCGGGACGCTCATAGGACAGTCCGCCTTTCTGTGTGAGGGTTGAGAAAACAACTGAGTGGAATGTTGTGCACTATACCACGATTTTTTTCAGATGCGAGGAAGAAGTGAAAAAATATTTTAGCTGTCGAGGAACTGACGCATGTTGGTTGACAAGGTTCTCGGCGCTCGGGGAGAATGCCTTCCATGGCAGCCGGTCCTTCAGCTCCCTCAGCAACCGCCGATGATATCCCCGATCGTCTTTGTACCTGGTGTAAGGTGCCCATGAAGAAGCGGTTGGTCGCCAGCGGGCAATTCATCCACTACACTTGCCCCAAATGCATCTTCCAACACACGACGAGGCGCGGGCCCAAGCCTCCTACTCCTGCCCATTGAACTCGATATCGCCGCCGGTCACCATGTGGCCCATCGGCCTTTTGGGACTCTGTCTTCTGCTTTCCGCTTGCGAAAGCGTCCCGACCAAAACCTATCAAGTCCGCCAGCGAGCCTTCACCTATCAACCGGCTGCCCTGATCCAGGACTATCAGGAAGAGTACGCCTACATTGAGCAAAGACGTCTGTCCGCGATCAATGGAGACGGCACGAGTGCACCTGACTTCTTTCCCCTCGTGACTCAGGTGCCTTCCCATTTGACGGGGCTCGCCTTCTCCGGAGGCGGCATCCGCTCCGCGACGTTTCATCTGGGTATTCTGCAAGCACTCCAGGACATGGGCAGCTTGTCGAAAATCGATTACCTGAGCACGGTCTCAGGTGGTTCGTACATTGCCGGGTGGATGCTCGCCCACTTAGGCAAGGAGCTCGACGACACCTATGGCAATCTGGTCCAGACACCGGATCAAGCCAGGCTGCTCGATCCCAACGAAGATTTCGTGACCCATCTGCGCCATCATGCCGGGTTCATCAAGGAAGGCGGATTCTGGGAAGGACCGAGTCTGATCTGGGGTTACATCTGGCGGCTGATTCCTTATTACATCTGGGATCTTGCCCTGCATATCAAGACGCCGCCTGACATCGGCAATGAGCTACACCTCTTCACTCCCTATCAGCACCGAATTGAAATGACCTACCTGCGGGGTAAGCATGAAACCCCGCTTGTCCGGCTCAACCGGAAAGACATCGATGCACCCTATCTGATCATCAACGGGAATCTCGTGAATCGCGGCAGGCCCCGAGCCTATGAGAGCGAATCTGGTCGACCCTATCGGGACAATTATAACTTTGAATTCACGCGGGATTATACGGGATCGGACGGCCTCGGCTACATCCAAAGTGCCGGATTCGGTATGCCGGTCGTGGAGGCCCAAACCGAAGATGGGAAACCGGCCTGGTTCAATCCCCGTAAAGTCGTCGTCGAAGACCTCACCGAAGGTACCTGCCATAAGGACAGGGCCGAACGGGTGAGGGCGGAAGCCTGTGTGCGCCTGTCACAGGCATTGACCGCTTCCGGTGCAGGACTCGACCTCGACAGTCTGGTCCAAGAATGGTATCACGACGATATTGCCCGCCTGATGATGAGCTTTGTAACCGCCCCCTTCAACGTGAATAACGAGTATCAAACCTGGAATTACGCCCGCCGCTATAATACGACTCTGGGCACTATTTGGGACTACTTCCTGATGATGACCATTCAGCGGATCTGGCCCGATACCAAAAGCCGATGGATCGAGATTACTGACGGATCCTTCTACGATAACCTCGGTGCTCAAACCCTGCTCCGCCGTCAAGTCTCGCATCTCGTGGTCGGCGACGCCACGTTGGACACGACCTGGCAATACGACTACCTCTACAACCTCCAGGCGCGGATCAAAGGCTATTTTGGCACCGGTGTCGAATGGTGCGGGGAAATTCCCCCGAAAAATGAAATTGTCTGGTATCGACGCTTTTGGGTGAAGAGACCGGACGGCACACTAACCGTCATCCATTACCTCAAGCCCTACGCGTACAACAGGCATCTCTTTAAAAAGAATCCGTCACTGGCTGCCCCGGGCAAGATTTATGTAAGTGCGGTCCCGGAGAGCGGTCGTTCCCCCGCCGCTCAACCGCTGATGAGTCCGCCAGTCAACCCCACACATCTCGATGCCAACTGGTTATTGCCACTCGTCACCGATGAGAAGGCGAGAACGAGAGTTCAGCAAGCGATCAAGAAGGTGACACGGTTTGTGAATACATCCAAGGGGGAAGAGTTTCCTCAAACAAGCACGCTGTTTCAGTGGTATGAACTGGAAGAGTTTGAAGCCTACCGCCAGCTCGGCTACTTGATGGGTTGGGCGTACATCTCGACCGTCAAGTTTTCATCGGACGAACTCACGCCCACTGCTCCCTGCAAAGTGCTGTAACAAGCTTCTTTCTAAAAGGTTCATACCGATGCCTACAACTTTGTGTTCACCAGCGCCCTGATTTCCTCCATGCGATTCCGGTTCACTCCAAGGTCCCTATACCCGACACGTGAAGCCGAGCGGAAGTGGATCGTTTTCGAGTCGTCATCCAACATGAATTCTACATCGTCGACGAATCGGAGCAACCGAGAGGTGAACTCGTAGTGGAGGTATTCCTCGTCTTCTTCAACGAGTTTCGTCCGAGGCAGGCCAGCGATCGCCGCCTTCAGTACTTCCTTCGCTTCAGCACGCGATTTGCGGTACCGATAGGGTTCAATGGCGTGCCGTTCGTCGTTCGACGGTGCCAAAGTCGACACGCAGTTCGGACTAGAGGGACAGGGAAGAAGTGTACGACGTGTCATTCAAAAGAGACTTTACGCTCTCGAATGATCTGCCGCAACCAGAGTTCGACCGTCAGCACAGCGTTTGGTGGGATGAGATCCGGAATACCCTGATCACGGTAGGCGAGATGCGGACTGATACGGACCTTTCGATAGCCTCCTGCAGCCATCCCTATCAGCGCACGTTCGATGCCGGCAATGGCCCGGCGCTGCCCCAACACGATCGTATGATCCACGAGTGTCACTCCCTCTTCAACATTGACTTGGGTAGATGTTCGACCTGCTCTGCGTTGAGGGTCACCTCTTCGCCTTTATTCAAAAAGATTCGGCTGTTGTAGACGATCCGGTCGCCTTTCTGCGCCATGAGTCCTTCGCCTGCCCGCTCTTGAAGAAGTGTGACGCCGCTAAGCCGTTTCAACGCTTGTGCTCAATAGAATAGAGTCGTCAACGATGGCTGTGTCTCGCCGCGGTCTTCGACTGTCACAGAAACCCGTCCAATGACCCGGCCGTCTTCGGCTTCGACATCCACGCGCCAGTCGCCCGGATCGAGGCGCTGCTTGAACGTGTACAGGCGGTAGCCGCCTTCTCGCCCGCCAGAGATCTTGAGAGGAATTCTGTCGGCATGTGTGAAGGGTTTTCCGGGGTGGGGACGAAAAAACCAATGATGGTAGACGGTAGTGTTCAAGGCGACCGGAGCAAACACGGCCGTAAAGCAGTAGATCGGTTCATTGGAAGGGAAAGTCGTATCCGACCGTTTCCAAATCTGGTACCACTTCCGTTCGAAAGAGAGCTCAAATCGGTCGTCGTCCTTTTTGACCTCATGGTAGATCCCCCCGAATTTCATTGAGAGCGGGACTGGAGGAATCCAGTTCAGAAAGTAGAAGCCGACGAGAAGGCTGATCAGGGCAAAGGCCGGTGTGGTGACGCTGATCGCCTCACGCCTAGATCGATCCGGATTGTCCCGGTAAATCAATTGCACGACGCGAAACGTCACGGCTGCGCTGAGCATCGCTCCTGCGAGAAACACGAACAGGTTCATGTAGCCGATCATGACCGGAAGAAAGAAGGTGAAAAACCCGAAGCAGACGAGCGCATACAGGCTGACCAGCAAGCGAAGGTTGGAGAGACGGTCGCGAAGGAATTCGTTCGCGACGAGCAATAGCACCAGGACTCCCAGGAACACAGCCGTACTCGTGAGCGTCGCGCTACGAAAATAAAAGATCGCATAGGCGCTGAAGAGGCCGCCCAGCAGAAACTGGCTGGCCATAGGGTAGTAGGGCCGGCTTTGGAGCACCCAGCGCGCAAAAGGAGAAAGCGTGGCCAGTTGTTCACGATCAGGGGCAGGCTCGATGCCGAGTCTGCCGGTCAGCACGATCAGCACGCCAAGTAGCAGCAGATAGATCAACAACAACAAGTTGTCCTGTAGCCGATCAATCCGCGTCAGGGTCAGTGTGTCATACGTCACTCCTGAAAAGAAAAACACCGCGGGCATGAAAGGTTTGGAGAGTATCGATTGCACTCTGGCGAGTGGGCTCATTCCCCCACTTTGCGGAATGCTTTGAGCTTGATCAACAAAAATTACGAATCAGGCGACCTGTCCTTAAAAACCCGCAAACAGAATGTTCAAAAAGACCATCCGGCAAGGCCGCAGTGAGCGAAAGCCCGAGGCGTACGGTTTTAGGTACGTCGAGGGTGTGAGCGACGCGAGAACGAAGCCGGTGGGCTTTTTCAACATTCTGTCAGACGAAGGCAGGCAGCGGTGCATACACCACCGGATGGCCAATGAGTCGCTCCAACCATCCGGCCATGAGCTCCTCCTTCAAGGGCGCCCTGTTCAAACGCGCTTCGATCGCAAACCCGGCGTGGGAGCCCACGATCCCGATAATGGCCGAGGCATCTTCCCCTTCGGGAATCAGTTCCTGCGTCTGAAATTCGCACAGCGTGGCGTAGAGCCGCCCGTCCGGTTCAATAGCCGATCTGATTTCCGGCAGGTCATCGAGCGGGCAATGAACGGAACAGCGATAGGTGAATCGTGCCGCCGGTTCGATTGCTGCAAATTCACCGAGCGCCTCTTCGGAAAAGCCGGTCAAATAGGCGCGCACCCCGGCCGGTTCCGGCGCATACGTCGCGGCGAGCTGGCTGGCTGGCACGAGGAACTCATAGGCGTCCGATGTATTGTATTCAAATTGGCAAGGACCGAAGGCATCTGGCCAGGAACAGAAAAACGGGATTGACGAATCAGTCGGGCGAAGCACCAATTGTTCCTTCTCAATCGCCGTCTCGATCGGGAGCCCCACAGCCGTGATAGCTTCCAAGAATGCCGCGCGGCGCTCGTCCAACCATTGCTCACGCTGAGCGTCACACCGTGTTTCGCCGGGGGTGACAACTTCTCGTGTTTGAAGCCGCACCCGAAGAAATGAATGGGCATGG
>Ga0114129_10003696_pt1 | contig 21547 bp, 20 predicted proteins | sample RhiMetdeltSRZDD1_FD_80071 | JGI IMG/M metagenome (GOLD analysis project Ga0114129, IMG submission 80071) | Populus rhizosphere microbial communities from Tennessee, USA - Rhizosphere MetaG P. deltoides SRZDD1 (version 2) (version 2) | ecosystem: Host-associated > Plants > Roots > Rhizosphere >... | reverse complement strand
CACAACTGCCAGAAGGTCGTGTGGGGCTCCCACAAGGACGGCGTGGTGTGGGGCACCGCTGATGATGACGAGAACATCGTCTGGAGCACCGCCCTCACCGACGAGAACATCGTCTGGAGCACCGCCGGTGATGCTGCCGAGAACATCGTGTGGAGCACGGGCGGTGACGAGAACATCGTGTGGAGTACCAGTGGCGACGAGAACATCGTCTGGAGCACGGGCGGGGACGAGAACATCGTGTGGAGTACCAGTGGCGACGAGAACATCGTCTGGAGCACTGGCGGGGACGAGAACATCGTGTGGAGTACTGGAACGGTCGAGCAGGTGCTCCGGCCCTCCAATTAAAAGGACACCTATGAGAACTCGCGTTACGATCATCTGGCTGCCAGTCGCGCAGAACTAGGGCGGCCCTCGGGATGTACCAGCTGCCATACTGGCCCATCGCCAGCTTGCTGCTGGTCCCGGTTGTCTTGTACCTGGGGCTACGTGCGTACTTTGTACTCCTGGCGCGATTCGATCACGAGCGCCGAAACGTTCAGCAGATATCCGAGCTGCATCTCGCCACAATCGAAGCGCTCGCACGCGCCATCGACGCCAAAGACGGCACGGCTGAGAACCATATCCACCGCGTCCAGATTTACGCGACCTCCGTCGCGCGTGAGCTCGGCATGTCAGAGCCCGAAGTGCAGGCGGTCCGGACTGCGGCGCTGCTCCACGACATCGGGAAGCTCGCGGTGCCAGATCACATTCTGGCCAAGCCAGGCCCGCTGACTCCGGAAGAATTCCAGAAGGTCCAGGCGCATCCACAGGTCGGCGCGGACATCATCGCGACGGTGCCATTCGCCTATCCTGTGGCGCCGCTGATTCTGAGTCACCACGAACGGTGGGACGGCCGCGGCTATCCGACGGGACTCAAAGGCGAAGAGATCCCTCTTGGCGCGCGGATTCTCTGCCTCGTCGACTACTTTGGCGCGCTGACGTCAGCGCGTCCGTACCACGAGCCGATGGCGATTGAAGCGGCGCTGGCGCTGATCGAGCAGGAATCCGGTAAGGCCCTCGACCCGCGCGCGGTCGACGCGTTTGTTCGTGTGTTGCCACGTGTTCGCGAAGAAGCCGAATCGTCGGGCAGGGACCGATCCGGGCCTGTGGCCGTGCGCGGCGAATCAGGGACTGCGCACCTCCGCCGGCCGAAGTCGACGGTGTTCGACGACATCGCCGTTGCCCATGGGGAAATCTACGCGCTCTATCAGATTGCGCAGACGATGGGCACGATCCTTGGCGTGTCGGATTCGATGGCGCTGATCGCGTCGAAGCTCACGAGCGTGGTGCCCTTCTCCGCGTGTTCGTTGTTCTTGTACGACCAGCGCACCGAGACGCTCAAGTGTCGCTTTGCCACGGGCACCGATGACGAGCTGCTGCTGCAGTTGACGCTGAAGACCGGGCAGGGTCTGACCGGATGGGTGGCGCGCAATCGGCGGTCACTTGTGAACGCCAGACCGAGCTCGGATCTCGAGGCGGCCGGACTCGCGCTGCCGACCTCGCTGCTGTCAGCGCTGGTCTGCCCGCTCGTATTCGAGGGTCGGTTGATCGGGACGCTTGCGGTCTATCACATGCAACCGAGCTTCTATCAAGACGATCACCGCCGTCTTCTCGATCGTGTGTGCGAGCAGGCCGCAGCCGTCATCAACAACGCGATCGTCTACGAGCAGACGCACGAAGCGTCGCTCACCGATACGCTGACAAGCCTTCCGAACACGCGGTTCATGGTCACGCACCTCAACGGCGAGCTTGCGCGTGCCGAGCGCCTGCACACCGAAGTCTCACTCCTCGTGCTGGACCTCGATGACTTCAAGGTGATCAACGACACCTATGGCCATCACGTCGGCGATCGCGCCTTACGGGAAGTCGCTCGCGTCCTGCGAACCGGCATTCGTCCGTATGACATCTGCATTCGATACGCCGGCGACGAGTTCATCGTCGTGCTGCCCGGTTGCGGCTGGGATGAGACTGAACACAAACGGCAGGAGCTGCAGCAGGCGGTCGCGAGCGTCATGTTCGAGGCGCGGCAAGACGCGCTCATCCCCCTCTCGATTTCGGCCGGCGCTGCCGTATTCCCGCACGACGGGGACACCTATGAGTCGCTGTTCGCGAAAGCCGACAGTCGCATGTATCGCGACAAGGTGATGCGCAAACGTGAGGCGCAGGTCCGTCGCGCGGCCGAGATTGCGACAGTGGCTGCGTCGCCGACGGATAGTCGCGCCAAAGCCGGTTAGGTCTGAACGCGCTACATGCCCGTAACGTGAAAGCCGGCGTCCACCAGCAGCACTTCTCCCGTGATTGCCTTTCCTGCGTCGCTGAGCAGAAATGCGGCGGCCTCGGCAACCTCGCCCGCTTCCACATTCCGTCGCAACGGCGCTCGCTCCGGATAGATGTGCAGGATGTTGCTGAATCCCTTGATCCCAGCCGCCGCGAGCGTCTTGATTGGACCTGCCGACACGGCATTGACCCGAATGTTCTTCGGGCCTACGTCCGCAGCGAGATAGCGAACGGTGGCTTCGAGAGCGGCTTTGGCCACACCCATCACGTTGTAGTTCGGGAACACCCGTACGCTACCCAAGTAAGACAGCGTGACGATGCTGCCGCCGCCTCGCGATGCCATGAGTGGCATCGCACCGCGAGCGAGCGCGATGAGCGAGTACGCCGAGATGTCCATCGTGGTGCGAAATCCATCGCGGCTCGTGTTGACGAAAGGGGCGTCCAGCTCGTCGCGCGGCGCGAACGCCGCGCCGTGAACGACGAAGTCGAGGCCGCCGAACTCCTGACCAATCCGCGCGAACACGGCGTCGATGTCGGCGTCTGATGCGACGTCACAAGGAAGAACCAGCGGCGGCTGCTCGAGTCCTTGAGACAACTCGTTCACGTGCTCTTCGAAACGGCCCTGATACGTAAGCGCTAACCGCGCGCCGCGCTTCGCGGTGGCTTGTGCGATGGCCCACGCGATCGACCGTTTGTTCGCGACGCCGACGATCAGGCCGTGTTTGCCCGAGAAGTCTGTCATGTCGGTAGTGTAGGGCGGGACTTGCGAGTCCCACAGTAGGCCGGGTCTTGTAGTCGGGGCGGCTAGGCTGGTTGACGGTTGTCTGGGCTACCGGCCCCGCTTCGGTCCGCGACCTTGCCCTGGCCGCGGTCCCCTGCCGTGGCCGGCGGGACGACCGCCACCGCGCTGACCGCCAGGCTGTCCGGGCCGATTGCCCTGACGTTGTCCGTGGCCCGACTGCTGACCGTGGCCGTGCCCTGAACCGGAACCAGAACCTGAACGAGGGTTGCCGAATCGAGGCTGGCCGGACGAATGTCCCTGAGCCTGACGATGACCGCGGCGACGATTGTTGCCGTTGCGCTGCGCATCGAATCGCCCGTTCTGCCGTATGGTGAAGTCCGGTGCCTTGCGTTCGGGCGTCTGTCCGTCAGGCCGGGGCAGCGTCGCTCGAATCAGCGGCCGATGCACGGGCCATTCATCTTCCGACGTCGCGCCTGGCTCCGGTTCGGACTCGGACTCGGGCTCCGACACTGGCCCAGGGTTGTCGATTCCCCCTGCGTCTTCCAGTGGCGCGGCGTTCTCAGGGAGAGCATCGGTGGTCGGGTCCTCCTGGATCGAGTCAGGAACCGGATCGGGCAGATCGGGAACCGCCAGGGCGATTGCCGCCTCGGACACGTCGCTCGCGAGTGCCCCGTCGCTCTTCTTGCGGCGTGGTGCGGGCACCTTGGCGTGTTTGTACTCGTGGTCCGCGTCGCACGTGGTGCAGCGAGTCTGCTTGACCTCGTCTTCAATCATGGCGACAACCGCATGGTTGGTGATGCGGCGCTCGCGCGGACAGTAATCGTCGAGAATATCACCGAGCCGAACCCGGCGTTGCTGCATGAACTCCCCCGGAGCGATGCCTTCAGGTGGGGCGGGTGACATCAGGAGTGAAGGCGCATTGAGTTTAGCAGACTCCCCTCAAACCTGAAATCTCTTCTTTACCCAGGCCTGACACTCCGTCAAGGCGGCTCGCACGGCCTCTGGATTCGTGGACTGCGGCGTGCGGCGCGCTTGGACCGACGCCAGCGCGGTTGCCGCTCGCGGCGCATCTTCCCCAAACATCTCGCTGGCTTCACGCCATTGGGCCATCGTCAGCGTGCTGAAGTCCCGACCCTCCGCCAGCAGCCGTCGAACCATCGCCCCGACGGTTTCATGCGCCCGTCGAAAGGGCATCCCCCGCGACACGAGGTAGTCAGCCACGTCGGTGGCCAGCAGCAGACCCGATGCGGCACGGCCTGAGCGTTCCTCATTGATCGACAGCCGCGAGACCACGGCCTCGGTCGCGCCAAGCGACACGGCCAGCGTGGCTTCGGCATCGAAGACAGCTTCCTTGTCCTCTTGCAGATCTTTGTTGTACCCGCTCGGCAACCCTTTCATTGTGACGAGCCACCCTGTCAGTCGGCCAATCGCACGTCCGGTTTTGCCGCGTACGAGCTCCAGAGGATCGGGGTTTTTCTTCTGCGGCATCATGCTGCTGCCGGTCGCGGACGCGTCGGCGAGCTCGAAGAAGCCGTGCTCTTCTCCCGTGAAGATGATCAAATCCTCGGCCATCCGGCTCAAGTGGACCATCGCCATCGACGCCCCGTACAGGAAGGAGGCGACGAAGTCGCGGTCGGACGAGGCGTCGATGCTGTTCAACACGACGCGTGAGAACCCCAGGGCGCGGGCGAGCTTCTCGGTGTCGACACCGTAGCTCGTTCCCGCGATCGCTCCTGAGCCCAGCGGCAATGCGTCCGCCTCGTGCACCGCCGCTTGCAGACGGTCGTAGTCGCGGCGAAGTGCGGATGCGTGCGAAAGAAAGAAATGCGCGACGAGCACCGGTTGCGCGCGGCGCAAGTGCGTATAGGACGGCATCATGGCGCCCGCACCGTGCTCGGCCTGATTCGCGCATGCGGCCACGAGGCGCACCAGGGCTTGCTGGAGGATGGGAATCCGTCGTCGGAGATACAGCCGCAGGTCGAGTGAGACTTGTTCGTTGCGTGATCGTCCCGTGTGGAGCCGGCGTCCGGCGTCGCCGACGCGTTCAACGAGCTGACGCTCGACAAAGCTGTGAACGTCTTCGTCGGGTCCATTCACCCACGCGGGATTGCGGCGGCCTTCATCGAGGATTGTCTCGAGCGCCGACACGATGGCGGCTCGATCCGCGTCGGACAGGACGCCGGCAGCGGCAAGCGCGTGCGCCCACGCGATGCTCCCCGCCACATCATCCTCGAAGAGCGCGCGATCGAACCCGAACGAAATCCCGAACTCGAATGCGGCCGGATCGGGCGCGGTGTCGAATCGGCCGGACCAGAGCGTCACGCGTGGTGCACCAGCAGAGAGTGCCGATCCTCGGGAGTGAGGACGGTGTACTCGCCGTTCAGCAATCGCAGACAGACGTCGGCGTTCGCGACGTCACGGGCGGCCCGCGCGGCCGCGTGCAAGACGACAGCAGCCGGACCGTCGTACACGAGATGCTCTGACCCGACGATTGCGTCGTCGACCCGACCGATGCCGTGTTGTCCCGCGATCAACGCGAGGCTCTCGATGAGCTCGGATGGCGACATCGTGACACCGTTGATCGACGTGGGACACCCACGATCGAAGTGGATGTCGACCAGCGCCGCATCGGACAATTGTCGCGAGGCCACTCCAGCCCGCACGACTGCGGGCTCCTCATCGCCAGTCCACGCCACACTCCGTCCCCAGAGGTGTTGATCGATTCGACACCGCGTCTCCATCGGCGGCTGAATCGGCAGGTTTCGCGCGCGTGCATACCGCACCAGATCGGCGGCATCCATCGTCCATTCGCGTGCGGGCGCGATCACCTGAAGCGCAGCGTCGATGGCGTGCAGCTGGGCGTCCAGCGCCGCGTCGCGTGCGCCGTGCGCCACGACCCGTGTGCCTTCAATGGCAGCAATCTCCGCCAGCTTTCGAGCGATCAGCGGTCGCGGGAGGCCTGCGAGGCCGGCGACGAGTTCGCGCGTCGTGGACGGTCGATGGAGCGATGGCAGAATAATGTCGCGTGCGAATTCATCCTTCGCGTCGATGACGTGCGCGCGGATCGCGCCGCATGCCAACGCGCGTGCGCGCAGGTTGGCAAGGTCCTGTCCCTGACCGACGTCCAGCGTGACCGTCACGACCTCCACGCCGTGGGTATCGATCAGCCAGTGGATCGCGGCGGACGCGTGAATGCCGCCCGCATACGCCAACACACCGCGTGGAGTCATGGTTGTGACATGTCCTCGAGCCGCTTGATGAGCGACCGTGCGCGTCGCGCGTCAGGCGTGATGATCAAGATCGTGTCCTCACCGGCAAGGGTGCCCACCACGTCGGGCAACCCCGCACCATCGAGCGCCGCGCAGAGCGACTGCGCATGTCCAAGCCCCGTCTTCAACAGCACGAGCTGCTGCACGCGATCGATCCGCAGCAGCTGCGAGGCCAGCGCGCGCTGCAGCATCGAGGCGGCAACGTGGCCGTTCGGCTCGACGCGCAGCGGCGCCTGATACGCACCGTCTCGCCCACCTTTCACCAGGCCAAGCTCGCGAATGTCGCGCGACAGCGTCGCTTGAGTCACATCGAAGCCCGCGCCCCGCATGCTGCGCCGAAGCTGTTCCTGGCTGCGGACCTGCTGGTGCCGAATCACCTCGAGAATCACAGACTGGCGGCGCGCTTTCATATCCACTCGACCCCGAGGTGTCAGTGCTGGCGGCCTCGCCCCTCGGACCGTCTTTTCAGAATACATCAAGTCTTGACTGGTTATGCATCAGAATGTATAAATATTCTTTCGCACTGGATGAAGACAGAATGGCCCTAGCAGCCCCTCTCGCGTCTGACCGGTTCGCTGGCACGCCCGCCAGGCTGACACCCGTGGCGATTGCCGGCGCGACGGGCTATGCCGGGCAGGAGCTCGTCCGGATTCTGGCGCGGCATCCAGCAGTCACCCTGACTGCCGCGATGTCATCCGGGGCCACCAGTACGCCGCGCCCGATGCCGGCACTGGCCCGGATCTGGGACGGCGAGATCGTCCCGCTCGATGTCGACCGTCTCGCCCGCGAGGCGGAGGTCGTGTTCCTTGCGCTGCCCGAGGCGGCTTCCGCCGAGCTCGCGCCGGCGTTGCTCGAGCGCGGTCTTCGCGTCATCGACCTCTCCGGGGCCTTCCGCATTCGCGCTGACGAAGACCGTCATCGCTGGTATCCGGCGACGACGCAGCTGCCCGAGGGCACGGTCTACGGCATGACGGAGGGACGTCAGGCCGCGATTCGCCAAGCGCGTCTCGTCTCGAATCCCGGTTGCTATCCGACGGCGGCGCTCCTCGCACTCGAGCCACTCTCGTCGGCCGGTCTGCTCGAAGGCGCGGTGTTCGTCGACGCCAAGTCGGGAGTCTCTGGGGCTGGCAAGGCGCCATCGGAACGGACGCATTTCTCCGAGAACCACGGCAGCGTGGCCGCCTACGGAGTGTTCTCACATCGCCACGGCGCCGAAATCGAGCAGGAACTGGGGCGCGCCGTGACCTTCGTGCCCCATCTGGTGCCACTCGACCGCGGAATCCTCGAGACGATTTATGCGTCACTGATGCCCGGCACAACAGAGTCGCAGGTGGCCGATGTGCTCACGCGGGCCTATGCGGATGCGCCGTTCGTCCGGTTGACCGGTGGCGCGCTGCCGGAGATCAAACACGTCGTGCACACGAACTTTTGCGACATCGGATGGAAGGTCGATCCCGACCGGGGACGTGTCGTGCTCGTCGTGGTCATTGACAATCTGCTCAAGGGTGCTGCCGGCTCCGCGGTGCAGAACCTGAACGTGCTGCTCGGACTCGACGAGCGGACGGGATTGATCTGAGATGCGACACGCGAGAAGAGCGAAGCCAAGTCGCCAAGCGCGGATTGTGCTGAAGCTCGGTGGCGAGCTGCTCGAGGAGACCAAGGACCTGGAGCGCGTGGCCGGCGCGATCGCACGTCTGTCGCGACACGCGTCGCTCATCGTCGTGCACGGTGGTGGCAAGGAAATCGATGCGGCCTTGGCCACGGCGGGTATCCCGAAGCAGCAGGTCGACGGGCTCCGCGTGACCGATGCACGAACGCTCGACGTCGTCGTCGCCGTGCTTGCGGGCGCCATCAACACGCGTCTCGTCGCGGCCGTCCGGCGCGCGGGCGCGAAGCCAGTGGGCTTGACGGGAGCCGATGCGAACGTGGCAACCGTAAAACGCGCCGCACCGATCGTGAGCGTCGGCGGTGCCTCCGTCGATCTGGGACTCGTGGGCGCGCCGGTGCGCAACGGTGCACCACACTTGCTGACCGACCTCTTGACCAAGGGGTATGTGCCAATCGTGGCCTGCATCGGGGCCACGCGGACCGGCGAGTTGTTGAATGTCAATGCCGATACCTTGGCGTCGCATCTGGCGGCATCGATCGGCGCCACGCGACTGGTCATCGCCGGCGGAACGTCGGGTGTGCTGAACGACGAGGGGCAGACAATTCCACGGCTGACGAGGCGCGAGGCCGCTCAGCTCGTAAAGGCTGGCACGGCGAACGCGGGCATGGTCGCCAAGCTGCAGGCGTGCCGCTCGGCGCTGCAGCACGGCGTTGGTGACGTGGTGATTGCGAGCGGCAGGAACGTCAAACTCGAGACCCTGGTCGATGCCCGAGCGTCGCTCGCGGGGTGCACGCAGGTGGTGCGATGACAATCACATTCGACGAGATTCAGTCGCGAGAGTCCCAGCACGTGCTTCATACCTACCGGCGTCAACCGGTTGCGTTCGTGCGCGGAGAGGGACCGCGTCTCTATGACGTCGATGGCCGCGAATACCTCGACTTCGTGTCGGGCATTGGCGTGGCATCACTCGGGCATGCGCATCCGGGGCTGGCGGCGGCCATCGCCGATCAGGCACACACGCTGCTCCATACATCCAATCTCTACTACCATCCGTTTCAGGCCGAAGCGGCCGCTCGGCTCTCGGCTCTGTCGGGCCTGCCGCGTGCGTTCTTCTGCAACAGCGGGACCGAAGCGAACGAAGCGTGTCTGAAGTTCGCGCGACGCTACTGGCACACGCAGGGCGCGAAAGAACGTCTGGGCTTCGTGGCGGTCCAGCATGCGTTTGCGGGACGAACGATGGGCGCCCTTGCCGTCACCTATGACGACCACTATCGCGCGCCGTTCGGTCCACTGATCGGCCCCGTCACATTCGTCGACCCCAACTCCCCGGACGCGCTCGCACTGGCCGTGTCCGATCGCACGGCCGCGATCATTGCAGAGCCCATTCGCGGCGAAGCGGGTGTGCGGCCGCTCCCGCGCGCGTTCTCCGATGCCATCATGGATACCTGCCGACGCACGGGCACGCTCTTGATTGCCGATGAAGTGCAGACGGGCCTCGGCCGGACGGGGTATCCGTTTTATTCGCAGGCGCTCGGCTGGACACCGGATCTGATCTCGGTCGGCAAGGCGCTCGGCTCGGGTGTGCCGATCGGCGCGGCGTTGGTCTCAGCGCGCGTGGCGCAGGCAATCTCGCCGGGTGATCACGGGAGCACATACGGCGGCAACTTGCTGGCGACCCGTGCCGCATCGTTCTTTCTCGAGCAGCTGATGGATCGCGGTCTGCTCGAGCATGTGAAGTCCGTCGGCGCGCATCTCGAACGGGCGCTACGGACCTTAGCGCTCAAACATCCCGTGATCCTGGAAGTGCGCGGTGCGGGGCTGATGCGTGGGCTGGAGCTGCGCATGGACGCCACACCCGTCATCGATCACGCGCGCCAGAACGGATTGCTCGTCAATCGCACCAGTGAGACGGTTGTGCGGCTGTTGCCGCCGCTCACGGTGGAGGCTGCTGACATCGACCAGGGCGTCGAGATTCTCGACGCGGTGCTGGCGTCGGTCGCCACGGAGGTGCACGCATGAGACATGCGCAGGCACGTTTAGCGCACGCAACGACGGTACGCCTCCTTCGGCCTCGTCGTTCTCCCGCGAGGAAGACGAGTCAGCTCACGACCGTTACGGCTCCGGAACTCTTCGTGAGGGCTGCAACGTTCGCCGACGCGGATGCGATTCACGCGCTCATCGACGATCACATGGCCGAAGGGCATCTCTTGCCGCGGACGATTGAGGAGATTGCCAGTCACGCCCCGCGCTTCCTCGTCGCTGTGCAGGGAGGGCGCATCGTGGCGTGTGCCGACCTGGCGTCGCTCAGCCGTCGCGTTGCCGAAGTGCGGTCGCTCGTCGTGGCGAGCGAGTCGCGATCGTGCGGACTGGGACGACGCCTCGTCGATGAGCTCGCGCGTCGGGCATCGGCGGCTGGCTTCGAGACGCTGTGTGCCTTCACGCACGCTCCCCGTTATTTCGTGCAGATGGGATTCTCCATCGTGCCGCACGTCTGGCTCCCCGAAAAGATCGAAGCCGATTGCCGGTCGTGTGCCCAATTCAGAACGTGCGGGCAGTACGCCGTCATGCTGCCCCTTGTCGGCGGCCGCAGCTCGTGCGTGCCGCTCACGGCGCTCCATGGCTAACGCCTCTTCGTTGGTCCGCGATTTCACGATCGCGCCGGTGCAGGGCGGTGTCACCGCGCCGCAGGGCTTTCGATCCTCAGCCTTGCACTGCGGGATCAAGGCCGCGCCGTCGGCGCTCGATTTGGCGATGCTCGCCGCCGACCGCGACGCTTCGGCCGCCGCACTCTTCACGACCAACCTCGCGCAAGCGGCTCCAGTGCTCGTCTCGAAGCGTCACCTCGCGAGCACGGGCGGTCGTGCGCGCGCCATCGTGGTCAATAGCGGTTGTGCAAACGCATGCACGGGCGCACAGGGAATGGCGGATGCGAACCGCATGGCGGCCGACGTCGCCTCAGCGCTCGGGTGCGATCCAGAACACGTGCTGGTCGCGTCGACGGGGGTCATCGGCGTGAATCTCAAGATGGACAAGGTGGTGTCCGGCATTCGCGCGGCAATACCGGCGCTCGCGCGAGGCAAGGGGAGCGAAGCCGCCCGCGCGATCATGACCACCGACCCGTTCCCCAAGGAATACGCGGTCACGGTGCAGATGAGCCGTGGATCGTTTTCCGTTGGAGGTATGGCCAAAGGCTCCGGCATGATCGAGCCGAACATGGCCACGATGCTCGGCTTCCTCACGACCGATGCGAAAGTGCCGTCCGCGCTGCTTCACCGAGCGCTGCGGGAGTCGGCACAGGATACGTTCAACGCGATCACGGTCGATGGCGAGTGCTCGACCAACGACTCGCTCTTCGCGATGGCATCTGGCAGGAGCGACGTCACGATCGATGACGACAGCTACTCCACGCTTCTCGACGCCATGCTCGCTGTCTCACACGAGCTGTCGACAGGGATCGTCCGCGGCGGTGAGGGCGCGACAAAGCTGATCGCAGTGACCGTTCACGACGCCCGCACCCGGGATGAGGCGCGACAAGTGGCGAGAACGATTGCGAATTCGCCGCTCGTGAAAACGGCCGTACACGGCGCCGATCCGAACTGGGGTCGGATCATCTGCGCGGCCGGGCGCGCCGGCGCCACGTTCGACGTCGATCGCAGCACCGTTCGTGTCGGCGGTGTCCTGCTCTTCGAACACGGTCTTCCGCATGACGAGAACTCGCCGGACGCAGGCGCGCATATGAAGCAGACCGACGTGCGCATCGATCTCAGCCTGGGTACGGGTGGCGGTGCGGCGGCCACGATCTGGACCTGCGACTTGAGTGCCGAGTACGTGCGGATCAACGGGGAGTACCGGACATGATGGAAGCTGTCCCACGCGTCGCGTTCGCCAAGGATTTCCTATCGATTCTCGACCTCGCACCTGTCGATCTCGAGCGTCTGCTGCTGACTGCCGCACAGATGAAGGCGGACCGTCGCGCAGGACGGCAAGCCGCGCCGTCGCTCGCGGGTCTGCATGTCGCTCTGCTCTTTGAGAAGCCCTCGCTGCGCACGCGATCGACGTTCGAGATCGCGGTTCGCGAGCTCGGCGGTAATACGCTGCACCTTCCCGCTGCATTCGCCGATGGCATCCGCGAGCCGCTCTCGGACATGGCGCGCAATCTCGAGCGCTGGGTGCGCGCATTGGTCATTCGCACGTTCGCGCAGGAGAAAGCGGCCATCATCGCCGGCGCCGGCCGGTCGCTTCACGTGATCAACGCACTCACTGACGAAGAACACCCGTGTCAGGCGCTTGCCGATGCCTTTACGCTCAGAGAGCGCTGGGGCGATTGCCGCGGCCGGCGACTTGCCTTCGTCGGCGACGGCAACAATGTCGCGACCTCGCTGGCTCATGTCGCCGTGATGCTTGGCGTCACCCTGCACATCGCATCACCAGAGGGTTACGAGCTTCCGGACCCCGTCGTTGCTGCGGCGGCTCGCGTCGCGCGCGATGGCGCCGTCATACGCCGCTTTCGAAACCCTCGCGATGCGGTCGCAGGCGCGGACGCTGTCTACACCGACGTGTGGACGTCGATGGGCGAGGAAGACGAAGCGGATGCGCGACGGCGCGCCTTCACGCCGTATCAGGTCAACTCGGCCTTGATGACGTTCGCCGCGCCCCAGGCTGTGTTTATGCATTGCCTGCCCGCACACCGCGAGGAAGAAGTGACCTCACAGGTAATGGATTCGTCAGCCTCGGTGGTGTTCGACCAGGCGGAGAACAGACTCCATACGCAAAAGGCGCTTCTCCAGATCCTGATCGGGAAGTAAAGGTCACTGGCTCCAGGCCTTGGGCTTTAGGCTTTGGGCTTTGGGCGGCCTGCGCGAGAATGTCGCCGCATGGCTTCAAAGCCCTGGCTGGCGCACTACGATTCGGACGTCCGTCAGTCACTCGCCCCCTACCCCGACAAGACGCTGCTCGATTATCTCGGCCAGCACGCGAAGGATCACGGCTCGAAAACCGCGCTGTTGTTCAAAGGGACGACGGTTTCTTATGAACAACTCGACGCGGAAAGTACCGCGTGCGCAGCCGCGCTGTGGAGCCTCGGCGTCCGGAAAGGCGACCGCGTGGCGTTGCTCCTGCCGAACTGCCCTCAATTCCTTGTCGCGGAGTTTGGTGCGTGGAAAATTGGCGCCATCGTCGTCGCCGTGAATCCGACGTACAGCGAGCGAGAGCTGGAGTTGGCGCTCCACTCGATGCGGGTCGATACCGTGATTACGCTGACGCCGTTCTACAAGCGGGTCAAGCAGGTGCAGGGACGGGCCGGCGTCAAACACGTCATCGCCACATCCATCAAGGAATACCTGCCGCCGGCGCTTCGGGTGCTCTTTATGGTGTTCAAGGAAGCCAAAGAGGGGCATCGAATCACGATTAGCGACGATGACTACTGGTTTCAGACGCTCCTCAAGAAGCATCGACACTCGCCTCGACCGTCAGTGTCAGTAGGACCTGACGATCGAGCCGTCATCTTGTCGAGCGGCGGGACTACGGGCACGCCGAAAGGCGTCGTTGGACTCCATCGCCATTACGTGGCAGCGGGCCTCCAGCTCTATGAGTGGACGAAGTCGGCCAAAGAGCCATGGGTCGATGTCATCATGCTGCCGCTGCCGCTGTTCCATGTCTATGCGAACGTCGGCGTGCAGCCAATGGCATTGGTCAGCCCAAATCCGCTGTCGCTCGTTCCCAACCCGCGCGACATCGGCGATCTCTTGAAGACAATCAAACAGGTCAAGCCGAGGTTCTTCAACGGCGTGCCAACGATGTACACCGCGATATTAAACCACCCGGACGTGCGTGCCGGAAAAGTGGACCTGAGCTCAATCAGGCTCTGCGTGTGCGGCGCCGCCGCGTTGATGGCTGAAACGAAACGCCGTTTCGAAGAACAAACCGGGGCCGTCATCCTCGAAGGCTACTCGCTGACCGAAGCGATGATGGCGTGTTGTGTCAACCCCGTAAGAGGCACCAACAAGATCGGATCGATCGGCATGCCCCTCCCCGACGTTGATGTTCGGATCGTCGACGTCGAGGATGGGAGCAGATCGAAAGCGACTGGCGAGGTCGGTGAGCTGATCCTTCGTGCGCCGCAGTACATGTCCGAGTATTGGAACAATCCACTCGAGACGGCGGAGGCGCTACGGACCTACGACGCCGGCGGCCCTTGGCTGCACACGGGCGACCTCGCCTATATGGATGAGGATGGATACATCTTCCTTGTCGATCGCAAGAAGGACATGATCAAGACGAGCGGGTTCCAAGTGTGGCCTCGAGAAATCGAAGAAGTCATCGCCGGGCACCCGGCTGTGCTCGAGGTTGGGGTAGCAGGCATTCCCGACGACCACAAGGGCGAAGTTGCAAAGGCCTGGATTGTGCTGAAGCTGGGCCGTAGCGCGACTGAAGAAGAAATGCGCGCCTACTGTCGTGAGCGTCTCGCGACGTACAAGGTCCCTTCAAAAGTGGAATTCCGGAGTGAACTCCCAAAGACGATGGTGGGGAAAGTGCTGCGCCGCGTGCTGGCCGCCGAAGGTAATCAACCTAATCGGCCGACAGCGCCTTGATCTGGATCTCGGCTGCCACCAGCGCCTGACGAATGCGCGCCGCGAGGGCAGCGGCGCCAGGTGTATCACCGTGGACGCAGATCGTCTCGACAACGACCGGCACGCGAGAGCCATCCGTGGCCACCACGACATGGTCACGAACCATCATGACAGCGCGATCGACGACGATATTCGGATCGTCGATGACCGCACCTGCGTGTGCGCGTGGCACGAGCGAGCCATCCGGGCGATACGCACGATCGGCGAACGCTTCGGACGCTGTACGCAAGCCGTGACGACTGCCGGCTTCGATCAATTCCGATCCGGGAAGGCCGAGCAGGATCAAGGATCGATCCACTGATGCGGTCGCTCGAGCAATCGCATCTGCGAGCGCGACGTCGCGCGCAGCCATGTTGTACAGAGCTCCGTGCGGCTTGACATGCTGTAGGCGGACGTTCTGTGCGACCGCAATGCCAGCGAGCGCGCCAATCTGATACGCGACCAGGTCCTCGACTTCTTGTGCGGTCGCGTGGATCTCCCGCCTGCCGAAGCCTATGAGATCCGGGAACCCAGGGTGAGCCCCAACCGCCGTTCCGTGCTGACTCGCCAGCGCGACCGTTGCACGCATCACGCCCGGATCTCCGGCGTGAAATCCGCACGCGACGTTCGCCGACGTGATGACGGGAAGCAGCTGCGAATCCTGGCCAAGCACATAGGCCCCGAACGACTCCCCGACATCGGCATTGAGATCAATTCGCATTGGCGAAAGGTTCAAGAACAGCCGTGTAATCCTTCCCACATTGTTGCGGCTCGGAAACGCTGCAATACAAGGATTTCCGAGGGATTTTGGCCGGCATGGTCATTGCCTTACCTAGGACCGTCGACCTGTGGTTTACGGCAGGGCGCCGTAAATGCTGGGGGGAGCCAGGCCGGCATTTCAGGATGGGGCACCTTCGGGGGCTCCATCCTGCATTTCTGTACTGACATCTTTTCGTCAGTTAGACTCCCGCACCTTCCGGATATTCCAGAGCCAGCTTCAATTCGCGAGCCAGCGAATCGACTGTCGTTCCGGCGCGTTTCCAGACTCCTTCACTCTCGAATCGGAGATTTCCGATGCGGCGTCCCCACGGTGCGATCACGCGACCGATCGCTCTGAAGTCCGCTCGATCGGCATGCTCCTGGTCGAGCCGTCGTACAACATCGGGGGCCACACGAATAAACGCACGAAGCGCCGTCGCCGATTTGATGCTGTATTTGCGTCCACCCCACGCCGCACCGAAGACGACCGACACCTGCTTGAAATAGTTCACGAAGAACTTCTTCGAGTCCTCGCGGAAATCAGCCGACTTCCGTGGACCACCGAACGCATCGCTTGCAAAGAGCTTTTTGAGCTCTTGCGCGAGCGGGGCCTGAGCCACGCGTCCGTGACCGACGCCAAGCAGCTTGATCTCTCCGTGCAGCGGAGAGTCCTCGCGATCGTTCAGTGCGCGCACAACGTCGTGGGCCGCGGCGAGCGCATCGTCCTTGTACAGTTGACGACCCGACAGGCTGACAAGGTGGGAAGCGTTCAGTCGCGTGTGCTTCGCGTTGATCGTGACAAACATCTGCACGACGTGGTCTTCCGGCAATCGATCGAAAATGATGGCGGGGACCGTGAATTCCTCCTCGCGCATGTTGTCGATGTCCGCATGCAGAGCGAGCAACCGGTGCTGACCGTCGATGGCGCGAAGGATCCCCTCCCGTTCGGGCACCTTCAGGCGTCCGACCGACGAGCCTGACTCAGCCGGCTCGAATGTCAGCTTCTCGTCACACGAGATGATCACCGCGCCCGGGATCGATGGCAGATCTCGAGCTTGCCGACATTGCTCATAGTACTGCACGAGTTCGTCGATCTTTCGCCTGATGATCTGACGCTGATATGCCTTCTCGCTCGAGGCGATACGGCGTTCGAGAAGGTCCCAGTTCACCTTCGACGGCGCCTTCTTGTTGCCGCCTCGAACTGGCTGCCCGGTCTCTCCGTAACTGAGCACCTCGAATCGAACCAGCTTATCTATGTCTCCGGCGGTCAGTGAGGCCTGATAAAAACGAACCCCGAACTGCTGCATGCGGATAGCGGACACGTTTATCATTCAGCTTTAGTCCTGGCGGGCACGATCCCGCGACGGAAGAGGCGAATTGTAGCGGCCTGCCGGCAAGAATCTCAACCCGTTTCTCGTCATTCGTGATCGAGTCCACCTCGGGCGCTGCTCACGAAAAAGTTGCTAATCGTCGGATCAGTCAGGACTTAGCCTGGTCTTCCAGAGGATGTCGGCGCCACGTGACTCTGGCCCTTTGCTTGATTTTCGTGCAGGGTGGTCGCGGTGGGGACGGATCCGTAAACGCGATTCTTGAGTTTTACCAGCCCGAACAAGAACAGGCTGAACAGCAGCATGGCAAGCAACGACTGCTCAAAGGTCAGCCGGCCATGGATTGGAGCGCTCAGGACGCCATACACCATCTCCACGTGAATCCAGTACACGAAGAGCGAAGCGATACCGAATTCCTGAAGAGGTGAACTGCCTCGAAAGACGGTATTCCACCCAAACGCGATCGCGACCGCGATGATGAGAATTCCGAGCCGGAGGAAGAAGAACGTTGGAGAGCTGGTCCAGAAACTCGTGTGTTGATAGATGGGGGCCAGGAACGACGTGGAATAACCGGCAAACGCCAATACCAGCCCGACAAACCCAAGCGCTGCAATCGTGCGCCGCTCGTCATCGAGCGTTCGTGCCGAGTCGAGCCACAGGCCGACCGCGGCGCCTCCGGTCATGAACCCGGCCCACGGGAAGAGGGTGAAGGCGGTCCGTCCGGGCACCGGTCGTAGATACGCCTCAATGACATCCGGAAGAGGATCGAGCAGTCGAGTCGATCGGACAAGCGGGGTCAGCATCGCCACGGCTCCGGTCGCCACCGAGAAGAAGATCGCCCGTGACCGAGATCCGCGTGGGATTGCCCAGAGGCCAGAGGCTGCGAGCATGGAGACACCCATGACGTTGAGAATGTCGACCTTGAGTAGAGAGGCGAGCCCGCCTCCGCCGAGCACCGCCGCCTGCAATCGAAACAGAAAGGCGAGACTGAAAATCTGCCATCCCCGCCGCTGCGCGACTCGAGCGACATGTTGGTCAGACAGTCCCTTGCGCGCCCGCGCGCCGGCAGCGAGCGTCAAGGCCACGCCTGCGAGAAACAGGAACAGTGGCGCCCCGAAGCCGCCAAGGACCATCGCCCATTGGAAGAAGGCTCGGGAGCGATCGTCGGGGCGCGTCCATGAATCGAGCGTATGCGCCTCGATCATGATCAGCACGGCGACGCCGCGCAGCCAATCGAGATACGCTCGTCGGGTCACGTTTTGATGTCGAAAGCCATGCTGAGCTGAATGTCCTCACGGAGCGAGTGCCAGACAGAGCAGTACTTGTCTCTTGAGAGCGCCAGCGCACGCTCGACGGCTGCCGCAGGGACATTCCCGTGAATGTGGAACTGCAGTCGGGCGCTCACCAATCGGGTCGGAGGTTCCTGGGCCCGTTCAGCGACGATTTGGGCGCGAAGCCCTCTGAGGTCGTGTCGTCCCTTGCGCACGATATCGACGACATCGGCCGACATGCAGCTCGCCAACCCGATGACGAGCATCTGCACCGGAGATGGGCCAACGGTGCTGTCGCCATCGACGATGAGAGAGATTCGTGCGCTGGTGACGTCGAAACGCAAGGCATCGGACCACACGAGCTCGGCGACGACAGGCGGCTTCGCCATGAGGAGGCGATTGTAGTCCGGCTCCAGCGATGTCGGAGTGAGTCAGGGCCGAACAACAGCGGGAGATTCAGCGTCGGCGACGAACACGGTGGGCCCGGTTGCACCGTCGGTTGCCAGCACCCAGATATCCGATCGCCGACGAGCTGCGCTGATTGAATGCCCGACCGCGTACAGGATATGACCATCGTCCAGCCACTCGATTTGGTCGTCAATGTGCTTCGGTTCCGGCAGTAATCGAACCTCTCGAGTCGAGAGATCGATGAGCGCTGGCTGCCACCATGCCTCGAATCCCGACCCAAACTTCTTCTTGAACGCGATGCGCGTCTCGTCTGGCGAGAGCGACGGACATTCCACATCGTCTCCAATCACCCGAAGAGCACGCTCCTTGACGTCTCCCTCGAGCAGATATGTTCGGCCGCGGGTACCAAGCGTGGCGTAAAAGCGATTCGAGTCTCGGGTAAACGTCACACCCCAGAAATTGAAATCGACGGCATGAATCACTTGCCCGCTTCTCGTCACGGTGAAGCTCTCGAGATCTCCGGCGTCGTCTCCCGACGCGGCGTCGACAACGCGAGTCCGCGTCGAGAGGCCTGTCGCCAGGTAGGAGTCACCGGCCACAAACACCGTGTACGCGGCCCGCCGGCTGTCTCTCGATACACGCGTGCGGCTCGGCATGCCCGGCAGGTCGAGCGTGTGTGTAATCCCCAGCGAGCTGTCGATGAGGTATCCGCGAAAGCCCGCGGGGCTGCGGGCAATCGTCAAACAGAATCCGGCCTTGTTCGTGAAGTAGATTCGATTGCACTCGAGCAGCGTCGTCTGTCTCGAGTCGCGGTCGTCGAGGGGCGCGAACGCGAGGCGACCATACTCAGGTCCAGGGACCATGTTCCGGAACGCTAAATGTGCGCCGCGGCGCACGTGCGTCAGGCTTTGCTGCTGCGACGCGTCGAACACGCGAGTCGGACCACCCGCACTGGTCGATGTTTCCGCCCGAAGCAGATACAAGTAAACGGCCGAGCCCACCACGATCAGGCCAACAAGGGCGGCAAAGAGTCGGAGCCGACCTGGGGGAAGTTGAGACCTCGTCATGCCTCGTATGTTTCGAGAGCTGTGGTCGGTATTCGGGAGAGCGCGATTACACTCCAAATCAGCGACACGACAGTGCCCGAGAGCGCCAGCAGCACTACCGCGTGTGGACCGCGCCAGCTCCAGATCGCACCTACCACTATAGAGCCGCAGAGGCGGGCCAGGCTCGTCGCCGTAGTCAGAGCGGCCAGCCCGCTGGCCCGCACCTCAGTCCGCGTGATACCGCTGACGAGTGCCGCGAGAACTCCGTCTGTCGCCGCGTAATACGCGCCATGGAGTACGAGACACAGAACGACGACCCACAGGTCCAGCGTGAGCCAGCCGAGGCCGGCATAGACAGCAATCATGAAGATCTGTCCCATGAGAAACACGCGTACGCGTCCCACACGGTCGGCCCATCTCCCGAGCGGCGCCGCAAACGCGAGATACGCGCTCGCAGTGCCGACGTACAGCAAAGGAATCGTCTCAGGACCGCCACTTCGGCGCCACTGAACCAGGAGATACAAGAACGCATCGCTCACGACGACAAAGCTCATGGCGGTCGCCGCGATGGTGATCGTCCGAAAGTCGCGATCGCGGAGCAGCCTTGCAATCGGTAGATGAGCGGTACTGGTCAGGTTATCGTCCGCATCGCGTCGATTCTCGACGAGCAGAGTCAGCACGCCGATCCCGATCAGCGCGATCGCGAAGCTCAAGACAAAGACCGCGTCGTACCGCCCGGGGACGAACGTGAGGATCGCGTAGGCCAGCAGCGGACCAACGAGGACGCCGATCGTATCCATCGCCCGATGCACGCCGAACGCCGACGCGAGGTGTTGCCTGCCTGTCGTGAGCGAAATCAACGCATCGCGGGGCGCCGTGCGAATGCCTTTGCCAACACGATCGGCCGAGATGATTGCGGCGAATAGTCCCCAGGCGCTGCCAGCTGCGAGGAGACCCAGCTTACAAATCGCCGACACTCCATAGCCGATCGTCGCAATCAACTTGTACTGTCGCCAGCGATCCGCGGCCATCCCACTTGCCAGACGCGCGAGGGCCGTCACGCCTTGATAGAGACCGTCGATCAGTCCGAATTGCACCGGAGAGAGCTGCAGGTGAAGGAACAGGTACGCAGGCAGAATGCTCGAGACCATCTCGGAAGAGATATCGGTAAAGCAACTGACGGCACCGAGAAGCCAGACCGTACGAACGATGACGGGACGCACGCCAGGCCGCACGCGCGCGGCAAACAGCCCCCGGAGAGCGGCGACGTCGAGCTGATACACGAATGGAGCGTAACACTGCGAATGGCGATGCGCCGGGTCTAAAGAGCAAGACCCGGCCTACGAAGAAAGACGGGACGCGAAGATGCCCTAACGCGTCGCGGTCTGCTGCACGACTGGCACCGAGGTTCGCCGAGATCCGAACAGCGCCGAGAACGCCAGCCATCCCATGGGCAGCGCCAGCAGCAGGTAGCTCAGGATCTGACCGTAACGGCCATCGGGTCCGTACGGCTCTGTCGCGTCATGCAGGGGGCCGCTGCCGGGGAAGAGATTGGCCTCGGTCAGCTCGTGGAATCCGTAGATCAACAACTGCACGACGAAGACGCCGAGGAAGATCGCCGTCACCTGGAAGAACAACGCCAGGTTGATGCGATGGCCGTAGCGCGACCAGAGCCATGCCACGAACGCTGCGCTGAGCGTACCAGCGAGCGCACCAATGACGATATTCGTGCCGGCCTCCTGAAACAGCAGCGTGCCCATGAGCAGCGCCGTCTCCATGCCTTCGCGCGTGATCATCAAGAGCGTAAATAGGAACACTCCTGCGAGTGCCTTCGTGCCGACTTTGAGGGCGGACGATTCGAGGTGCCTCTCGATGTCTTTCTTCATTCGCTTCGCGTGACGCCACATATGGACAATCAACGAAGCGACGAGGACGGCGGCCGTCAGCGCCAGCACGCCCTCCCACAACGCCTGATTCGCGGCGCTGTTGAAGAGCACCGCCGCCGCGACGCTCAGGACCAGTGCCACGCCAATGCCCCAGTGCACGGCAGCCGTGAGTTGCGGGCGCCCCGTCTTCCGGAGATACGCCAGACTGATCGCGACGATCAGGAAGGCTTCGAGCCCCTCCCTGAGAGTGATGATGAAGGCCTGTAGCATGGAAACCCCGTAAGATGAGACCGAGTCTCAGTCTT
>Ga0114129_10003695_pt1 | contig 21549 bp, 20 predicted proteins | sample RhiMetdeltSRZDD1_FD_80071 | JGI IMG/M metagenome (GOLD analysis project Ga0114129, IMG submission 80071) | Populus rhizosphere microbial communities from Tennessee, USA - Rhizosphere MetaG P. deltoides SRZDD1 (version 2) (version 2) | ecosystem: Host-associated > Plants > Roots > Rhizosphere >... | reverse complement strand
GTCATCCGTTCCGGTGGGTCCTGTCGTGTCTGGCACAGTTGCCCTGTTATCGGACACGGGATCCGGTACGGTGTCTGACACCGTATCCGGCACCGTGTCGGACACCCTGGAACGGTGGAACGGTATCGGCCTCGTTACCCGCCGAGCGAGGTCAGACGCGCGCGGACTGCCGCGATGAGCTCAGGATGGGTTACGGCGCCAAAACGCAGAAATGCGCGGTAGTGCTCGATGGCGGTCGCGGCGTCGCCGCTATCGTCGGCGACCACGGCCAGGTTGTAGTGCGTCCCGGCGCTACGAGGATCGATGGTGAGCGCCCGCCGCAGCAAATCGCGGGCATCCGCAACACGGCCCGCGCCCTTCTGCACGAGCGCGAGGTTGACGAGCGACTCGACGTTGCGCGGATCCGCGGAAAGGGCTACGCGGAACTCCGCGGCGGCGGCATCGGGGCGGCTCGAACGCAAATACGCCACGCCAAGGTTGTTGTGCGCTCGCACGGATGTCGGATCGATCGCGATGGCGCGCTGGAACTGCTTGATCGCATCGTCCATTTGATTGCGATCCTGATAGAGCAGGCCGAGGTTGTTGTGGACCGCGGCGTTGGCGTCGTTCTGCTCGAGGAGCAGGCGATACTGCGCGAGCGCGCTGTCGAACTCGCCCACACGCTGAAAGTACAGAGCGCGGCCAAAACGATCTTCCGGCGGCGGCGCCGGTGCCGAGGGAGCTGCGGGTTGAGGTGGAGGCGCCGGCTCGGTGACCGGCCGCGGCGCCGGTCGCGCGCGGCGAGCGATCGTCGCTACTGGCGGCGACGGCGCAACGGACCTGGGCGCGACAGCCGGTGGCGCGACTTTCGGTGGCGCGACGGACGGCGGAGCTGACGCAGCACCGCGCGGAGACGAAGTCTGTGGCGTCGGAGTGTTCGGGACCACGGCCGACCGCGTCGGAGCCGGATTGCCCGAGACTTGTGGCGGCGGCACTGTTGCCGGCGTGGTCGACGCGCGGCGCGGAGGTTCCTGAATTGGGGGTGAGGGCGCTGACCTGGACGCAGTCGCCGGCACGGACGATGCCGGCGGCGGATTCGGCTTCGAGACGATCGGCGGCGACGGCGTTGATGCAGGCGGCCGCGAGGCAGCCGGTGCTGATGACGCCGGCGCCGACACTGAGGCTGCCGGCGATCCTGGCACCGACTGCGACGGCGCTTTGGACGTTGGCTGCTGGGCCGGCGTCGCGGCCTGAGACGGTGCTTGTGGCGCCGGCGGCGTGGCCGGTGTCGCCGGCTGCGTCGTGGTCGTGACGCTCTGCGACGATGTTTGCGGCGCTGCAGGCCGCGACGTCGCTGGCGGAGTCGACGGCCCGACACGTCCTCGCGCGACCATGCGGGTCGGCGCAGGTGCCGGCTTCGGTGCAGAGGGCGCTAGAAGCAGGATCACGGCCGAGAGGCCGACGAATCCAATCGTGATCGCGGCGGCGCCGTACACGATCATGGTCTTCAGCGGCGGAATGGCAGAATTGGAGCGCCCGTAGCCGAGCGTCGCCAATACGGACTCGGCGCGCTTGGGGCGGGTCGCTTCGTCGCGCTGGTTGTAGTCGGCCGATTTGCGCCTCAGCGCATCCAGAATCAGGCTCACCGCTCCATCGTCCCGGTGGCGAACGCGGCGCTGACAACACGCACACCGCTCGCCGGGCCCACACCTTGCAGCCGCGCGACATCGCGCCGCGCCGCCTCCGCATCAGTGTATGCCCCCGCGAGGACGCGCTGCCACTGTCCCTGACTGCCGAGGTCAGCTTGTACGTAAAACACCTGGAACCCGACGGCTTCGAGCCGTTCCGTCAGCGCGCGCACCTCTTCGCCAGAAGCGGGATCGGTCCCAGGATACGAGCCGACGAGAATCGTGGCGACGGCATCGGCGGGAAGCTGTCGGCTCTCGAGCGGTACCGGCGTTGAGGAAGGAGGCAATGGCGCGGCAGGCACGCGTCCGGTCGCCAGGGCGCTTTCCGCATGCACGACATCGTTCGCGAAACGCTGATAGAGAAACGCCGTGGCGCTCACCCCTACGGCGGCAGCAAGGAGGACGACGGCGGCGGCGGCGTAGAGCGAACCGCCGCGCTTCATCGGTGTGAGCCGCAACGCATCCGGATGTACGTCGAGACTCTCCACGGCGTGCGCCACCATCTCGGGCGTGATGCGATTGGTCTGCATCGAATAACCGGCGAGCAGCGCGCGGTCGCAAATCAAGTTGATCAGACGTGGAATGCCACCCGAGAAGCGATGCACCTGTCGCAGGGCCTCAGCGGAGAAGGCGACCGACGCCGATCCTCCGGCGATCGTCAATCGATGTCTCACGTACGCGGCTACCGTCTCCTCGTCGAGCGGCTTCAACTCGTACCGGATCGATACACGCTGATCGAGCTGCCGCAACTCGGGAGCACGCAGCAAAGTCTGCAGATTCAACTGACCCACCAACATGATCTGCAGCAGTTTTTCCTTGTCGGTCTCGAGGTTCGACAGGATTCGAATCTGCTCGAGAACAGGCAGCGGCAGGTTCTGCGCCTCGTCGATGATCAGCACCGCGCTCGCATCGAGCGGAATCAGGCCGAGCAGGAACTCGTAGAGCGTCTCGATCAATTCCTGTTTCGTGACGCCAGCCATTCGGCCGGCTTTCATTTCCTCGCGCGAGAGCACGCCGAAGTCCTGAAGGATGCGCTTGAGGAGATCCTCTTCGGTCAGGAACGGATTGAGGACGAGCGCCGTGAACGTCGTCCGGTCCACCTGCTCCAGCAATGCCCTGCACAGCGTCGTCTTTCCGGTGCCGATGTCGCCGGTGACGACCACGAAGCCTTCGCGCCGGTCGATGGCGTACTGGAGGAGGTCGAACGCATTGCCGTGCGACTCGCTTCGATAGAGATATTTCGGGTCCGGTGTGAGGCTGAACGGCTTTTCCGCGAACCCGTAGTAGCGTTCGTACATGTTATTGGGCCGCCACGCCCGAGACGATCTTCGGTGTCAGGAGAATGACCAGCTCGATTCGCTTGCGCGTCACGACGGTCGCGCGCCCGAACCAGCCGCCGGTAATGCCAACGGTTTTTCTTTCTCTGGTTTCGCGATCCCGCGTGAAGCCGGAGATCGCGAGCGTCTCGCCGTCGACCATCCGCGCGATCATGTCGGACTCCGCCATGGACGGCCCTTTCACGATCGGCGTCACGCTCAGTGTGACCGCCTCTGGCATGATCTGTGGAGTGACGCTCAACGTGAACGTGTCGGTGTGAACGATCGCGGGCTCGTTGTTCAACGTCAGGAGCTTCGGATTCGACAGCACGGAGACCTTGCCCTGTGACGCGAGCGAAGCCAGGAGTCTCTGAAGGTCGGTGACGCGCAGGCTGGTCAGCGATGGGCGCACACGTGCGCGCTGGCCCGGCAGCACCTCGCCCACCTGATCGGCGGAGACGACGTTCCAGTCGACGCCGTTCGCCTTTTCGTCGTTCAACTCGACCTCCACGACGCGCGCGTCGATTTGAACCTGTCGAAGGACGCGGTCGTTGACCGCGTCCAGATACATGCTCACCCGATCGAGGCGTTCCGGAAAATCGGTCACCTGCAGGAGCCCCGCCTTCCGGTCCACGCTGAACGTGGCACGTTCGGACAACAGCGTGCGGACGCCGTTACTGAGATCGGCAAAGACGTCGGCCTTGACGGCACTCGACAACGCCGCGGTGCTGCGTGTCGCGCCTTCACCGACAACTGTCGCAGCCGCCGTGCGCTCGGTTACGGCGTAGTTGATGGCGAAGATTCGCGTCTCCGGCTCGCGCTTGAAGACCCGTATGAACGTCCCATCGACCGAGTACTGCAGGCCCAGCGGTGGCAGACTGAGGGCGAGCGCCTGTCGAACAGTCACGTTTTTCAGCTCGCCGCTGAACGTGCCGGAGATCGCCGGATCGGGCACGATGCTCAAGCTGGTGCCGCGAACGATCGTCAGCAGCAGTTCCTTGATCGGAACTGGCTGCGAAAAAGTCAGCGTGAGGGTCCGGTTGTCGAGATCGGCCGCCAGCGCACGTTCGTCGAACTGCGAGAGCGGCAGCGTGGGCATGGGTCGCGGCGGCTGTTGCGCGACGGCGGCGGACGCCGTACCCAGCACAAGCCACACGATATTCAGCACCCGGCACCGCGCACCCAGCACCCAGCACCCAGCACCCAGCACCCTTTGTTGAGAAACGCAGTGCACATCCTTAATTTCGGATCGGACTTACGTTCTCGTTAGAACGAGTGCAGCGACGTGCATTGGCGAGAACCGTGACGAAATGAGGTAGACGCGGACTAGATAGAGGTGGGACCGACGTCGACCGTGCCGGGCGGCAGGTCTTTCTTGAACATGACCGCGCCGAGTAGACCACCAATCGTCGAGAAAATGCCGCCGACGAACATCCACACGAAGAGGCCGAACAAGCGGCGGACGAAGAAGAAACTGAGGTTGAACTCGCCATCTGCACGCGAGAAACGATCGAGCGCGTCGCGCAGCTCCGGAGGCATGGAGCCAGCCGCTTCGATCACGCGCTGCAGTATCGCGCGCTCCATCGGCGCAACGAGCAAGCCGATCGGGATGCCGACGATCAGCTGGACGACTGCGCCGATGAGGCCAGCGAGGAGCCCGACGAGAGCGCCGTCGCCAGGCGTGATGGCTCCCGTCTGATTCTGCTGCAGGAGATAGGCTGCCAACGCGCCGCCGCCGACCACCCAGAGGCAGCAGCACAGATTGCCGGCCGACACGAGCGGCAGCGCGGACAGGACGCCCATCACCAGACCGCCGATGAACGCCGGCTGCGCGTAGTCTGGCTTAGTCGTAATACTCCCGTCCCAGGTGCGTAATGAGCTCTTCGCCTTTCAGATACCGCAGCGTGTTCTTCAGCTTCATCAACTGAATGAACAGATCGTGTTCGGGGTACAGCCCCGGCGCGTGGACCGGGCTCTTGAAATAAAACGAGAGCCACTCCTGAATGCCGTGCATGTTCGCGCGCTTCGCGAGGTCGAGGAACAAGGCCACATCGAGCACGATCGGCGCCGCCAGAATGCTGTCGCGGCAGAGGAAGTTGATCTTGAGCTGCATCTTGTATCCGAGCCAGCCCACCAGATCGATGTTGTCCCAGCCTTCCTTGTTGTCGCCGCGCGGCGGGTAATAGTTGATGCGTACGACGTGGCAGAGCTCCTCGTAGAGCTCGGGATACAACTGCGGTTGCAGGATGTAATCCAGGACGGACTTCTTGCTCTCCTCCTTCGTCTTGAACGATTCGGGATCGTCCAGCACTTCGCCGTCACGGTTGCCGAGAATGTTCGTCGAATACCATCCTTCGACGCCGAGCAGCCGCGCCTTCAGCCCCGGCGCGACAATCGTCTTGATCAGCGTCTGCCCCGTCTTCAGGTCCTTCCCCGCGAGCGGCGCCTTCGTCCGCGCCGCCAGCTCCACGAGCGCCGGGATGTCGGCGGTGAGGTTCGGCGCCGCGTTCGCGTATGGAATACCCTCGCGAATCGCGGCGTAGGCGTACACCATGCTCGACGGAATCGCCTGATCGTTCTGCTCGAGCGCGCGCTCGAAATTCTCGACGGTCTGGTGGGCCGGGGATTCCGTTGCAAAGATCTCGGTGCTGCCCGCCCACACCATCACCATGCGATCGAGATTGTTGTCGGCTTTGAACTTCCTGATATCCGCGACAACCTGCTCCGCCAAATCTTTCTTGTTCTTGCCTTTCTTGACATTCGGGCCGTCGAGCCGCTTCACGTAGTGCTTGTCGAACACCGCCGGCCACGGCCGGATCTTCTCGAGCTCGGGACGAACCTTCTCGAGCAGCGACGGCTCGATCACGCCTGCGGTCCGGGCGGCCGCATAGCAGTCGTCTTCGAAGATGTCCCACCCGCCGAACACGAGATCCTCGAGCGGCGTCAACGGAACGACGTCGCTGATCTTCGGCGAGCGTCCCTCCGTGCGCTTGCCGAGGCGAACGGTCCCCATCTGGGTCAACGAACCGATCGGTCGGGCAAATCCTTTGCGAATAGCGAGAACGCCGGCAATCGTCGTCGTGCTGACGGCGCCCAGGCCGACCAGCAGAACGCCAAGCTTGCCACGGGCAGGAGCGATGTCGACGGGCGTAGGCATGAACTGCGGATCATATCGCTTCAGCTTTCAGCTGTCAGCTATCCGTGCGATAAGCTGAGAGCTGTCAGCCGATCGCTGAGAGCTGACGGCGGAAAGCTGACAGCGCCATGTTCTTGAAACGCGACGATCCTCACCTGCTCATCGTCGGCATGACCGGCGTGAAAATGGGCGATCGCTTCGCACAGATTGGCTGTGCGCATGGAGGCCGCCTTGCGGCCGTTGCCGGCAAGGTGGGACTGTCGGGGCGCGCCGTTCTCATGGCGCCCGACGAAGCATCCGCGGCGCGCGGACGAACAGGCGCCGAGAGCGCCGGCGTGCTCGTCGAAGTCGAGATTGCCCAGCCGACCGCGCTGCCGCTCGACTCGAACGACTTCGACGTCGCGATCGTCGACGACACTGGCGGCTTACTCGGCGGAATGCGCTCCGAAGATCGCGCGGCAGCCGTTCGCGAAGTCGCGCGCATTCTTCGGCCCGCCGGACGTGTGCTTCTCATCGGCGCTGGTCCACGCGGCGGCATCGCCGCGCTTTTTTCCCGCGCGCCAGAGGGTCCAGGCTTCGCCGACGTCGCGCAACGCGCGCTTCAGGCCGCAGGCTTCAAGGCGGTTCGCACGCTCGCGGAGCGCGATGGACTCGTTTTCGTGGAAGGGATTAAGGCTAGATAGTCATCGAGCGCACGTGAGATGTCGTCCTCCGTCGATCGGAATCGTCTCTCCGGTCATCCAGCTCGCGCGATCCGAGGCGAGAAAAAGAATCATCCCGACGATGTCGTCTGGCTGACCTGGGCGACCCAGCGGGTGTGTCGTCTTCGACCGCTCGAGAAACGCGGCGTATTGCGAATCGTCCATGCCCGAACGACGATGCAGGTTGGTGACGGTGACGCCTGGATTGACCGAGTTGATCCGAACGCCCAGCGGCGCCATTTCGAGCGCGGCGCAGCGGGTGAGCTGATCGACGCCGGCCTTGCTCACGTTGTACGCGAGGACGCCGGGGAACGATCGCAGTCCGTTCACGCTCGACACGTTGACGACGCACCCCTTGCGCTGCGCGAGGTGCGGCGCAGCCGCGCGCATCAGTCGAAACGGCGCGCGGAGATTGATCGCCATCATCGCGTCCCACACCTCATCGGTTGTGACTTCGAGCGCTCCGGTGGCGATGATGCCCGCGGCGTTGACCAGCACGTCGATTCCGCCAAAGGCGTCTAGCGCGGTGGTCACGATTCGCTGCGGCGCATCGGCAGCAGTCACGTCGGCGACGCACGCAACGGCCCGACTCCCGCCACTCCCTATTTGGCCGGCTGCCTCGTTCAGCGCCGCTTCGTTGCGTCCCACGAGCACGACCGATGCGCCCTCCCGTCCGAAAGACTCAGCAGCGGCCCGTCCAATTCCGCTCGAGGCGCCGGTGACGATGACAGCTTTATCGCGAAATGACATGCGGCAAGTGTACCCGAGACCTGTCCCCTTTTCGGCACAGCCCAGCCTGGGATCCGATCGACAAACTCACAGGTTTCGAGCGAAACGACCGAAATCTCTAGGCAAGGCTTTTGCCTCGCATCAGCCTGAACCCAGGGCCAATGCCAGCTTTATCTTCCGGAGATCTCTACTCGGCGCGTGAGATTGCGCTCGCCGCCGGAGTGCCTGAAACGCACGTCGCCTCTTTGATGGGGGGCGTCCGATACATCCGGCGCGACGCGGCAGTACGCATCGGCCGGGAGGTGATCCGGCAGGCCCGGCGCTCGCCAGCGCCGCCGGCGAATGGTCGGGGGCTCTTCACGATTTTTGCCGACCGACCGGTCGCTATCGGCTCGAAGCGGGTGTTCGCGCTATCGAGCACCGTGCACGCAGGCATCCTCGCCTTCTGTGTGTTCGTCGCGTCCTTTAATCTTGCTCCGCGCGCCGCTTCGCTGAAGGCTGACGAACAGCCGCTCGACCCGATGCGCCTGGTGTTTGTGGCGACGCCGGGTCCCGGCGGTGGCGGTGGCGGTGGCGGACTGCTCCAGAAGGCACCGCCGCCAAAGGCGCTCCGCGAAGGAAATCGAAAGATCAGCAGCCCGATGCCGGTGCGCCGCGAGCCCAAGCCGATTGAGCCCGTTCCAGAACCCAGGCCCGCGCCGCCGCCGCCGCCGCTCGTGGCAGAGACTCTGCCGGCGGTCGTGGCGCCGATCATTACAGCGCCTGCCGACACGCGAAACCGGGTGGGGGTGCTCCAGCAGAGCCCATCCGAGGCGGATTCTCATGGCCCGGGCAAAGGCGGAGGCGCCGGAACCGGAACCGGTACCGGCCTGGGCGAAGGTGAGGGCAGCGGCGTTGGACCAGGTTCAGGCGGTGGAACCGGTGGCGGGCCCTACAGACCCGGGAGCGGCATCGAGCCGCCGCGCCTTCTGCGCGAGGTGCGTGCCGACTACACGGAGGATGCGCGTCAGCGCGGGCTTGCCGGCGACGTTGTACTCGAGATTGTCGTGCGACGGGACGGCAGCGTGGGCGACGTGAAGATTCTGCAAGGGCTCGGAGGCGGTCTGAACGAGCGAGCGGTACAGGCGGTGCGCCAATGGCGTTTCGCTCCGGCGCGCCGACAAGGGGCGCCCGTAGACGTCATCGTAGAAGTGGCTGTGGAGTTCAAACTCAGATGATTCTGTTGCTCGTCACTCTCATCTCGGTGTTGCTGGCGGCAGCCATGACCATCGTCGCCTGGCGCAGCTCGCGCGAGGAACGGCGGCGGTCCGCGGCAAGGATCGCGGCGCTCGCGGCGGAGATTCACGACGAGCCGGCGCCGGATCAGAGCCCGGCGATCGGAGGCGATTTGTTCTCTACGCGGCAGCCGGCGCGCGGAGGCTTCCGGTTCGCGACTGTCGCCGCTGGCGGCCTGCTCGTCTGCGGCGGTGCCGTTGCGCTCGCTGTCGTCAGCAGCAATGCATCAAGCGGCTCGAGCGCAGCCGCCGATCGCCCGAAGCAAGTCGAAGCCACGAACGATCGGCGCGTCGACGGTTCGAATCCGCAGGCAGCGATGCCGATCGAGTTGGTCGCGCTTGGCCACGAACGCGAAGGGGATCGCCTGATCGTCCGCGGCGTCGTCCGCAATCCTGCGTCGGGCGCCGAGCTCGATCGCGTCACGGCTGTCGTGCTTCTGTTCAAAGAGGATGGCGGATTTCTGGGAAGCGGTCGCGCGAAGGTCGAGTCGCCGGCGCTCGGACCGGGTGGCGAGACGACATTTGCCGTGACAGTGCCTGGCGCAGGCAGCGTCGGCCGTTATCGTGTCAGCTTCCGAAGCGAGGACCGCGTGGTCCCGCATATCGATCGGCGCGGTAGAACGTAAGAACTCAGAAGTGAGAAGTTAGAACGTAGAACCCAACTTAGAACTTATGAAACGCACCCTGATCGTTGCTGCCGGGTTGGTCGCCGCGGTCGTCGTGTCGGTGCAAGGACAGCAGGCGAAGCAGCCGCCGGCACGACCCGGCGATGAATCCGGCTTCCGCTTCAGAAGCGGCGTCGAGCTGATCAACGTGACGGCAACCGTCTCCGATGCGAGCGGACGCTTCGTCCCAGGACTCAAGGCACAGGATTTCCTGGTGTATGAAGACGATCAGCCGGTCGAAGTCACGCATTTCAGCGCCGAGCGGGTACCGGTGAGCCTCGGGATCGCACTGGACACGAGCGGCAGCATGGCCGGCGAAAAGATTCAAGAGGCCCAGGCGGCTCTCGATCGCTTCCTCTACGACCTTCTCGATAGGCAGGACGAGATCTTCATCTACCGCTTCAGCAACTACCCCACGTTGCTGCAGGGATGGACGACCGATCGCCAGCTGCTGGCGCGCGCGCTCGGACGGATTACGCCGAACGGCGGCACCGCGATGTACGACACGATCGCCGAAGCGATTCCGCTGGCGCAGCAGGGGCAGAACCGAAAGAAGGCACTGCTGCTCATTTCCGACGGCAACGATACGGCCAGCAGCACCGGGATCATGCCCGTGAAGCAGCTCATTCGCGAAAGCGAGGTGCTCGTCTACGCGATCGGCATCGACGGCGAGAGCGCGTCCACCACTCAGCGAACGCTGCCACCGACTCGTGTGCCGTTTCCCATGCCATTTCCGTTTCCCGGCGGCCGCGGCCGCCAGCCGGGCCGGTGGCCCCAGCCGCAGCCGCCGACAGGTGGAGGTGGCGGTTGGCCCGGACGCAGCGCCCCGAACGACGATCGCGTCAACGTCGTCGCGCTGCGAGACATGACCGACGACAGCGGCGGTCGTACGGAAATCATCCGCGACGCGCGCGATTTGAACCCGGCCACGATCGGCATCGCCGACGAATTGAGCAAGCAGTACTATCTGGGCTATCCGTCGCCGGGGAAAAAAGACGGTCGTTGGCATTCGATTCGCGTCGAGCTGCGCAATCGGGCGTATCGCGTCCGCGCGCGACGCGGCTACATCGCCACTTGATGCGAAAGGGGTCGTGCCCCATTTTTCCGGTGTGACGTCTAAAAAGGGGATACGACGCCTTTTCGGTACAATGGCGCGTGCGTTTGCTGGCGACCGCGCTGGGACTGAGTCTTCTCGGTAGCTGCGGCGGTCTGCTCGTCGCCTCCTCGTTCTTTCTGTTTCCCGCTTCGGTTCGGACCCGTCTCGTGCCGTGGCTGGTGAGCTACGCGGTGGGCGCGCTGCTTGGCGTGGCGTTGCTCGCGCTGCTGCCGGAAGCGTTGGCCGAACTGGCACCCCAACGCGTTTTTGCCACACTGCTCGCAGGGATTCTGATTTTCTTCGTTCTCGAGAAGCTCGTGCTGTTGCGGCATTGCCATACCGACGAGTGCCAGGTGCACGGCGCGACGGCCCCGCTCGTATTCATCGGCGACGCATTTCACAATTTCCTGGATGGTGCGATTATCTGCGCTGCGGTGCTCACGTCGATTCCGCTGGGAATCAACACCGCCATTGCGGTTGCGGCGCACGAGATTCCGCAGGAGGTCGGCGACGTCGCCGTCTTGCTGGCCGCGGGTTACACGCGGACGCGGGCGCTGCTCCTCAACATCGTGACGGGCGCCTCGGGCATTCTCGGCGCCTGTCTCGCATTTGCCGCGGTGGAAGTGATACCCGGGATTCGGCCGTACGTGCTTGCGGTGTCGTCCGCAAGCCTGCTGTACATCGCGATGTCTGACCTCATTCCAGATCTCCACCGCGGCTCGATCGATGCCAGCGCCATGCGGCAGGTGCTGCTCATCGCAGCCGGCATCGCAACGATCGTTTTCTTCGAGCGGGTGATCGGATAAATGGCGATCGACAAAGTCAGCCTCGCCACCGTGGAGAGAATGTGGCGGCGCGAAGTCGAGGCGGCCAGCACCTACAAGCATCTTGCCAATCGCGAGCACGATGCCAAGCGCAGAGACATCCTCCTCCGGCTCGCCGACCAGGAAGAAAAGCACGCCGCACGATGGTCCGAACGCATTGCGGCCGCCACGGGACGCGTGCCGGATCGGAGGGAAGTCGAGCGCGGTCTCTCGTGGTTTCAGCGCATCTCCGATCCAAACGTCGTACTCCACCGGCTCGAGCAGGAAGAGAACAAGGCGGAAGAGGAATACAACCAGCTGATGGCGAAGTTGAGCGATCCGGCCGACCGGAAGATCGCCGAGGAAGCGATGTTCGAGGAGCGGGATCATGCCGTCATCCTGCGCACGCTTGCCGGCGGTACCATGCCGTCGCCGCGATCGGCTCTCGATTCGATTCTCGGCCGTGAGCGCTGGCACGTGCGCGGCCACGGTTGGATTGGCGATGCCATCTACGGCGTCAATGACGGGCTCGGCGCCGTGTTCGGGATCGTGTCGGGCATGGCCGGCTATACCGGCGGAAGCGAAGTCGTCCTGGCCGCCGGCCTCGCAGGCACCCTCGCCAGCGCGCTTTCCATGGGCGCCGGCGCGTATCTCTCCTCGAAATCGCAGCGCGAGGTCTACGAGTCAGAGGTAGCGCGCGAGCAGAACGAGATTGAAGAAGACCCGCACGAAGAGATGATGGAGCTCGAGCTGTTTTATCAGCTGAAAGGGTTTTCGCCCGAAGAAGCGCGGTCGATGTCGGAACGGCTGCAGAAAGATCCGAGACAGTTCCTGCGCACGCTCGTTCATGAAGAGCTCGGCCTGAACGAAGCGACCTTCCCAAACCCCTGGCGATCCACCATTTCGGCGAGCGCGTCGACCGCGGTCGGAGGCTTCATCCCGATTATTCCGTTCTTCTTCACGGTCGGCATGCCTGCCGTCATCGCCTCTTTCGTGATCAGCACGCTGGCCCACTTCGTCGTTGGCGCGTCGAAGGCGCTGATCACGACGCGGAGCTGGTGGGCGAGCGGCGCGGAAATGACCATCGTCGGCATTCTGGAGGCGGCGATCACCTACGGGCTCGGCCTCGCGTTCGCGGGCCACTGACGAGGTCCAAACGACTGTCGTCACATGTGGACAGTGCCGCTGTGCTGCGGCGCCAAGAGCCGCAATTTCAGCGGTTTCCACCGCAGAGTCACTGGCATTCCCTTTGCGGATCTCACCTTCAGAACGAAAGGTTCTGGAGGTGCAGGATGCTCAAGAAATTGTCGCTATTGACGGTGGCGTGCGCTCTGACGGCGACCACGGCGCAGGCGCGTTCCACCGACACGCGAAAAGATTTCCAGGTTCTGAAGGACGTGGCTGCCAGCGTCGAGCGGTACACCCAATTCACGATCTTCGACGACGTGAGCGCGCACGTGAAGGACGGCGTCGTCACACTCACGGGTAAAGTGACGATGCCCTACAAGCGGGACGACATCGCGAGGCGGGTCGGGAAAGTAGACGGCGTCGTCACGGTGCGCGACGAAATCAAGGTCCTCCCCGTCTCGCAATTCGACGACGAGCTGCGGTACAGGATCGCGCGTTCGATTTACGGCCATTCGAACTTCTGGAATTACGCGATCATGCCGAATCCGCCCATCCACATCGTCGTGGAACACGGTCGGGTGACGCTCACCGGCGTCGTGAACAGCGAGGTCGACCGTATGCTCGCGCGGTCGCTCGCGACGCAGTTCGGAGCCTTATCGGTGACGAATGCGCTGAAGACCGACGCGGAAATGCGAGAAGCGCTTGAGAAATCCGAGTGAGCTGAAGATTCCGCTGGAGGCGGGCGCCGTGACCACGGCGCTCGCCTACCCCGCCGCGGCGCGGCCGGCGGAAGCAGCTCTTATTCTCGGCCACGGCGCCGGTGCGGGCCAGCGCAGCGCATTCATGGTCGAATTCGCACAGGCCATCTCGGCGCTCGGCGTGGACGTCGTGACGTTCAACTTCCCGTACATCGAACAACACCGTCGCATCCCCGATCGGGGCCCAGCCCTCGAAGCATGCTTCCGATCGGTGATTGCGACCGTGCATGCCGAAGTCGAGAGCGCGACGCGCGCGCTGTTCATCGGTGGCAAATCGATGGGTGGGAGAATCGCGACACAAGTCGCGGCGTTGGATCGCACGCTTCCGATTGCGGGCTTGGTACTCCTCGGATATCCGCTCCATCCGCCAGGACGTCACACGGAACGCCGGGACAAACACCTGCCGGCCGTCGGCCGGCCGATGCTCTTCGTTCAAGGGACGCGTGATGGATTTGGCACTCCGGCCGAGCTCACACCGATAGCGAACGACATTGGCCCGTCCGCCACGATCCACGCCGTCGCCGGCGGCGATCATTCACTCAAGCTCGCTCGAAAGGACCCAGCAGCGCAGGCGGCGATCTACGACGACGTTCAGAGGACGACGGTCGAGTGGATACGGAGAGTTACGGGCAGGTAAGCTCCACGACGTCGCCGCTTGCCACGAACCCGTGCCGCTCGTACATCGAGCGACTGCGCGCGGTCGGCCAAAGCACGACGCGATCGACCGCATTTGCCGCCGCCCAGTCGATCGCGGTTTGAAGCAGCCGCGTGCCTACGCCTCCGCGGGCCGCCGGCGTGACATATACGTTCGAGATGTACGCGTGATGCTCCCGCTCCGCGGCGGGATTGGGCACCTTCGACAGCAACTGCAGCCAGACCTGACCCACGACTCGCTCATCCTGCTCGGCCAGCCAGGCGCGCCACGCGCCGCGCTCGAGCTCGGCGCGCATCCAGGCCTCACAGCGGGCGACGAACGCATCGTGCGGTTCGATCGGAGGTGTCTTGCCCGCGCGAAACTCCCAGCGCAGTTCGGCGAGCGCGGCAGCATCGCCGGGCGTCGCCGTTCGAATGATCGTCATGCGTCTGATCTAGCCGCGACCGGCTTCAACCGGATCGTTTCGAGAAACGTCGCGGCGGCGTCGATCACAGATGAATGCCATTCGTGACCACCCTCGAACGGGAGCGGCTGCACGGCTGCTCCTGCCTGTCGAATCCGCGCGAGGTCGTGCTGAAACTTCTCCTCCGAATAATACTCGTCGCGAGCACCCCGGCAGATCAGCGCCGTCCCGATCTTCTTGAGCGAGGCGGCATCGATTTCCGGTGGCACGTCTCCGCCGACGGCGATCACGGCGTCCACGTGGCGCGGCGTCGTGCACGCCGCGCGAAACGCCATCGCGACACCTTGAGAGAATCCAGCCAGCACCAGTCGGGTCTTGTTCACCCGGAGGTCGTCCTCCGAGTGGCGCGCGAAGGCGGAGTCCGGCCATTCGCGTGAGACGGCGTCGAGCACTCGCTCGACATACGACAGGTTGTCCGCAATCGCATGCTCGCGATCCTGCCGCGTCATCCAGCTTGCAATGACCCTGTTGGAACGCCGCTCGTAGAAGCGGTGCAGCCCCTGAATCGCGACGAGACTCCAGCGGTCGGACCCCGGAATCGCACGAAGTCGTTCGAGCTGCGCTTCCGCGCCTTCGCCGTATCCGTGGAATCCGACGAGCAGGCAGGCCGGCTCCGCCGAGGCGGGTGGAACGACCAGATAGCGCCCATGCGTATTCGTCTCGATGCTGCGTTCGATCATGAGCTGACTGTCGGACTCAGATTTCGAGCGTGGCGCGTGAGTGTATCCTAACGCGGTGAACGCCGCCGAGATCGGCCCGGTGGAATCCGGCGGACAGACGCAATCGGTCTTCGACCTCTTCCTCATCTTCGTCGGTGCGAACGTCGTCGCGACCACCTTTCAGGTGGGCGCAAGCCTCGCGTCGGCTTTCACGGTACGATCCGCCACGCTGCTGATCCTTGTGGGCAGTGTCGCGGGCGCGGCGCTGGTCGCCGCGCTGGCGCCGATCGGATCGCGCCTGCGCGTCCCTTCTGTGATCGCCGCGCGTCCGGCACTCGGCATCGGTGGAGCCGGCCTGGTCGCGGCGGTGCTGTACGTGTCCAACTTCGCGTGGATCGCGCTCAACAACGTGATCGCGGCGTCTGCGTGCAGCCGCGCCGTCGGCACACAGGCGCTCGCTGGCGCGTTCGGATCGCAAACGTCGTGGGCGATCGTGCTCGGCGTGCTCGCAACCGCGATCGTCTGGCGCGGGCCATCGGCGGTCGCACGGGCCGATCGCGTGGCGGTACCGCTGCTGGCGGCGGTCGGCATTCTGCTCACGGTCGCGTGCGCCCGCACCATTCCTCGCGTTGGCGCCACACCGGAATCGACGATGAGCTGGTCGCGCGGGCTCGACGTCGTGATCGGCTACCAGGTGTCGTGGATCCTCATGTTCGCGGATTATTCCCGATACACGAAATCAGCGCGTGGCAGCGCGGCGGCGGTGTTCCTCGGGCTCGCGCTCACCAGCGCCTGGATGATGCCGCTCGGAGCGATTGCCGCGCGCGCGGCCGGTTCCAGTGATCCCGGAAGCATGCTGAGCGCGGTCGGTCTCGGGGCTTCGGGTGCGGCGCTGTTGACGATCGCGACGATCACCACGAACTTCGTCAACATCTACATGTCGTCGCTGGCATGGAAGAGTCTGTTCCCCGGAGCGCGCGACGGCGTCGTCGTCTGGTCGATCGGTCTCATCGGAACTGCGCTGAGCGCAATTCCAGGCGTCTGGCTGCAGCAGTACACGAATTTCATGGTGGTTCTTGGCGCCGTGCTCGTGCCGGTGGGCGGCGTGCTGCTGGCGCATTACTATTTCTCGCGCCATGACTCGATGGACGAGTCGTTGATCCCGCAGCTGTACGACCCCAATGGACGTTTTCGCGGCGTCAACGCCGCCGGGTTGCTGGCCTGGGCGGCGGGCGGAGCCGTGTTTTTCGCCGCAGGATCCGGAGGCGGCACCGTGCCCGCGCTCCTCGTCTCGATCGCTGTTTACAGCGTCCTCCGTCGCTTCGCGAACGCTGACATACACTAGCGTCGAATGAAGCCTCTCGTTGCCGCCCTGACGCTGACGGCGCTCGCGGCGGCGATGCCTCATGCCCAGTCCACGACGCGCGTCGTCCTTCTCGGGACCGGCACTCCGAACGCGGACCCCGAACGCTTTGGACCTTCAGTCGCGATCGTCGTCGGCGACGCGAGCTATCTCGTGGACTTCGGCGTAGGCGTCGTGCGGCGCGCAGCCGCGGCGGAGCGCGCCGGAATCGCCGCGCTCGCGGCGCCAAAACTGACGCACGCATTCGCGACGCACTTGCACTCCGATCACACGCTCGGGTTGGCGGATCTCATTCTCTCGCCCTGGGTGCTCGACAGGGAAACGCCCCTCGAGCTGTACGGTCCGCGTGGATTGAAGGCCATGACGCGTCACCTCGTCGCCGCCTACGAAGACGACATTCGGCTCCGCAATACAGGCGGCGAGCCGAGACACAAATACGACGGGCATACCGTCGCTGTGCACGAAATCTCATCAGGGGTTGTGTACAAAGACCCGCGGGTGACGGTCACGGCATTCGCGGTGCCGCACGGCGCCTGGAGACAGGCGTTCGGGTACAAGTTTCAAACAGCGGACCGCACGATCGTGATTTCCGGCGACACGGGACCGGATTCGCACATCGACGATCAATGCCGGCAATGCGACGTGCTGGTGCATGAAGTGTATTCAGAGGCCGGCTTCGCCAAGCGTCCCGCCGAGTGGCAGGCGTATCACTCGAAATACCACACGTCGTCCAGACAGCTCGGCGCGATCGCATCGCGGGCGCGCCCGCGACTCCTTGTCTTGTATCACCAGTTGATCTGGAGCTCGACGGAAGCCGATCTCGTCAAAGAAGTCGAGTCGGTCTACACCGGCAAGGTCGTATCCGCGCACGATCTCGACGTCTTTTAGGCAGCCCTCAATCTGCCCTGAGACCTTCCAGCGGATCGATCGACGCGGCACGGCGCGCCGGAACCACGCACGCGGCGAGCGCAGTGAGCATCGCGAGCGCCAGCGCGGCAGAAAAGGCCAGCGTGTCGCCGGAGGACACGCCGTACAGGAGGCTCGACAGCGTGCGCCCGAGCGCGAAGGCGCCGAACGCGCCGATCGCCGCACCGACCAGCGTGAGTGCGAGGCCCTGGCGAACGACGAGCCACAACACGTCGCGCCGCTGCGCGCCGAGCGCCATGCGGACGCTCAACTCCTGGCGCCGTTGATTCACGGCGTACGACAGCACGCTGTAGATGCCCAACGCCGACAGTCCCAGGGCGAGCGCCGCGAAGACGCCCATCAGCAGCATGAGCGCGCGCGGACGATCCGTCGCGTCGCCAATCACGCGATCGAGCATCCGGGCGGGCGCGAGCGGAAGATTCGGATCCAACTTCTGAACAGACGACCTGGCCGCGGCGATAAGCGGCGACGCGTCGCCCTGCCCGCGCACCACGATATTGAAGCCTCGGAATGAAAACTGGCGATAGGTGAAATAGATCGAAGGCTCCGGCGGCTGCGCCAAGGAGGCGTTCTTGACGTTTGCGACGACGCCGACAATCTGATACTTCGTCCCCGGCGGCATCAGCACCAGTCCCATCGGGCCGATGTTGCGGGCGAACGTCGAGATGTGCTGCCCAATCGGATCCTCGTTGGGCCAGTCGCGCTTCGCGAGCGCTTCGTTGATCAGGACCACACCCGGGGCGTCAGACGAATCGCGCGGCTCGAAGAACCGACCTTTCAACAGCGGGACTCCAATCACCTTGAAATAGTCCTCGTCGACGCTCTGGTTCTGCGCCTGCGGCAGATCGGTCGGACGCGGGCGTCCGTCGATGAGGAACGGCAGACGCCACGCCGCATCGAGCGGGAGGAAATTCGCGAGACCGGCGCCGCTGACACCCGGCGCCGCGCGGAGGTTGACGAGAAGCTGATCGTAGAAGTCGGCGATTTTCTTGAAGTTGCTGTAGCTGTAGGGAAGTTCCAGGTTCACCGTAATCGCGCGCGCCGGCGAGAAGCCCGGATCCTGCTGGACCAAGCGCTGAAAGCTGCGCGCGAGGAGCGCCGCCCCAACCAGCAGCATCACTGCCAGGCCGACTTCCGCCACGACGAGGACGCTCCGCGCTCGCCGCCGAGCGCCGCCGCCGTCGGCGCTGCGCCCCGACTCTTTCAATGGCCGCTGCATGTCGCCTCGCGCCATCAGCATCGCAGGGACGACGCCGAACGCCAGCGCCGTGAGCGCAGCCACGGCCATCGAGAACGCGAGCACTCGTCCATCGACGCCGATGCTGCCCAGTCCTTCAATCCGCGGCAGCTGAACCGGCGACGCCGCGATCAGCGATTTCACCGATCCAATCGCCACGCCGAGACCGAGAGCCGTGCCGATGACCGCGAGCAGCACGCTCTCGGTGAGGAATTGCCGTACGAGCCGCGTTCGGCTTGCGCCGATCGCCGCGCGAACAGCAACCTCGCGCTCGCGCGCCGTCGCGCGCGCCAGCAGCAGGCTCGCGACATTCGTGCAGGTGATCAGCAGCAGAAACGCGGCCGCCCCGAACAGCGCGAAGAGCGCAGGCCGGAAATAACCTTCGACCTCGTGGGCGAGCGGCACAGCCCGCGCGTGCCAGCCTGCGTTCGTCGCCGCGAACTCCTGACCCAGCCGCGTCGTCAGCGCGCGGAGCTCGTTGTTGGCCTGATCGATCGTCGCGCCCGACTTCAGACGCAGCAACGATTCGACGAAGTGCGCGCCGCGGCTGTGCTGGGCGAAGTCCCATTGCAGTCGCTGCCACACGTCGGTGTCGTTCGGAAAGCGGAAGCCGGCCGGCATCACGCCCGCGACGGTATAGACCGTATCGCTCAGTTTGATCGGCTTGCCGATGATCCCGGCGTCGCTCGCAAAACGATCTCGCCAAAGGCGATGGCTGATCACGGCGATGCGATCTCGCGAGTAGAAGGTACCGCTCGGGAACCCGGCGCCGAGCACGGGCTGCACGCCAACGACGGCAAACAGATTTCCGGTGGCTTCAACCGCGTTCACCCTCATCGGATCGCGGCCCGGCTCGGTCAGGTTGACCTGCGGATACCACCAGCCAGCGGCATCCTCGAATACTTGTTTCAACCCGGCGTAGTCGCCGAAGGTGACCGGCGAAATCCGCTCGTGCGTCAGCCGCTTGCCGTCATGGCTGTCCCACACCATCACGAGGCGATCGGGATCCGCATAGGGGAGCGGGCGCAGGACGACCCGGTCAAGGACGGTAAAGATCGCCGTGGTCGCCCCGACCCCCAGCGCGAGTGCGACAACGGCCGCGATCGTGAACCCGGGCGTACGCCGCAGCATGCGCCACCCGAACCGGATGTCCTGAAGGAGTTGGTCCATCACAGCGACTTAGACGGGAGCGGGAGCGGCGGGGTTGTTAAGGTTCTAGGGTTCTAAAGGTCCAGGGTTCAGAGGGTGCGACGCGATCAGAAAATCCTTCACGATCCGGCCGGATACAAGGTGCTCTTGAATGATTCGCTCGAGGACCGGTGGATCGCATTGGCTGTACCACGCGCCTTCGGGATACACGACGGCAATCGGACCACCCTCACAGATGCGGAGGCAATTCGCCTTGGTTCTCAGAATCCCACCCTGCTCGGAAAGTCCGAGCTCCTTCAGCCGTCGCTTGAGAAACTCCCAGGCCACCAGCCCGCGATCCTTTTCGCAGCACTTCGGGTTCGTCTGGTCGCAGCACAGAAAAATGTGCCGTTTCGCGAGTGGGACGCCAATCGACGACGCGATCTCTCGCTGCGCGTCGAGAGTCACTGGACGCTCCGCATCACACGCCAAACTCCTCTGGATCCCATGCGAGCCCGAGCTCGCTCGGCGGCGCCATGTACCCGACAAGCGCCGACGCCGCGACAACGGCGGGGCTGGCCAGATAGCCTTCACCGCCGACACCCATGCGATTCTGCCAGTTGCGATTGAACGAGGTAATCGCGCGCTGCCCGCGCTTCAGCGCGTCGGGCCCCTGACCGAAGCAAGGCCCACACCACGACTGGCGAATCTCGCCGCCGACCGATCGAAAGATCGCCGCGATCGACTCGCCGCCGAGCCGGGCGTCAGGTTGCTCGATCTGTAATCCGACGCCGCCAGATCCTGGAAAGACGACGAACTCCTTTGCGGCGCGCGCCGCGCCTTTCTTCCGCGCGGCGCGGACCACGAGCGCGGCGCTGAGCAGGTCGTCGTAGCTGCCGTTCGTACACGAGCCAATCATCGCTTTGTCGAACGTGAGGCGCTCGCGCGCGACTTCTTCGGCGGGAAATGCGTTGCCGGGGCTGAACGGCTTCGCGATCATCGGCATCACGTCGCCGAGATCCAGCGTCTCGTCGATCGCATATTGAGCATCGGCGCCTGGCGCGCAAGGCGGATACGGAAGATCGGTGATGCCTTTCGCGCGGTACCACGCGTAGGTGACCTCGTCTGGCGCAAAGATGCCGTTGAGCGCTTCGGCTTCCGCCATCATGTTCGCGATCGTATTGCGGTAGGCGATCGGCAGCTGGCTGTTTGCGTCCACCAGCTCCACCGACATCCCCTGCGACTGCTTTGTTCCCCACCGGCGCAGCAGCTCGAGGACGATGTCCTTGCCGCTGACCCACGATTGCAGTCGGCCGCTGAAGACGACGCGCCGGGCCTGCGCGAGCGTGACGTAGATGTAGCCGGTGGACCAGCCGAATCCCAGCGTCGTCGATCCGACACCGATGCCCACGGCGCCGTACGCACCGTATGCGCGGCTGTGCGAGTCGGCACCCGGGATGAACTGGCCCGGCGACACGAGCCCCTGTTCGGGAAAGTAAAAGTGAAAAATGCCGTCGCCCGGCGTCGCGTAATACGGCTTCTCGATCCCGTGCAGACGCGCAAACTCCCTCCCGATTGCCGTCTGCTTTTCGTCGTCTTCCTTCCGGGTAAAAACGAAGTGGTCGTTTGCAATCGCAGCCTGGCGCGGAAAGATCGTGCGGCCGCCGGTAATTTGGTTGAAGGTGTGGATGGCAAAGGGAGCGGTGCCGTCCGATGCCGGCAGAAGATCGGCGTACACACGCAGCGTCGCGCCCGGCGTCAACTGCGCAGAGCGGTCGACGCGATGGGCCCAGACAATCTGCTCGGTCGAGGTCAGGCGCCTCGCCTGCTCCGGATCGGGCCAT
>Ga0114129_10003694_pt1 | contig 21552 bp, 19 predicted proteins | sample RhiMetdeltSRZDD1_FD_80071 | JGI IMG/M metagenome (GOLD analysis project Ga0114129, IMG submission 80071) | Populus rhizosphere microbial communities from Tennessee, USA - Rhizosphere MetaG P. deltoides SRZDD1 (version 2) (version 2) | ecosystem: Host-associated > Plants > Roots > Rhizosphere >... | reverse complement strand
TGGTCGGATCCGGCAGCGCGATGTCGTTTTCCGGCGCGCGCCCAAGGCGCAGGTTCCCCGTCGACAGCTCGACTTCGCGCCTGCTGCCGTCGCCGGCGACGATCAGAAGCTTTGGCACGTCAGTGCTCCCGCCTCGAAGGCCGACGCGCGGCGTCGTTCAACTCGGCCAGCGCCTTCATCGTCTGGCTGAGGATCTGTCGGGACGTGTACCACGCCGCAATCAGTGCGACGAGCGCCGGCAGGAGAAGAGCGGCAACGCGGTTGCCACCGTTTGAAAAGAAGACCGGCGGAACCGCAGCCACCACGAACACGACCGCAACAAGCAAAGCGACCTGTGTGATCACGACGGACTTGACGCGGGCCGCCTCCGGACCGACAGACGTTTCCGGAGCCGCGACCGCCGCAGGGGGCTCGACGACCGGTGAGCTTGCGATCGGCGTCGCCGTTGGTCCGGGAGAATTCACAGTGGGAGAAGGTGGCGGTGCGAATCGCGTCCTGTCGGAATCCGGCGCGACTCGAGCCGGCGGCGGGGCAAAGCGCGTTTTGTCGGGATCGGCGGCCGTCGGACCCGCGGCCGGCGGTTGTTTCTGCGGGGTGACCGGGATCGTCCTGTCGATCGCCGTGTCGATCGTTGCCTCGTTCGAGCCTAAACCAGGTCGTGCCACGCGCTCGGTCGGCTCCTCAACGTGAGTGGCCACCGTCGGCGCGTCAACGCGCATTGAGGGCAAGCGCCCGATTGTTGACGAAGAGCTGCGCTGTGCCGCGTGGGGAGCGAGCGCTGTTTCGTCCGCCGGCATCGCCAGCGGCGCCGAGTCTTCGAGGAAGCGCACCTGCAAGTGCCCGACCTGCACGACGTCGCCGCCGCGCAGCACGCTCTGCGCGATTTTTACGCCGTTGACGAGAATGCCGTTGCGGCTGCCCAGATCGCGGACCGTCACTTCTTTCGGGCTCGAGATGAACTCGACGTGGCGGCGCGAGAGCAGCGGATCGGCGTCGCTGATGTCGCACGTCGGATCGCGGCCGACGACCATCGTGCCGACGAGCAGCAGCTCGCGTTCGCGTCTCCCGTCGTTGACGACCAGTTTGCGGCTCACTTCGGCTCCATACCTCCGCTCACCTCGCGCTCAACTTGTGAAAGAAGGCCGCCGCTCGCTCGAGCAACGAGCCGCCGCCGCTGGCGTTACGGTCGGCCGACGCCGTCGCATTGGTCCCGGCAGGACGGCGCCGCAGCGTGAGGTCGACCTCTGCGGGCGAGTCGCGCGCGATCGCGTCCGCCGCCTCTTCGCGAAGTGCGGTCACGACGGCGAGCTCGGCGGCATGCCGCGACTGAAGCACCGACAGTGCCGCGGCAGCCACCGATGGATCCATTGGCTCGATCAGCGAATCGGCGTTCACCTGGCGGGCAAACGCCGGAAATCGCTGCACCAGTTTGGCGACGGCCTCATCGCACACTTCATCGATGTCCGCGACGTGGAGCCGGCGGCCAAGCGCCCGATGTTCGTCGACGAGCATCAGGATTTGCCGATACCGTTCGAGCGCGGCATGCGCCACGCGCAGACTGGTGCTGTCCCGCACACGCCTGACCTTCTCGAGCTCTGCGGCCATCTCCGAGCAGCTCCTGAAGCGGCGCGCCGGATCTTTTTCGAGCGCCTTGAGCAGCACGTCCGCGAGCGCTTCGGGCGCTTCGCCCTCGTTGAACGGCGCCGGCGGGTTGAACATCACCGCGTTCAGGACGTTCGGCAGATCCTGCGATCCGAACGGCGGTCTGCCGGTGACGATGAAATAGAACACCGCCGCCGCCGAGAACACGTCCGACCGCGCGTCCACTTGCCGCCCCATCGCCTGCTCGGGCGACATGTACTCGGGCGTGCCGACGAGGAAGCCGCTGGCCGTCAACGTCGACGTCGCCAGGCGCGCGATACCGAAATCCAGAATCTTCAGGCTGCCGTCGCGCTGCACGAAGAGGTTGCTGGGCTTGACGTCGCGGTGGGTCACGCCGCGCTCGTGCGCCATCTGAAGCCCCTCGCAGACCTGCAGCATCAAATCGATTTTGGCGTCGAGCGATCGTGCGTCGGGGCGCTGCAGATACTCGCCAAGCGGCACCCCGTCGAGCAGCTCCATGACAATGAACGGCCGTCCGTGGTCCTCGCCGAGGTCGTATACCGTGACGATGTTGCGGTGAACGAGCTGGCTGGTGACGCGCGCCTCTCGATAGAAGCGCTCGCGCGTTTCGGGCTCGTCCTCGAGATCGGCCATCATGACTTTCACCGCCACGCGCCGGCCCACGGTCTCGTCGTTCGCGGAGTAGACCATTCCCATCGCGCCCTTGCCGATGCGCTCGACAATGCGATAGCGGCCGATGAATTGCGGCGCCGCGCCTGAGGCTGGCTGCGTCATCTTCAGTTGTCGCGGTCGTATTTCACGACCAGAGCCGTCACGTTGTCGCGGCTCCCGCGCTGCAGCGCGGTCTCGACGAGTCGATGAGCCGCGCTGTCCACATCCGGCGCCCCGCGCAGCAGTTCGCTGACGGCGTTGTGATCCAGCACGCCGTGCAGGCCGTCGCTGCAGAGCAGAATCATCTCGCCGCCAACCAGATCGCGCTCCGCGAGATGGATGTCCACCAACTCCCGCGCGCCTAGTACGTTGGTGAGAACGTGACGCATCGGATGGTTGGCGATGTCGGCGGGGCCGAGCCGCGGATCGTGCGCGAGAATCGTCGCGGCCCACGAATCGTCGTGAGTCAGCTGTTCGAGCGTGCCCTGGCTCAGGAGGTACAAGCGGCTGTCGCCGACGTGACCGACCGACATCCGTGAGCCGTTGACGAGCAGACCCACGATCGTCGTCCCCATGCCGTTGTAGTCGTCGTTGCTCTCCGCGCTCCGGAAGATCCGGCGGTTCGCCAGATGAATCGCGGTCCGCAGACGATTGCCGTCGATCGAGAGACTCTGGTCGATGCCGTAGGGCCAGGAGAAATCGGTGTCGTTCGCGGATCGTTGAATGAATCCGCTGATCGCCTCGATGGCGAGGCGTGATGCCACTTCGCCCGCGCCATGTCCACCCATCCCGTCGGCGACTGCAAACAGACGAACCTCCGGATCGGAGACGAAACAGTCTTCGTTCGTCTTGCGAACCCGACCCACATCGGAAACGCCGCAGGCGCGAACCAACGCTCCTGTCCCCTTCAGCAGCAGTAAAGCCGCCACGCTGAAGCCATTAACGGAAACTGCTGTGCTGAGATCCAGCCGACTATAGAGTCGTACGAGAGAGCTCAACAATACTACTAAGGTGGTATGGCTGAACCTGGTTTCTTTGATATTTCGGCTGGAAGGACCCCGAAACGATAGGGTCTGAGGTTTCGAGGCGTCTTTCAGGCGATTCGCGCGATGAGTTGCGTCCTGGTGTCGACGCCGACTTTGTCGAAGACGTGCGTCAGATGTTTCTTGATGGTGGCGGGGGAGGTACCGAGCGTGGACGCGATATCGCGGTTGCGATAGCCGAGCAGGACCAGCTCCACGACCTCGGCTTCGCGGGCGGAAAGACGATACCGGTTCCGGAACGCGCCCATCGACGTGCCGAGCTCGCGCACGCTGACGGCGACCTCGTTGCCGGCCGGATCGATGGGAATGACGTGCACGTAGAACGGTTCGCCTTTGCCGCCGGTGAGGAGACTGATCGTCCTGGCGCGATCGAGTTTTTCGCCGAGGCCGACCAGGTGGTCCCGGAGGACGACGGTCAGCTCCGTTCGATATTTCGCGCGGAGGCGCTCGGCCAGCGCCCGCGCTGCCGCATTCGAGTACACGAGCTGCTGTTGGCGAAACACGAGCACCGCCACCGTGAGCGAATCGACGATGGCGGCGAACCGTCGCTCGGATCTGGCAGACGCGGGCACGTTCCTCCCGAATAATCCCGGGCATTTTATAATGCCCACCTGGTGTCCTGACCGCGTGGTTCGCGACATAATTCCCGGGCGGGGCATCCCGGCTGGCTGCGTTGCTCCTCTCTCAAATATTCCCGATATTCTCGGTCGTCGCGCCTTGCCATCCGGGCGCCGCGCTCCGGGACTTATGCCACGACCCACGCGGTCAGGACACAGTCATGGACACACTCGCCGCCGGGATTTCGTTCGCCGATCTGCGTTTTCAGGGCACGCCGCGCGTCATTGCAACGGCCGTACTTCAGGGATCCAGCGGCGTCGCGCTCCTCGATCCAGGTCCCACCAGCACCTGGCCGACGCTGCGGCAGGAGTTGCAGCAGAGTGGGATTGCGCTCGCAGACGTGACTGCGCTCGTGCTGACGCACATCCATCTCGACCACGCGGGCGCGACCGGCACGCTCGTGCGCGAGAACCCGCGCCTGCGCGTCTACGTGCACGAGAAAGGCGCGCCACACATGATCGATCCGTCGAAGCTCCTCGCGAGCGCCGGCCGTCTCTACGGCGATGCGATGGATCGGCTCTGGGGCGAAGTTCGGCCCGTTCCGAAGGAAGCCATCGTCGTCGTCAACGAGGGCGATCGGATTGTGGCGGGCGGACGGACCCTGGATGTCGCATACACACCCGGCCACGCATCGCACCACGTCAGCTACTTCAACGCCGACACCGGCATCGCGTTCGTCGGCGACACGGCAGGCATCAAGCGGCGCGCGCGCGGCTACGTTCTGCCGCCGACGCCGCCGCCGGACATCGATCTCGAGCTCTGGAGCGAGAGCCTGGCTCGTGTCGGGTCGTGGCATCCGGAAACGCTCTTTCTGACGCACTTCGGCCCTTCGTCACCATCCGCTCCGCATCTCACCGAGCTCGGCGACCATTTCGCCGTCGTGAGGGACTTTGCGGCCCGATCGCTTCAACAGGACGGTGATGATGACGCGAGGGCGGCGTGGTTTACGGAGGAAGTGCGCCGCGAGCTCCGGCGGCACCTGGACGAACGCGAAGCGGCTGAGTACGAAGTCGCAGGACGGTTCGATCTGAACTGGAGAGGGCTGGTCAGATATCTGAAGAAGAAAGACGAGGCGGGGGCGAGAAAGTAGGGAGTAGGGAGTAGGGAGTAGGGATTGGGGAGTAGGGATTAGGGAGTAGGAATGAGAGAAATTCCGCGCGGTGCGGGACGGCTATGCCGTGGCCGCGCGCGATTCGCTCTCTATGGCCCGCTTCGGATCCACCATCAACCGCAGTGCAAGACCCTGCCGGCCGGCCGGCGTTCCTGGCGTGACGCGGTACACGGCCGACAGAATGCGACCCTGGCGGAGCGCCATCGGGAGCGGCTGATTCGATGCGTCACGGATGTCGCGCTCGATCTGGAACTGCACGAGTCGATACAGCGGAATCGACACCGCCGACTGGCACTCGACGTACACGCCCAGTTCGCTGACGTCGCGGGTCAGGACGCTCGCGAACCGTGTGGTCCCGCGCTGGTCCTTCCACATCAACCGCGCGGGCACCTGCACGGGGCGCCGCTCGGAGGCCCGTTTGTCGTCCACGGCGATGGGCATCAGCTTGTCGGTTCCAATGCTTTTCACAGCCGACTCCATGAGAAGGAACTCGTGTGCGCGGATGTGTATCAAGTCTGGGGCCGTGCAGATATGGAGGGTTCTGAACGCTCTGGTAGACGACCTAACTTACTGATGGATAGTGCTTTCCCAGTTTGCACAGGTTTACAACTCTCTGTGCAACTCGGATACTTTGTAATCAGATGAGGTGTGAACTGGATATTCAGTATGCACGTGGTTAAGGGGTTGCCGACCCCTTTGCTTCAGACGACTTCGGCTTCGGGACGGGAGTCGAGACCCAGCCTGCGAAGCTTCAGATAGAGGCCGCGTCGGGTCAGTCCGAGGATGCGAGCCGACTCCGAAATGTTGCCGCTGGCCTGATTGAGCGCCGCCTGGATGAGATCGCGCTCGACCTGTTCGACCGCCGACGCAAGGTTCGCCGGGATTGCGGACGATCGTCGCATGCCGGGCCCGGTACCCGAGGGCAACCTCGTCGCGCTGATTTCGGGAGACAGATGCGACGGTTCGATCGAGCTGCCAGGCGCGCTCATCGCCACGGCGCGCTGAATTTCGTTCTTCAACTGCCTGACGTTGCCCGGCCACCAGTACTGCGAAAACGTGTCCAGCGTCGCCGAGCTGAGCTGCACGTCGGGTTTGCTGAGACGCTCCGAAGCTTCGCGCAGGAAGTACGTGCTCAAGTGCGAAATCTCTTCACGCCGGTCGCGAAGCGGCGGGACATGAATGCGGATGACGCTCAACCGATAATAGAGATCCTCGCGGAACTTGCCTTCCGCAACGCGCTGCTCGAGGTCGGCGTTGGTTGCCGCGAGCACGCGCACGTCGACGCGCTGCGGCCGCGTCTCGCCGACCGGCATGATTTCGGACTGCTCGAGAAAACGCAGCAGCTTGGGCTGGACGTCGATCGGCAGGTCGCCAATCTCGTCGAGGAACAGCGTTCCCCCTGCGGCCGATCGCACGAGGCCGGGCTGATCGGTCACGGCGCCGGTGAATGCGCCGCGCCGGTGGCCGAACAGCTGGCTGTCGGCCAGGTCGCGCCCCGTGGTCGTGCAGTTGTAGGGAAGGAACATCGCGGCGCTCCGGTGCGAGCCCACGTGAATGGCGCGCGCGATGAGCTCTTTGCCGGTCCCGCTCTCGCCGGTGATGAGCACCGTCAGATCGTTGCCCTGCATCCGCTGAATCTGCTCGACGACGCGCGTCATCACGAGGCTGGCCGAGAGGAAGCCGGGGAGCAGCGGTTCGAGCGAACGATCGGCGGCAGGTCCGACGGGCGTGGCCGAGCGATCGCGCGCGTCGCACAGCGCGAAACCCTGCCGCGAGACGGTTGCAATCATCCGGAGCCGGCGCATCACCGGATGGCCGATCGGGCGCGGCGAGGCGAGCAGCGCGAAGCGCGGACCATCGGCGTCGCGGCCAAGCGGCTCGACCACGATCGCGCCGCGGCCATACGACTGATTGTGCGGCGCCGAGCGCGCCACCGTGCGCGCGGTGTCGGCGTCGCAGCCGGCATGCGCCAGCACGCGCACGTCGCCGCCCGCGAGTTCCACGTAGACGACCGCTGCGTCGCCGGCGGCGGTTTCGAGCAGCGCCGACGCGGTTTCGCGTCCGAGGAGCTCGGGGAGCGCCGCCGCATCGACGATGCGACGGACGATCGCTTCGTCGGCGTCGGCCGGTGAGATCACGTACTCGCCCGAACCGGCTTTCAGCAACAGATCCTGCGCGGCTTGACCGTCGGCGAGATCCCGCTCGGCGCCGAGCTGCTTGAACACGGTGAGTGCTTTGTCGAGATGGCGCTCCGCCGCGGATCGCGCGCCGGTCTGCGCGACGAGACGTCCGATCGCCAGGTGGCTCAGCGCCGCCTGATACCGTTCGCCGAGCAGCTCGAGCAGCGTCGCGCTCTGCGCGAAGTTGTGATACGCGTCGGCGGACGCGCCGTTTTTCGCGTGGAGGGCGCCGCGAATGCGGAGGTATTCACCCCACGTGGCCGGCGCGACGCGCGGGTCGAGCACGTCGGCGGCAGACGCGAGCCGCTGCTCGGCCTCGCCCGGGCGGTCTGCGGTCAGCAGCGCTTCGGCGGCGATGAGGGTGGCCTGGAGCGCCTCGAACGGCGGCGCCTCGGCGCCGAGAATTTCATCCGCGCGCGCGAGCGCATCGGTCGCCGCTCCCTGCCTGAGCGCCAGGCGCGCGCTCAACACGCGCACCGACCATTCGTACCAATGGCTCGTCTGGCGTCCGTAGGCGCCATAGGCCTCGCTGGCGCGGCCGAGGAATTCGCTCGCCACTTCGTAGCGGCCGCGGATCAAATGAATCTGGGCCAGCGTATCGAACACCGCGCCGGTCGTTTCGTGGAACTGAATCGGGCTGCGCACGTCGAGCGCGCGATGGAGCGCTTCTTCCGCGCGCGCCAGATCGCCGAGCCGCACGCAGATCTGGCCGAGCGTCGCCAGCGCGACCGCGAGCCCGTGGCCCGAGCCATGCGCTTCATGCAGCGCGACGCTGCGTTCCGCCAGAGCGAGCGCCTGCTCGTAGCGGTGTTCGAGCATCATGACGTTCGCCTGGTTGCCGCAGACCGTGGCGAGCACGTCGTTGGCATGGACGAGCGACGCCAGCCGCTCGGCCTGCCGGAGCGCCGCCATCGCCTCGTCGTACCGGCCGAACTGGGCGAGCGCAATGCTGGAGAGCGAGTGCACCAGCGCGAGGTGCCGGCGGTCGCCGGCGGCGTGGAGCGCCGACGCGGCCTTCGTGATGTGCTCGCGCACAATCGCGATGTCGCCGACCTGGCGATAACACTGGCCCAGGTCGTAATGCGCCAGACCGATGGCGCGCGAGTCGTGCGCGATCTCCGCGTGCTTGAGCGCGCGGCCGTGCAGCGCGATCGCGCGCGACTGATCGCCGCGCGCCGACGCGAGCCGCCCGTGCAGCCGCCACAGCGTGGAGAGGCGGCCGGCGGAAACCGCGTCGCGGAAGGTGTCGGGCGCCCGGCCGAGAGCCGTTGCCGCCTGATCGAGATCGTCCTGCAGCAGCCACGCTTCCGCGAGCGACGAGCGGACCGCGAGCTCGTCTTCGCGGCTCAGCGTCGACGAGCGCAGTGCGGCGGCGAGCAGTTGTGCCGCCTCCGGACCACGTCCGCGATCCAGGGCGGAACTGGCCCTCGCCACGAGCGCCTGAATGGAAGAAGAGGGCACGGATACAAAGTATACATGGCCTCCGACACCGCTCTGACACCCCTCCGACACCGCTCTGACACCGCTCTGACACCCTTCCGACACTGCTCTGAGGGGTGTCAGAGCGGTGTCAGAGGTGCTTGGAGCGGTGCCAGCGGCTGAGGGGTGTCAGAGCGGTGTCAGAGGTGCTTGCGGTGTCAGAGGCCCTTTCGATTGTTCAAGTTCTCGAGAAAAGGCTGGCCTTTTGTTTCCAGGCGGGCTTCCAGTTTGGCCGTGCAGTCGCAGTCGCAGCAGGCCCACGGCTCCTCGCCGTTCAGGTCGCGGCAGCGGCTCCGGGCGTGTGCGTCCTGCACTTTCTCGAGATCGAAGTATTCCTCCCAGTAGTCGCGCTCTTCCTGAAGCGGCGTGGGACAGAAACAGACCTCCACCCACTGGACTCTTCCATCGTCGTGGGCCCGCGCGGCCTCCATATTGCGGAGATACTCGCCGCGCGCCACCGAGCCGGCGCCGAGCGTGCAATCGTCGATCGCGTCCGCGAGGTCAGCGGCCTTTCCACGCTTGACACGGGCCGTCACGAGGTAACGCATCGATCTATTGTGCCATCAAGGACGAATTGGAAAATCCTTCTTCCTCAGACTTGCCGCCACTGGCGCCCGGTCGCGCGGATCAGCTCGTCCGCTTCACGCGGACCCCATTGGCCCGCCGCGTACGTGGAGATGCGCAGCTCCTCGTTGCTGGCCCAGCGGTCCAGGATTGGCGTGACCCAGCGCCACGCCGCTTCGACGATATCGCGGCGCATGAACAACGTCGCGTCGCCAATGAGGACATCGAGGAGCAGGCGCTCGTACGCCTCGGGCGAGCTCTTGCCAAACTTCGCGCCGTAATGGAAGTCCATGCACACGGGAGCAATCTGCAGGCGCGGACCCGGCACCTTCGACGAGATGGACAGGCCGAACCCCTCATCGGGTTGAATTCGAAGCAGGAGCGCGTTCGGCTCGAGCGGATGATTGGGATCCTTGTTGAAGAGGATGGCCGGCACCGACTTGAGCTGAATCGAGATTTCAGTCGCGCGCTTCGGCAGCCGCTTGCCGGTCCGCAGAAAAAACGGCACTCCCGCCCAGCGCCAGTCGTCGACAAACGCTTGCAGCGCGACAAACGTCTCCGTTCTCGACCGTGGCGCCACGCCCGGCTCCGCGAGATAGCCGGGCGACTCAACGGCGCCGACCACGCCGGCCGTGTACTGTGCGCGCACCACGTAGCGGTCGATGTCTTCACCGTCGATCGGTCTGAGCGACTGGATGACCTGAAGTCTTTCGTCGCGCACGGCGTCGGCGTCGAGTGAATGCGGCGGTTCCATGCTGACGAGCGACAGGAGCTGCAGCATGTGGTTCTGGACCATGTCGCGCAGCGCCCCGGCCTGGTCGTAGTAGCCGGCGCGCGATCCGACGCCCTCCTCTTCAGCCGCGGTGATCTGCAGGTGATCGATGTACTTGTGATTGAACAGCGGCTCGAAAATGCTGTTCGCGAATCGCAGCACGAGGATGTTCTGTACGGTTTCCTTGCCGAGATAGTGATCGATGCGGAAAATCTGACGCTCGTCGAACACCGACGCGATGGCGTCGTTGATTTCCCGGGCGCTCGCCAGGTCGTGGCCGATCGGTTTCTCGACAATCAGCCGCGTGAACTGCCGGCTGTCGGGGGGCGCGACGAACCGCGCCCGCGCGAGCTGCCGGGTCGTCGGCACGAACATCGGCGGCGGGACGGCGAGGTAGTAGACGCGATTCCCTGGAATGTCCCGCTCGTGCTCGATGATGTCGAGCCGTGAGCCGAGCGACGCGAACGACGAGGGATCCTCGAGGTCGGCCGCAACGAAAAACAGCTTGTCGACGAACGTGCGCCACTCCGCCTCTTCCGGCGGCCGGCGGGAAAATTTGTCAGCCCCATCCTTCGCGAACGCGCGAAAGGCATCGTCGGTCATCGGCTTGCGGCTGACGCCTACGACGGCGTACCGATCCGGCAGCAACCGATCGACGTGGAGGTTGTACAGCGCGGGCAGCAGCTTGCGGTGCGCGAGATCGCCGGCCCCGCCGAAAATCACGATCGTCGCGGGCGCGAGGTTCGAGACCGATACGTGGCCGGCCGTCAGACGTTCGGCGAGCGCTTCGGGGGTCATGAGGCTTTGACCGCGGTCTTCACCGCGTGGCCGCCGAACTGCTGCCGAAGCGCGGCGAGCAACCGTTCGGCAAACGGATTCTCCGCGCGCGATCGGAAGCGCGTGTAGACCGCCGCAGTGATCACCGGCAGCGGGACGGCACGATCGATGCCCTCGTGCAGCGTCCAGCGTCCCTCACCCGAGTCCTCGACGTAGCCTTTGAGCCCGGCGAGCTCCGGGTCTTCCGACAACGCGCGCGCAGTCAGCTCGAGCAGCCAGGAGCGGACGACGCTACCTTGCATCCAGAGTGCCGCGACCTTGCCGAGATCGATCTTGTAGGGACTTGCGTGCATCAGCTCGAAGCCTTCGGCGTAAGCCTGCATCAGTCCGTACTCGATGCCGTTGTGGATCATCTTGACGTAGTGCCCCGAGCCCGAATCGCCAACGCGCAGGTATCCATCGGGAGGAGCGAGGGCGAGAAAGATCGGCTCCAGCCGGCGGCACGCATCCGGGGGCCCGCCGACCATCAGGCAATAGCCCTTTTCGAGACCCCAGATCCCGCCGCTCGTGCCTGCATCGATGTAGTGGATGCCTTTTCGCTGCAGCGCTTCGGCTCGACGAACATCGTCGTGAAAGTTCGAGTTGCCGCCGTCGATGATGATGTCGTTCGCCGCGAGACGGTCGCCGAGCGCCGCCACCGTCGATTCCGTCGGATCGCCTGCGGGGACCATGACCCAGACGGCGCGTGGCGGCTCGAGCGCTGCGACCAGTGCGTCGAGCGATGCCGCGCCGCGCGCGCCGGTTGCTGTGGCGCGACTGACGGCTTCCGCCGTGCGATCGAACGCGACGATGTCATGGCCGCTGCGTCGAAGGCGCGTGACCATGTTGAAGCCCATCTTCCCGAGGCCGACAAAGCCCAGTTGCATCGAATCTCCTTGCCCGGTCCGGCTAAAGCCGGACGCTACGTACGGGATCGTAGTGTCCGCCTTTAGGCGGACCCCTCGAGAAATGCATCCGCAACGTCGCGGATCAATTGCGGATCCGCGGACGGCAGATGCACGTGCACCGCCCGCCGGCCGGTCGCGTCGAGCGATGCGAAATCGCCGAGCGCCTGTGCCATCTCGAGTGTGGCGAACGAGAATGCCGCGCCGGGGATCGGAAGATCCGCCGTCGGCGTCGCGGTGATCAGCACGAAGACGCCGCTCGTCGGACCTCCCTTGTGCAATTGCCCGGTCGAATGGAGATAGCGCGGTCCGTAGCCGAACATCGTGGCGCAGCGCGACCGATCGCGGACCGCCAGGCGAAACGAGCGCAGCGCGTTGGCGAGCGCCTCGTCCGGGCCGACATAGGCGAGAAGACCGAGGTAGTCGCCGTCCGCCAGAAGGCTGAGGAACGCCTCTGGTCCGCGGTCCTTCAGGGCGCGACCGGCGGCGCTGCTCAGGGTGAGGGTCACGCCACCGGGCAGCGTGCGGTCTGGCGCGCGTTGCGGGAACGCTCCGGTGTTCTTGAACTGGTCGAGCAAGACCTTCGTCGCGTCTTTCGCCTGCTGCACGTTCGGTTCGTCGAATGGGTTGATCCGCAAGAGCGTACCGGCGATGGCCGTCGCGATCTCCCATCGGACGAATTCCGCGCCGAGAGCCAGCGGCTCGGGAAGCTGGATGTCGGCGATGGGCTTCTTGCCGGCTTTGAGTGCCTCGAGCAGCGAGTCGTCTGCTTGCGGAGGAAAGTGCAGCCGAACGAACGCGCGATCGTTGCCGTACTGAGTGGGCTCGGCCGCGGTCTCGCCGGCGATCGGGACCACGCCGACACCGGCTTTCCCGGTGCTTTCGGCCACCAGCTGTTCGACCCACAGTCCGAACGGTTCGAGAGAAGGCGGCACGAGCAGCGTCAACTTGTCGCGGCCGTTTGCGCCGCCTGCGCCCATCAACAATCCGAGATCGATGGCGCTGCGCGAGGCGGCGTCCGGCTCTGGCGGCGCAAGCATCGCGACACCCCACCCGAGTAGCGCCGCCACGTCCTGACCCATTAACGCCGCCGGTACCAGCCCGAAGAACGACAACGCGGAGTAGCGGCCACCTATATCAGTGGGGTTGATGAAAACGTCGCGGAAGCGCTCGGATCGTGCCCGCTCGGCCAGCGGCGTTCCCTCGTCGGTAATCGCGACGAAGTGATCTGCCCAGCGTGGCACGCGGGCGGCCTCCAGGTGCGTACGGAAATGCGCTGCGAGCGAGTTCGGCTCGATCGTCGTGCCCGATTTGCTGGCGAGGATATAGAGCGTTCGATCGGGCGGCGTCGTCGCGGCGCGAATCGCCGCGGGGTCGGTGGAATCCAGCATGTGGAAGCGCGGCCAGCCAGGCGCCGTTCCGACGATGGCGCGCAGCACTTCCGGCGCGAGGCTCGAGCCGCCCATGCCGAGCAACACCACGTCCGTAAATCCGTCGCTGCGGATGCTGGCCGCAAATGTTCGAAGACGATCGATCGAGTCGGCCATCGCGAGCGGCGAACGCAGCCATCCGAGCCGATTCGCGATCTCTTTCTGCACGGTCGGGTCGGCGCTCCATGTCGACGCGTCGAGTCGCCACAGGCCATCTGCCGCGCGCTCGGCGCCGGCACGGCTCGCATCCATGGCGCCGGCGAGTGAGCCTGGCCAGATGTGAAAGGTATCGCGAAGGCGGGCGTGTCTGGCGGCGGCATCGAGCGACGGTACGCGCGTGAGCAAGTCGTGCGCGGTGAGCATGACGGTAGAATACCGTATGGCCCGCGGCTTCGAGAGCAAGGACGTCGAGTTTCAACAGAGCGAAGCCGAGCGGGCGAAGCCGAAATCGGCGGCGATGAGCGCGGCTGAGCGCGCGGATGTGGCGCGCCGGCAGGCGATCGAAATGTCGCTGGCTCGCGTGCGAGCCGAACTGGGCAGAGCTGCCTCTGCCGCGCATCGCCGCATGCTCGAGCAGGCGATCGCCGATCTGGAGCGGCAGTTGGCATCCCAGCATCCTGATCCACGACGGTGAAGGCCGCCCGCGCAGTTCTCTCTCTCATCGCGTCGCTGACCGTCCTTGCGGGATGCAACGCGCGCGAGGCGCCGCGAGAAGCGGCGCGCCCCTCGGCGGCGACTGTGCCGGCGGCGACTCCGGATTTCAGTCAAAAGCCAGCGGGTCCACTGATCGTCGCGCTTGGTGACAGTCTCACTGCCGGGCTCGGGCTTCGCGACGCGTCCGAAGCGTATCCGGCGCTGCTGCAGGAGCGTCTGAACGAGAGGGGCCTGAATTATCACGTCGTGAACGCGGGCGTGTCGGGAGATACGTCGGCCGGCGGCCTGAGCCGCCTCGATCTCGCGCTCGACGGCGACGTGCGCGTTCTCATCGTCGCGCTCGGCGGCAACGACGGACTGCGCGGTTTACCGGCTGAGGAGTTGCGGAAGAACCTGCAGGCGATCATCGAGCGGGCGCACGAACGCCGAATCCAGGTGGTGCTGGCGGGGATGGAAGCGCCTCCGAACTTCGGCGCGCAGTACGTCGCGGAGTTCCGTCGCACGTATTCCGATTTGGCCAAACAGTACCACGCGGCGTTCGTGCCGTTCCTTCTTCAGGGAGTGGCGGGCATCGAATCGCTGAATCAGCGCGACGGCATCCATCCGACGCCGGAGGGCGCCAGGCTCGTCGCCGATAACGTCTGGAAAGCGCTCGAGCCTCTGGTGGCAGAACATGTCGAGTCGAAATGATTGACCTGCGCGGGGTGTCCAAGACGGTCACGAGCGGCACCGAACCCCTGACCATTCTTCATCCGCTGACCCTCGAGATCCCGCGCGGTCAGTTCGTGGCCATCGTCGGACCCTCGGGCAGCGGCAAGTCGACGCTGCTTGGCCTCATCGCCGGACTGGATTCGCCGTCGGCCGGCTCGGTCCTGATCGACGGCGTCGACATCACCAGGCTCGGCGAGGACGCCCTGGCGAAGCTGCGCGGCGAGAAGATCGGATTCGTCTTTCAGTTCTTCCATCTGATTCCGTCGCTCACCGCTCATGAAAATGTCGCGGTTCCGATGGAGATCGCGGGCGTCCGGGACGCCGGCGCGCGCGCGCGGGCGCTGCTCGAGGAGGTCGGCCTGACCGAACGGGGACATCACTATCCGTCGCAGCTGTCGGGAGGCGAACAGCAGCGCGTCGCTCTGGCACGTGCGCTCGCCAACGATCCGCCGATCGTGCTGGCGGACGAGCCAACCGGAAATCTCGACAGCACGAACGGCCGCCACATCATGGACCTGCTGCGCAACATCCATCGGACGCGTGGTGCGACGCTCGTGCTGGTGACGCACGATGCCGGCCTCGCAGCAGAGGCCGACGCGCGCATCGTGCTCCGCGACGGCCGGGTCGTCGAGCACGCCGCGGCCCAGGTGACGCGATGAGGTTCGTCCTGCGCATGGCCCTTCGCGAGACGCGCGCCTCCTGGCGGCGCCTGTTGTTCTTCTTCATCTGTATCGCGGTGGGCGTCGCCGCCATCGTCACGTTGCGGTCGGTGATCCAGAGCGTCCGCGGCGCGTTCGCCAACGAAGCCCGGACGCTGATCTCGGCGGATGTCCTGGTGTCGACGATTCGCGACTGGGTTCCCGCAACCCGCGAAATGATCGAGCGGCGGCTGAGTGAAGCGGGCGTGACCGAGCGAACCGACACGCTCGAAACGCCGACGATGGTGCGGCCGACTGACGCGAGCCGCTTAGTGGTTCGCATGGTTGAACTGCGGGCCGTCGGTCCGGAATTTCCGCTCTACGGCACGGTGGGGCTCGAGACCGGCACCTATGCGCACTCGCTGCTGGAACACCAGGGCGTCCTGGTGAAGCCGGAGCTTCTGACCGCGTTGTCGGTGAAGGTGGGCGATCAGATCACGATCGGCAAAGCCGTATTCACCATTCGCGGCGTGATCACGAGCGAGCCGGGCCGGCGCGTCGGAGACTTCAGTCTCGGTCCAGGCGTGCTGATCGATTTTGCCGACATGCCTGCTACGGGACTGCTTGGTTTCGGCAGCCGGTTGCGCCGCGTGATGTTGATCCGCATCCCGGAAGAACGCGTGGCGCCTCTCGTCGAGCAACTCCGGCGAGATTTGAAAGACGAGTTCGTCAACGTCCGGTCATTCCGTGCGACTGACGATGAGATCGGAAAGGATTTCGATCGGGCGGAGAACTATCTCAGCCTGGTCGGGCTCGTCATCGTGATCCTCGGCGGCATCGCCGTGTCGAGCGTCACGCGGGTGTTCGTCCTCCAGAAAATGCGCAGCATCGCGGTGCTCAAGTGCGTCGGCGCGGGCAGCCGCCAGATCATCAGCGTGTATCTGCTTCAGGTGCTGACGCTTGGCCTTGCGGGCAGTCTTCTGGGTGTCGTCATGGCGATTGGCGCCGTCGCGGCCATTCCGATCGCGCTCAGGGATTCGGCTCCGCTGTTGAAAGACGTGGCGTACGGCGTCACGTGGAGCGCCGGGGCGCAGGGTATCGGCGTGGGCGTCCTGGTGTCGCTCCTGTTTTCGGTCGTGCCGCTGCTGCAGATCCGCTTTGTGAAGCCGTCGCTGCTGCTCAGGGACGAGGCGGTCCGCACCGGGCGCGACATGACCCGGATAGCCGCCGCGATTGCCGTGGCCGCGGCGCTCGTCGCGTTGACCGCCTGGCAGGCGGCCTCGCTCCGCGTCGGTCTCGTCGTCTGCGCGGGCTTCTGCGGACTGGCCATCGCGCTGCAGTTGACGGGCCAGGCGCTCGTCAGAGCGATCGCGCCCCTCTCGAACTCCCGCTCGTTCCCGCTCCGGCATGCGGTGCTGCACCTCTCGCGCCCAGGCAGTCAGACTCGTGTCGTGCTGCTCGCCGTTGGCCTCGGCGCGTTTTTCATCGTCGGTGTACGGTCGCTTCAGGCGAGCCTGCTCGAGGAGTTTTCGATTCAGTCGAATCCCGGCGCGCCGGACATGTTTCTGATGGACATCCAGCGCGGACAGGCGGATCCGCTGCGTGAGTTTTTGCGCGATCCAGCGCACGGTGCTGGTGCGTTTCAACTGATTCCGGTGCTGCGGGCCCGGATTACCGGAATCAGCGGTCGCGAAATTCAGCTCGACAGCTTCGAGGACGTCCGTGCGCGCGGTTCGCTGGCGCGTGAGTACACCGTGACCTACCGCGATCATCTCGAGGCCAACGAACGCATCGTGGCCGGCACGTTCTGGGACGGTCCCTCGGCTGAACCGGAAATTTCGGTGGAGCAGGGGATTCACGACCGCTTTCAGATCAACGTCGGGGACGTCGTGCGGTTCGACATGCTCGGGCGAATCGTGAGCGCAAAGGTCACGAGCATTCGCGAAGTGGATTTCCGGGACGCGCGAAACGGAGGCTTCATGTTCGTGTTCCGGCCGGGCACGCTCGAGCAATCGCCTCAGACCTTCATCGCACCGCTGAAAGGTCCGGAAACGATCGAGGCGCGTGCTCGAATGCAACACGATCTCGTGCTGGCATTTCCGAATGTCTCGGTCATCGACTTCCGCGAAATCCTGAAGACAGTCCGTGACGTGATGTCGAAGGTCACGCTCGCGATTTCGGTGGTCGGCGGGCTGGTCCTCCTGAGCGGCGCCCTCATCCTGATCGGCGCGGTCGCGATGACCAAGTTTCAGCGCGTCTACGAAGCGGCCGTGTTCAAGACGCTTGGCGCCAACACGCGGACGATCGCGCGGATGCTGCTGCTCGAGTACGGCGTACTGGGATTGCTGGCGGGTCTGGTCGGATCGCTGGGCGCCGTGGGACTGACCTGGGGGGTCAGTCACTTCGCCCTCGACATCCCATGGCGCCTGTTCGCCGGCGAGCACGTCGGTGGCGTTGCGGCGACCGGACTGCTCGTCGCCGCAATCGGCGTCCTCTCGAGCCTCGACGTGCTGCGGCACAAACCGCTCGCGACCTTGAGAGCCGAGTAAATGTAGGCCGGGTCCTTCGGACCCGGCTCCGGGGCGGGTCTCAAGAGCAAGACCCGCCCTACGCCAGCGTATGACATTTCTCGAAAAGCAATTCGCCCTTCGCGAGCACCAGACGACCGTCGGACGCGAAGCGCTGGCGGGCCTCACCACGTTCCTGACCATGGCGTACATCATCTTTGTACAGCCGGCCGTGCTGAGCGCCTGCGGAATGGATTTCGGCGCGGTCCTCGTGGCAACGTGCCTGTCGACGGCGTTCGCGTCCGCCCTCATGGCGTTTCTGGCGAATTATCCGATTGCCGTGGCGCCAGCGATGGGCCACAACTTTTTCTTCGCGTATTCGGTGGTCCTCGGCATGAAGGTGCCGTGGCAGGTGGCGCTCGGTGCGGTCGCCATCGCTGGAACGATCTTCATCCTCACTGCCGGCATCGGCCTGCGCGAGAAGCTGATCACGGCAATTCCGACCTCAATCAAGCACGCGATTGCCGCGGGCATCGGGCTGCTCATCGCGACCGTGGGGCTGCAGTGGGCCGGGCTGGTCGTCGCATCGCCGGGCACGCTGGTGACGCTCGGCGATCTGCACAGCCGCCCCGTGCTGCTGGCGGTCTTCGGCCTCACGCTGACCGCGATTCTGATGGCCCGCGCCGTGCCGGGCGCGCTGCTCTGGGGCATTCTCGCCAGCACCGTCGCCGGTCTGCCGCTCGGCATCGTCCGCTATCAGGGATTCGCAGGCGCGCCGCCGTCGATCGCGCCGACGTTCCTCAAGCTCGACATCATGGGCGCCCTCGCCCCGGGAATGATCGCGGTGGTGTCCGTGTTCTTCTTTCTGGCACTGTTCGATTCGGTGGGTACGCTCGTCGGGGTCGGCGAGCAGGCGGGCCTGATGCGCAATGGAACTCTCCCGAGAGCGCGGCAGGCGCTTCTCGCCGACGCGATTGGCACCGTTGCGGGCGCCGGGCTTGGCACGTCGACGGTGACGGCGTACATCGAGAGCGGCGCCGGCGTCGCGGCAGGTGGCAGGACGGGGTTGACGAGTCTCGTCACCGCGGCGCTGTTTCTGCTCGCGCTGTTCCTCAATCCGCTGGTGAAAATGATCGGCGGCGGCTACACGGCCGGCCAGGTGACGCTGTATCCGGTGATCGCGCCGCCGCTCGTGCTTGTCGGGACGATGATGATGGGCGGGCTCCGGCACGTTCGGTGGGACGATCCGACCGAGTCGATTCCCGCGTTTCTGACGCTGATCGTGATGCCGCTCGCGGTGAGCATCACGGAAGGCGTGGCGTTCGGCGTGATCGCGTACGTCGTGCTCAAGGCCGCGGCGGGCCGCGCGCGCGAAGCGCCTCCGCTCCTCTACGTGTTTGCGGCGCTGTTCCTGGCGCGCTACGCCTTCCTGCGGTAATTGCCGCCGGGCGGAAATGCTAAGATGTGAAGTTGCGAGCGCCTCGAAGGGGCGGGTCTAGATGCTAAGCGAGAATGAGAAGGGCTCTGGGGCAGAGCCAACGAGTCGAACCATGGACCAGCAGACGTACAGGGATGCGCTGCTCAAGAAAAAGAGCGATATTCTCGGCGCCGGCGGCATCAAGCCGCTGCAGGCGTCGATGGAAAACAACACGCGGCAAGGCGACATGGCCGATCAGGCCAGTGGCAATAACGAGGTTCACATTCAGCTCAAGCTGAAGCAGACCGACGCGAAGATCCTCCAGGCCATCGAGGAGGCGCTCCAGCGCATGGACAAAGGCACTTACGGCATCTGCCGCGATTGCGGCGAGCCGATCGCGCCCGCGCGGCTGAACGCGATTCCCTGGACGCGCGTCTGCATCACCTGCAAGGAAAAGCAGAATACGTGAACGGGCTTCTCGAGCTGCTGCAGCAGTTCTATCAGGACAAACTGGCGGAACTGCTGCGTCATCAGGCAGGGGCGAGACTCGTCGGTCAGTACGACGCCAACAACACCTATCAATACATCATCAATCGCGAAGAGACGCAGTTGTCGTGGGTCGCCTCAGCGATCGTCCGACTGGGCGGCGCCGTCGGCAGCGAGAGCGGCGGCGACGGCTCGCGTATTGCCGGAGATCAGAACGCGGCTGGCCACGCGATCTTCGAGGAGGACGCCCGCAGCGCACAGGCGTTCGTGGACCGCTGGCGAACGCGTGTCGACGCGATGACCAACGCCCGGCACCGCGGGATGCTGAGCGTCATCCTCGGCGAGACGCTGGAGCAGAAGCGCTTTTTCGAGCAGGCGCTGGCCGGCAATCTCGATCTGCTCGGGCGGCGCGGCGCCCAGACCGGCGCACGGGTCGGGCAGGTGCTTCCCGAACGCTGGATCGAGTAGCGCGCCTGAATCTGGTAATTGGGTAATCGGGTAATTGGGTAATTGGGTAATCGGGTAATTGGATTGAGAGATTGATTGCTGCGATCGCGATCGGGTCGAACCTGGGCGATCGCGAAGCGCATCTCGCGTTCGCCATCTCTCGCCTCTCGTCGCTCCTCACCAACGTTCGAGTCTCAACGACCTACCAAACGGATCCGGTTGGCGTTCCCGATCGCCAGCCGCTCTTTCTGAACGCGGCCCTCGTCGGCGAAACCGGGCTGTCTGCCAGAGAGCTGCTCGCGGCGTTGCAGGCCATCGAAACGGCACGCGGCCGCGAGCGGCCGTTTCCAGGCGCTGCCCGTACGCTGGATCTGGATCTCGTGCTGCTCGGGAATCAGATCGTCGACGAACCAGGATTGACCGTACCGCATCCGCGATTTCGCGAACGGCGGTTCGTGCTCGAACCGCTTGCCGAAATCGCCGGCGATCTGCGCGACCCGGTGACAGGCTTGACGATCGGCGAGCTTTTCACGCAGCACGTGGCGAAAGCACGTCACGTGTAGCAGGTCACCCTGTAGGCCGGGTCCTTCGGACCCGGCGCTCGAAGGCGGGTCTAAAAAGCAAGACCCGCCCTACATCAAGGCTGGTCGCTCCTCAGCGCGGTCAGGCACTAATCGCCAACGCTCGAAGCGCTGTGCCGGTGAGGCGGTGCACCGTCCACTCGTTCATGGCTCGCGCGCCGATGCGGCGGTACACACTCAGGGCCAGCTCGTTCCAGTCGAGCACCGACCACTCCATGCGTCCATCGCCTTCCGCAACCGCGGCTCGGGCAACCGCGGCGAGGAGCTTCCGGCCGAGTCCACGTCCTCGACACGCGGGGGTCACGTAGAGATCCTCGAGATAAATCCCAGGGCGGCCGAGAAACGTCGAGAACGTCCGGAAGAAGACCGCGAAGCCCACCGGCTCGTCGTTGACGAACGCCAGCAGGACTTCTGCCGCCGGACGCGGGCCGAAGAGCGACTCCCGCAGCGTCGCTTCGGTGGCGATCACCTCGTGCGCGAGCTTCTCGTACGCGGCCAGCTCCGTGATGAATCGCAGAATCAACGGCACGTCTTGCTCGGTCGCCGGCTGGATGCGAAACGTGTCCGGGGTTGTCATCGTGCCGATCTCAACACGAAGGGTATAGAGGACACAAAGAGAAAAATCCCAACGGGTAGGTGACGAAACGTACTGGGAGCCACCAATCACCGGCGACACGCGGTGCGCAGCGTGAGGAAAGAGGACATCGTACGGATGGCGAACGCGCCTTCGATCGCATCGAGCGTCAAGAAGCTCTTGGGTAGACCGTGTGGAGCGGCGGTCAGCCGCGCTACACGCAAGCTCGGCGCTACTGCGAGGCAGGTTTCACGGTGACCGTGACGTTTCGCGCCGTTTCCAATTGCCCGTCGCCGGCAATCGCGCGAATGACATACGTGCCCGGTTCCGTGAAGCGCACGGTGG